>Ga0182793_1000262_pt1 | contig 46457 bp, 41 predicted proteins | sample Passage237A_FD_130498 | JGI IMG/M metagenome (GOLD analysis project Ga0182793, IMG submission 130498) | Cellulose adapted compost microbial communities from Newby Island Compost Facility, Milpitas, CA, USA - Passage2 37A (version 2) (version 2) ... | reverse complement strand
TAGAAATGATCGGGATAACGTTTGGCCAATCCCCCGCCTCGAAACGGAAGTAAATACGATGCTGCAACAAAACCCAAATTATTAATTTAGATGGATAGTCGAATTAAAGAGGAGGTGAATCAGGTTGATCCCCTAGTATCCTTTCTTTAATTCGACCTATCTATAGATAATATCAATCCAATTTATTGTCCCGATTTTAGTAGCTTACCATTCCCGGAAACATGAAATTTACCTCAATCCCATTCTGCATTTTATTACTTATTGGACTGCTTAGTTGCAGCGAGCAAAAATCTGTCGGTGAATACGACATTGTCGTTTATGGGGGGACTTCCTCCGGCATTATCGCAGGTTATACCGCAAAACAATTGGGTAAGTCGGTACTGGTCATTGAACCCAGTACCCATTTGGGAGGGTTAACAACCGGTGGGTTGGGAGCGACCGACATCGGAAACAAATATGCAGTCACAGGGTTAGCCAAGGATTTTTACCGGAAAATCGGTCAACATTACGGTAAATTCGAACAATGGACTTTCGAACCCCATGTAGCCCAAAAAGTCTACCAGGATTATATCCAGAAAGCTAACCTGGAAATCAAAAAGTCGTACCGACTGAAAGAGGTCGTTACCCAAGACGGCTGGATCCGGGAAATTATCGTCGAAAATTCTGATAACCCCAACCCAGCGACCGATCTGAAAATCAAGGCCAAAATGTTTATTGATGCGACCTATGAAGGCGATCTGATGGCTAAATCGGGCGTAAGCTATACCATTGGGCGGGAGAGTAATGAGCAATATGGCGAGACTTATAACGGGGTACAATTGTCCCTTTTCCATCAATTACCCGATGGCATAGACCCTTATAAAGAGCCAGGTAACCCGGAAAGTGGGTTGGTATGGGGTGTTTCATCAGGGGAACTGGCACCGACAGGTTCAGGCGACAAAGCCATTCAAGCCTATAATTTCCGCCTTTGTTTAACCCAAGACCCTGCCAACCAAATCCCCTTTTCCAAACCCGATAACTATAATCCCGAACACTACGAACTCCTGCTTCGAATTCTGGAGAAGGAAAACTGGACTACCATCCGGAGTAGCTTCATTAGGGATACGCTGCCCGATGGTCGTCAGATTGTTCACCATTCGGGCAATTATCTGATCAAGGACATGCCCAATGGGAAAACCGATTTCAACAACTTCGGTGGTTTTTCCACCGACATGATCGGTGCCAATCATGAGTATCCAGAAGGGGATTATGAAACCCGCAAAAGGATTTGGAAAGAACACGAAGATTATACCAAAGGATTACTCTATTTCATGGCAAATGATGAGCGAGTACCTGAACATATCCGGGCTGATATGCGCACTTGGGGATATACCAAAGACGAATTCCAGGAATATGGCGGTTTTTCGCCTCAGCTCTACGTCCGTGAAGCCCGACGCATGGTGAGTGACGTGGTCATGACACAAGCCCATTGTCAACGAAAAGATGTAGTGGAAGATGGGATAGGAATGGCTGCCTACGGCATGGACTCACACAATTGTCAACGCATTGTAGTTAATGGAATGGTGAAAAATGAAGGGGACGTGCAAATATGGTTGGGTATTCCCTATCCTATATCGTACCGATCCATTGTTCCCAAAAAAGGAGAAATTAAAAATCTCTTTGTCCCTGTCTGTCTTTCAGCCTCCCATATTGCCTTTGGCTCTATTCGGATGGAACCCGTCTTCATGGTGCTAGGGCAGTCAGCTGCTACGGCAGCCGTGATGGCTATCGATGCCAACCAACCCGTACAAGAGGTTGATGTAAAAGCACTACAAAAAAGCTTGACAGACAATCCCCTTGCTGATGGTAGTACGCCCGAAATAGTAGTCGATAACGATCACCCCGAATGGGTTGAAGTTTCAGGCGACTGGCAACAAAGAGGTGGCGGCTACGGAAGAAACCATTTATTTACCAATGCAAATAACCAACACACAGGCTATGTCAAGTATACACCCGATATCGTAACCGACGGAGAATATGAGATCTATATGTATTTTTCGAATTTCCAACGACTCAGCAAGGAGATTGCAGTAAAGGTTCAAAATGGGGATGAAGTAAAGGAGGTGACCGTTAGGACGGATGAAGTGAAAGAGCTGGGATTACCGTCGGGCGATTGGGTATCGCTTGGAAAATATCACATAAAAGCGGGTAAAAACTGCAATGTTTCCGTTTTTGGAAAGGGGAACGAAAAACAAGTGGTGGCCGATGCATTAGTTTGGTACCCTATCGATAATTCTCCTTTACGGTGATTGGGACAGGTTACATACTAAAAAATCCTTAATAACTACTCGATAAAAATCTGATCTATCAAATTGACTTAAAGATTCATGAGAAAAACAATTTCCTGGTTATGGTGTTTAGTGGCTGCGTCCATTTCAATTTTTTCTTGTCAGAAATCGGATTCTGAGTACGATATCGTAATCTACGGAGCTACTTCTGCTGGTGTAATTTCGGCTTATACCGCCAAGAAGATGGGCAAATCGGTGGTAATTATAAACCCCAATGAGCACATTGGCGGACTTACTTCCGGAGGGCTCGGACAAACCGATATTGGTAATAAACATGCGGTTACCGGGCTTAGTAAAGAGTTTTACAGAAAACTGGGGAAAGTTTACGGCACCTTCGAACAGTGGACTTTCGAACCCAAGGAAGCAGAGCGTATTTTCAAAGCATATATCCAGGAGGAAAATATTCCTGTGATAACAAATAAACGGATCAGCCAAGTTGATAAAGAGGGTACCCAAATCACAGCGGTAACCATCGTCAATACCCTGGGTGATCCTGGTCCCGAAAAGAAAATTAAAGGGAAAATATTCATTGACGCTACCTATGAAGGAGATCTGATGCCTTTAGCCGGGGTATCCTACTTTGTAGGCAGAGAAGATAATTCGGTTTATAACGAAACCCTAAGCGGATTTCAATTAGCGGAGTATCATAAGCAGTCGGGTTATCATCAATTTCCGGATGGTGTCAGCCCCTATAAAATTCCAGGCGATCCTTCAAGTGGTTTAGTATGGGGGATCAGTCCTCAGGAGCCAACACCTCAGGGAAGTGGAGACAAATTGGTTCAGGCCTATAATTTTAGAATTTGTTTGACCGACAGTGTAGAAAATCAGATACCCATTACCCGTCCGGAAAATTACGACTCGACAAAATATGAACTGTTGGTTCGTTTGATTGAGGCTCAGCCCACCATGCGGGCAATTAACCATTATTTTATCTGGAGCCGTATGCCGAAGCGGAAAACAGATATTAATAACCGAGGCGGGTTTTCGACCGATATGATCGGTCATAGTCATAATTGGTCTGAAGCAAGCTTTGAAGAGCGTCAGAAGATATTTCAAGAACACTACGACTATACGAAAGGATTACTCTATTTCATGAAGACTGACCCCAGAGTGCCGGACACACTTCGGAACTTCGTAGCCCAATGGGGTTATCCCAAAGATGAGTATGTAAACAATGGACATTTCACCCCCCAACTTTATGTGCGCGAGGGAAGGCGGCTGATCGGCGAATATGTTATGACTGAACATAATTGCCGTGGTGAAGTTGTAGTGGAGGACGGAGTTGGTATGGCTGCGTACACCATGGATAGCCACAATACGCAGAGAATCGTCGTAAATGGCATGGTAAAAAATGAAGGTAACGTGGAAGTCGGGGGCTTCCCTCCTTATCCCATTTCGTACCGGGCTTTGACACCTAAAAGAGAGGAGTGTACAAATTTATTGGTACCGGTAGGTTTGTCGGCATCGCATATTGCGTTCGGTTCTATTCGTATGGAGCCCGTTTTCATGGTTTTAGGTCAATCGGCTGCAGTTGCGGCGTCCATGGCGATCGACAAGGGTACATCGGTCCAGAACGTAGACGTAAAGGCTGTGCAAAAGGAACTTCGGGATAATCCACTGGCCGACGGTTCGGCTCCTGAGATTATGGTTGACGATGCCGACGAAGCATTAATAGAAATCGAAGGAGACTGGAAAAGATTCAACGGGCGACTTTTCGGAGCAACAGCCCTGGAGGTAACTCCTGGCGGAAAAGGGACAGTACGATTCAAACCACAGTCTGTACCCGAAGGAAAATACGATATATATGTTTACTACTCCATGGTACCGGGCGTCTCGGAAAAGACAGTCATCAATGTGTATAACGGAACGGATTTGACCCAGCATACCCTTACCAGATCGGACATTGTCATCGAAGGGCAAACCTCGGGTAAATGGGTATACCTTACTACAGTAGCTGTTGGGAAGGATGTACAACCCTATGTTGAATATACAACAGAAGGGACAGAGGGACGCATAATTGCCGATGCTGTATTATGGAAAAATGCCGAAGATTAATATCGTGTACTTAAAAGAAAACCTAATTCGCTTAATCAAAAACCTAGTGTAATGCTTAGACTAATAACAGCAATTGTATTTTTAACAGCAATTGTTTTTTCCTGCACGCCCAAACCTTCTGCTGAAACGGACGCCGACATCGTGGTTTATGGCGGTACTTCAGCAGCCGTAATTGCAGCTATCCAAGCTAAAAAGATGGATAAGTCGGTGATCATAGTCTCCCCTGATAAACATTTGGGAGGGTTGACCTCCGGTGGTCTTGGTTTTACAGACTCGGGCAACACCGGTTCCATCGGTGGACTTGCAAGAGAGTTCTATCACCGTATATACTTGCATTATGCCAACGACGATGCTTGGGTATGGCAAAGAAGAGAAGAGTTCGGCAATCGGGGACAGGGTACAAAAGCAATGGATGATGAGGAGAGAACCATGTGGTTGTTCGAACCCCACGTGGCAGAGAAGGTTTATGACGAATGGTTGGAGGAACTGGGAATACAAGTGTATAGGGATGAATGGCTCAACCGAGAAACAGGAGTCGATGTGGAAAATGGAAAAATCGTAGCAATTACTACCTTAAGTGGAAAGACATTTACCGGCAAAATGTTTATCGATGCTACGTATGAGGGCGATTTGATGGCCGCTGCGGGTGTAAGTTACCACGTAGGACGTGAAGCCAATAGCGTTTATGGTGAAGAATGGAATGGTGTGCAAACCGGGGTACTGCACCATAAACATTGGTTTGCGGCAGATATCAGTCCCTATAAAATCCCAGGAGATCCCAAAAGTGGCGTTTTACCCCGAATTTCTACCGAGCATCCGGGTGTAAAAGGGGAAGGAGATAACAAAATCCAAGCCTACTGTTTCAGGATGTGTCTTAGCAATCATGAGGAAAATCGCGTGCCTTTTCCTCGCCCCGACGATTATGATTCTACACAATATGAATTGTTAGTTCGTGTCTTTGATAGTGGCTGGAGGGAGACTTTTCAGAAATTTGATATTATTCCAAACCGCAAAACGGATACCAACAATCATGGCCCCTTTAGCACCGATAACATCGGCATGAATTATGACTATCCGGAAGCGTCCTATGAGCGGCGGAAAGAGATAATCAAGGAACATGAGAGTTATCAAAAAGGGCTCATGTATTTCATAGCTAACGACCCGAGAATCCCAAAGGACGTCCAAGAAGAATTTAGAAAATGGGGTTTAGCGAAAGACGAATTCAAAGATAACGACAACTGGCCACACCAACTTTATGTGAGAGAAGCTAGGAGAATGATTGGCGAGCGCGTCATGACAGAGCATGAAGTATTAGGTAAAAGAGATGTTGAAGATCCTGTAGGAATGGGGTCCTATACCCTCGATTCACACAATGTACAACGTTACATTAAAGAGGATGGCTATGTACAAAATGAAGGTGATATCGGCGTGAAAGTTCCTAAACCCTATAAAATTTCCTACCGTTCGCTGATTCCAAAGCGGGAGGAAATTCAGAACCTGCTCGTACCGGTTTGTATCTCGAGCTCTCATATTGCATTTGGTTCAATTCGTATGGAGCCGGTATTCATGATCTTAGGACAAAGTGCTGCAACTGCAGCCGCGATGGCCATCGACCGTAGAGTTGCGGTGCAAGATGTAGATTACAATCAATTAAGGGAGCGACTGGAGGCAGATCGCCAAAGATTGGAAATCGGAGCTAAATAGCTAAATCAACAATCCCGGCAGAGTAGTTGTCTTTCTGCCGGGTTTGTTCTATTGTGACTTTCCCCGGGCTAGGACAGGTATCACAGCGGTTACTTTCTCGCTACGAATACCAAAGATTACATCGTATAAGTTGATCACCGGATCACAATGGGGGACAATTACTTCGAGTTTGTCGCCTACCTGATAGTTGTTCACTGCATCTTCATAGGTAATCGTCCCATATTCATCCGAGCCGGCTGAATATTTAAATCCCGGCTCACCCAGGACAATAGCGGGCGGTTGATTGAGTGTTAAGGCTTTGGTGCCTGCATCGGTTACGAGTCGATTCTCATAGCTTTTGTTTATGATCGTGGTGATGACCGTCAGGGAGGGGATAAAATCATCGTATAGGGTTTCATTGGTTTCGCTTCCTATGACCATATATTGGTGATCCATAAAAAGGTAACTTCCAATTTGCACATCGGTGAATCCCGGAATTTCGTTCATGATATTATAGGTGCCGGTACCACCCCCACTAAAGATCTCCAGGTTTAAACCCGATTTCTTCATCAATTCGTAGGAGGTTACAGCCGATTCCATACGCCGAATAGCATCCTGCTTCCTTTTGGCAAATCCCTTTACGTGCTGGACACCCCCGTCGTAGGCCAGTATGCCTTTAAAACGTAAATTGGGTTGCTTGTCTACCAATTGAGCAAGTTGTAACGCCGGCACACCGGGTAATATTCCCGAACGTCGAACCACATTGATATCAACCACAACATCAGCGATGATGCCCTCCGCTTTGGCTGCTTCCTGTAGATCGAGAGCGTTTTGTGGGTTGTCGACTGCTTGTATAAAGCCAGAATGTTTTTTACGGAGTGCCATCGCACGCTTTATCTTAGCGGGACTGATATTCACCCCCGTCATGAGAACCTCCGAAATACCTTCCCGAAGCATAACTTCAGCTTCCGAAAGCTTGGCAACACAAATGCCGATTGCCCCAGCCTCCATTTGCCGTTTAGCTATGTCGGGGCACTTATGCGTTTTGACATGAGGTCGGATACCGATGCCACTCCCTCGCAATCGCTCATGAGAAACCTGGATATTGCGTTCCATTTTGTCCAGATCCACACAAAGAGCCGGACTATCCAAATCCCATTTTGATTTCCCAATATACGAGCTCCATGCATCTGTCCCCGCTCGGGAAATAAATTTGTCTTTAGACCAAAAGGGCGTAAACCCAGCTAGGATACCGGTGTTTAGGAAATTCCGTCGATTTATTAATGCCATACTATTTATTTAATCACTTGCTAGGAAGTTTCTGGGTTTCCAATGGAGGGGCTGGTGGCAGACCTGTTACCTCCAGAATTTCTTGTTCATCCAATGTTTCTCTTTCCAGTAAGGCTGTTACGAGTGCATCCAGCGCGTCCCGGTGTTCAGTAAGGAGCCTTTGGGCTTCCTCGTGGCATTCTTTGATAATGGTTTGAACCTCTTCATCAATAGCTTTGGCCGTTTCTTCACTAAATGGTCTTTCACTTCCGTAGGCACCGATTCCACCACCTAGAAACTGATTTTGGCGGGGGGCTAATTGTACCATGCCCAGACGGTCGCTCATACCCCAGCGCGTCACCATGCCTCGGGCCAACTGTGTCGCTTGTTCGATATCATTTTCAGCCCCGGTAGTTTTGGTGCCATAAACAACTTCTTCCGCTGCTCGACCTCCCAAAATTCCGATAATCCGAGCTCTTAGATAAGCTTCAGGATAGTTGTATCGATCACTGTCGGGTCGCTGATAGGTAACTCCTAAAGCCTGCCCCCGGGGGACGATCGTCACACGATGGACGGGGTCAGCTCCAGGGACGACCAATCCTAATATGGCATGACCGCCCTCGTGGTAGGCAACTCGTTCTCGATCGTGCTGACTTAACAATAATGCCCTTTCAGGCCCTAATATTATTTTTTCGAGAGCGTCTAGAAAATCCTTTTGGGTTACTTTTTCATGCCCTCTTCGCGCCGCCATCAAAGCCGATTCATTCACCAGATTTTTTAAGTCAGCCCCTGAAAGACCGGGTGTGGATGAGGCGATTTCTCCTAGATCCACATCATCGGCTAGGGGGACATTTCGGATATGGACCTTCAAGATAGCCTCTCGTCCAACTTTGTCGGGTAGATTGACCACAATTCTACGATCAAAACGCCCCGGTCTCAGCAAAGCTTTATCAAGTACGTCGGGTTGGTTGGTCGCGGCCAGCAAGATGATACCCTCTTTGCTGGAAAAGCCATCCATTTCGGTGAGGATTTGGTTGAGGGTTTGTTCCTGTTCACTGGCACCTCCCAGCGCATACTGGCCTCTCGCTCTTCCGATGGAATCGATTTCATCGATGAAAATAATGGCGGGGGGGGGTTCCCGTGCTTGTTTTAATAAAACCCTTACCCGGGCGGCACCTACCCCTACGATCATTTCCACAAACTCAGAGCCACTCATTGAGAAAAAAGGCACATCGGCTTCGCCTGCTACAGCTTTGGCTAAAAGGGTTTTCCCTGTGCCGGGTGCCCCGATGAGTAACACCCCCTTAGGAGCCGTTCCCCCCAATCGGGTATATTTGGTTGGATTACGCAAAAAATCCACAATTTCAGCCAGTTCGTTTTCAGCTTCATCGATTCCAGCTACGTCGTCAAAGGTGACTCTCTTGGTCGTTTCTTTATCAAATCTACGTGCCTTGCTTTTGCCTAATCCCATCATGCCAGCTCCCATTCCACCGAGCCCGCCTTGATTTCTTGCTCGACGGAAGAGCCAAATGTAAAAGCCGATGATTAATAAGCCCGGACCAAAATAAAGGAGGAACGATAGAAAGGGATTGGCTTCTTCCTGGATGGGTTCGGCACTGATTTCTACCTTGTGTTCGATCAGGAATGCCTCTAATCCGGGGTCTACAAACGCAGGTAAGATTGTGGTGAAATGAGTGACATTGAGCGGTTCTTTGTCTTTTTTTAAACTGTCAGCAGGAGGGGAGTAGGTAATGCTTCGGGTAAATTGTCCTGAAATCGTCTCGCCCTTTCCATAGATTTTCGCCACATTGTTTCGTGCAACCTCTTCTTTAAATAGGGTGTATGGAATTTTAACGGGAGCTTCCGGATCGGGGAAAAGCGTTTTTGAAAAATAGTAGTTTACCAATAAAATTGCGAGAAACCACAACCAAATTCGACCCTTTGGCATGGGGAATTTGCTCCAACTACCTTTCGGTTTGTCGGTGTCAAGAGGGGAGGAAGGGCGGTTAGTTGACGAATCATTCGATGCCATAATTGTGCTAGCTAATTTCAATAGTTAGTGTCTCTAACACCAAATTTAACCGTTTTAAACATGGAAGCAACCTATTTAAATTTCTAACAACAGGTTTTTGTCCCCCCCCGATAAACCCATCGCGATAAACGGCCATTCATAGGTGAAATGGGATCCCTGAAGAATGTGAAAACCTGTTAAAAAGCCTAAATGTCAAGTATATATCTTCGATAAGTTCTTTTTAGGATAGAAACAGGTTTAGCCTCAAAAATAATTTAATAGCAAGCAAAAGAATGTACCGTAACTCGAACCTAACCCCTTATTATAGAATAACAATAGTCACTTTGTCAGTTTTGATAAGTTCCGTTGTCTTTCTAGCATGTGGTTCCAAAGATGACTATTCCGACAAAACCGTAGTGGTATTTCCAAAAGTGACCGGGCCGATTCAACTTACAGAGGGTCCTAAGGAACACCTTTATGCTAGTTACTACGGCATCAACTCTTTTAGTAAATCGCAACGCTATGCGACTGTCCTCCAAACCGATATTCGATTCACCCTGCCTACGGAGAACGACGAAGCTGTTCTGGGGCTGGTGGACTTGGAAACTAAGGAGTTTATTCCAGTCACTACAACGAGAGCCTGGAACTTTCAGGAAGGATGTATGGCGCATTGGTTGTCAACCTCACCCGACACTCTGGTTATTTTCAATGATTACCGAGATGGAAAATTTGTCTCGGTTATTATAAACGTTCATACCAAAGAAGAAATCAAACAAATCGACCACCCCATCAGCGCTGTTTCACCCAATGGAAAAGAAGCCGTAGGTTTGAACTATTCTCGATTAAGGGCTACTCGAACAGACTATGGATACGGAGGTGACGGTCAAGATGCACAAACGGATATCGCATTTCCTGACAATGACGGAATTATACATATTGACCTAGAAACCGGGGAAACGAAGCTCCTCTTGTCAATCCAAGATGTTCAAAGCATGGTCCCCGAATTGAAGGAAGGTTCTATAGAGTATTTTGCCCACGTGGTTTATAGTCGCGACGGGTCCAAACTATCCTGGTTAGCCCGGGGGTTTCCTGAATGGAATACGACCACCTTTACCGTAAATAGGGACGGTACAGGTCTGGCTCGGGCATTTCCCGATAACTGGGCAGGCTCGCACTATGACTGGCTGGATGGAGATCAGTTAATGGTAACGGCAAGCTTCGAAGGAAAACAATACGCCCATGTACTGTTTACCGTGGGGCAACAGAATTATAAAAGACTGGGAAATGGTCTTCTTGATTACGACGGCCACGGCACATTTTCACCAGACGGTAAATGGATGATCACCGATTCCTACCCCTCGGGTGGTGCTAAAGAACAAAGGCTTTATTTAATGGATATGAAGACAGAAGCCGTATTACCCTTAGGGCGATACCACCATCCCGATGAATACCGCGGTGAAAAGGGCTGGACACGATGTGATCTACACCCCCGCTGGAGTCCGGAGGGAAATATCCTTGGGGTAAATTCAGTTTTTAACGGTACTCGCCAAGTCTATATTTTCAAATTTGAATAGTCGTATGTGAGTAAAACGAGGGGAAAATCGTAAATGATTGTCAAAAATTTTCCCAAAGCGTGATCTCTCACCCCGTAAGCTTCTTGAAGTCCCATGTTTACGATGAAGAAGCAAATGTTGATTGATGGGCATCAGTTGCCGGTAATCCTGCGTAGAAATGTAGTCAGTATCGATAACAACCCCGTGTTATGGTCTTTTATTAATCAAAATCCCCTTCGTAATACCCAAAAACTAATAGACTACATTCAAACGGATTATCAGAAAATATTTGGTGAAAAGTTTCCCCTATCCGACAATTCGTTCATTATGGAGATCTGGGGACATATGTATTTCGAGAGCTTCTTGGTAAACTATAAAAAATGGGGGAAGGTGCTCTTCCCCTTTGGATTATACCAGCGCTTTGTCAAAGCTTGCGATAAAATCGACTGCGGTGTATCAAAAATTGACCGCAATCGATGGTTATGGGATTTTCTAGCTTTTCTTACTCCAGTTGTCGGTCGTATGATACCTAAAAGACGACCGAGCTTTTAAACATTTTTATCCAGCTGTAACCCATCTAGATGGCCCGTTATGAAGGCGACTTCATCTTGCGTCAAACTGACGTCAATCGCTTTGGCGTTACTTATGGCCTGTTCTGCATTTCGAGCTCCCACTAGTAAGGCTGAAATCCCCGGTTGTTCCAAAGTCCATCGTAATACAAGTTGTGACAACGCTACTCCCTTTTCCTGGGCTAATGGATTGATCTGATCGAGGAATGCATTCACTTTGCTGAGGTTCGGTTCTTTGAAGTAATACAGGTTCGCTCGATGATCCCCTTCCGCAAAAGTGTAACCGCCCCTGATTTTTCCGGATAGAATCCCTCTTTCCATAGGGCTATAGGCTAAAATAGACAAATTATTGTCGATACAATAAGGTACGACCTCCTTTTCTAAATCGCGTTTGATCATGCTGTAGGGAACCTGATTCGAAACCAGTTGGATGTATTTGCTTGCTTCTTCCAAAAGCGGAACATCGTAATTGCAAACGCCTGCATAACGGATTTTTCCTTGTCGGATTAATTCAGCCATGGTTCCCATTATTTCTTCCATGGGGGTGCTAGGGTCGTGCCAATGTATTTGATATAAGTCGATATAATCTGTACCCAGCCTTTGGAGACTTTCATCAACCTCTTTGAGAATCCCTTCACGGCCTGAATACTTATGCATATTTATGTCTCGACCACTGTTGTCTTTACTTTTAAAATGAAAGGTGCCCTTAGTCGTGTCCCAGCGTAATCCATATTTGGTCAAGATCTGTACCTTGTCGCGTGGAATGTCCTTGATGGCCTTTCCTACGATGCTCTCACTTAATCCTTGTCCGTAGGCTGGTGCCGTGTCAATACTGGTCACACCCAAATCATAAGCTGCCTGAATAGCCCTAACCGCGTCTTGTTCTTCGCTACCTCCCCACATCCATCCCCCTGCTGCCCAGGCGCCAAAGGTGATGGCCGAAACTTTTAAATCAGAATTTCCTAGCAATACGTATTTCATACCAAAATATAGAACCGTTTAACATAACTTTTCACAAAACTAGGAAATTTTGATACGACTAATGGTTTTAATTACGGCGATCAGTCTCAGTCCTATTTATTCTCAACCTCATTAGACTAAGATTAAGATAATATTTTTCCTTCTGCTAGGAGCATTTCAAACCTTACCGGCCGATTTAGCCTAGGCTATTTTTTGCATTTCGGTTAAGCGATAATAAACGCCTTTCGGGTGCTCTAATAAATCATGATGACTTCCTTTTTCGACAATTTCACCATCCTGAAGTACAATAATTTCATCCGCTTCTTTGATGGTGCTTAGTCGATGAGCAATGACGAGGGTTGTCCGGCCGCGCATCAAATTATTTAATGCCGTTTGGACCGATTTTTCGGATTCCGTATCCAGTGCGGACGTTGCTTCATCCAAAATCAAGATGGCAGGGTCTTTAAAGACGGCTCGAGCAATACTGATTCGTTGTCGTTGCCCCCCTGATAAACGTATCCCTCGGTCCCCAATAACGGTATCGTAACCATGCTCGGTCTGCATGATAAAATCGTGGGCATTCGCGATTTTCGCAGCTTCAATAACTTTTTCGCGATCAGCATCTGGATGACCCAGGGCTATATTATTATAAATGGTGTCATTAAACAGTATGATTTCCTGAGTAACGAAGCTCATGTGTGACCTCAGGGACTCCATCTTTATTCTGTTAACATTGATTCCGTCAATCAAAATCTCTCCCTCGGTGGCTTCATAAAACCGTGGAATCAAATCCGCAATGGTCGATTTCCCTACACCGGATGGTCCTACAAGTGCAATAATTTTCCCTTTTGGAATCTCAAGGTTTACATTTTTAAGTACCGGCTTATTCGAATAGCTGAAGGATACATTTCTAAATTCGATCTTGTCGTTAAAAGATTCCAAGGTGATCGCATCGGGCGCATCCTTGATCTCTACCGGATGATCCAAGATTTCGAGGATTCGTTCACCCGAAGCCTGACCAATTTGAATATTGGATAATGCCGTGACAATGGCTTTGGCAGGGCGTAAGATTTGAGAGAAGATGGCAATAAAGGCGATAAACGAACTGGCCTGCAATGTATTGCTCTCGTCTAGTACCAAAGTGCCGCCATAAATAATGATACAAGCAACAACAAAAACTCCCGAGGTCTCTGAAAACGCAGGCGCTAATTCGCGTCTTTTGAAGTTGGTTAGTGTAGCTTTTCGATAAAAGTCATTCTCATCGGCAAAACGCTTAATCAAAAATCGAGTGGCGTTAAACGATCGAATGATTCGCATTCCCAGCAGCGTTTCGTCGATTAAGGTTAGCAAGCGACCCGCCGAAGCCTGAACCTCGGAAGCTTCTTTCTTTAGCCGCTTCGTCACAGCCGCAATAGATATCGCCGATAAAGGGATCACAAATAAGGTAAAAAGAGTAAGCTCCGGACTGATCGAAAACAAGGCAATGAAATAGCCCGCCATCACATAAGGTTCTTTGAAAACCACTTCCAAGGAACTTGCCGCCGCACCTTCAACTCCGTATACATCGTGGTTTAGACGTGAAATTAAATCACCTTTATGCTCCTTTGTAAAATAGCCCAGGTGAAGATCGTTGATCTTTTCAAAAAGGGCTTCGCGCAGTCGTTTCACCAGAAGGGTTCTCGCACTGATCATACTCCGTTGTGCGAAATAGCGAAATAGATTGGTGAAAATAACCGCCGTAACAATCATACCTGATAGGAAATAGAGCGCATTGCGGGGGTTACTCTGCTTGAGTTGGTAAACGAAATAATAGAAATAGTCTTTCAGGTAGCTGGCAGAAAGCTTTAAATCGGGGGGACTTGCATACTTTTCGCCCGCTTCGATGGCTCCTGAGTCGAATAGAAAATTAAGTAGTGGTATAATGAGCGCAAATTGAAAAACGCTAAAAAACACGCTCAATATGGTAAATACTACAAAAGGAACTATGAATTTATGATATGGTTTAGCGTACCGTAGTAGCCTAAGATATATTTTCATATGGATAATTCCCTTCTCAAAGGGGTATTAATTCAAAATGGTTGTCTGTCGTGTGTTTTTTATAGGGAACGATAGACTTCTAGATATTGTTTTGCTGCCTTGTGCCAACAGAAGGAATTTGCCCTTTCCCGAATCACGTGCTCCATGCGTTGTGAACTGTACTGCTCCATTCCCTTTTCAAATACATGTTGCATATGATCGGCGGTGAAATCGGAGAAATAAAAAGCAGCATTGCTACCGATTTCCGGAAGGGAAGCCCTGTTGGATAAAAACACAGGTTTCCCTACCGACATGGCCTCCGCGACCGGTAGCCCAAAACCCTCGGCGATGGAAGGAAAGGCAAAGGCATAACAATTCCGGTAATACCATGATTTTTCGTATTCGCTGATGTTGCCCAGTAATCGAAGACTATTTTCCACTTTTAGGCCTTTGGCAAGTGACCAGATGTAATTTAAATAACTACGGTCTTGCGCTGTTCCAGCAATAATTAGCTCCAGGTGTTTATTAAACTTCAAAAGCGGTACTAAAACATGGAAGTTTTTCTTACGGCAAATAGCACCCAATGAAAACAAAAAAGGCTTACGCGGACGATAAGACTGAGGTTCTAACTTTGGCGGACTCAAATGATTATTGCCGTTGTGAATCATGTAAACCGGTTTGTCTCCAACCTTGCAATGGGTTAAAACATCTTTCCGACAGAATTCCGAGATACATACGATCGCATCGCTTCGGTCTATGTTTTCCTGTAAGTGCCGTAAATGTTTTTTGACCTTAGAGGCACGTTTCTCCTCGTAAAGAAAATTAAGATCGTGGATGGTAAGCACCACTTTTATTTTTTTATTCCGCTTTGGCAAATAGTGTGTGCTCTGATAAGTAGCATGCCAAATATCATATCCATTCGTAGAAGGCATCCAGAATTTTTGCAGGGAATTCTGATAGATAATATTCTCATTTCCCCAAATATCTCTACCCGAATATGGATAAAAATAGCTAATTCTCTCCTGAGTTTTATCAATATTATGATTTAAATGTTTTCCTAATTGATAACAGAAATGATACAATCCTGAATGTTCATATTTCATTCTTTCGCAATCAAATATTATATTTTTCATAGCATTTTAATAAAAATATGAGACAGTAATATCATATCCCAATTCATCCTTGAATGGGTCAAAATGTGACAAAAACTTTAGCGTAATTAATTTCTCATAACGTTTTAAATCGACATCATTAACCTCTCGTATGGGTTATTAATATCACTTAAAACTACATTAGCAGTTAGATGAAAAAAGTTGGTATGATTCTCTAATAGTAACTGTATTCCTGTTTGTTGATCATTATATAATTCATTTAACCATTTACAACGTTATTAATAATAAAGTGATCATCGTACATGATGAATAGATTTATTCGTTGTGAAAAAGGTTGTAATGACTTTCAAAAATTTTAGCTTTTTATTTTTCTGACTAAAGTTGAGTGCGATGTCGTCAATTATCATTGATTGTGATTTGATGAAGTTTCCCAACTCCGGGTTATTTCATTATTGTAAAAATCTTGGAGAAAATTTACCTATACATATTCCCGATGGGGTTCAAGCTGTTATGTATGTGCCTCCATCCGCTGAAACCGTATTTAAAGAGAAAAAAATACGAACCATAACAGAGAAAAAGTGGCACAGGCTTTGGAAGCCCTTTCTCTTAGATTGCAGAGTGTGGCATGCTCCCTTTCAATCGGGGAGGATGATCCCCAACATTAAGCTATTTAGACACATAAAAACCGTGCTCACAATTCACGACCTCAATGTGTTACACGAAGGGAAACCGGAAGCAGAACAAAGAAAAAGTATCAGACATGTTCGTAATTTGATTTCTAAAAGTGACTATGTGGTGTGTATATCCGAGTTCACCAAAAAAGACGTAGAAGAACATTGTGACCTAGGCAACAAAAAAGTAAAAGTCATCTATAATGGTATCAATCCCCTTGCCCAACCCAAAGCACCTTTTAGCCATGTGAAACCCAAGAGACCCTTCCTATTCGGGATCGGATATGTTAATCCAAAAAAGAATTTCCACGTTCTCGTGGACCTGGCTAATCAAATGGAGGGTTGGGAAATAGTGATATCCGGTAGGCTCGACGACCCTGATTATATCAAGCAAATTGAAAATAGAATTGCTCGCTTAGGACTGGAAGATAGGTTTCATTTGACTGGACCTATTTCAGAAGCAGAAAAAAGTTGGTATATGCATAATTGTACGGCATTTGTACATCCCTCTTTAGCAGAGGGTTTTGGATTGCCAGTGCTCGAAGCAATGTCAGTTGGAAAACCCGTTTTCTTATCTGATCGAACATCATTGCCTGAAATCGGCGGCGATGCTGCTTTTTATTTTAGAAACTTTTCACCTGATTATATGAAGAACCTGATATTGGATGGAATCCAATTGTTTAAGGATAATCAAATGGAAACGCTCGTAAAGAATCACGCACTTAAATATTCCTGGAATGAGGCTGCTAAGGAGTATGCTAAGATTTATAGTGCATTGCTCTAAATTTTGTTTTGCAGTTGCAATTACACTAATATGATTTTTCGAAATCATATTTCATTAGAAAGTTAAATTCAAAAAACCGTGCATTCATCAATGGTTTGGAAGTAAAATAGAAGGGGAACCGTAAATTAATTCGGTAATATTTTTTAGAAAGGTAGATTTTTAGGACATTCGTTAGAGTATTTAAATTGCTTTTTAAACCATAAATAAATTTTACGCTAATGGGTCCTTTTTTGACCATTCAGGATATCGGCAAATTTACCAGCTATGAATTTGAAACGGTATGTCGGACCTATGCTTGTTTTGCTCCTCTTCACGATCAGGTCGGTGTTGCCAGGGTATTAACTCGGTATAAAATGTTTGTCGATGTAACGGACATCAGCCTGGTACCCCATTTGATTTTGGATGGTTTTTGGGAAACGCCTGTTACGCAGTGTTTGACAAAAATTGTGAGGGAAGGAGATGTTTGTATAGATATAGGAGCACATCTTGGTTATTTTTCAATATTGATGTCAGCCCTGGCCGGGGATCGTGGTAAAACGTATTCTATAGAACCCAATCCACGTATTGCTTCGCTTCTGCATAAGACCTCAACCATCAATCACCCGGGCTTTTTCGTTTGGGAAGGGGCGGTGAGTAACCAGGCCGGCACCTTGGAAATTTTTGTACCCCAAGAGAAATCGGGGGATGCGAGCATGCTAATCCGAGCGCCTGAAGATGTCTCAGCCCTAACCGCTTATCGCGTTAACTGTTTACCTCTGGATCAATTTTTAAAAGAATTGGCCGTCAGTCGGGTCGATGTTATCAAAATGGATGCGGAGGGAGCCGAACCCTTTATCTTTGAAGGGATGGATGAAACGCTGAAGTTCAATAAGGATCTAAAAATCGTAATGGAATATAGTCCGCATTTATATACGGATATAGAACGTTTCAATCGGTTTTTGGTGGACAGGTTTGAGGTTTACCGCATACATTCCGGTTTTGTGTTGGACAAGATCGACCTTGTTGAGTTGCAGACTTACCAGTCCCGCAAGTCACATGTAGACCTACTATTATTGCCTATCGGCTATCAATTCCCCGAGGAAATCTCCAATTAAGCCGAATTTCGGGTTTCAAGAACGGTAAAGTGAAAATTTCTGCGGGTGACTTTTATTGTATATTCTTACTATTTCGTACCTTTGCAGTCCTTCACGCTAAGAAGGTTATTTTTCAACTAAATTTCGGCTTAAATGACCGCTAAGCCGATGTATTCAAGGTCGTCTAAAAATTTTATATGTCAGATAACTCAAAAAACCAAGGCAACCCCGATTTTGACTGGGATTCAATCGGTCGAAAAGGATTCGGGTATGGTTATTCTTCAACAGAACGGGAACAGCTAGAAAACCTTTACGAAGGTACGTTATCCCCCATCCAGGAGAAAGAAGTTGTGAAAGGAACGGTGGTTGGTATTACCGACCGCGAGGTTATTTTAAACATCGGCTTCAAATCGGATGGCATCGTTTCATTTAATGAGTTCCGCGAAAATCCTAATTTGAAAATCGGAGACGAAGTCGAGGTTTTCATCGAAAGCCAGGAAAACGCACAAGGACAATTGGTCCTATCTCGTAAAAAAGCGAAAGTAATTACAGCCTGGAGTAAAATCCACAAGTCCTATGAAGAGGATCTAGTGATTGAGGCGCTAGTAAAACGTCGTACCAAAGGTGGATTAATTGTTGATATCTTTGGAATCGAGGCTTTCTTGCCAGGCTCTCAAATAGATGTTAAGCCTATTAGAGACTTTGATGTGTTTGTTGGTAAGGTGATGGAAGTGAAAGTGGTGAAAATCAACAGCACAAACGATAACGTCGTTGTGTCTCACAAAGTGCTTATCGAGAAAGATCTTGAAGAACAACGTCAGCAAATTTTGACCAACCTGGAAAAGGGTCAGGTACTCGAAGGTGTCATCAAAAACATGACCAACTTTGGAGTGTTCATCGACCTAGGAGGTGTAGACGGCTTGCTGCATATTACCGACATTTCCTGGGGTAGAATCAGTCATCCGTCTGAGTTGCTGTCGCTTGACCAGAAACTTAACGTGGTTGTTCTTGATTTCGACGACGAGAAGAAACGTATTTCATTAGGTCTCAAGCAACTACAAGCCCATCCTTGGGATTCACTAGATGAAGATATCCAAGTAGGTTCTAAGGTTAGTGGTAGAATTGTGAATGTGGCTGACTACGGCGCATTCTTAGAAATACTACCCGGGGTGGAAGGTTTGATCCACGTTTCAGAAATGTCTTGGTCTCAACACCTGCGTAACCCACAGGAATTCCTTAAAGTAGGTGACGAAATCGAAGCGGTCATTCTTACCCTCGATCGTCAAGAGCGCAAGATGTCTTTAGGCATCAAACAACTAACCGAAGATCCATGGAACCAACCCGATTTGAAAACCAAATACGCGGTAGGTACCAAGCATACCGGTTTAGTGCGTAACCTGACTAACTTCGGTCTGTTTATCGAATTGGAAGAAGGAATCGACGGCCTAGTTCACGTATCTGACCTGTCCTGGACCAAAAAGGTAAAACATCCTTCTGATTTCGTCAAAGTAGGGGAGAACCTTGAAGTAGTTGTACTTGAATTAGACACAGAAAACCGTCGTTTGGCGCTCGGTCACAAACAACTCGAAACCAATCCATGGGATACATTCGAAACCTTGTTCGAACCAGGTTCCACCCATCGCAGCACCATCGTATCAAAAGGCGATAAGATTGCTGTCCTGGAATTACCCTACGGTATTGAAGGAATCGCTACAATTAAAAACCTTACCAAAGAGGATGGTTCCGTTGCAGAAGTAGGCGAGAGCTTGGATTTCGTTGTCCTGGAATTCTCGAAAGACGACAAGAAAATTGTTCTTTCTCATACCAAAACTTGGCAACAACCCACGGAAGCGGAGAAACCTGCCAAAAAATCAGGAGCTGCCAAATCCGAATCAGTTAACAAAGAAGCTGAAAAGTCTACCTTGGGCGACATTGACGTTCTTTCTCAACTGAAGTCGAAAATGGAAGCCTCTGAAAAACGTGCCGCTAAAGAGGCATCGGAAAAAGGTAAAGAAGAATAGCATACACAGATATTCGGGAGTTTTCCTAACTTTGCGGGAAAATTCCCGAATACGGTTCCGTGGCCGAGTGGCTAGGCAGAGGTCTGCAAAACCTTGTACAGCGGTTCGAATCCGCTCGGAACCTCTACGCCAGGTCGCTTTATTTCAAACGAGATAAAGCGGCCTTTTTTTTATCCCCGCGCCCTAACCTCACGCTTATTTCCATTTTTTAACCCCCATAATGGCTCATTTATATTCGAAATAAATGCAGGTTGAGCTTCGAAGTATAATGACCTACCGTTAGGCCTCATTTCAGTCGTCGAAAAAGCAGGTTAAATACAGGTTGTAATTTTATTAGCCTTTTTGAACAGAAATTTAAATAATACAATTTTTTGAGCTTAAAAATGGTTATTCCTCCGGCTTATAGGTTGGCTCCTCGAAATTTCTAGATTTTTGTACTCCTTGCACGTTTTTGATTTTTATGATTCTGTACCAATTAGCCCTAATTCGCTCATTTCAAGCATCATAAACATTAAGATATATAACTAAGAAATATTTTATACCACTTTCTTATATGAATAAGTAAGTAATATGCTGATGGCGATTTTTTGTGGCGATTTTGAGTATAAAGGCAATACAAACAACGGCGATTCATTTGAAGTTACTTCCTCATATATTGAAGATAATCCCTTTTTATACTTAGGATTCAGCCATGATTAGAAGATAAATTGGTATTCTAATTATCCTTTTGCTAGGTTAGTAAATAAAAGGAAAAATAGGTATATTCTGCGCCTAGCGGTTCGGATTCAAAATTGTATATATTCAATATAAACCTGATGCAAAATTTACCTCCCTGCTATCTACTAGATTAGAAGTAATATAAATAAGAAACGCTATTAAAATAAGGTATGAATACTTTTGCGGATAGAAAATCGTACATTAGTTTTGCGGAACTAAGAATAATGTATTGTGGATTATGAATTCAATTTGTAGGAATTTTTACTCTTTACGTAAGTCTCCTTGCCTGTCAAGCTTCATATCTGGTAGTAGTTTTTTGCTGGTCTTACTTGCCTTTTTCGTGATGGCGATTCCGTCTGCAGCATTTGCGCAAGACGAGGATGCCGGTGCAGCAGGTGCGGCAAATGAGCTGACAGGTGACATTGCCAATGGAGGTTCGCTTTTTAAGTCGAATTGTGCATCCTGCCACGACACGGGTACCAGCAGATCAGTGGGGCCTGGTCTGAAAGACATTCACAAGAAACATAGTTTCGAGTGGCTGGTAAAATGGATTCGTAATTCACAAGCCATGGTTGCAGCCGGCGATCCGGATGCAGTCAAGATCTTTAACGAATATAATAAGGTCCCCATGACAAGTTTCCCAACTTTGTCAGAGACCGACGTGCAAGATATTTTAGCCTATATCGAGGATGCTAATATCAAGGCTGCGGCAGCTTCATCCGCAACGGCTTCAGCCGGTGGTGGTGGCGGTGCGCAAGCTGAAGGCCCTTCCACTTTGTTTGTGGTCCTTCTCGTTGTATTGGTAGTTGTTGTTCTTCTACTTTCGGTGGTCTTGTTGGTGGTATTGAATGTGCTATCGAAGACGATAGACGGAGGCCAGGCTACCAAAGAAAAATCGGGCACATCGGCCAAAGATCTTTTCAACCGAGTAGTCCGCCATCCAGCAGTTATTTCAGCAACGGCTTGGGTGTTTGTTCTGTTCGTAATAAAAACCTCTCTCGACGGAGCCTTTAATGTAGGTGTACAACAAGGTTACGCTCCCAAGCAACCCATCGCATTCTCGCACAAACTACATGCAGGTGAATACGAGATCGACTGTAACTACTGTCATACCGGCGTAAATAAAGGTAAGGCAGCCACGATTCCTTCCGCAAACATCTGTATGAACTGCCATGGTGTAATTAAGAGAGAGTCGCCCGAGATTCAAAAAATTTACGCTTCCATAGAAAAAAATCAGCCCATCGAATGGGTAAGGGTTCACAACCTTCCGGATTTAGCTTATTTCAATCATGCTCAACACGTGAACGTGGGTGGAGTGGAGTGTGAAACCTGTCATGGGGATATCAAATCGATGGAAGTTGTCGAGCAACGTTCGTCCCTAACCATGGGTTGGTGTATTGACTGTCACCGAACAACCGACGTGAATTCAAAAGGGAATGCCTATTACGATAAGTTGGTTCAAGTCCACGAAGAAGAAGGAAAAGGCAACACATTGAAAGTGGCAGATATTGGTGGTTTGGAATGTTCTAAATGTCACTATTAAGTTTTAGGTTGAAAGAGTTCTCCGAATATAGAAGTATTGAATAGGATTTATGGAAAATAATACGAAACGGTACTGGACAGGGTTAGAGGAGCTGAGAAATGACACTAATTTCATTGCAAGCTCGGAGAAAGAATTCAATCCTCCGACCGAGACCGATGTTACTTACGAGCATTTAACCGATGGGACAGGCACCCACCGGAGAGATTTCCTAAAGACCCTCGGTTTTGGGATGGCGGCAGTTTCCCTGGCCTCCTGTGAAGCGCCGGTACGGAAGGCGGTTTCTTATATTAATAAACCGGTAGATGAGTACCCCACGATCGCTAACTGGTATGCTTCCACATTTGCAGAAGCAGGCGATTATGCGAGTATACTTGTGAAAACAAGAGAGGGAAGACCCATCAAAATCGAACCGAACAAGCTTTCAGGAATATCTTATGGTGCCAGTGCACGTGCACATGCTTCTTTATTGGGGCTATATGATATCGAAAAATTAAAAGGTCCGTCGAAAGGAGGCTCGGCAGCCGAATGGGAAACGGTTGATAGTGAAATTGAATCAGCGTTAGCGTCAATAGCCGCTTCAGGTGGCGATATTAGAATCGTATCGACCACGCTACTCAGCCCTTCAACCAAAGCGGTCATCAATGATTTCATTGCGAAATATCCAACTACCTCCCATGTAGTTTATGATACTAATTCCCTCTCCGCTCTGATTGAAGCGAATCGCCAGTCGTTCGGAAAGGCAGTAGTGCCATCTTACGATTTCAGTAAGGTGAAAGTAGTGGTAAGTGTTGATGCTGATTTCCTTGGAACATGGCTATCTCCTGATCATTTCTCCGGTCAGTTCGCTCAGACGCGTAAAGTCAGCAGCGCCGAAGGAGGGAATAAAGAGATGTCCCGACACTACCAATTCGAATCAATTCTGTCATTAACCGGTTCAAATGCCGACTATCGTACGGCTGTGAAACCATCACAGCTCGGGTTGGTTGTCGCAAACCTATATAATAAAGTTGCCGCGAAAACAGGTGGTTCACCCATTTCCGTTCCTAGCATCGACGTACCTCATCTTGATAAGGCTGCAAATGATCTGATAGCTGCAAAAGGTGGTGGGCTAGTCGTATCTGGAACTAATGACCCCGCTGTACAGGTGGTGGTGAACGCAATCAACAGTTTATTGGGATCCTATGGAGAAGTTATCGATCTTGATAACCCCGTAAATCTACGTCAAGGCGACGATAAAGCATTCAACCAGTTTATCGATGATGTGAAAGCTGGTAAAGTTAAAGCAGCGTTCTTCTATAAAGCTAACCCTGTATATGATCACCCCAGAGGGGCAGAGTTAGCAGAAGCACTCTCTAAAATAGAGCTAAGTGTATCATTTGCCGACAGGGCAGACGAAACTGCTAGCCTATTAAAGTACATCACTCCAGCGCCCCATTTCTTAGAGTGTTGGGACGATGCCGAGCCGAAGAAAGGTTATTACAGCCTAGGCCAACCTACTATTAATCGAATCTTTAATACCCGTCAGGCACAGGAAAGTCTGTTGAAGTGGAGCGGAGCAGAAAAAACCGACTTCCATGAATATATAAAGGAATACTGGCGGAAAAATATCTTCCCCTTATCGGGGCAATCCGATTTTTCTCAATTCTGGATCAGCTCCCTACATGATGGAATCTTTGAGGTTTCAACAGCTTCAGCCCCAGCTCCTGTAAGTTTCGCAGGGGATGTAGCGGCAGCAGGACAGACCATCGGAAAACGTTATTCAGCTGATAACTCGGGTATAGAACTTGCGATTTATGAGAAAGTAGGTATCGGGAATGGAGCCATGGCTAATAACCCTTGGTTACAAGAACTACCCGAGCCTGTAAGTAAAGCCACTTGGGATAACTATGCGGGCTTGTCGCAGAAGACAGCTACTGAGCTAAAAGTTAAACAGGGCGATGTAATCAAAATCGAATCCAATGGAAAGTCGATTGAACTCCCTGTGCTCATCCAGCCTGGCCAAGCCCATGATACTGTAGCTGTAGCTATCGGTTATGGTAGAGAAAAAGCGGGTAAAGCCGCCAACGGTGTTGGAAAGAATGTCTATCCATTTGCTACTATCGCGGATGGATTTATAAGTTATAACGGCGGTGTTGTTACGGTGTCGAAAACCGGTGCATTCCGTGAAATTGCACAAACACAGACCCATAACACCGTTATGGCCCGTCACTCCATTCTTCAGGAGACGGTATTGGCAGATTACCAAAAGGATGTAAAAGCAGGGCGCTTCCTACCAAAACTTCCTACTTCCGAGGGTCCGGTAACCCCATCTGATTTATCACTGTGGAAAGGCCACGAGTATAAAAACCACTCTTGGGGTATGGTTGTCGACTTGAACTCATGTTTCGGTTGCGGCGCTTGTGTAGTGAGTTGTAATGCCGAGAACAATATTCCAGTTGTAGGTCGCCAGGAAGTCATCAATGCACGCGAAATGCATTGGATGCGAATCGATAGGTACTACAGCAGTGATGGGGAGGACGGCGATTATAAAGCATTGGAGGTTGCCTCAGAAAACCCCGAAGTGACCTTCCAACCCATGATGTGTCAGCACTGTAACAATGCTCCCTGCGAAACGGTTTGTCCGGTATTAGCAACTACCCACAGCTCTGAAGGACTTAACCAAATGGCTTACAACCGTTGTGTGGGAACACGTTACTGCGCAAACAACTGTCCTTACAAAGTACGTCGTTTCAACTGGTTCAAATATTTTGATAACGATAACTTCGATTACCATTTCAATAATGATTTAGGGAAATTAGTTATCAACCCTGATGTGACTGTCCGTTCTCGTGGAGTTATAGAAAAATGCTCTATGTGTGTGCATCGTATTCAGGAGGCGAAGCTCAAAGCTAAGAAGGAAAGAAGAAGACTTATCGACGGCGATGTAGACGTAGCATGTGCGTCAGCATGTCCAACGAACGCTATCGTATTTGGTGACATGAATGATCCTGAGAGTAGAATTTCGAAACTGTTGTCGGAGGAGGAAGAAGCGAGAGCTTATCATGTCCTTCACGAAATTAACGTTCGTCCTCAGGTGTCCTATTTGACCAAAATCCGTAACAAGGACCGTGAAACACCGGTTGAGGCGTAAAATCGATCAGGATAGTAAAAGAAAACGAAATATTTATAAGTTCAGATATTAGTTCAGATTATGCAAGTTACTTCTCCGGTACGGTTTCCTTTGGTAACAGGTAGCAAAACCTACGCCGACATTACGGAAGATATCTGTCATCATGTAGAGTCCAAACCAAGTAGGGAATGGAAAATCGCCTTCGGGATCTCTCTTTTGGTTTTGGCTTATGGTACTTATTGTTTGGCTTGGACCTGGTGGGAAGGACTCGGGGTTTGGGGCCTTAACAAAACCATTGGTTGGGCATGGGACATCACAAACTTCGTTTGGTGGGTAGGTATTGGTCACGCAGGAACCTTGATATCGGCCATCCTCTTGTTGTTCCGTCAAAAGTGGAGAACATCCATCAACCGGGCAGCTGAAGCGATGACCATCTTCGCGGTTATTTGTGCCGCGTCGTTTATCCTAATGCACATGGGTAGACCATGGTTAGCCTATTGGGCATTACCTCTTCCGAACGCATTCGGTTCCCTTTGGGTAAACTTTAATTCACCGTTGGTTTGGGACGTATTTGCAATCAGTACCTACTTCTCCGTATCGTTACTATTCTGGTACATCGGTATGATCCCTGACTTAGCCACCATTAGAGATAGAGCGACCAACAAGGTTTCCAGATTCTTCTATGGTGCTTTTTCATTAGGATGGTCCGGTTCAGCCAAAACCTGGGCACGCTATGAATATGTGAGTTTGATCCTAGCAGGTCTATCAACACCTCTAGTACTTTCCGTACACACCATCGTTAGTATGGACTTTGCTACCTCGGTAATTCCGGGTTGGCACACCACCATTTTCCCACCGTATTTCGTTGCGGGTGCGATCTTCTCGGGCTTTGCGATGGTACAAAACCTAATGCTCATCACCCGGGTCGTTTATAAACTCGAAGATTATATTACCATTGACCATATTGAGACAATGAATAAAATCATTACGCTCACAGGGTCAATTGTAGGTATCGCTTATATTACTGAGTTCTTTATCGCTTGGTACGGCGGTGTTGAATACGAAAGCTACGCATTTATCAACCGTATGGGCGGTCCGTACTGGTGGGCTTACTGGGCTATGATGACCTGTAACGTGATCTCACCCCAGCTGTTCTGGTCTCGTCGACTCAGAAGAAGTGTGACGTTCACATTCTTTATCTCTGTCGTAGTAAACATCGGCATGTGGTTTGAGCGTTTCGTAATTATCGTGACCTCACTTCACCGCGATTATCTACCTTCGAGTTGGACGATGTTCTCGCCTACCATGTATGACATTGGGGATTATATTTTCTCATTCGGTTTGTTCTTTACATTATTCTTGTTGTTCTCTAAATACCTACCGGTCGTAAATATGGCAGAGGTTAAAGGAGTACTTCGATCATCATCTGAAAAGCTACCCGAAAAAATTGGGGGAGTGGCGAAAGAAAGACAGACCGTAGTGTAAAAACGAAGCATTGAGTTGAACTGATTATAATTATAGTAGAACTGCATAATATTTAGAAATGGCAGCATTGAGCGGCAAATTTTTAGTGGGGGTTTACGATGACGATGAGGTGATCCTCCATGCAATTCCGAAGATCCGAAAAGAAGGGGTTAAGATTAAAGAAGTCTACACTCCTTTCCCAATTCATGGTTTGGATCATGCACTGGGGCATCCTAGAACAAAAATAGGGATCGCCGCCTTCCTCTTCGGTTTGACAGGTTGTGCTTGTGCATTAACCCTGATGATTTGGACCATGGGCTATGATTGGCCTATGATAATCGGTGGTAAAGATTTTGTGTCTTTCCCAGCGTTTATTCCCATCACCTTTGAGGCGACCGTGTTATTCACAGCGTTTGGGATGGCATTTACTTTCTTTATCAGCAATGGTCTTAAACCGGATCCCTATCCGCAGTTGTTCGACAAGCGCGCCACTGATAACAAATTCATCATGGCCATTGACCTTAAAAAGAATAAACTGTCGGAAGAAGAGATCATTAGAGTGCTGAGGGATAACGGGGCTGAGGAAGTTAACCTAAAGCAATTTTAAAGGCGATTATTAAGATGAGTATGAATAATATCGTGAGAACCGTCGGAGGATGTTTGCTGGGGATTGCCTTATTGGCGTCTTGTAGCAATGATCCCAATAGTCCGGGAAAGGAGTTCGCTCCTAATATGTACGAGCCGGTTGGCTATGAACCTTTCAGACAAACTAAGAAAAACCCATACAACCCCGAAGGCTCAAACCTCTTCTTACCGGTTGAAGGTACGGTTGCCAGAAGAAACCATCATACAGAATTTGAAGACGGAGAATCTACCAACAGGGATTTGATGATCTATAATATTCATGCCGACAGTGTAGAAATAGCCGCTCGTGTATTGAAAAATCCTATCCCTTTGACGGATAACGTTTTAGCGGAGGGGAAGGTCCTATATGAAAGATACTGCCAGCACTGTCATGGTGCAACCGGCGCAGGAGATGGTAAAGTGGGAGCAAAATATAAAGGGGTTCCTAACTACAGCTCTGATGCAATGAGGAATCTGTCGGAAGGACATATTTTCCACGTAATCACTTTCGGAAGAGCAAGAATGTGGCCACATGGCTCACAAATCAATCCAGAAGAAAGATGGAAAATTGTGCATTACGTGCAGAAATTGCAAAAGGGGTCTTAATCATTTTGAAGTAAGCGTTATAATTTTTTCCAATGGCATCAGCAGTACATTCCATACCTTCTATTGACGAACAATTTGAATTTACAGCATCAGCTAAGAAGAAAATACTTACGATCGCTGTAGTCGGTATTGTTCTTGTCTTAATAGGAGCTTATTTTATGGCTTCCGGAGGAGCACATGGGCATGAGGCTCACGGAGGCGGCGACCATGGTCACGGTTACCACTGGATGAAAAGAGTGTGGGCTAACCTATGGCTAAATGGTGTATTCTTCACAGGGATCTCGGTAACCGGTATGTTCTGGTTGTCGTACAATTACCTCGCTCAAGCAGGGTGGTCGGCTGTCTTTAAACGTGTACCCGAAGCCATGCCAGCATTTCTACCCATCGTAGGGGTGATTATGTTAATCACTTTTATTTTGGGAGGACATGATATTTTCCACTGGACCCACGCCAGCCTTTACGACCCAAATAGTCCTGATTACGATGCAATTATAGCTGGCAAAAAAGGATATTTGAATACCCCCTTCTTCCTGATCAGAATGGTAGCCTATTTCGTGGTCTGGTACATGTTATGGTACATGCTGCGTAAAGCTTCACTCGAAGAAGATTTGGTGGGGGGACTGGATAATTATCACAAACAAACCAAATTCGGGGTGATCTTCCTCGTATTCTTCGCAGTAACTTCATCTACTGCTGCTTGGGATTTTGTGATGTCAATCGATACTCACTGGTTCAGTACCATGTTTGGCTGGTATACCCTTGCTAATTGGCATGTTACCGGTCTTGCAGTGATCGTATTGATCATCGTTACCCTGAAAGAAAATGGTTATTTAAAAGCGGTAAACGCAAGTCATTTGCATGACCTGGGTAAGTTCGTATTCGCATTCTCTATCTTCTGGACTTACGTTTGGTTCGCGCAGTTCTTACTCTATTATTACGCCAACATCCCCGAGGAAATCGTTTACTTCTGGGAAAGATTCTACGGACATGGTGGTATTTACAAACCTTGGTTCTTTGTGAATATCTTCCTCAATTTCGTGTTTCCTTTCCTTATATTGATGACTCGCGATTCAAAAAGAACTCCTATCATTTTGAAGATCGCATGTTGGTTTGTAATCATCGGACATTACATCGACTTCTTTAACAATATTATGCCGGGTACAGTAGGGGCACATGGAGCGGTTGGCCTGTTCGAGGTAGGACTACTCATGGTATTTGCCGCTGGGTTTATTTGGACAGTAGCAGCACAGTTGGCAAAAGCAAAACTGATTGCACCCAATCACCCCATGTTACAGGAATCACTTTATCACGATATAGAATAGCTTTCGGTAAATAGTACATTAATATTATGGAGATCTTACTTGTCCTTCTAGTTCTGGTTGCGGTCGTACTTGCACTTGTTGTGTTGAGTAGACTATCGGGTGTGGTCAAGGGACTGAAACCGTCTGAGGAGTCCTATGAAAACCCTGGCCGGGCAAATAGTGTAAATGGATGGATGTTCTTAATTGTCATGATTATTGGCGGTATCGCCATTACATGGTCCTACCTACACTCCACCGAATTTTATTTACCCGAAGCTTCATCCGTGCACGGACGTCGTACCGATGATTTGTTTTGGTTCTCAATGGGGATTCTTACCATTCCATTCGTTTTGGTAAATGCTACCCTGTTCGTATTTGCATGGAAATACCGTTACAAGAAAGGCAAGCGAGCCGTTTATTATCCAGAAAACCATAGACTCGAATTAGTATGGACAGCCATCCCTGCTATTGTGATGGCCATTCTTGTACTCACAGGTTGGAAGGCGTGGAGTGATATTACATCCGAAGCTCCTGAAGATGCTGAGGTAATCGAGATCACCGGAAAACAGTTTGGGTGGATCGCTCGTTATGGAGGTGTGGATAATAATAAATTAGGTAACTATGACTACCGTCTGATCGACGCACAGAATGAAGTAGGGATTGATTTTACAGACGAAAATTCATTTGACGATTTTACCAACCCAAGTGAATTGCATATCCCAGTAAATCGGCCGGTACTCCTAAAAATCCGTGCTCGTGATGTACTGCACAGTGTATTTATCCCCCATATGAGGGTGAAAATGGATGCGGTACCCGGTATGCCCACCAAATTCTGGTTTGTGGCTGATAAAACCACTGAACAGATGAGAGCCGAATTGGGGAATCCGGATTTTAAATACGAAATTGCTTGTACAGAAGTATGTGGCTCCGGACATTTTGGGATGAAGATGATATTGGTAGTAGAGGAAGAGGAAGAATATCAAAAGTGGTTGGCATCCCAACAACCGTTTTTGAAAACCTATCCGGAATATCTTGAAAAGGTTCCGGCGAATCTTAAAGCGAAAGCTGCAAAATACGTTGGTGAAACGGCAAGTGCAGAATAAGCAGATAAGATTAATCCAGTAAACGATATAATAATAGAGTTACCCGAATAACATTGCAGTAGATATGTCAGTTGTAGAAGCAGTTACGCACGGTCATACAGAGGAGCACGAACATCACGAGCCCAGTTTTTGGAGGAAGTATATTTTCACCGAAGATCATAAAGGTATCTCCAAGCAATTTCTGATTACCGGTATTTTTTGGGCTGTAATTGGGATCACTTTGTCGGTCCTCTTTAGGATCCAACTGGGTTTTCCAGAGGCGGATCTGACCTGGTTGAAGCCTATATTGGGAGGTTGGATAACCGACACTGGAAAATTAGATCCCGAGTTCTTCCTTGCATTGGTGACCATGCACGGAACCATCATGGTGTTCTTTGTACTTACAGCCGGGTTAAGCGGTACATTTAGTAACTTCCTGATCCCACTTCAAGTGGGTGCTCGAGATATGGCATCCGGTTTCATGAATATGTTATCGTTCTGGTTCTTCTTTGTAGCCGGACTTCTGATGCTAATCTCCTTATTCATTTCTACCGGACCTGCATCCGGTGGTTGGGTGATTTATCCACCTCTGAGTGCACTACCGCAGGCCATGTCCGGTTCTGGGCTCGGTATGACCCTATGGTTGGTAAGTATGTTCCTCTTTATCATTTCGCAATTATTGGGAGGGATTAACTATATCACTACTATCATTAACTTGAGAACGCGGGGGATGACTTTCAGCCGTCTGCCACTAACCATCTGGTCGTTCTTGATTACAGCGATACTCGGGCTTATTTCTTTCCCCGTGTTGTTATCAGCAGCATTGCTGTTAATTTTTGACCGCTCGTTTGGAACTAGTTTCTTCTTATCAGAAATCTATATCGGTGGGGAAGCCCTTTCAAACGTTGGGGGTAGCCCAATTTTGTTTCAACATCTTTTCTGGTTCTTAGGTCACCCCGAGGTTTATATTGTAATTCTTCCTGCGTTGGGTATTACCTCGGAAATTATTGCTACCAACTCACGTAAACCAATCTTTGGTTACCGTGCGATGATTGCCTCCATGGTAGGTATCGGATTCCTTTCATTTATCGTATGGGCTCACCATATGTTCGTGACGGGAATGAACCCCTTCTTAGGATCGATATTCATGTTCTTGACACTGATTATTGCGGTGCCGTCAGCGGTTAAAGCATTTAACTATATCTCAACACTTTGGGGGGGTAACCTACGATTTACACCGGCCATGCTATTTGCGATCGGTATGGTGTCTTTATTCGTATCGGGTGGTCTGACTGGTATTATTCTAGGAAACAGTGCTCTGGATATTCAATTACATGACACCTATTTCGTGGTGGCACACTTCCACTTAGTTATGGGTGCCTCAGCTGCATTTGGTTTGTTCTCGGGAGTCTACCACTGGTTCCCGAAAATGTACGGGAAAATGATGAACAATACCTTGGGGCAAATTCATTTCTGGCTCACATTCATTGGGCTGTATATGGTATTCGTTCCTATGCACTACGTAGGTATTGCCGGGTTCCCACGTCGTTATTATCAATTTACTAGCTACGACTTTACGAGCATCTTCTCTGATATGAATACGTTCATCACCGTAGCTGCGATATTTACCTTTGCTGCACAGTTCTTGTTCTTATACAATTTCTTCTATAGCATTTTCAAAGGTAAAAAGGCCCCGATGAACCCATGGAGATCGACTACACTGGAATGGACTACCGATAACCCCGGCCACGGTAACTGGAAAGGGGAAATACCAGCCGTATATCGTTGGCCATACGATTATAGTAAGCCTGGTGCCAAGGAAGACTTCATTCCACAAACCGTGCCTTATTCACAGACTCCCGAGTCTAATTTCCCTTCCGAAAACGAATATATCGCGGAGGAAAAGATCATAGAATCTCAAAATTATAATGACCAATTTAAGACAGGTCATTGATGATAAAATAATTGCCAGATATAAAAGATGGGTAACCTGGACACTGGTTACCCTCTATTTACTGGTAATGATCGGCGGTATCGTTCGCGCTACCGGTGCGGGAATGGGATGTCCCGATTGGCCTACTTGTTTTGGAAGCTGGATTCCTCCAACCGATGTCTCTCAACTTCCCGACAATTACAAGGAAATCTACGGGGCAGAGCTGAAGGGAGAGATCGAGTTTAACCCGGTAAAAACCTGGATTGAGTACGTAAACCGCCTTTTTGGGGTATTTACCGGAGCCTGGATTTTTCTTACCTTATTAGCCTCGATACCGTTCTTAAGATCGAACAGAAAATCGATCTTTTATTTAAGTCTGGCAGCCTTTCTTTTGGTTGGGTTTCAAGGATGGTTAGGTGCACAGGTTGTAGCCACTGAACTGCATCCCGTCATGGTAACTCTGCACATGCTGCTAGCAATCGTCATCATCTTTGTACTTCTTTTTGCTTATGCAAAAGTATCGTACATCGATAAAGTGAATATCGAGCGCCTGACGGGAAGTCGTACCGCGCTAAATCGCTGGGTAATAACGGCGATAATCATCGCCACGGTGCAATTGATATTAGGCACCCAGGTTAGAGAAGCAATTGATATGGCGGTAGTGGCCTTAGGTTATGAGGGGAGAGCAAATTGGGTCGAATATAGTGGGACTATTTATTTAGTACATCGATCGTTTTCGATTTTAGTCCTGCTGGTAGTAGGCTATTTATATTACCAACTAAAGATTAGTACTGAAGGCCGAGGCGTAATGAACCGATTGGGTGAATTTATGGTTGCCGTATTAGTTGCAGAAATACTCACGGGTATTATATTAGGTTATTTCGCAATGCCCGCCGTACTACAGCCGATACATTTGACATTGGCTGTCTTGTTACTTGGGATACAGTTTGTTTTATACTTGTTTTTAAACGCTGAAGCGATATTTGAAAAACGTGGTTCCAGTCAGTTGGCCGCGGATCTATAGGGAAAGGAATTATGATAGGCTCTGAGCAAACCATACAGGCAACGAACGTAGGGCTCTCAAAAGCAAAAGCGCTGTTTGAATTGACCAAATTCAGATTATCGGTGCTGGTTACCTTTTCGGGAATAATTGGGTATTGCCTTGGAACCAGCCATATCGACTGGGGGCACTTGTTCCTTTTCGCCTTAGCGTCCTTCACCATTACCGGGGCAGCCAATACGATTAACCAAATTTTAGAACGGGATCTGGATAAGTTGATGAAACGAACCAGAAACCGCCCTCTGCCAACAGGTCGGCTTTCCGTTCGAGATGCGATAATCTGGGCTATACTCCTCGGGGTACTTGCAACATTTATATTCGTTGCTTTTTTTAATATTCGTACGGCAGCTCTAGCCCTGTTTTCCTTAATCCTCTACGGGTTTGTTTATACTCCTTTGAAAAGAGTCGGCTCCGTAGCGGTTCTGGTTGGGGCATTTCCAGGAGCTTTTCCGCCAATGATCGGTTGGATTGCCGCGACGAATCAATTTGGATTAGAACCAGGCATCTTGTTTGCGATACAGTTTTTTTGGCAATTTCCTCATTTTTGGGCGATCGCATGGGTAGCCGATGAGGATTATAAACGAGCAGGTTACCGATTGCTACCCTCAGAAGGCGGTAAAGATTTGAACACTGCGTTTCAGATTATGATTAACGCCTTGTTTTTGATTCCTGTGGGTTGGTTGCCTTATAAACTGGGAATGACCGGTATTAACTCTGCTTTTATTGCCACAATTTTTGGTATATTATTCCTAGCGCAAACTTTTCATTTAATGCGGAAATGTAACGATAAGACCGCATTACAATTAATGTTCGGGTCGTTCCTATATTTGCCCATTGTACAAATAGCGTTTTTATTGGACAAGGTTTGATTTGAGTGAGGAGAAATGAAGAATATGGATACGACGATATCGGAATACAGAGAGGAAGGGCCTAAAGAAGTGCTGAGTATGGACCCGTTAAAGTTCATGGTATGGCTATTTCTAGCGGCAAGTGTGATGCTTTTTGCCTCTCAAACCAGTGCATATCTTGTAAAAAGAGCAGAAGGGAACTGGTTGGAATTTACCGTTCCTGCCATTTTTACTTATAGTACTATCGTGCTCGTTATCAGTAGTGTTACGATGCACTGGGCCTATTTAGAAGCGAAAAAAGATAATTTCAACCAACTTAAGTTGGCCGTAGCTATTACTTTTGTACTCGGCTTGGCCTTTATGGCTATGCAGGTCTTAGGCTGGCAAAAACTTGTAGAAATGCAAGTTTATTTCGTAGGAAATCTAGCAGGATCGTTCTTTTACGTATTTACTTTCCTTCATTTGGCGCACCTATTGTTGGGGTTGATTGCCCTGTTAAATACACTTTGGGCATCGATGAAGATGAAAGTTCACTCCAAACGTTTGAGGAGGATTGAAATATGTGCAACGATCTGGCATTTCCTGGATATTTTGTGGATTTATCTTTTTGTGTTTCTTTTGACTTTTAATTAAGTAATTAATTGTTTTAACCAATGGCGTCGACTATTACAACTACTAATGGTGAACCAAAACTTTGGCTGGGTGGAGTAGAACCTATGAAGGCTAGTTATGGGAAATTGATGATGTGGTTTTTCCTCCTGTCTGATACATTCACCTTCGGAGCCTTCCTCGTTTCCTACGGCCTAATCAGATACAGCTACCCGGCTTATTCCGGCGATGTTGCTGATTTTACCTTTTCAAATCTCTACTGGCCTATCCCAGAAAAAGTTTTCGCATCGGTTCCCTTCCTGCACGGCGTTTACCTGCCATTGGTTTTCGTAGGGATCATGACGTTCATACTGATTTTCAGTAGCGTAACCATGGTGTTAGCCGTAGAAGCCGGAAACCGGAAAGATAGAGCTGGTGTGCAAAAATGGTTGTTGTGGACTCTATTGGGCGGGATTACCTTCCTTAGCTGTCAGGCATGGGAATGGTCTCACTTTATTCACGGTACAGAAGAAGGAACTGTAATCACAGAACTGGTAAACAATCAGTGGATCGAAAGAACCATTTACGGAGCCAATCTTATCGAAAACCAATATGGACCGGTCGCATTTGCCGACTTGTTCTTCTTCATAACAGGATTCCACGGATTCCACGTGTCCATAGGGGTGAGCTTACTGTTCTTGGTTTTCTATCGAACTGCCACCGGATTCTACGACCGGAGAGGTAGCTATGAGATGGTCGAGAAAGTGGGTCTGTATTGGCACTTTGTGGATCTGGTTTGGGTATTTGTGTTTACTTTTTTCTACTTGGTTTAAAAAATTGTATTGAGAATAATTATGGCACATTCGCATGACCAACATGTTGCAGCGGACGGAGGCGCAGCACAAAGAAAGGTTATCTGGAAAACGTTTTGGATCCTCCTGATTCTAACAGCTTTCGAATTCTTAATCGCCTTTACGATGGCTCACGGAACGTTGAGAATTACCATATTCGTGCTTATGACCATCGTGAAAGCTTTCTATATCGTAGGTGAATTTATGCACCTAAGGCACGAAACGAAAAGTTTGATATGGGCTATCACCATTCCAACCGTGTTGTTGATTTGGTTTGTCGTAGCACTAATCGTTGAAGGTGCTTATTTCTTCGAAGAAATAAATATTTTCAAATTCCGAAATTGAAATGAGGAAATTAAAAAGGGCCGGAATGCTAATTATCCTGTTGGCATTTCCGGCTCTTTTCTTTATTTTTTTGAAAACCTGTGGTACCAACCACTACGACCTTCCCTACTTTCATCCCGTCGTTGAACCCAGCGGGGAGGTTAGTTTAAAGGGAAAGGATACGGTCTATTACCAAGTATCAGGGGTTATAGGCCTAGGAGTTGCCGATGATACTATTCTTTCCAAGGTTCTTGACAACAAAGTAAATGTGTTTTTCGGAGTCGATCCTAACGCTGAAAAAAACACGCGATGGGAAATTCATCAAAATCGTCTTATCGAAAAATTAAGCAATGAAACAGACGTTGCCTACTATGAACGATATTCCAATACAAGCAACGATTTTGAATTTAATCCGGTAATTACCTACGTTCAGGAAATAGAAGGGGAGTCGACCAACTGGGAATCGATTTTTAAACTGAACGAAACGTCAGCAAACGGACGAACTTTTTTGCTTCATCAAACATTGATATTGGTAGACGGTCAGCGGCGGATTCGCGGGTACTATAATCTCGCAGATTCAGATGAGCTGGATCGAGCGCTGGCAGAAATAAAAATATTACTGTACCAGCGGAAAATCGCCGGCAAGAATTAATCAAAATGCAGTTCGAAAAACGTCATTCGTACAATCGTTGGATCAATATCCTGGCCATTGCAGTTCCCGTAATCGTTGCTCTGCTCCTGGGGATTCGACAAAAAGTGGACCTCGGCCCATGGACAAAAACATTACCCCACATTAACGGCGGGATAAATACATTAACGGCCATTTTATTGATTATCGGACGGGTATATATCGCCAAAGGCCAAATTGAAAAACATAGGAAAGTAATGACGAGTGCCTTTGTACTCGGTACACTTTTTCTAATTTCCTATGTCATTTACCACGTCTCTAACGATTCCACCCGATTTGGGGGGGATATCCCGATTGTCCGTTATGTCTACTACTTTTTATTAATTTCCCATATTATATTATCCGTAGTAGTAGTCTGGTATGTGCTGAGAGCCATTTACTACGGGTGGACAGGCCAAATAACAGAGCATAAGAAAGTCGTCAAATATGCGTTTCCCATTTGGCTCTATGTTAGTGTGACGGGAGTCATTGTTTATTTAATGATTAGTCCCTATTATTCGTGACTTTAAGTGTTGATTGAAAAAGACTGAAAAGCTAGAAGGGTGGTTAACATGAGAAAATTAATTTTCCGGGCTTCCGGGTTCTTATTGGTATTTCTACTTAGCACCATCGATTTATGGGCTCAGTGCGCGATGTGCCGAGGATCGGTACAAAGTACCTTGGGAAATGGTAGAAATAATGTAGGTATCGGCATTAATGTCGGAATCATGTACCTGTTCGTCATTCCCTATATCTGTCTAGGTGTGATAGCTTACTTTTGGTATCGTAATAGCCGTAAGCTCATGCACGAACGTCAGATGATTCGGACACGGGTACAAAATGCCCTGGATAAAGGGGAGCTTTAATCCCAAATGGGGTAGTGCCGGAGTGCTATTTTCGAACCGAAAAATATTTTGGTCGACGACTCAAATGACGTCGTGTAATCGGATACGTAAAAAGCTCTTGACCCGCTTCCAGCTGGGTTAATAAGATAATGTTGTTCCAACCAGGCTTTGACCGAACGCGCTACGATTTGTGAACTATCGAGGATTTCCACCCGTCCCTGGTAGAAGTCTTCAATCTCGTTTTTTAATAGGGGATAGTGAGTACAACCCAGAATTAATGCCTCGATGCCCTCGAGCTGGGGAGCGGACAAATATTGACTGAGCACGCTTACTCGAATCGAATTATCAAAAAAGCCTTCTTCAATCATCGGTGCCAGTAACGGCGTTGCCAAGGACTTTAAAACAATTCCTTTTTCTAAAAGATCGATTTTCTTCTTATAGACATTGGATTGGACCGTTTGTCTCGTCCCGATCAATCCAATTGTCCTTTGCGCATAAGGTTCACTTATGTAATCAATTACCGGATCGATTACGTTCATGGTCTTTGCGCGTTTCCCCACATATTCTCTTACCAAATCGTAGGCTGCTGCTGAAGCAGAATTGCAGGCGATTAAGATGAGTTTGCAATCCTGCTGTAACAACATATTACAGATCTTTATACAATAGGCTTGTATGGCTGCCGTTGATTTATCTCCATAGGGTAAGTGTGCCGTATCACCGAAATAAATCATATTCTCGTTGGGTAAAAGGTCTGCCAAGGCTTTGGCGACGGTCATGCCACCAATACCACTGTCAAAAATCCCGATAGGAGAAGCGGAGTTATACATAATTTTTTTTAGTCCATGCAACTTGTCAGGTGCGAAGATGCATCATATGTCTGAAAGTCTTTATTAACCGATGGGTAAAATTTTGCAACTGTTTAGTCACGAGGGTCAACTGCTCGAATCGCTCAGAGCTAAAGATTCCAGAGCACAGCGCTGGTTATTCGATAAATATTCTGGTCGGATGATGGCCGTGTGCATCCGGTATGTTGATGATCGAACAGTGGCGGAAGATATCCTGGTACAGGGTTTCCTGAAAATTTTTGACTCGGTGGGGCGATTTCGCCAAGAAGGGAGCTTCGAAGGGTGGATGCGTAGAATCATGGTGAATGAAGCCCTGGCCTATTTAAGAAAACAAAGAAGAGGCTTTGAAAAAGTTAGTTTGGAAGAGGCACACGGCGTAGTGGATTACACCTTCGTGGAGCAAAACATCGACGCGGAAGTTATTCTTCAAATGATCGAAAATCTGCCGATTGGCTACCGAACTGTTTTTAATCTTTTCGCCATAGAGGGGTATTCTCACCAAGAAATAGCCGAAATGTTGGGAATAACCGAAAGCACATCCAAATCACAACTCCATCGTGCAAGAGCTCATTTACAGGACTTATTGCAACAATGGGAGAGTTTGGAAAAAAAGAAAACTGATTTCAACCGGAAAAATTTGTTGTAGCAATCAAGATCATGAAAAATAAATTTGAACAACCCGATCATCTGTTTAAAAGTAAACTCGACGAACTGGAAGTCGAAGTCCCTCTGACGGCCTGGGATAGAATTCAAAATGAAAGCGCGAAGACAAAGGGGATGCGTTATTCATTAAAACATTTCGGATGGGCCGCCGCGATCGCTATTCTACTACTTACAGTGGGTATCTGGACGAGCCGTCAACTAAGCCTCTCTAAAAAAAATCAAGAAGAATTATCATTGACAAACCCTACTCCAACCATTGAAAATCTAGCAGAACCGAAGGCCGAGTTGGAGGTGACAAGTACGACGGAAGATTTGGCGGAACCTGTAACCTTAGGACGCCAACCTGCAGAATTGGCAATTCGTCATACCAGCAAAGCTGCATTTACAGAGGAAGAGCCTGAGAATTTAAAATCATCGTTGTCGGCAGCAATTGATCATCGGAAAGAAACAAAAGAAGCAAATGATCCAACACCTATGGATGGAGATCAAGGAGGGGTTTCACGGGTTCTGGTGGTTTATATTACACCGCCCGTACTAGAGGAAAAATTGGAGGAAAACGATGAATTAGGTGTCGAAAACGAAACGGGCGGAGAAGTGCTCGTAGCCGCCGAAAATACGAGCGTAGGGGAAGAACCGGAAGGGACAAAAAGGAAAGGTCTGCAAAAATTATTCAAGCAGCTAAAAAATGCGAAAACCGGCGAAAAAATAGATTGGGAAGAATTAGGAGTGAGCTCCTATCGGGGAATCGCCAATGTGAACTATCAGCGGGATTAAATAGGGAAAATTTATATAAGATGAAAAAACATTTGTTTGTAAGCAGTATTATCATGCTCACAGCTTTGTTCGGGGCCTCCTCTACCGGAGCACAGGTGGCTCCCCGTGATTCAGTAGTAATCGCATTTGATGAACAAACCCGTATCATTATTTACGGCGCCGATCGGAAAGAAATTGCAAAGCTTTCTCAATATGACTTTAATAAACTCATCGGAGACGTATTAAAAAAGCTCGATTCCCTACCCCCTACGGATGGGGTTACAGAAGACAGTATCGATGGTTCGATTTATCTTAAACCTAAAACCAGGGCCGCAGACCAGCCTGAGCGCGCCTTGCCTCGAAATGAAAAAGAAAGTAAAACCGATCGTCACTCTACGTCTGAGACGAAAAGTACTACGATCTTTTCATGGAGAGAAAAGGAACATGACTTCCCTGGGGATTCGGTAACGGTTGAAAGGTCCACGAAGAAGTACGGGCGACGCAGTCCCCGACAGGGTATCGATTTTCGCATAGGTTTTAATACGTACGGAGAACGAGAGTGGGGGGCTTATAATGCTGAGAATTTCAATTTACATACGGGAGCTTCTCGTTTTGTAAGCGTGGGAATGGTTCGTAGTCTTCCCGTAATTCGGGGGAAAGAAAGTAGTTTCTTTATGGATTTTGGCTTAGACGTTTCTTGGTTTAACCTCATGTTCGAGGGGAGCGATGTCATACGCAAAGAAAGCAGTGGGTTATTGTTTTCTGCTCAATTGGACGATGCGGGGCAGCCCCTTCGCTTAAAAAAGAACAAACTAGTGTCGCCTCACATCAATCTGAGTTTGATGCCCACACTCACTTTCCGAAATCCGGTGATCAGTCATGTCAGTGCGGGGGTATACGGCGGGTATCGGATTGGAGGGTATCGCAAAATTCGGCCTTACCAGGGGGCGAAGTCTCGGGTATCGAGTGATTTCTATATGCAGGACATTCATTATGGGTTGGCTTTGGAAGTCGGGTTGCGTTATCTTCCGGATCTATTCGTCAATTATGATATGAACAGTCTATTTGAGCAGGGAAAGGGGCCTCAGGTTAGGATGTTGAGTTTTGGTCTTCGGATCTAAAAATTTCTAAAAAAAAATTGGGTCCATGGGTTAATTTGCAAATCTCAGAAAATCAGGTTAATATCCGTGGCAAATAAAGGAAATGGGGGTGTAGGACCCTCATTTTTTTGAGTAAATAAAAAATAATTGAAAATATTTTTTGAGAAAGTTTTTGGTGATGTCATAAAACGCTATAATTTTGCGACTCCAAAATCTAATGAGGTTTTGCTAAACGATTGAGGTTGTAAGTCTCCGGGGGTGTACCAGAGTGGCCAAATGGGGCAGACTGTAAATCTGCTGACGTATGTCTTCGGTGGTTCGAATCCATCCGCCCCCACAATTCAGAATGGCCTCAAGGTACATTTTGGATAGCAAAAATGCGGAAGTAGCTCAGCTGGTAGAGCGATAGCCTTCCAAGCTATAGGTCGCGAGTTCGAACCTCGTCTTCCGCTCCACCTAAAGAAAAGCAAACCCTATCGAAATTGGGACAGGGTTTGCTTTTTGGGGTTTGTGGAGAAGTGTAGTCAGCCTTTGGGCTGTGTTTTTGGCGGGTGATTTACGCCTTTGTAGCTCAGGGGTAGAGCACTTCCTTGGTAAGGAAGAGGTCAGGGGTTCAAATCCCCTCAAAGGCTCACAAATTTGAGTGTTGTTGCGTCAGCAGGAGATCATATACCAATCAAGTTTATTAATTCATAAATTAAGAATAAATCAAAATGGCAAAAGAGACGTTTGACCGCTCGAAACCCCACGTGAATATTGGTACAATCGGGCACGTTGACCACGGAAAAACTACCCTTACAGCTGCGATTACTTCCGTATTGGCGGGTAAAGGGTATGCGCAAAAACGTGATTATTCGGCGATAGATAACGCACCGGAAGAAAGAGAGCGTGGTATTACCATTAATACATCGCACGTAGAATATCAGACAGAAAACCGCCACTATGCGCACGTTGACTGTCCTGGTCACGCCGACTATGTGAAAAACATGGTTACAGGTGCAGCCCAGATGGACGGAGCAATCCTCGTGGTAGCGGCTACTGACGGTCCCATGCCACAAACTCGTGAGCACATCCTTTTAGCTCGTCAGGTGGGTGTTCCTCAGTTGGTTGTTTTCATGAACAAAGTTGACTTAGTGGACGACCCTGAACTTCTTGAGCTGGTTGAGATGGAAATCCGTGAGTTGTTGAGTTTCTACGAATTCGACGGTGATAATATCCCAGTTATACAAGGATCCGCATTAGGAGCTCTTAACGGAGAACCTAAGTGGGTAGAAAAAGTGGAAGAACTGATGGCAGCTGTTGATAGCTGGATTCCAATTCCTCCACGTATGACCGACCTTCCATTCTTGATGCCTGTTGAGGACGTGTTCTCAATTACTGGTCGTGGTACTGTGGCAACAGGTCGTGTTGAGCGTGGTGTAATCAACACTGGCGATCCCGTAGATATCTTAGGTATGGGAGCTGAAAACCTTAAGTCTACTGTGACTGGGGTAGAGATGTTCCGTAAGATTCTCGACAGAGGAGAAGCTGGTGACAACGTAGGTCTTCTACTTCGTGGTATTGACAAAACCGATATCCGTCGTGGTATGGTAATTTGTAAGCCCGGTTCGGTTAATCCTCACCAAAAATTCAAAGCTGAGGTTTACGTGTTGTCGAAAGAAGAAGGTGGACGTCATACTCCATTCTTTAACAAATACCGTCCACAATTCTACTTCCGTACTACGGACGTAACCGGAGAGATCAAACTTCCCGAAGGTGTGGAAATGGTAATGCCTGGTGATAACATCACGATCGAAGTATCTCTGATCAACAAAATTGCTATGGAAAAAGGTCTTCGTTTCGCGATTCGTGAAGGAGGTCGTACCGTAGGTGCTGGTCAGGTTACTGAAATCATTGAATAGTTCAAAGTCGTTTGGGCTACAAAAAGAACAGTGCATTTTTAGGAGTGCACTGTTCTAAGTGTAAAATAATATCACTATCTTTGCAGCCCGAAACAATTTTTGGAACAGACACGGGCATAGTTCAAGGGTAGAATAGCGGTCTCCAAAACCGTTGATGGGAGTTCGAATCTCTCTGCCCGTGCAGAAAAATAAAGACTGGAATGGACAAAGTTGTATCCTTTTTAAAAGCTTCCTGGGTTGAGTTTACCCAGCACGTCACCTGGCCAAGCTACAAAGAGCTTCAGGCGAACACAACGCTAGTGTTGATTGGTTCACTCATCTTCGCCTTGGTGGTGGGTTTGATGGATCTGGCTTTTGAAAACGGGCTCAACCTATTCTACCGGTCATTTTAAAGGTATTTAGCTAATCAAAGGTAAATATGGCGGAAACGGGGAGCGGACTAAATTGGTATGTATTGAGAGCAGTCTCTGGGCAGGAGAAAAAGATTAAATCCTACATAGAGAATGAAATTGCCCGCCAAAAACTAGGAGAATACGTACCTCAAATTCTGATACCTTCAGAGAAAGTCTTCGAAATGAGGAATGGTAAAAAAAGGGTTAGAGAGAAGAATTTCTTCCCGGGTTACATCATCATTTCCGCAGATCTTTCGCAAGGTGAGGTTTACCACATCATCACAAGCATTCCGGGTGTGATCGGCTTTTTAGGAAGCTCGGATGGTAGTGGAACGTCCAAAACACCCATCCCCCTACGGCAGTCGGAAATCAACCGCATCTTAGGTAAGGTTGACGAAGCGTCGGAAGAAGTAGCAGCACCCGCTGTTAGCTTCTATGAAGGAGAAACCGTTAAGATTGTCGACGGTCCGTTCAGCTCATTTGTGGGCGTTGTGGAAGACGTTTCCGACGAGCGCAAGAAATTAAAAGTAGTAGTGAAAATTTTTGGGCGCAGTCAGCCCGTAGAGCTAAGTTACGCACAAGTAGAAAAGGATAGTTGATCTTAAAAGCGGCAGGTGCTTCCACTGCTTGATACGCTTTTACGAACAATTGGCCACATCTTAATTAAAACAATGGCAAAAGAGATAGCAGGATACCTGAAACTTCAAGTAAAAGGTGGTCAGGCAAACCCATCCCCACCCATCGGCCCTGCATTGGGTTCGAAAGGGTTGAATATAATGGAGTTCTGCAAGCAGTTCAACGGCCGTACCCAAGATAAACAGGGTCAGGTGTTGCCTGTTCTGATCACATATTACAAAGACAAGTCATTTGACTTTGTAATCAAAACTCCTCCGGCGGCCAACCTTCTGCTGGAAGCAGCCAAAGCAAAAGGAGGTTCTGCCCAGCCTAACCGTAATAAGGTAGGTAGTGTGTCGTGGGAGCAAATACGTCAAATTGCTGAGACCAAACTTCCAGACCTGAATTGCTTCACCGTTGAAGCCGGTATGAAGATGGTTGCAGGTACTGCACGTAGTATGGGCATTTCGGTTACAGGGAACGCTCCCTGGGAGTAATTTAAACTTGGGTGCTTAACCCTGCAAGTAGGAAAGAAATGGGAAAAATAACCAAAAAAAGGAAAGAGGCGCTCTCGAAACTCGAACCCGGTAAGCAGTATTCGCTCATTGAAGCTGCGGAGGTAATCAAGAGTATTAGCTATACCAAGTTTGATGCTTCCGTAGATATCGATGTCCGTCTGGGTGTAGATCCACGTAAAGCCGATCAAATGGTTCGTGGCGTAGTAACCTTGCCTTACGGTACCGGTAAAGACGTACGCGTACTGGTGCTTTGTAGCCCCGATAAAGAGGAAGAAGCTAAAGCAGCAGGCGCCGATTACGTAGGTCTGGACGAGTATATCCAGAAAATCGAACAAGGATGGACGGACGTCGACGTGATCATCACCATGCCTAGTGTGATGGCAAAAGTCGGACGACTTGGGAAAATATTAGGTCCTCGTGGCCTTATGCCCAACCCGAAATCCGGAACGGTGACCACAGAAGTGGGTAAAGCAGTGCAAGAAGTGAAAGCTGGAAAGATTGATTTCAAAGTTGATAAAACCGGCATCATCCATGCAAGCATAGGAAAGGTATCTTTTGAACCTGAAAAACTGGCAAAAAACGCGCAAGAGGTAATTAATACTCTGGTACGGCTCAAACCAGCTGCAGCAAAAGGTACATATTTGGGTTCGATTCACTTGTCAAGCACGATGAGTCCGAGTGTATCAATCGATAAGACAACGATTCCAGGTATTTAATTATGACAAGAGAAGATAAAGCAGCTATCGTTGAAGAGCTGAGCGCTAAATTCGCAAGTATACCTTATTTCTATATCGTAACCGCTAACGGCTTGACAGTCGCTGAAACTAACCAGCTTCGTCGCCTGTGCTTCGAAAACGGTATCGAATACAAGGTCGCTAAAAATACACTGATTAAAAAAGCACTGGATACCCTCGATGCCGATTACTCCCCTTTTGAAAATGGAGTATTGAAAGGGTTCTCCGGAATCATGTTCCATCCAGAATCGGGTAAAGTACCAGCGAAACTTATAAAAGAGTTCCGGAGTAAAATCAGCCCTGAGAAATTTAACCTCAAAGGTGCGTCCATCGATACAGCCGTATTCGTAGGGGCTGACCAACTCGATGCACTGGTAGCTCTTAAATCTAAACAAGAGCTTCTGGGCGAGGTTATCGGACTGTTGCAATCCCCTGCACGCAATGTTATTGCAGCATTGCAAGGCGGAGGTCACAAACTGGCCGGAGTCATCAAAACTTTATCCGAGAAAGGAGAATAATTATTATCAAATCAAATTTTATTACGTAATCAATTAAATCAAAAAATAAAAATGGCAGATTTAAAAGCTTTTGCAGAGCAGCTTGTTAATCTTACTGTTAAAGAGGTAAACGAACTGGCTAATATCCTAAAAGATGAGTATGGCATAGAGCCTGCCGCTGCTGGTGTTGCAGTAGCTGTTGGTGGTGCTGCTGCAGGTGGCGACGCTCCTGCTGCTGCTGCTGAGCAAACATCTTTCGATGTGATCTTGAAATCAGCCGGTGCTAGCAAACTAGCCGTGGTTAAATTAGTGAAAGACCTGACTGGACTAGGTCTGAAAGAAGCTAAAGAACTGGTTGACGGAGCACCAAAACCATTGAAAGAAGGTGTTGCGAAAGACGAAGCTGAAGCATTGAAAAAGCAACTCGAAGAAGCTGGTGCTGAAGTTGAGGTTAAATAATTGAAACTTATACACTGTTTTTAGGGAATAGGTCCGCCCATGGATCTATTCCTATTTGTGTTTTCGACTAAAAACAGTTTTTTTAAAATCTTCAAAAGGACTTTTAACCCAGAAAACACAACCCCCACTTCAGGATCGTCCGAAACACTGCTTTAGTTCGTAGTAAAGTCTAGTAAAGGGGCGGTCACTGGATATACTACGAGGCAAAATTAGGTTTAGGCGTAGCAATAAAGACGCCGTTTTTCAGCGCGTCAGGCTGCCTGAATTATTTCATTAACCAAAAACATTTTGGCCTTGGCTACAAAAACAATTCC
>Ga0182793_1000261_pt1 | contig 46883 bp, 46 predicted proteins | sample Passage237A_FD_130498 | JGI IMG/M metagenome (GOLD analysis project Ga0182793, IMG submission 130498) | Cellulose adapted compost microbial communities from Newby Island Compost Facility, Milpitas, CA, USA - Passage2 37A (version 2) (version 2) ... | reverse complement strand
GAAGCGGTCCCCCCTTTGCGCCGCGGCGGCCGCGGCGAGGCCGAAAAAAAAGGCCCCGTCGGGGCCGGCCTCGCCCCCCCCATCCACGTCTTGTTTGATAGCGCATAGGGAAAGACGTGGATGCCCGGGACAAGCCCGGGCATGACAACCACCAACGATAGCGGCTTCTTAAACAATAGCGGCTTCTTAAACATTTGTCCGACGCCTCATGTCTCTCACGCTCGAAACCCGCGATCTGACCATCCGGTTCGGCGGCCACGTCGCCGTCAACCGGGTGAGTTGCGTCTTTCGCCCGGGAGAACTGACTGCGATCGTCGGACCGAACGGCGCGGGGAAGACCACCTATTTCAACCTGATGTCGGGGCAGCTGCGTCCCTCCGCCGGCCAGGTGCTGCTGGCGGGCGAGGACATCACGCGGCTCTCGGCGCCGCTGCGCACGCGCGCGGGGCTTGGCCGCGCCTTCCAGCTGACCAACCTGTTTCCGAATCTCAGTGTCGAAGAAAACGTTCGTCTCGCGGTCCAGGCCGCAGCGGGCGTGCATTACGACATGCTGCGGCCGTGGCTGAAGCGTCGCGACCTGATCGCGCGCGCCGACGCCATTCTCGAAGAGGTCGCGCTCGGCCATCGCCGCGCGGTCGCCGCCACCGCGCTGTCGCATGGCGACCAGCGCAAGCTGGAAGTGGCGCTGATGATGGCGCTCGAACCCAAGGTTTTCATGTTCGACGAGCCCACCGCCGGCATGAGCGTCGACGAGGTGCCGGTGGTGCTCGATCTGATCGCACGGCTGAAGCGCGATGCGAGCAAGATCATCCTGCTGGTGGAGCACAAGATGGACGTGGTGCGCTCGCTCGCCGACCGCATCATCGTCCTGCACAACGGCCAGCTTGTCGCCGACGGCGAGCCGGCGGAAGTGATCGCCTCGCCGATCGTGCAGGAAGCCTATCTCGGCATCGCGCCCGGAAAGACCGCCGCATGAGCGACATGCTGACGCTGAGTGGCGTCCACACCCATATCGGGCAATACCACATTCTCCACGGCGTCGATTTCACTGTGCCGGAAGGGCAGACCACCATGCTGCTCGGCCGCAACGGCGCCGGCAAGACCACGACGCTGCGCACCATCATGGGGCTGTCGCCGCCGTCCTCCGGCGAGATTCATCTCGCCGGCGCGTCGATCGGCGGCAGCGCGACGCCCGATATCGCGATGCGCGGCGTCGGCTACGTGCCGGAGACGATGGCGGTGTTTTCCGATCTCACCGTGAAGGAAAACCTCGTTCTCGCCGCGCGCAGCGGTCCGTTCGATTCGGCGCGGCTGGACTGGATTTTCGGTTTCTTTCCGCCGCTGAAGAAATTCTGGCTGTCGCGCGCCGGCAGCCTGTCCGGCGGCCAGAAGCAGATGCTGTCGATCGCGCGCGCCATCGTCGAGCCGCGCAAGCTATTGCTGATCGACGAGCCGACCAAGGGGCTCGCGCCGGCGATCGTGATGGCGCTGATCGAATGCTTCGCCGAGATCAAGCGGTCCGGCGCCACCATTCTTCTCGTCGAACAGAATTTTCGCGTGGCTGAGGCGATCGGCGATACGGTCGCGGTGATGGATAACGGCCGCATCGTGCATCGGGGCGACATGGCCGCGCTGTCCCGCGACGTCGCCTTGCAGGAGCGGTTGCTGGGATTGAGCCTGGAGGCGCATCAATGACCGACGCAACCGCCGGCGAGGCGCTGCCGAAGCCGCCGCTCGATATCGTGCCGCTATTGCTGCCGGTGATCCTGGCGCTGGCGATGATTCCGCTGATCGGCTCGGCCAGCACCTGGGTGACGCTCACCGTCGCAAGTCTGGCGATGGGGATGATGATCTTCATCATGGCCTCCGGCCTGACCTTGGTGTTCGGCCTGATGGACGTGCTCAACTTCGGCCATGGTGCGTTCATCGCGGTGGGCGCCTACATCGCGACGCTGATCCTGTTGCCGATGGCGGCGTGGGTGCAGGCGGATTCGCTGTGGCTAAATTTGCTCGCGGTCGCGCCGGCGGTGCTGCTGGCGATGGCGGTGACCGGCGCGCTCGGCCTGGTGTTCGAGCGGGTGCTGATCCGCCCGGTCTACGGCCAGCATCTCAAGCAGATCCTCATTACCATGGGCGGGCTGATCGTCGCCGAGCAGGCGCTCTATGCGCTGTGGGGACCGCAGATCATTCCGCTGCCGCTGCCGACCGCGCTGCGGGGGTCCTACATCTTCGGCGACATCGCCATCGCCAAGTATCGCCTGCTGGCGATGCTGATCGGGTTGGTCGTGTTCATCGTCACCATGCTGGTGCTGAACCGCACCCGGCTCGGCCTGTTGATCCGCGCCGGCGTCGAGAATCGCGAGATGGTCGAGGCGTTGGGCTATCGCATCCGCCGCCTGTTCCTCGGCGTGTTCATGGCCGGCTCGGCGCTCGCCGGCCTCGGCGGCGTGATGTGGGCGCTGTATCGCGAACAGGTCCATGCGTCGATCGGCAGCGAATTGATGATCATGGTGTTCATCGTCGTCATCATCGGCGGGCTGGGCTCGGTCACCGGCTGCTTCATCGGCGCGATTCTGGTGGCGATGGTCGCGAACTACGGCGGCTTCCTGATGCCGAAGCTGGCGCTGGTGTCTGACATTCTGCTGATGGTCGCGATCCTGATGTGGCGGCCGCGCGGCCTCTATGCGCTGACGAACAGGTGAGCCTCCGCCGATGATGCTTCTCTCGGGTGATCCGCCGCGCAGCCGCGCCCTGAGCGCCGTTCTCATCGTCATTGTTCTGACATTGGCGCTGACGCCGTTCCTGTTTCCCGGCGCGAAGGCGATGAATGTCGCGGCGAAGATTTGCATCTTCGCGGCGCTGGTCGCGTCCTACGATTTGCTGCTCGGTTACACCGGCACCGTGTCGTTCGCGCATACGATGTTCTATGGCATCGGCAGTTATGCGCTGGCGATCGCGCTTTACGGGTTGGGGCCGACATGGAGCGCGGTCGCGGTCGGCATTCTGGTCGGCCTGCCGGTCGCGGCACTGCTGGCGCTCGGCATCGGTCTGTTTTCGCTGCGGGTGCAGGCGATCTTCTTCGCAATGATCACGCTCGCGGTCGCCTCCGCCTTTCTGGTGCTGGCGTCGCAACTGTCATGGCTGACCGGCGGCGAGGACGGGCGCAGCTTCCGGCTGCCGGACCTGTTGCGGCCCGGCACCGTGCTGCTCTCCAGGGAGACGTTCGGATTCGAGATCAACGGCCGCACGCTGACCTATTACATCGTGTTCGTGGCGTCGGCGGCGATGATCCTTGCGCTGCTGCGGATCGTGAATTCGCCGTTCGGCCGGGTGTTGCAGGCGATCCGCGAGAATCCGTTCCGGGCCGAGGCGCTCGGTTATCGCACCGTCTTCCACTTGACCTACGCCAACTGCATTTCGGCGCTGGTCGCAGCTTGCGCCGGCATCCTCAACGCGCTGTGGCTGCGCTATGCCGGGCCGGATACGTCGCTGAGCTTTTCGATCATGATCGATATTCTGCTGATGGTGGTGATCGGCGGCATGGGCACGATGTACGGCGCCATCGTCGGCGCCACCATCTTCATTCTCGCGCAAAACTATCTGCAGTCGCTGATGGGCGCGGCCTCGCGCGCCGCCGGTGACATCGGGCTGCCGTTGCTGCCCGGCCTGCTGCATCCCGACCGCTGGCTGCTATGGCTCGGCCTGCTGTTCATCGCCAGCGTCTATTTTTTCCCGACCGGCATCGTCGGCCGTCTTCGCAAAGGGCAGAAGGGCTGACCCGTCATCTTGCCGGCTGCTTTATGGCGTCGTGGAACGAAGCGGATATCCGGTCCAGGATGACGATTGCATGGCCTGGTCGTAGCGCCGCGGATCAACGCGCCAGTACAGCACCGCTACCACGGCAACGCAGACCAGATGCATGATCCAGCCGGCGAGGAAACCACCGGTCCGATCGTGCAGGACCGCCACGAGCCAGGGCGGGATCGCTGAAATCAGGAAGCCGCCGCCCTGCATCAAGGCGGACAGCGTGCCCGCCCGACCGGGGTCGGGCAGATGATCGAGCGCGACGATCATCGACAGCGAGAAGCAGCCGCCGAGGCCGGCGCCGAGCAGGATCGACCAGACGACGGGCGCCGCTTCCGGCCGAAAAGCCACGCCGGAAAAGCCGGCGGCCTGGATCACCAGCGTCAGCCACAGCCACGGGCGCAGATCCGTGCTTCTGCGGGCGAGGACCGGCAGCATCAGCGCTGCGACAGCCTGAGATAGCGCCATGATCGCCAGCAGGCTGCCGCTCGCGGGGGCCGTCCAGCCGTGCGCCTGATAAGACGGCGCCAGCCAGGCAACAACCGTCGAGTATCCGCCATTGACGAGGCCGAAGCACGCCATCAGCAGCCATGTTCGCGGGCGCCTGAGAAAATCCCCCGCCGCGTTGCCGGCCGGTCGGCCGCCGTCGCCGCGCGGCAGATAACACGCCGCGAGAAGCATCGCGGCCAATGCAGGCACCGCCATCCACGCAAGACCGATACGCCAGCTTCCAAAGAGATCGGCCATGATCGGCGAAGCCTGGGCGCCCAACGCGCCGCCGCCCATCAGCGTCGCGGAATAAAGGCCCATCACCATGCCGACATGACGCGGAAACTGCTGCTTAACGATGCTGGGGAACACCGCCTGAACGATAGCGGCTCCGAGCCCGAGCAGGGCTGCGGTCGCGACGATCTGCGCGCCGTTGACAACAAGCAGCCGCAAACATGATCCGGCGGCGAGGATGGCGAGCGCGCTGACGACAGCGCGTCGCGCACCGACCCGCGCCTGAAGGAAGGGACCAGCGAAGGCGAAGCATCCCATCAGCAGCATCGGCACCAGCGTCAGCAGCGCCATGCCCTGCAGCCCTAGGCCGGTTTGCGCCGTCATCTCCGCGGCCAGGGGACCGATGCCGGTGATGAACGGGCGCAGATTGAGTCCGACCAGGGCGACGACAGCCAGTTGCAGCACGTAGCTGGGTGAGGAGATTTGGCGTGACATATCGGATCAGGCGCAACCGGCCTGGCCTTTCTTCCAGTTCGCGTAAAGATGCGGATACGGCTCCGGCCGGATCGGCAGATGGCGAATCATCATCGATTGCTCGGCGAAGGGCTTGGCCAGATCGGCATAGATCGCGGCGGTCGACAGTCCGTATGGCTCACCATCCTCGTTGGAATAGGCATAGATGACGGCGGCAACGCCGGTCATTCGCATCGCCGCCATGCACATCGGGCACGGATGGCCGCTGGCGTAGACCGTGCAGCCTTGGAGGTTTGGCGAGCCGAACTCGCGACTGGCCGCGCGAATTGCCGTCAGCTCGGCATGGGCCGTGGGATCGCCGGTGCTGTGAATCTCGTTGACGCCGCGCGCGACGATCGCGCCGTCCTTGACCACGACGGCGCCGAACGGGCGGCCGCCCTTGGCGACATTGGCTTGCGCCAGCTCGATCGCTTCGCAGAGAAAACGCTCTTCATCGGGCATGGTCATTTCCTTTCCTCCTGCGCGCCTGCCGCGATCACCCGCCTCCCGCGACGGTTGATCCGAGCAGCAATATCGATGCGCTGGCCCGCCCAGACTAGATAAGGCTCGTCTGGCCTATTTAGAAATTAAATATATGGATATATTACATTATGTTTCTGGATATGATGGCGGCTCCCGAAACCGGCGCCACGGGGGTGCTGCAATGCTTGATCCGCGCCTTCTTCGCTCGTTTGTCGCCATCATCGACGCGGGCGGTTTCGTCCAAGCCGCTGGGCGTCTCAACATGACGCAATCCACCGTCAGTCAGCAGCTCGCGCGGCTTGAAGAGGCGGTAGGTCAAATACTGGTCGATCGCGCCGCGCGTCCGGTGACGCCGACCGCGGCGGGCGAACGCCTGATCGGCTATGCGCGGCGGATCCTGGCGCTGCAGCAGGAAGCTGAAACGATGCTTGGCGATCCGGTGGGCACGACATCGATCCGTATCGGCTTGCCGGAGGATATCGTCAGCAGCGCGATGGCGAAGGCGTTCGGTGATTTTGCCAAGCGTCATCGCGAAATTAGGCTCGACGTCACCGCCGGATTGAGCCGCGATCTGACCAAGCGCTATCGCAGCGGCGAATTCGACATCGTGATTGTCAAGGAGGCGGAGGCCAGCGCCGATCACCGCGCGACATTTCCCGAAGCGATGGCGTGGTTCGAAAGCGCCACGGTCTCAAGGGATTGGACCGATCCCATTCCGCTGGTCGCCTTTCCGCCGGGGGGCCTTTATCGGGAGGCGATGTTCGAACGCATCGAGCGAGCGCAGCGGCGCTGGTACATCGCCGTTTCAGGCAGCAGCCTTCACAATGTCCTTGTCGCAGTAGAGGCCGGGCTCGGCCTGTCGCTCCTGCCCAGGAGCGTGGCAGCCGGGTATCACGTCCGGCCCTATGCGGCCTTCGGCAGCGAGCCGGCGATGGCGATATCGCTCTACGCATGGGAGATTAGCGGGCCAATCGCCGAATTGGTCCAGCGGATGCGCGCTGTCCTCGCCGCAAGACACACCGGGCCGAAAACCTCCCGCCGATCGAGAGGTCAACGCTGACCGGTTGGGGGCGTCAGCCCAGCCATGACCCCCGGACCTGTCGCGCACTTCCGCGATCACCGCAAGCGCGCCGACAGTGCCGCCATCACCGGGCGAAGATAGTCGAGGAACAGCGGCGGATTTTCGGTCATCGGAAAATGGCCGAGCTCCGGCATTTCCACCACCGTTGCATTCTTGATCCAGCCGCCGAGCGCATGAGCATCGGCGACGGTGGCGGAGAAGTCGTAGTGCCCGATCAGCAGGGTGACCGGAATTGCGTCGCCATCGATGCGTTTGGCGATGACTTCGCCGTCGAACTCATCCGAATAGAAAGCGAGATCGCCATCATAGATTCCGGGCGCGCCCTGCGCATAGATGTGTGCCGCCCGCCGACGATCCTCCGCGGGGCTGCTCGGGCTCATCAGGCCGCGCACATAGGCCGCTGAGTGCCATCCGCCGTTGACCTTGGCGTGGGTGAGAAACGGATTGCGCCGCCCGCGCGGCCGCAGCGGCGCCTCCAGTGCGACAACGCCGCGCACAAGATCCGGGCGCTCCGCCGCGAGCGCCAGCGCGATGCCGGCTCCCATCGAACAACCCATGACGACGGCGGGTTCGCCGATCACCTGCTCGATGAAACCCGCGCACCAGGCGAGATAGGATGCCTGGTCGAGTTGGTAGATGCCGCCGTCCCAGCCGAACGGCGGCATCGAGCGGCCGTGCGCCGGCATGTCGAAGCCGATCATGCGCCAGTCGCGGCATAGCGTGCGGTCGGACATCACGCCGTGAAACTGGCGGGGGTCGGCGCCTGCGGGATGCAGGCAGAGCACCGGAATGCCGTCGCCGGCGCTTTCGCTGAAAAGATCGCTAACCTGGCCGTGAGCGGCGCGCACGCGATGATAGCGGCCATGCAGTCGTTGCAGGTCGATGTCCGACGCGTTGCCGTTCTTGCCGTTGAGATGTGCGAAGATCGCTTCCAGGCAGGCGCGGGCTTGCGCGATGGTGAGCGGCTCGCCGGAGACCGTGAAGCGCGGATTGCGCAGCTGGATCGACGAGAACGAATGATAGGTCGGCGGCGGCATGGCTTCCAGCGCGGTCCGCCAATCGGTTTCGGCCGCGATCAGCGAAATATCGGCCGCGCCGGAAGATATTCGCGTCGTGATGCTGTCCGGCGTGAACGCGATGTCGACGGCCTGCGCCTCGGTGCCAAAGCGGATCGTCAGCTCGAGTCCCCGCCCGAGGGACATCACCTCCGGCGCGGCGATCGCGGCCGTCAGCCGCTGGTGCAGCGTTTCGATGATCGCGCCCATGGCGGCCGATCAACGCTTGGCGGTGAGATAGCGGCCGATCTCGGTGTGGTCGGCGGTATTGCCGAGCGCTTTGAGCGCGCCGTCCCACAAGGACGCGACTTCATCCGCCAGGGGCGCGGTGACGCCGATCTGGTGGGCGAGCTCGTCGGCGGTGCGAATGTCCTTCGCCATCAGTGCCAGCGAGAAGCCCGAGGTGAAAGATTCCGGAATCACGAACTGCTTGATCTTGTTTTCAGTTGAGTTGTTACGGCCGGTAGAGGCATTGAAGACATCGACCAGCGTGTTCGGATCGATGCCGAAGCGGCCGCCGATCGCCACCGCCTCGACGGCGGCGGCAAGGCCCGCGGCGGAAACATAGTTGTTGAGCGCTTTCGCAGCATGGCCGGAGCCGAGCGGGCCGGTGCGGAAGATCGACTTGCCCATCGCTTTCAATACCGGCTCGGCCCGGTCGATGGTGGCCGCGTCGCCGCCGACCATGATCGCAAGCGTACCGTCGATCGCACGCTTGACGCCGCCGGAAACCGGCGCATCGATGAATGCGAATCCCGCCGCGATGAGCTCTTCGCCGAGTGCCTTGGTGCCGACCGGGGCTGACGAGCTCATGTCGATCAGCACCGTGCCCGGCGCGAGATGCGGCTTGAAGCCCTCGACCGCCGCGCGGACGATCTTGCCGTCGGGCAGCAAGGTGATCACCACGGCCGCGCCCGCCACCGCCTCGGCGGCGGTTGCCGCCGCCGTACCGCCGGCGGCGCTGAACCTCGCGCGTGCCTCGCTCGAGGTGTCGAAACCGACGACCTGATAGCCGGCGCGGGTTACGCACGCAGCCATCGGCTGGCCCATGTTGCCGATGCCGATCACGGCGATCTTCGCCGGCGGGAGAATGGGATTCGATTGCGACACGATTGACTCCTTACCTGGCCTTCGGCTCGTTCGCGGCCGGCGTGGCGGCGGACGGCGGTTCATTTTTGCGAAGTGCCGCGACCGCAATCGCGGCGGCGTTGTGGATGTGCTGCACGCAGGCCCGCTCGGCTCCGTCCACGTCACCGCTTTCGATCGCGACGAGAATGGTCTCGATTTCCTTCAGGCTGTGATCGATGCGGTTGGCCTGGGTCATCGAGGTCATGCGCAGCAGCGTGACACGGTTGAGCAGCATGTTCAGGAAGCGCTGGACGAAGATGTTGCCGCAGCCCTCGAGCATGGCGGCGTAGAATTCGGTCTTGGCGGCGAGGAGATCGCTGCGGTCCTCCTGCCGCGCCACCCGTCCCATGATCTCGAACTGCGCGCGCAGCCGCGCCAGAATCTGCGGGTCGCGCTTGCGCGCGCATTCGCGGCCGGCGAAGCCTTCCAGCATCGCGCGCAGCTCATAGAGCTGCTCGGCCTCATCCGCCGTGATGGTGCTGACCACCGGTCCGCGGTGGGGGACCGTCGCCACCAGCCCCTCCGCTTCAAGTTGACGCAGGGCCTCGCGGATCGAGGTGCGGCCGACGCCGGTCTGCTCGCACAATTCGCGTTCGATCAGTCGCTGCCCCGGCTTGAAAGTCCCGTTGCCGATTGCGGTTCTCAGCCGGTTTTCGACCAGGAGACGCAAACTGGTCGCCTCCCGCGCCACGTTCAGATCGGAATCGGTTTTGCTCATGCGAGGATATCATCAGACTATCAGACAATCTGTCAATCAGCTTGACTGCTTCGCCGTTTTATGACGGAGTTCGGCGCAAGCCAGACGGCAACATCCGGGAGGGAGCGTCCATGCCGAAAAAATCCTCGACAACGTCCGCCGAACTCAATCGCCGCACGCTGCTTGCCGGCACGGCTTCACTGCTGGCGGCGCCGATAGTGGCGCGTCCCGGTTTCGCGCAAGGGAAGACGGTGAATGTCGGCGTGATCATGCCGCTGTCCGGCGCCAACGCGCAGTTCGGCATCAATTCGCGCAACGGCATCGAACTGGTCGCCGACGAAATCAACGCGGCCGGCGGCATCAAGGCGCTGGGCGGAGCAAAGATCAATCTGATCGTCGCGGACTCCACCTCGACGCCGACCACGGCGGGCACCGTGGCCCAGCGGCTCATCACGCAGAACGACGTTACCGCCATTCTCGGCGCGTTCGCCTCCTCCCTGACCCTGGCGATCTCCGAAGTCACCGAGCGACGCGACATTCCGCTGCTGACGATGTCATTCGCCGATCAGATCACCGGCCGCGGTTACAAGAACATCTTCCAGGTCGTCGCCAAGGCATCGGTGATAGGCAAGGCGCAGTTCGACTACACCATGGCCATCGCCGAGGCGGCGGGCTCCAAGATCAGCAAGATCGCGATCATGTACGAGGACACTGCGTACGGATCGGCCCAGGCCAACGGCCTGCGCGCGGGCGCCAAGGCAGCCAATGTCGAGGTCGTGATGGACGACGCCTATCCGCTTGGCATCACCGATACGACGCCGCTGATCAACAAGCTGCGGGCCTCGGGGGCGCAGGCGGTGTTCCCGGTGTCCTACCTGAACGACAGCCTGCTCATCATCCGCACCATGCGCCAGCAGAAGATCGACATCCCGGCGATCGGCGGCGCAGCCGGATACGTCATTCCCGATTTCGAGAAGGGGCTCGGCGAGTTCGCCGAGAACGTGCTCTCGATCAATCTGTCGAATTACGACCTCGCCCCGGACCTGACCGCGCGTTTCCAGAAGCGCTTCGGCTACTTCATGGTGCACGAGGCGCTGGAGCATGCGGTGGCGTTGGACGTGCTGGTGCAGGCCATCGAGAAGGCGAAGTCCGCGAAGGCGGAGGACGTTAGCGCAGCCCTGCGCGGCGCCAAATTCACCGGCGGCTGGGCCAAGGCGATGACCGGCGGCGCGGTCGAGTTCGACGACACCGGCCTCAACGTGTTGTCAGTGCCTGTCATGGTGCAGTGGCGCAACAAGGAACTGGTGACCGTGTGGCCGAAGGAATATGCCAAGGCCAAGGCGGTCTGGAAATCGTAATCCGCTGAGCGAAACACCGCTGTGGCATTCATTCAGGCAGTTATCGACGGGCTGCTGATCGGCGGCGTTTACGCCGTGATCTCCATCGGCCTCACGCTGGTTTATGGCGTGATGGGCATCATCAATTTCGCGCAGGCGGAATTCCTGATGGTCGGCATGCTCGTCGCATGGTTCGCATGGGCCTTCCTCGGGCTCGATCCGGTGCTGGCGGCGCCGCTGTCCTTCGCGGTGGCGTTCGTTATCGGCTGGTTCGTGCAGGGCCAGCTCATCTCGCGCGTGCTGAAAGCGCCCTCGGTGGCGCAGATCTTCCTCACCGTGGGCCTGCTGATCGTGATCGAAAACAGTGCACTGCTTGCCTTCGGCTCGCAGTTTCGCTCGGTCACGACGTGGTATCAGACCATGTCGCTGTCGCTGGGGCCGCTCTTCGTCAGCGTGCCGTACCTGATCGCGTTCGCGATGTCGCTCGCCTGCGGCGTGTTGTTGTGGTGGTTCATGCGCGCGAGCTGGTTCGGCCGCGCCATGCGCGCGACCGCGCAAAATCCGGCGGCAGCCCAACTGATGGGCATCGATTCGGCGCTGATGTATCGCATCGCGTTCGCGCTCGGCGTCGGACTGACGGCGTTCGGCGGCGCGGTGATCCTTCCTTATGTGACGGTCTATCCGGGCGTCGGCGGACAGTATGTGGTGCTGATGTTCACCGTCGTCGTGCTGGGCGGCCTCGGCAGCGTCGCTGGCGCGGTGGTCGGCGGCCTTGCCGTCGGCGTGATCCAGGCGCTGTCGGCACTGGTCTTTCCCATTCAGTTGCAGAACCTCGTGTTGTTTCTCGTGTTCATCATGGTGCTCGCGGTGAAGCCGCAAGGTCTCGTGGGAGCCAGCCGATGAAGCGCTGGTTACTCCTCGCCATCGTTCTCGCCGTCGCCGGCCTGCTGCCGCTGGCGCTCGATCCGCGTGGCTACTGGATTCGCGTCCTGACCTTCACGCTGCTGTTTGCGGCGATGGCGCAGGCGTGGAATATCATCGGCGGGCTCGCCAACCAGACCTCGCTCGGCCATGCCGCGTTCTTCGGCATCGGCGCCTATACCTCGACGATCCTGCTGTTGAAGTTCAGCATCAGTCCATGGCTCGGCATGCTGGCGGGCGGCGTGTTCGGCGGTCTTGCCGCCCTGGTGATCGCGATCCCGACCATGCGGCTGCAGGGCCATTATTTCGCCCTGGCGACGCTCGCTTTCGGCGAAGTCATGCGCGTCATCGCCAACGTCTGGGCATCGCTCACCGGCGGGCCGGCCGGCATCTCGGTGCCGTTTTCGCCGCCAAGCATCGCCGGCTATTCGTTCAAGCTGCTGCTGCCCCACACCTATATCGCGATCGCGGCACTCGTGATCACCACCGTGATCTTCGAATGGATCCAGCGCGGCGCGATGGGCTATCGCCTGCGCGCCATCAAGGAAAATCCGTCGGCTGCGGAAGTGATCGGCATCGATACCACGCGCGTCAAGCTGCAGGCCGCGGTGATTTCCGGCGCGCTGATGGCGATGCTGGGCACGCTCTATGCGCAGGTCGCGGTGTTCTTCGATCCGGATACGGTCTTCAGCGCGGCCGGCATCTCGATCCGCGTCGCGCTGATCGCAATTCTCGGCGGCATCGGCACCGCGATCGGGCCGATCCTCGGCGCATTCTTCATTATTCCGCTCGAGGAACTGATGAACGAATGGCTGTCGTCCAGCGCGGCCGGCTTGTCGCAGCTCGTGTTCGGGCTGATCCTGATCGCGGTGATCCTCTGGCGTCCGCACGGATTCATCACCGTCTTGCGGTCCCTGCGTGCGAAGTTCACCAAGGGAGGGGCGCGATGACCATCCTTGACGTGCACGGCGTTTCGCGCCGTTTCGGCGGCCTGCAAGCGCTCTCCGATGTGACCTTTTCGGTGCCGAAGGGCCAGATCATCGGGCTGATCGGTCCGAACGGCGCCGGCAAGACCACCTTCTTCAGCACGCTGGTCGGCCTGATCAAGCCCGACAAAGGATCGATCCTGCTCGATGGCGAACCGGTCGTCGGGCTGAAGCCGCACAAGATTGCCCGGCTCGGCATGACCAAGACGTTCCAGAACGTCGCGCTGTTCGGCGAGAGCTCGGTGCTGGACAATGTGCTGACGGCGGGGCTGCTCCGTCATGACGTCGATGCCGCCCGCGAGGAAGCCCTCAAATGCCTGGACCGTGTCGGGCTGCGGTCCATCGCGCATCAGCAGGCGGGCATTCTGTCGTTCCCGGAGCGGGCCCGTGTCGAGCTCGCGCGCGCGCTGTGCACCGGTCCCAAGGTGCTGCTGCTCGACGAGGTGATGGCGGCGCTCAACCCCGTCGAGATGCAGGAGGTTATGGATCTGATCCGCTCATTGCGTGACGACGGCATCACGCTGCTGGTTGTCGAGCATCACATGCGCGCCATCATGGCGATCTGCGACCGCATTCTCGTTCTGAATTTCGGCAAGCTGCTCGCCGACGGCACGCCGGAGCAGATTGCCAACGATCCCCAGGTGGTCGAGGCATATCTCGGCAAATCGATGGAGAAACGCGCATGAGCGCCGCTCCATTGCTCAGCATCGAGAATCTCAGTGCCGGCTACAACGAGGTCGAGGTGCTGCACGGCATCAACCTCGAGGTGGTCGAAGGCGAATTCGTCTGCATCATCGGTGCGAATACCGCCGGCAAGAGCACGATCCTGCGCGCCATCTCGCGTCAGGTGCCGCGCGTGACCGGCCGCGTTCAGTTCTCGGGCGTCGATCTTTCGAGCCGAGCGGCGCATCAGGTGCCAGCGCTCGGCATCGCGCATGTGCCGGAAGGGCGCCAGATCTTCCCCGACATGACGGTGGAGGAAAATCTGCTGCTCGGCGCGTTCACCGCGCGAGCCGCGTCCGATCTTCCGGCGCGAATGCAGGACGTCTTCACGCTATTCCCGCGCCTGTTGGAGCGGCGCGAGCAGTTGGCCGGCACCTTGTCCGGCGGCGAACAGCAGATGGTTGCCGTCGGTCGGGCGCTGATGCTCAGGCCGAAGCTGCTGCTGCTGGATGAACCGAGCCACGGCCTTGCACCGAAGGTGGTCGAGGAGATGCACGACGCGTTCGTGGAAATTCATCGCCGCGGAACCTCCATCCTTCTGGTCGAGCAGAATGTCAGTCTCGCGCTCGATGTTGCGACGCGCGGCTATGTGCTCGAAAGCGGGCGTATCACGCTTGAAGGAGCTTCCGCTGAACTCAATCAAAATCCTGCTGTAAGGGCAGCGTATCTCGGCATATGAGAACGTTCGTGGTCCTTGGAGCACACCCTCTCTCCCACCAACAGCAATGGCATTGACATGAGCTACAATCAGACGATCACCCTCGGCGGACTTTACGATATCGGGCTGTCCGCGCGCCGCGAGGTTCTCGGCGCCGAGTATGTCGACAACTCGATCAATTCCGCCAACGACTTCATGATGACGTTTCAGCACATCACCACCGAGTGGTGCTGGGGGTATGCCTGGAATCGGCCGGGCCTCGACCGCAAGACGCGCAGCATGCTCAATCTCGCGATACTGACGGCGCTGAGCAAGCCGGCGGAACTCAAGCTGCACGTCAAGGGCGCGATCACCAATGGCGTCACCGTGGACGAGATCAAGGAAATCCTGCTTCACGCCACGGTCTATTGCGGCATTCCCTCCGGTCTGGAGGCGTTCAAGACGGCGAACGCGGTGCTCAAGGAGCTTGGCGAGGTCAAGTGAGGCTGGTGTCTGCTCGAGACGCCGTGACGGCTGGCGAGCAGGCGCGTGTTTGCTCCCTCACGCCATAGCTGGCGCATCGACCCTGCAATCGCTGACATGGTCTCGGCAGGATAGACGCTGATGGCTGCACCGGCCGATGCAAGCATTCCGAAACGCAGCCGCCACGGAGTGGGCCGCTGGTGAGGCTCATTTCGCCGCCGGATCGCGCGCAACTTGCCGCTGTCTCCGCCGCTACAATAGAAGCGGTCGGCGCTGGCGGCTTCTAGCCCGAGACACCCGTGCCGGCAGGCATCTCCAGCTTGGTGATGACCTCGCCGGTTTCGGGATCGATTCGCCGCACATCGCTCTCGTCGCCTTCCCATGTGCGGTGCCTAAGCTCGCCGTCACCCAGGTGTCGACAGCTGATTTGACGCGAGAGCAGTTCGCTCCTTGAGCGGGCCAGCCGCTTCCATCCGCGAGGACGCCGCCAAGAAGGGAAGGGCTGTTCGGGTGGGTCAGTTGATCGTATTAAGCCGGCAGAAACTTGCGACGGGAGGTCGAATTGCCGGGTCTATGGTTCGAGGAGTTTTCGGTTGGACAGAGGTTCGATCATCCGATTACGCGCACGGTGACGGAGATGGACAATATGTTGTTCTCCAACATGACGCTCAATCCGCAGCCATTGCATATCGATTTTCATTTCGCCGAGCAGACCGAGTTCGGCAAGCCGCTGGTGAACTCTCTGTTCACGCTCGGCCTGATGATCGGAATTTCGGTGCATGACACCACGTTGCGCACCACTATCGCAAATCTCGGCATGACCGATGTGAACTTTCCAGCGCCGGTCTTTCACGGCGATTCAATTCGTGTGGTGACCACGGTGGAAGCGGTTCGGCCCAGCGGATCGCGGCCGGACGCGGGACTTGTGACCTTCCGTCACCGCGCTTTCAATCAGAACGATCAGGAAGTGGCTAGCTGCACGCGTGTTGCCTTCATGCGGAAGCGGCCCGCCGAAGGGGTGCGATAACCTCGCGTCGAGGACGGCGTCGTGGCGCGATCGTCAAGCCTGCGCTTGGAAGGCAGCTAGCAAACAGCATCGTCCGCATCTGCCGCTAAGACACGAGTTGGACAGAAGAATGACTCCGCTCGTCGCGCGCGTAGAATCCGCCGTTCAAGAAGGATCTGTAAGGAAGAGGGTTCTTCCATGCCGCGCGGCTCTAGCGGCCGTTCGCGAACCTGACCTCCATGGTGCGGCGGATGCGGACCGTTTCGTCGTTTTCATCGATCTCGACATCGTTCCAGCCGATGACGCCGCCATGCTGGATATTGCTTTTCAGTTTGACGCGATGGGCGAGGCCGATCGGCAGCGCGCCGACCTTCAGGCTGTCGCGCGCCGGCATCAATTTGCCCCAGACCGTATAGCCGCCTTCGCCATCCAGCATCTCGCCGGCCTTCAGATCGCGCTTGGCGACGGCGACGACGTCGCCACGGAATCCGCGCGGCTGTCCGGTCGGCTCGCCGCGCAAGGCCGCGGAGAGCACCGAGATGTTCAACTCCAATCCGATCAGGTGATAGGGCTTGTACATCGCCGCGTAACGTCCGCTCGAATCGGTTTTCAACCCATATTGCCTGAAGCAATCGGCGGCATAATCGTTCGGCGCTTGCAGCACGACATAGACCCCCCAGCGCAGGTCGCGAAACACCGGCCGGCCGTCGCGCTCGACCGACGATACCACTTCAACCATCCCGGCATGATCGAGCACACCGCCCTGACCGCGTGGGCGCATGATATGCGGCAGATCGTCGACACCGCATGGCGGAAACTTGAGGCCATGCTCCGGTACGTCCAGGCCGGTTGCATTTGCGATCGCAGCCATCTCGATGGCGGATTTGGTGCCGTCCAGGAAGGAGTTGAACATCTGCGGATTCATGCCGGCGCACTGCGCTTCATCGGCAGTGAGGCCGTAATGCTGCCAGACATCCCTCGGCGTGACGTCATGATAGATTGGCAGATATTTCGTGCCTTTGCCGGCGGCGATCACGTTGAAGCCGGTGGCGCGCGCCCAATCCACCATCTCGGCGGTCAGCGCCGGCTGATCGCCGTAAGCCAATGAATAGACGACACCCGCGGCGCGGGCTTCGTCAGCCAATAAAGGACCGGCCAGTACATCGGCCTCGACATTGACCATCACGATATGCTTGCCGGCTGCGATCGCCGCGCGCGCATGGCGGATACCGACGGCCGGGTTGCCGGTGGCCTCGACGACGACTTCGATCGTGCCGTCCTTGATCGCCGACGGACCGTCAGTCATAAACTTTGTTGCGTCGATCAGCGCGCGATCCCACCCCACCGTCCGGCACGCTTCCCGCGCGCGCTCCGGATCGAGGTCGACGATGGTCGTGACCTCCAGCCCTGGCGTGTGCGGGACCTGCGCCAGAAACATCGAACCAAATTTGCCCGCGCCGATCAGGACGACGCGGACGGATTTGCCGGCCGCATGGCGGGCATTGAGTAGATGATGAAGGTTCATGAGGCCGGTCCAGAAGCAAATCTGTTTTGCACCGTGCTGTGGGTGCGGTTGTGTTTCCGTCCGTTATGGCGGAACTCGTCGCGGTCATCCAGATCTTTAGCGGTGTAACGGCCACGCGCCCGGCGTCGCGTCAAAAGATGTCGCGCTATGATACGGCGTGATCTTCATGGTGAACATGCAGATGGCCTTCCTCAGTCCACCCTTCGGGTAATCCCGCTCTACCTGAAAAGCGTGGCCCCTCCGGAAATCAGCATGGCGCCGCCGTCAATTTCATGGCGTTGCAATGGCTCGGCCTCGGCTTGTGCATCGTCTTCCCGCAAATCATCACCTGGCTCCCGAGCCTCGTCTACAGGCGCTGATCGGGCGTGATACAGGTCCGGATATGCAGATCGCCCGCGGCATCCGCGCGGGCGATGAGACTTCCACCGTGAAGGAAGAGGAGTTGCGCCCGGCGTCAGCGATGGAGGAGGGGCGGATATTTCCGCTGCGCCGGTTCTCTCGGACCGCCGACATGCTCCGACAATCGATAGTCACGTGGGCATCGATGACGTTCCGAAAGCCCACAACGGATGCCTGCTCGATGCGCAAAGGGGCGGCCGAATGGAGTGGTGGCGGACGCAGTCGGATGCGAGCCGGTCTCTGTGCCAATTTTGCTGAAAGCAGGGAAAAGTACAGCGAATTTCGCAATTTTGAGGTAGTTTATAGCGTCTAACTAGTAGAAACTGCTGTGGCGCGGGCATTTCTCTTAGTTTGATATCAGATTTTTTTGCAGGGAAAATGGCCGTCAAGTGCAGGGAATTTGGTGTCAATTATCAGCGCGAATTCGCTCCATCGGATGCGCATTAAGGCCTTCTATTATTTCGCATATTCGGCCATGAGCGAGGCAGAAACGATGCGGGCTTTTGATCTCGATATTTTAGACGGACGGAAGACCTGCCGAACGGTGCTTGATGCACTGGACCGTTTGGAAATTTTGGACGCCGGTGAGGCAGTCTTTGCCACGATTCATGCGGGGAAAATACCCTGCCCGAACGGACGGACGTTGGGGTTGGTGCTGCTTGGTACCGGATCGTCGGGCGATCCTGATCGACGATTTGCGCGCCTTCCTGACAGCGCTGCCTTCCGAGCGAAGCTCGCCGATGGCACGCTGATCCTTGGTGATATTTGCGAACTTGATGGAGCGACTGTTGGATCGACCGGGACGGTTCAGCTTTTGGATGGCCGCCTCATTTTGAGCGTCGAGCTACAACGCGGGGACATTTACCAGCACTATGATTTTATGGAACGGGAGCATCATATCGTTCGTCTGGCGCTCAGGCTGATTGGCGAGGAGGATCGCTGTTATCGTTCCTTGAATGAGCAGTTGCTGCCTGGAGAGAAATGTCTGGATTACGCAGCCGTTCGACAGGTTCGCCTTCCTCGCGTGAAAAAGCTGTTGGCTCGAATTCAGCAAGAGTCAGACCTGGATATTTCAAAACTAGAAATCGAAAGCATATTGCGACGGGCGGGAATGCAGTTTCCCGGGAAGGCCGCTGCATCGCCTTGAAAGACGGTGTGAGCATATGTCCGGCGTCCGCCTCAGAATAGCCACGATGGAACTCTGCTGATCCTTCGTGGAACTCTGCTGATTCTTCTGGTCCGCCCGGACTACCTGCATTCTATGGAAGCTTCTCTCACACGAGGAGCTTTCCATGCAAATCAAGCGCACAAACGAATATCGCAATCCGCGCGACCTGAAGCGCCATCCTAACCACGTCCGCATCCATCCCGCCAAGAAGATAACTTTGCTCGGCAAATGGATCGGCGACATTGGGCCGACAATACCGATTGTCGTCGACGAGTACGGCTTCGTTCTCGCAGGATGGGCTATCGTTCTTGCCGCGATCGAGATCGGGGTCGAAAGGATTCCCGTCGTTGTACTGACGGGGCTCTCGGAGGCGAGAAAGCGAGCCTACCTCCTGTTCGATAACAAGATTGCCGAGCACTCCACCTATGATTGGCCGGCACTTGCGAACGAACTTCAGGGCTTGAGCGAACTCCTTTCTGCGGACGGATTGGATTTCGAACTCACTGGCTTTAACGCGGCAGAGTTCGACGCTCTTACCGCGAGGCTGCTCGATGACGCGAGCGAGCCCGACGACAACGTCCCGCCGCCGGGTGCGCAAGCCGTCACGCGTAGAGGCGACATCTGGGTGTTCAACAAGAAGCATCGCCTTCTTTGCGATGATTCCCGAATAGCCGATTATGCGCGGCTCATGCGTGGCAGCGTCGCCGCCATGTGTTTCAGCGATCCGCCCTACAATCTCAAGATTCCCGCCCTGGTTGGGCGAGGGAAGACCAAGCATCGTAATTTTGCGATGGCGTGCGGCGAAATGTCGAGTGCCGAATTCACGTCATTTCTAGTGGATGGGCATAGGGGCGCTGTGGAGAGCGTCGGCGACGGAGCTCTCGGTTATTTTTGCATGGACTGGCGACACCAGAGCGAGATTCTCGCTGCCGGCGCCAAACTCTTCGATGCCCCTCCGCTTGCGCTGGTGGTCTGGGCGAAACCCAATCCCGGACAGGGGACGCTCTATCGCTCGGCGCACGAACTGATCTACGTCTTCAAGAAGGGCACGGCTTCTCACCAGAACAACGTCGAGCTCGGACGATATGGGCGGAATCGCTCGAATGTCTGGAGCTATCCTGGGGCGAACTCCTTCCGTAATGGGCGCATGGCCGATCTGGCCGCGCATCCTACGGTGAAGCCGATCATGTTGGTCGCCGACGCGATCAAGGACTGCACCCGGCGCAATGACATTGTCATTGACCCCTTCATGGGAAGCGGCACAACCATCCTTGCTGCGGAACGGGTCGGAAGACGGGCCTATGGTATCGAGATGGACCCAGTTTACGTCGACACGGCGGTGCGGCGATGGATTGCCGCCTACAAGAGCGACGTCGTTCTGGAAGGCTCAGATCTGACGTTCGATAAAGTAGCCGCCTCTCGCGTAGGAGGTGCGTGATGTCATCGACCCGAAAAGGCTCGTCTTCAAAATCGTCGCCACGACGCGGTCGTAATAATTCGACGACGGCTGTCGATAGCGGAGCGATTGATGTCGGTGACAACGCCAAGAGTGAGGTTGGCTATCGCAAGCCTTCTAAACGCCATCAATGGAAGAAGGGGCAGTCTGGCAATCGTGCGGGACGCAAGAAGGGCAGCAAAAATAAGAGCACGATCATCATCGAACTGATGGAGCAGAAGCTCGGCCGTAAGATCGAGGATATCTCAAAGCTCTCGCGGCTCGAAGGCATGCTGCTCAAGGCGATTCAAAAGGCCCTGAGCGGCGATACCAAAGCGATGGCCTTTATCTTGCGTCGTTATGACGATGCCGAGGCGGTTCAGTCGCGCGCTGAACCTATTTCAACAGAGCAGGACGAGGCGGTTTATGCCGCTCTCGTCGAGAAAATCAAACGCGAATTTTTGGAGACAGAACGATGAGTATGTTCAACATTCGAGATCTCGATTCGGCGCTGCGCCTGCGCTTCGATATTTTCCTGATGATGGTGTATTGCACGCTGAATCCGGGCAAACCTTATCTCGACAACTGGCATATCGATGCCATGGTGTTCCGCGCCAACGAGATCATGCGCGGCAGTATCCGGCGCTTGATCGTAAACGTACCGCCGCGCAATCTGAAGACGATTACGTTCAACATCGCGCTTTCGGCATTTATGTTGGGGCATGATCCACGTCTGAAGATTTTTGCCATATCTTATCGCGAGAGGCTCGCGGAAGATCATGCTGCGCTCTTCCGCAAGGTGATCGAATCCGATTGGTACCGGCGTATTTTCCCGGCGATGCAGATCCAGCGGATGGCAAACCACGAATTCTTTACAACGCAAGGCGGCTTCCGTCGTTGGACTTCGATATCCGGTGCGATCACCGGAATGGGAGGAGACGTTTTTATCGTCGATGATCCTCTCAAGCCGGACGACGCGACGTCGGAGATCAAACGGACTGGCGTTAATCACTGGTTTGGCGGAACACTTTCATCGCGCCTCGATAACAAGGAGAAGGGGGTCATTATCATCGCGATGCAGCGGTTGCATCTCGATGATCTGACGGGCTACTTGCTTCGTGAAACGTCCGGCTGGGATCATCTTGAATTGCCGGCGGTCGCGGTCACACCTCAGGATGTGCCTATCGGACGCGATCGCTACTATCATCGCAAGGTCGGTGAGGTTCTCAACCCTGCCTTTGAGTCCGAAGCGGCCCTTCATCAGCTGCGCGATTCGATGGGATCGGTCCAATTCTCGGCCCAGTATCAACAGCGTCCGGTCCCGCTTGATGGTGCTCTCCTGAATCCCGATTGGTTCCAGTATTACGACAATTTGCCCGAGCCCGACGATCGATCCGTCGTCATTCAAAGCTGGGATACAGCCTCAAAGGACGGGCTCACGAATTCCTACAGCGTGTGCACAACGTGGCTGTTTCACAAGGACAGTTACTATCTCATGGATCTGTGCCGGATGAGGCTGACTTTCCCCGCGTTACGTGACATGGCAGCTCAACTCGCAACCAAACACAAGCCGCGATACATTCTTATCGAGGACGCATCAACGGGGCCGGCACTTGCGGCTGAGCTGAAGTCCGTTCAACGGGCGACGGTTAGGCTAATCAAACCCCAGCAGGACAAGCAGGTTCGCTTGTATACTCAGCAGGCTTTGTTCGAGGCAGGGCGTGTCTTGTTCCCGCGGCAGGCCCCATGGCTTCGCGGCTTCCTTGATGAACTCGTGAGTTTTCCTGAAGGGCCATACTCGGACCAGGTCGACAGCCTGAGTCAGGCACTGACATTCAAGGGTGGTTACGATCCAGGCGCAATCGGTGATTTCTATGAATCGATGGCTGGGTCATACCTGTTCCGGCAGGCGATATTTGGTGGGCGGTAGAATCGACCGGTTACATTGCCTGTCCGAGTGGGTGTTGCACAACATCAGCATCAGCTTCTGTGCGGCAGAAGCTGATGCTGACATTGTTGTGCTCTTGGCCGCTGTCCTTGAACGAGTCACTCCAATCGGGGTCAACTTGCCGATGGTGCTCAGCATTCCGCCGCAAGCAGGGCCTCGGCACGCTCGGCCAGCGCGAGCAACACGCCGTTCTTAAAATACCCGGCGAGCGCGCCTTCGCTAAACCGGTCGCCGCGCACGATGGTGGTGAGGACATTGGCGATCTGATCGACGGTTGCCTCAGCAAGCGATTCTTTGTCGCGGAACAGTCGCTCTGCCTCCGCTCCCTTCGACCACTCCATCCAATCGAAGTTTCTGATCCAGCCCGCCCTGTAGGTCATGTCAGCGAAGCGGTTGAGCAGATCACTAGCCTCGAAGTACGGCATGGTCAGCGGGTCATCGAGCGTGCCGGTGCCGGTCTGATCCGCCCATCGGCCGGCGGACGCGTCAGGGGCGCGCAGTTGCGGTCCAAACGCGGCCAGCGCTTGCAGCATTGCTGTCGTGTCAGCTTGTCTCATGGTCTGCGCAGACCTCCTAGATGGAATCATAGTTGGGGAACGCGCTCCTCAGACGCTCGATCGTCGTCCGCCATTGCGGGGTTTTGGGTGCGCAGACGGTGTTGCGGTTGCCGAACAGCCCGGGCTCGTTGATGGCATTGTCGAGGGGCACCGTGTCAGCCCAGTCTACCGGCACGAAGTATTCCATCTTCTCAGGGTCGACCGTGGGGTCGAGTTGGCCCTTGGCGATGACATCCGATGCCGGGACATCCTTGCCATCGACATGAACTTTGAAGTCGGGGAGCGGTGTCGAGAACCCGGTGACCCGTCCGACCCCGACAAAGCCTTTGCCGGGTACCTTGACCCAGATCCGGTCGCCGGGCTTGAGCAACTTCAATGTGTTGGAATACCAGCTTCCGCCGCCGGCGCTGATGAAGCCGTATGTTCTGGCTTCCTTCCAGCACCGGTGCTCGCCGCCATAGGAGACATAGTACTCGCCGTTCCAGGATCCGGCGGGCGAGCCGGAGGTCCCCGAGCTGCTGGCGGCCTGCGCTTCCACCGGATCGCGGAGCCAGGCCCGGCTGAGCAGCTTGTCCGTGCCGTGGTCGAACACCTCGAAGCACAGCACGTTGATAGCCACGGAGCGCTTGCTCAAATAGGCGACGATCCGCTCGGAACTGGCGTCCAGCATGGAGGCGACAATCACGATCTGGTGCTGCCCGGGAAACACCTCGGCATCGAGCGGGGTGCCGAACCTCGCCTCAAAATCCTTGGCGAGGTCGCCATGCTCCTGGGATCTGGCTTTGAACCGTGCGTAGATCCGCATCACGCTGTCGGCGTCGAGCGCCTCCACCCAGGTGGCATAGTCGAGCGCCTGGGCCACCACCTCCCGCGGTGTCTGGCCGCGCTTGAGCTCGATCAGGATCAGGGAGCTGTCCGGTGCAATCGCCAGCAAATCGATCCGTCCGCCGAACCCGGTCTCCTCCTGACGGCCGATCACCATCCATTCGTCGGAGACGATCTCGGGCTTTGCCACGATCATCTCCTCCAGCTCCTGCTCCGACGCCAACCGGGATTCGGGAAGCCGCCGGGGCGGCTGACCGACCTGCCAAATGCGCTGACTGACCGACATGAGAACCTCCGTTCGTTCAAATTGACCATGCCCGCAGTGATGGCTCTGGTGGGCGCCAGTAGCCACTGCAAAGCGAGGTGAGGGGGAAGAACAGCAGATCTGAGTTAATATTATCCCCATTTGGGATAATCCGATCCCGGGATCAGCTTCCGGGGCGATGACCACCTCCGCCCGCGGCATTACCAAGACCGTCCACTCGTCCGAACAGGCCGCGTTTTGTGCCCTGATGGTGGCCGCCCGCAAACAGGCAGGTCTCACCCAGCACGAGCTGGCGCGCCGCCTGAGGCGGCCTCAATCCTTTGTCGCCAAGTACGAGGGCGGTGAGCGCCGGATTGATGTGGTGGAGTTCGTCGCGATCGTGCGCGCCATCGGCGCCGATCCGGTCAAACTGTTGCGGGATCTGATCAACGGAAAGACGCCGGCAAAGCCGCGCCGCGTCGCCTCGAAGTAGGCCGGCAACCGCATCTGCCGACTTTGCCTGATCACATTGTGATCCAACAGCGCCGATCTGAGCCACAAGATGGCTCGGATTGCACTCGACTTTCCGGCCAAGACGAGCGTGTGTAGTGGGGTCGTAACGGAGGCGCCCGCCATGGAGATTGACAACACCGCCGCCCAACAGACGATCGGCGCCATGCTGGCCGCCATCCAACACCGGCTGGAAGAGGCGACACGGATCGCCCGCGCCGCCACCGCCTGCGCACAAGCCGGTAGTATCAACGAGAGCGTCACCCTCGCACTCGACATTGAGCAGGGCATTCATGAAGCAGGTCGCTTGCTGGATGCCGCGAGTTTCCTGAATCGCATCGTAAGCTGATAGATAAGGAAGCATGAGTGCGATTGATGCTCCTTAATATCAAGAAATACATTAGTTGGAGCCGAACAACTGATTAAGGTCTCGTCCTAGTTCCGTTTCGCCCTAAACGAAGATACAGGCCTATCGATGCAATGGCCTGTATCTTCGTCTGGTACAATTAGTCTGCGATCAATAATCCCAAAAGATTGGGACCCAGCGGAAGGCATCGCCATCGATCGCGACGCGGCCGACTGAGGGGAATGGAAGGTGAGTTGCCACCAGCATCTCCCCGGACTGGGCCAGTTCCTGTAAGAGATTAACCCGAACGCGAGCGGCCTCCTCGGGGTCATGTTCAAAGCCGTTATGCCAGTCCGGATTGTCGAAGCCGACCGCGAAGACTGCATCCCCGGCGAACGTCAGTGCTTCGCCGCCGGAAGCTACACGGACCACGCTGTGCCCGGGGGTATGCCCACCGGTGCGACGGACAACGACTCCCGGCGCGACCTCGTGTTCCTGATCGAACTGACGTAGATGGTTGTGATACTCTTTCGTGAAACGCTTTGCGGTCGCCCTAAGCGCGTCAGGAAAGCCTTGCGGCATGGCAGTATGGGAGAAATCGGGTGACTCCCAGAATTTGACCTCGGCGGCCGCGACATGGATTTGCAGATCCGGACGCAACCGATCCTTGACGCCTTCGACCAGCAGTCCCCCGACATGATCCATATGCATGTGGGTCAGAATCACGTCGGTCACCGACGCAAGATCGATACCGGCGGATTCCAGCCGCTTGATCAACTGTCCGGCCCGCGGCAAGTGCAAGTCCGGGTCGGCTCCCAGTCCGGCGTCGATCAGAATGGTCTTGCCGCCGCTGCGCACCACGACAACGTTCAGCGCCCAATCGAACGCATCCGGCGGCAGAAACATGTCGTTCATCCAGGCCGCGCGAATGGCTGGGTCGGCGTTGTGCCCCAGCATTTTCGTCGGCAGCGGCAGGACGCCGTCGCTGACCACCAGTACGTCAATGTCGCCGACTTTCACTGCGTAGCGTGACGGGACCAACTCGTCAGGCGCCGATCGGGTGAAATGTGATGTATTGTGAATGTTCATGTTTATCTCCTGCTGATCGCCGCGTTACACGGCATGCATGACGCTACGTTGAGACGCGGTTGCAATCGATTGGATCGAGGATCAGTCCGAGCCATACGACGGTATAGGTCTTGACCCTCCGACGGCGTGATTGGCTCGGGCCATATACAAATCAGGACAGGCCCAGTCCGCCATCGATCGCGATCACCTGTCCGGTCATCCAGCTTGCTTCCGGGTCGACAAGCCGAACGATCCAACTTGCGATATCGTCGGGAATGCCACGCCGACCGAGCGGGATTTGAGCGCGCTCCTGCTCCGTGAGTGATGCCGCCTGCTCCGGCGACAGACCCATCATTCCCGTCAGCGCTCCCGACTCCGTAGGTCCGGCCGCGACTGCGTTGACCCTGATGCTCACTGGAGCCAGTTCCAGCGCCCAACAACGGGTGAGATGTTCGAGCGCCGCTTTGCTGGCGGCATAATGTGATAGTGCGGCTCCCGGCTTGTGGCCAAACGTGCTTGAAACATTAATGATGGTACCGCGCGTCTTTTCCAGAAACGGAAGAGCAGCTGACGCGAGAAGGCTGGGACCGAGAACATTCACCGAGAAGATATCTGTGATGCGATCGGCTTTTGCCTCGGCCAGCGGCAGTATCGCGCCTGCTCCAGCGTTGTTGATCAGCGCATCCAGCCGACCCCATCTGTCGATAGCTTCCGCGATGGTGCGTCCGGCGTCGGTGGGTGACGCCACATCGGCCACAAGTCCAACCATGTTGGCGTGTTCGGCCGCCGCCGCATGAATCGGCTCCGGGCGTCGCCCGGTGACCAAAACCTTGTCGCCCTGCGCGGCGAACCGCAGGGCTGCCGCTCGGCCGATTCCCGAACTGCCTCCCGTGACGATAACGACTCGTTGATCCTGCATTGCCGATTTCCTTTCGATTATGTGAGGTCTTTAGAAGTTTCTACAGTCGCTGAAGGCTTTACCCGGCGGCGGGACAGCCCGACCTTGACGGCGACCATTGCCGGAGCGGCCACGACGAAAAGCAACGCAATGGCGATAAAGGCTGTGTCGAAGGCCATCACATTGGATTGGTGAACGACGGCCCGGCCTAGAAGGCTCATCGAGGCGTGGCCCGCTTCCACGGCATCCATTCCTCTGAATGAAAGCATCGAAGCCGTCGCCTTCAGCCGTCCGGTGACTGTGGAATTCCCCGCGACAATGTACGTTCCGAGAACTGCGGCATTGGACGCCACATGATGATTGATCATCGTCTGTAGCGCCGCGACCCCCAGCAGGCCGCCGAGTTGGCGCCCCGTGTTGAACAGCCCGATGCCAGCCCCGAGATTGGGGGGCGAAAGATCGCTGAATGCGATCAACGTGATCGAGAGGAATAAAAAGCCAAGGCCCACGCCGCGCAGAAGAATTGCCTGCATCATGTCATCGGCGCCGCTTTCGCTCGTCGAGTTAGAAAGCATCCACATCGAGATCATGACCATCACGATTCCGAATGGCACGGTTGCAATCGGTGGAGCGCGATGGGCCTGCATGAAATAAGCCGCGATCAACAGCGAGCCAACGAACAATCCACCGCTCGGTAATAGGAGCAGGCCAGCGTCGGTGGGCGTAAACGAGAGAACCGATACGGCGAAGGCCGGAATCAGGAACGCGCTCCCGAACAATGCGGCGCCCGCAACAAAACTAACAATGAAAGCAAAGGAGAAATCTTTCGAGGCGAACAAGGCGAAATTGAGCAGTCCAGTGCCTCTTACTAATATTTGCTGAGCGAGAAACATCGCTGACGTGGTCACACCGAGCATCGTCAGCCACCGGATGCGCGGCTCTTCGAACCAATCCCATCTAGCGCCTTGATTGAGGACGTAGGTTAGACAGAAAAGCACAACCGAAATCAGGCCGATTCCAATCCAATCGAATGGACGCCTTTCGAGCGAGGCAAGAGCAGGAGCGTTCGCAAGCATGAACAAGCCGGAGGCCACGAACGCAAGTGGAATGACGCTGAGAAAGATCCACGTCCAGGATTGGCTGTCGATGAACCAACCCTGAAAAGCCGGAGCCAGTGTCGCGGGGGCGACGACCGCTCCCATGGCGAACAAGGCTTGGAGAATTGGCTGGCGGGCCCGTGAATATGCAAGGAATATCACGGCCTGCCCAACGACGAGCAAAAGGCCGCCCGATAAGCCTTGAACGGTTCGTATCGCAATCAGCAGAGCCAGATGGGTGGTGACGGCGGCGATGCCACTTGCCGCGCCCATCGCGAGCGTTGCGCCGACCATCAGGCCCCGGGGCTCGATGCGGCTCATCAGCCACGGGGCGACCATGAACGCGATCATCTTCGATGCCGTGTAGCCGACATCGAGCCACGCAAACTCATCCGGCGTTGCGTGGACATCGCCGAGCATGTCATTGCGCCCAAGCGACAGGACGGTGCTGGCGATGGCCTCCGTTAGGCTGGCGAGAACGATGCCGCCGACAAGAAGAGGAGCCGCCGTGGTTCCGAGGCGACCGGGTCCGGTGTCATCGTTTACGGCCATAATCAGCGTCCCGAACCGATTGCGACACGAGCGGACAGGCCGGGTACGAGGCGGTCGGGAAGGGGTTTGCGGGCAAACCGGATCTTGACCGGCACGCGTTGAACGACACGGACAAAGTTTCCAGTGGCGTTGTCGGCGGGAAGCAAACTAAAGGCGGATCCGCTACCCGGTGCGAAGCTATCGACGACCCCTTCGAGCATCTCATCCGGATAGCCATCGATTGTGATACGGGCTTGTTGGCCGACTTGAATGTGCCGGACCTGGGTTTCCTTGAAGTTCGCGACAATCCACACATCGTTGACCGGGACGATGTCGAGCAGGGACGAGCCAGGTGCGACAAGCTGGCCCATGCGTACGTGGCGGTTTCCGATGATCCCGGACACTGGTGCGTGTACGATCGTGTTATCCAGATCGATCTGTGCGATCTGCCGGGCGGCTTCAGCCTGGGCAATCGCGGCGACGGCAGCCTCACGCTGTGCGGCATAGACGGTAAGGCGTAGACGTTGCGAGTCGAGCGTCGCGGATGCGGCCGATACAGCGGCCTCGGCTTGCAATCGCTTTGTATCGGCTTCATCGACCTGGGCTTGACTGACGGCGTTGCTGCGAATGAGATGGCGGCGGCGGTCGGACGCTTTGATGGCCAAGCTGAATGCGGCTTCCGAGGACCCCCTTAGAGCCTCAGCCTGCCGAATAAGTGCATGTTGAAGTTTCGTCTCCGCATCGACATTGGTGAGGCGAGCCTTGGCGGCTTCCAGATTGGCCACGGCTTGTGCAAGTTTTGCGCGATAGTCCCGGTCATCGATCCGGAACAGAATGTCGCCTGCCTGGACGGGCTGGTTGTCCTCGATCGCGACCATCGTGACGTATCCCGTTACTTTTGGTGCGACTGAGGTTATATCCCCGCGGACATATGCGTTGTCGGTGGACGTCTCACCGTTCAGGTCGAACCAAACCCATCCGATGACAAAAGCCACAGCACACAAGCACAGGACCAGGCCTATCCTGCGTTGATTGCGCGATGTTTGGTGTTTCATCGATGCTCGTCTCGGGCTGACAAGTTGACCCAGCGATCGCCGTGGTGAGCGCGATCTGCCGTCAGTTGTCGTGAGTATCGTTCCGGATCGGTGAGAAAGGGCGCCCCTCTTGCGAAACGCGCGCCTCCTCATGCGGGGTCGCTTATAGATCGGTGACCCGTTCGGGATCAGCCGATGCCAGCGCAACGGCGCGCTCCGCCTTGGGCGGATAGATCCAAACGGTGTTAATCTCCTGCTTGGTCTTCTTCGCCACGTCGCCGACCATTTCGACCTTCCGATCCCAGCCGCGGGTGAACAGCGCGCCCGCCTCACCGAGATCGAGGCAGGTGACGTAAGCCTTCTGGTGGTATGACTTTGTCGGTAGGCTCAGCAATTCAGCAGCGGCGTTGTAACCCGCGAAAGCACCCATCCGCGTGGCATGCTGACACGACATCAGCGCGTAGTTTCCATCGTCGTCACAGTTAGCGCGCGCAGCATCTCCTGTGGCAAAAACGTCGGTAATGCCAGAGACACGGAGATTTCGATCAACCAGCAATCGCCCGAGATTGTCGCGTTCCGCAGGCACTTTCTGGGTCAGGGGCGCCGCGCGCATCCCGGCGGTCCAGATGACGGTTTCCGCCTCGATGTGTTCGCCGCTCGACAATGTCACGCCGGATTTATCGAGCGAGGTGACACCCGTTCCTAACCGGGTCTCCACGCCGAGTTTATCCAGGGCTTCCACAATGATGGGCCGCGGGCCTGCGCCCATGTCCGGAGCGATCGCCTCGTTCCGGTCCACGATGACGACGCGAGGCTTGGCATTCTCACCGAGGATCTTACGAAGCCGTGCGGGGATTTCCGTTGCGACCTCGATCCCAGTAAATCCGCCGCCTGCTACGACCACCGTATCGCGGCCGTTTGTTGCCGGGCGATTGACGAGATCGTGTAGATGTCGATCGAGTGCGACGGCATCGTCAAACCGATCCACACTGAAGCCAAACTCGGAAAGCCCTGGAATGTTCGGGCGAAACAAGCGACTTCCGCTCGCTATCACCAAACGATCATAGGATAGAATCTTCAACCCACCATCGGCAGTCACGACTTGAACGGTCCGAATCGTGGTATCGACTGCGTCGGCGAGACCTTGCACATACTCGACGTCGATGGCCTTAAGGAGATCGTGCAAAGGCGCCGTCAAGGTTTCCGGGTGCGGCTCATAGAGCCTTGGACGCACCACCAAGGTTGGCTTCGGCGCCACCAGAACGATCTCCAGGGTTGTGGCTGAAACGCCCTGAAGGTCGCGCAGGCGCGCCGAGGAGAGAGCCGCATACATGCCGGCGAAGCCGGCTCCAATGATAACAAGTCGCATGAGATGTTTCTCCTATGGTTGGGATGTTCCGATTTGCCGCTACGTCACTTAGGTGGTGACAAAGGACAGCAACTCGGCATTGATGGTGTCCGCATGGGTCGTGCACATCCCGTGTGGCAGATGCGGGAGAACCTTCAGCGTGCTGTTCTTCAGCAACTTTGCTGACAAGAACGCGGAATTGCCGATGGGTACGATCTGATCGTCGTCACCATGGAGGACCAGCGTCGGGACGGCGATGTCTTTGAGGTCTTGGGTGAAATCGGTCTCAGAAAACGCCTTGATGCCGTCGTGATGGGCATTGGCGGCGCCCATCATGCCCTGACGCCACCAGTTCCAGACGACAGGTTGGGATGCTTTCACGCCGGGTCGATTGAAGCCGTAGAAAGGTCCGCTTGCGAAATCGAGGTAGAACTGTGCGCGATTGGCGGCAAGCTGTTTACGAAGATCGTCGAAGACCTCGATCGACAGACCGCCCGGATTCGTTGGCGTCTTGAGCATCAATGGCGGAACGGCGCCTATCAAGACCAGCTTGGAGACTCGATCCTTGCCGTAGCGTGCGACGTAACGGGCCGCTTCGCCGCCACCGGTAGAATGACCGATGTGGATGGCATTACGAAGATCGAGATGCTCGGCTACCGTCGCCACGTCGGAAGCGTAGTGATCCATGTCATGGCCATCGCGCACCTGCGACGATCGGCCATGCCCGCGGCGATCGTGGGCGATGACACGGTAACCCTTCCTGACAAAGAAGAGCATCTGATTGTCCCAATCGTCGGAGCTGAGTGGCCAGCCGTGATGGAAGACAATTGGTTGCGCCGTTTTCGGACCCCAGTCTTTGTAGAAGAGTTGAACAGCGTCTTGAGTGTTGACCGAGATCATAGGATCGTCTCCTGTTGCCATGTGGGTTGATGCTGTGCCGCCCTCGCCAGCGGCTGAGGATGAGCGCATGGTCAGCGACGCCGCGTACAGCATCGCGGTTGTCAGGAGTTTCCTTCGTGAGATGCCTGCAAGCCGTTTGAAGGAGTTGCGAGTTACCATTCCGAGTCTCCGTGTTGCGCTGGCCACCGCAAATATCTGCGTGACAAGGCCGTGGCGATCTGAACCGGTTTGAGGCAGAAGCTTCCACGGTTCTCGGCGCTCGGCGCTGTTCGTGCGAATATCCAGCGCTTCCAAGAATGGCGACCCGCATCGCGAAGCGATACTGCACGTAGGCATGGCGGAGCTGGGCCTTCGGGAGATTTTGCCTATCCCTCGGGAGAGGTTGCGCAGGACGAAACGAAATACTCAGGCGTCCTTGTTGCCCACCTCACTGCGTCAGATGATGTGGAAGACCATGACCTCGTTGGATTTGACATACCAACGCGATGCCGTCTCCAATGCCCACGGATATTTCTTCCGAGACCTTGAACCCGGAATAACAAGCCGTTGTCGGAATGGTTTGACCATTTCAGACAGCGCACCCTTGCAGAACTACGCGAACTCAGCGGAGAGAATCATGCTCTTGCAAGGAATGGCGATATCCAAGCCATCATTGGATTTCGATAGGACGAATGATGAGAGGCTTCGCGCCATCTCCATCGGGGCCCCGGTGAATCGTCGCTGCGCTCACGAACCCGCGCCACGGTCGACAGAGACTGGCGAGAAAACCAAAGGTTCGTTCGGCGGGAGTGGGCGATCCCGGAATTGTCGGATTGCGGGGCAAGTCGTGTCCCGTGATGGCTACGACGAAGTGCTCCTGCAGGATGTCGCGCGGGGCGATGCATCCGCGATGCACATGATTTTCCTGCGCCATCAACAGCGGGTGTTTCGTTTCGTCCTCCGGCTCGTTCACCACCACGATCTGGCACAGGATATCGTGAGCCAGGTGTTCCTTGACGTTTGGCGCTTTGCGCATCGGTTCGAGTATCGATCCCGCGTCTCAACCTGGTTGCTCTCGATCGCTCGATTCAAAGCGATTAACGCCATGCGTCGGACGACGTTTCAGAATTTGGACGAACTCAATCTGCCCGAAATCGCGGATGCGAGCGACACACCCGAGATGGCACTTGATCGAAAGGAGATCGGCGGAATGCTTCGCGCGTGCCTTGCCGATCTTTCGCCAGCGCATCGCCAGATGCTGAATCTGTTCTATTATCACGACTGTTCGGTTGCCGAGGTTAGTGAAAGGATTGGCATCCCGAAAGCCACGGTGAAGAGTCGGCTGTTCTATGCGCGCAAACACCTCGCGCGGATGCTCATCGACGCCGGAATATCAGCGGATTCGATGCAACCGGACCCGCGGTGATGCTGGCTCGATGCTTCGCGGGAGCACCGACGTGCGGTCTGGCAATACATGGATTTCCATAACAGACAGCGGAGGTCACTGGAGGTAGGAAAAGGACTGCGATTCGATCGATTGAATTGCTCGGAAAGGTGGTAAATCAGTTGCTGTCGATCTCATGCCGTGTTTTATGCTGAAGGGCGGCTTTCATGACAACTGAATTCAATCGATCTCGTGCCGCCTTGGCTTTAACAGCCGTCGCTATCGGATCAGCCCTGTCGATGGCAAACGCATCGCCTGTAGGCCTCGTTGCCCCCATCGTCGTATTGCAAATTTATGCTGGCCGCCGCGCCGCCTTGCCGCTCCGGGGCGTCTGGATATTCGGATTGCTTGTTTGCACTATTGTCGGCCTCTTCGGGGCGGGCGGTGCACGCGACGTCTGGTTTTCCTGGGCGGCGGTGTTTGCGTTGGCCCTCTGTATCGGCGAACTCCTGCAAACGCGTGGGGCGAACGTCCGGGAAGCCGACGCGAACGAGGCGATGCGAATTATCGGAAGCATGCCAGCCTACACCTGGTCCGCAACGCCCGATGGTCGCGTCACGCACGTAAATGTCGGCACTTTCCTCTACATGGGACGCTCTCCTGGGAATCGGTCGCTCTTTCACGAACTGGATGGAGCGGGATGGCGGGACGTCATCCACCCCGAGGATTATGAGCGTGTCCTTGAAACGCGACGAGCTTCCCTCATCAGCGGTCTTCCCTTTGACGCAGAGTATCGGCTTCGTCGATCGGACGGCGTTTATCGCTGGTTCTGGTCGTTCGGATTGCGATCTGCCGGAGACGACAAGGACGCCCAGGGCGGCTGGTACGGCACGATGATCGACATCGAAGACAAGAAGCGAGCCGAGGAGGCGTTGCGTCATCGCGAACGAGAGTTCTCACAGTTGGTGAACATGGTTCCCAGTCACCTCTGGCGGCTCAGGCCGGATGGAGAACCCATCTTCTTCAACAAGCGGATGGTCGATTTTTTGGGCATGGACATCATGGATCTGGACAAGCCGGATATGAGCCGATTGGACATGTTCCTGACCACGATCCATCGGGAGGACGCCGAAAGATTCAGGTCGGCCCTTGGCCGGTCTTTGGTCACAGGCGAGCCATTCTCCATGCGATACCGTCTAAGACATGTTGATGACGGTTTTCGGTGGATGTCGAGCCGTGCAGAGCCGTTGCGCGATCAAAACGGACGGATCCTACAATGGTACGGGCTCTGCCATGATGTGGACGAGGAAGTGCGGGCCCAGTCTGCTCTGAGCCAGCGCGAAAGAGAGCTCAAACAACTGATAGATACAGTTCCGGCACTGATCTGGAGCACGGCGCCAAGCGGAACGCCAACATCCGTCAACAAGAGATTCAGGGAAGTGACCGGTGCGACGCTTGAAGATATTACCGCACCGGATGGATCACCTTCGCTCAGTGTCATCCACCCGGACGATGTTGCGGCGGCTCGACAGGCGGCTAATCACTCCTTCGCCACAGGCGTTCCTTACGTTCGGCAATACCGGCAACTGCGTGCCGACGGCAGCTATCGCTGGACTGAAACCCGAGCGGAGCCTCTTCGCGACGAGGCGGGAAATATTCTGCAATGGTATGGGGTCAGCGTTGATATCGACGATCTGGTTAGGGCGCAGGAGGCTCTCCAACGGAGTGAACGCAGATACCGCGACCTGTTTCATTACATGCCGATCGGATTGACGCAGATCGATGCGGGAAAGCTCATCCCATTGTTCAAGGAACTACGAGCGCAGGGTGTGGCTGACTTACGACCTTACATCGATGAACATCCTGAATTCTTACAGCGTGCGATTGATGCTCTCGAGGTGGAAGAAGCTAACCGGCATCTCCTCGACATGTTCGGTGCAGAAGATGCAAAGCACATGCGCGGTTCAATCTCACGCTACTGGCAACCCGGACTTGCCACGATCAGGCGCTCGATAGAGGCTCGCTATCGAGGTCAGGAGGTCTTCCAGGAGGAAACCAAAGTCGCACGGATGGATGGCCGAGTGATCGATGTTCTCTTCACGACGGCTCGTCCCGATGCTGTTGCTGATAAGAGTCTGGTCGGTTTCATTGATATCACGGAGCGGAAGATCGCCGAGGAAGCACTGCGTGAGCGGGAGCGATTTCTCTGGCAACTGGTTGAAACCTTGCCAGCGATGATTGATTGTGCCGCTCCGAATGGCGAACCCGTCTATCGCAGTCGGCAGCTTCGCGAATTCCTCGGATATAATCTGGAAGAATTGGATGGGTCAGGAAAGTCCCGGCTTGGCGGGACGCTTGACGCTGGCGTTCATCCTGACGACCTCGCAGGCGTCAAGGACCAATATGGACATTGCCTGGCGACCGGTGAGCCGTATGCGCGGCGACACCGCCTGCGGCGCTCGGACGGTGAATACCGCTGGGTCGAGACCCGAGCTGGTCCAATGCGTGATGCAGATGGAGCAATTGTGCAGTGGAATGTGATCTGTCTGGATATTCACGGAGAGGTTCTGGCGCAGGAGGAACTGCGGCTCGCGCATGAGAGGCTCGCCCGCGCGAGCCAGGCCGCCAGCCTGGCAGAACTTTCGGCTTCCATCGCGCATGAGGTCAATCAGCCTCTCGCGGCTATCGTTGCCAATTCTCATGCATGCCAGCGCTGGCTGACCGCTGAACCGCCGAACATCGACCGTGCGCACAGGACAGTCGAACGCGTCATTCGGGATGCGAATGGCGCCGCTGATGTGGTCAGTCGCATTCGCGCATTGTTTCGGCAATCCATAGACAAGCGGGACCTCACGGCCGTCGATGGCGTGATTGGAGAGGTTTGTGATCTCGTTGCCGAAGAAGCCGCGCGCCGCCGGATTCGCATGATCATTGACCTCGAGAAAGGCATATCGTCGGTTCCGCTTGATCGCGTTCAGATTCAACAGGTTTTGAGTAATCTCATCCGCAACGGGATGGAGGCAATGGAAGGTGTTCCCGGTGACAAGATGATCAGGGTAGCCGCCCGACGCGTCGAGCAGGTTTTGCAAATCGAAGTCAACGATAACGGCCCCGGAATTCAGGATCCCGATCAGATATTCCAGCCATTCTTCACGACGAAAACTTCCGGAATGGGGATGGGACTTGCCATTTGCCGTTCGATTGTCGAGTCCCACGGGGGAAGGTTGTGGGCCGAGAACAACGAGCCTCGCGGGGCACGCGTTGTTTTTACGTTGCCTACGGAAGTGAAGGCATCCCCCCAATGACCAAAGACGACCACATTGTCTTCATCGTCGACGACGACGCCCGCATTCGAGAGGCCCTGGTAGAATTGCTGGAATCCCATGGCATTCCCGCCATGACATTTGGATCCGCAGGTGACTACGTCAACGCCGATAAACCGGACATTCCTGCCTGCCTGATTCTTGACGTTGAACTGCCGGACATCAATGGACTCGATCTTCAGGGACAGATCGCGGAAAGTGATCACCCACCGATCGTTTTCATCACAGGTCATGGAGACATTCCATCTTCGGTGCGCGCGATCAAACGCGGCGCGCTTGATTTCCTGACAAAGCCGTTCAGCGATACCGATGTCATGTCCGCGGTCAATGCAGCGATTGCCCAGGACCGCGCTGACCGGGCGAATCAGGCTAACCTATCTGTTCTGCGAAGACGCTACGATAGCCTTACCGCAAGAGAGCGCGAGGTTCTGCCTCTGGTGGTGAGCGGATTTCTCAATAAGCAGTCTGCCGCCAAGCTCGGTATCAGCGAAGTGACCCTGCAGGTTCATAGAAGAAATGTCATGCAGAAGATGGCGGTAACGTCGCTTGCCGACCTCGTGCGCATCGCAGAGCGGCTGGGAATCCAGACTGCTTCGCGGCGCGCCGGAGGAGATCGATCGTGAGAACCAAAAGATCCGTTGTAGTCGTGGTGGATGACGATCCAAGATTGCTCGAATCTCTGGAAGATCTTCTTGAGTCGGCCGGCTATAGCGCGCGCTGCTTTTCTTCCGCTCAAGCGGTGCTGGACGACGGATTGTCCGACGTCGATGTTTTGATCTCCGACATCGGGTTGCCCAACATCGATGGCTTCGAACTCCGGAATCGAGCGCGCTCCGCACGACCTGATCTGCCGGTGTTTCTCATGACCGGGCGGCACGAAATCGCGGACCAGAGTCGTGCCCAGGGTGTCAGCGGATTTTTCCGAAAGCCGTTTGACGGTCGGCTGCTTCTCGCCGCTGTGACGGAGGCCTTGCATGCCCTTGGAAAGAGGAAGAGCTATGAGATCTGATCAGGCACTCCAACCGAAATCGCTCTTGCCGCCTTCGGAGCAGAGGCAAGGAGAGAGTCCCTTGGTGATTATCGTCGATGACGACCAGGCGGTTCGGGAGGCGTTATCGGAACTGGTCGCCTCAGCAGGCTTCGAACCGGTAAGTTTTGCCTCCACTGGACAATTATTGGAGGCTGATCTGCTCGAGCGTCCCGGGTGCCTTATTCTCGACGTGCGAATGCCAGGGGCGAGCGGACTCGACCTTCAATATCATCTCGCACAAACTGGAAATTTAAAGCCGATCATTTTCCTGACCGGCCACGGCGATATTCCGATGACCGTGCAGGCAATGAAGGCGGGAGCCGTCGATTTTCTGACTAAGCCGGTTCGCGATCAAACGCTTCTCGACGCTGTGGCTGCGGGTATTGCTGCCGATGCTTCGCGACGTCGGGAAGCCAGCGCTATCAAGTATAATATCGAACGCTTTGAGACGTTAACCAAACGTGAGCGAGATGTTCTCCATGGCGTGGCAAGCGGACGTCTCAACAAGCAGATCGCCTTTGATCTCAGCATCAGTGAGGTGACTGTGAAGATGCATCGAAGTAATGCGATGCGCAAAATGGCGGCGAGATCTCTTGGCGAATTCGTTCGGATATGGGAGACGCTTCCTGTTTCGATGCGAGAACACTCGAATGACATTACTCGGGAGTAATAGGATTGAAATAGATCGCTACGTAGCGATGGGAGAAACTGCGCATAAAAGGCATGGGTGCCGGGGTTGCGAGTGTCGTCAAACGGTGAAAATGGTGAACCAATTTGTCTGCGTCATAATATTCCGGCAATATTCTCGCGTTTCGACAACGTGGCTGCGGTCAGCCTTCTGCGCCGAGAAAAAGACAACCCGTGCGCCGAGTAACTAAGAAGGCTGGATGCAAATAAATAAGGCAACATGGATACAGCCCGGCCGGGCGCGGGCAGCGCACACAGTCAATTTGCTGCGCGGACGCGAACGCAGATCCTGCTGAAATAGTTCCTGCGTGTGAAGCGGCGTGGGAGTCAAATGGCTTTAGGTGTCGACAGTAACGCCGTAAAATCAGCTGAGAAAGTTGTTCGAAGAGGAGGTACGATCGGCGCCGATGGTGACCCCCTCACGAGGCCGATTCAATCGCCTATAATAAGGGGTTGCCGTTGATATCTGATGAGGCTTTGTTCCGCGCCGATTTACATCGTCGGGCCTACGTTGAGGTTCCGAACTCGTCCGTCTGGCCATAGCAGTACGATCGTGGACCGTGTCGAGAGCCTCGCGTAGCAGCCTCGCAAAAGCCAATTACCTCGTGGTCTTCGAGCCTACCTTCTCTCCTGCATCTTCCACCAGGATGCAATAGCAGAACAAATTTCATCGGACATTGCCGTCGGAAGGTCGGCGAAGGCGATCCTCACAACGTATTGGTCGCTGACCGCGTCTCGCGCCCACTCAGCTGACGCAAAATCGAACCCGAAGCTACCGGCATGATGAAGAGGCAGGCCTCCGCGTCTTATGTCGGAACACATCTTCTCGACAAGCTGGCGAGTGCCTCCCTCGTCAATATCTTTGGTGGGCCTCAACGTGACATACAGCCCGTGGGTAAAATGCATCTCTCTCCCCACCGTTCGGGAGAGGTGACGTGAAGCCCTGTGGCCGTTACGCAAGAGGGCGGCGCCGCGCCGATTCGACAGGGAGCGATAGTTTGGCGCTGCGACGTAAGGCGGAAAATGAGCTGGTACCGCTGCACTTCCAAAGAGGCGAACAGCAGCTTTCGTTTGGGCGAGAATTGAACGAAGTGCATTTTCCCGACTGGTATTCTCGCTAGAGATGAAAGTCGCTGAACCTAGACGACCGTACTCGATGCCCAAGGAGTCGAGCTTCGTATGACTCCGAACGAGGACAATAGCGCTCGATGAACGAATAGCCCTACGGACGACGCGTTTGATACGTGATGATCCAGATGAAAAGCATGTCGTATCGAAGACCAGCAGATCGGCGGTTTCCACGCACCCAAGCAATGCTTCGAAAGCCGACGTGGAAAGGCAGGAGTCGAGGAAGAGAATGCGAGGGCAGGGAGTGCGGCTCGTTTCATTCCGACGAGCGGAGCGGTCTCCCGGGAGTCTACGGAGATGAGTGGCAAAGCTGTCCACGAGCTCGATCGTCTCAGCGTAGCTTTCTGGATGAACAACGATTTCCGCGTTCGAGAATACTCGCCCGATAGCCATCAGCAGAGCTGAAATAGCGCCCATTCCTGCCGATGTATAAACAGTCGCAACGGGAAGACTTTCATCCAACTGGCAGAAGGACGGACCGCTGACCTGCAGATCTGCCCGTTGATAATCATAGTTGAATTCGAATGGTCCGGAGTGAGGCCGACCGGCATTTGTCCAATGGGTTTCCGTGAGTGCCCAATCTCGCCGAACAGCATCGGCTCGGAGTTCTGCCGCTAAGCGAAATTTCTCTTCAATGCTTTCTGCAACAGATGTCGGTTTCAGAGGCGGACGATCGCTTTTCAAAAGCCCGTTCAGCAACGCAATTTCTTCGCTCTTTCGGTCCAAGTAAGCTTGCAGTGTTTCCATACCCCTCCTTCTCGATAAGAGTACATTAAAACTACGCAGCCGCTAATAAAACAGTCAGGGCTAAGCGTACAATGAATGTCAGGCCGGCTGGCTTTTCGCTTGCCGTATGGCGAGCGGGTCGAGCCCGGTCAGGCGAAGTTTCGGCAAACCGTCCGACCGGGATCAGCAACACGTCATCAGGAAGCTTTGCCTACGATTAAGCCCATGCCGGGTTCTTTGTTCCAGAGAATGACGGAGTACTACTGGGCGCCATGCCGGTACGCTTGTAGGCACTTGCTTCATGATGGAAATGCTGCCGGCCCCGGTCGGATCGCCTTCCTGAGCCCAAGACCGGCCGGGCCTTCCGCTCAATCCCAATATGGAATATGAGGGCGTGCAATCATTAGCCAGAGGATTGTGAGGACCGCCGCAAAGGCCGGAAAACCAAAGGCGAACCACCACCAGAACAGCGTGTGATACTGCGGCGGCAGCGGCTGGTCGGCGCTCGTAGCGCGTATGGCGAGGTTGCGCATCTGAATCTGCATCCAGACCACTGGAAGCCAGAAAGCACCGGTGATGACGTAAAGTGCTATAGATAAAGCTATCCAGCCGTCCAATAGCGAATAGCTACTCGACCACGCGAGCCATATGCCAGTGATAGGTTGGAGAAGCACAGCGCTTGCCGTGAACAAGAAGTCTGCAAGAACAACTATCCGAGCGACGCCCGCGATCTCGCGGGGGTCGCCGCGCAAATGGGCGACCAGCATGAAGAAGGCGATTCCCGCGCCGGTCCCGAGCAATACCGCGGCACCAATGATGTGAAGATACTTGATGAGTAAATAGACCATCAGCGGCCTTCCCGAATCGCCATTGCCACCACATTCAGCACGAGGACAGGCCAAATTTTGAGCATGGGTCCGAGTGGGTCGCTCCAGAGCCGCGGCACCAATGCCGTACCGATCACCGCATAGGCAACGGAGATGCTGAGTGCTGCCCATAAGCCGGCGCGGCTAAATGGCCGATAGATAATGCAGAGTCCGATGGCTATATCGGCGAGGGCACCAGCGGTGAGAGTCGCGGCTCCCAATCGCTCAGGAAGCCCGCCTTCTCGCAATAGCGACATACCGTATTCATAGCCGGCTCCTAGAGAAATCAGGCCGGTACTGATCCAGAATAGTCCGAACACTCCAAAAACAACGGGCTTGATGGCGTAAAGCCGCGCGAACCATCGTTCCTGCACCGAAGCTGGCTCGCGATTTAAAGTGGCCTCAATGTCGCGAGGTATGATGCCGGTCGTGCGTTGCCATAAATTTGGATCGCCCGTGGCTCCGCGCCGCATCTCGGCTTGTGCAGTAGTTGTGATCGGGGTATGCCAGCCCAATGCGTGAACCAAGTCCCCCAAACGATAGAGAACACTTGCTACGGACGGATGTAGCGGAAATGACCATGCGGGACGTAAGCGTAGCCAGCGTCGAAATATCTGAATCGCCGCATCAAAGCTCATTTTCCGCGGTCCAACGATATCAAGAGCCAGGCGCGTCGGCGCATCCAGTCTTAAGAAAAACCGGACTGTTTCGATGAGATCATCGAGATGTACTGGTTGGATCGGCGCGGTGTTTGGCATTCTTGGCATCAACGGCAACGCTGCTAAGCCCCTCAATAGTGCGCTTCCGCCGTAAGCAGCCCTACCGATAACCACCGAGGGACGCAGTATAATCCAGTCGAGGTCCCGGGCCATGAGGACGTCCTCGCCTTCTCGTTTCGTCTGCGAAAATTGACTGGGAGCGTCGCGATCGACGCCGATTGCCGAGAAGTGGATGACACGTCGAACGCCGCAGGATTCGCAGGCCTGATATAGAGCCCTGACGCCTGTCACATGAACGCCTCGGATCTCTTTGCTTGCGACATCCTGTAGGGCGCCAGCCGCGTTGATTACGACATCCACCCCTTTCAGAGCCGCTATCCAATCTTCCGGACGAACAGCTTTTGTAACGTCGAGACGTCGATGACTGCTCGTTTCGGCCTTGCCGCGCGAAATAGTCAGGCATTGGTGGCCCTCCGAAGCAAGCCGAGCAACGAGAGCCGATCCAATAAAGCCTGTGCCCCCAAGAACAAGGATTCGCACGACGTTACCCTGTACAGTTTTTAGGCCGTTGGGCTGGTAGCAACCCAATGGCACCTCATCACCCCGCCTAAAGTTCCTGACACGAGAACAATGAGTTACCGTCATGAACGTTCCGATCGCAGCTGGAGCCTCTGGTCGCGGCGCGCCCCGGAGCGCGCTAGTCACTGACGCCGCAACGAGATCCAGACCGGCGCGTGATCGCCGGCACCTTCTTCGCCGCGGATTCGACGGCTTCGCACTTCAGCTCTTGAAGGCAAACGACATCCGGCTTGCTTTGCTTGAGCCACCGTAAGAGGATCGGCAGCCGTTTGTTGGCATTGTTGACGCTGAAGCGGCAATCATCATCGATTGTCGTTCCGCTCGTCGCGATATTCTTCGATTTCTTCCGGCTCACGGTAGATGAACATCTGCGCGTTCCGGGATTTCACAATGTCTTCGCTATTGGCGACATTGCCTGCAGCAACAGCAACGGGCGGCCAGTTCCGGGGTTAGCGCCCGCCGCCAAGCAAATGGGACACTATGTGGCGTGCTATATCGTGCAGGACCTGGCAGGCGGCCTAGCAAAGCCTTTCAAGTACCGCCATCAGGGAGACCTTGCGACCATCGGCAGGAAATCGGCCGTTGTTTCGCTTGGCCGCCTTAGGATCAAAGGTCTTCTCGGATGGCTATTCTGGAGCGCCGCTCATATCTACTTTCTGATTGGAGCCCGCAATCGCGCTGTTGTCGCGCTAAATTGGATTTGGGAGTACGTGACGTTTCAACGCGGCGCGAGATTGATTAATTGATCGAAAGCAAGGATAGGTCACGCAACCGTACCGGCGGTGGTTTGCGAAGTTTGGAAAGCAGGTGTCCGATCTGGGGCTGTTGCCTCCGCAATCCAGGCTTTGACTGCGGAAATGCCACTCTCTGCCTCTCGATACGCGCGCAGCTGATGATCGGCAGAACTGCCTCTTGCGAGAATGTGTCGGCAATTTCCGATTTCATTTAGGCAGCCCAGCGCAGATGCGTCATCGGATAGCTGCTCGATCAGCGATGTCAATAAAGTGCCGATTTGAACCGCACCGTCCCTGGACGCGAAAGTGCATGAAGTGCCATAACGTTGGGCTCGCCACTTATTTTCGACGGCAACTGCGCGATCCACGACGCTGACAGGTTTCAGAATTTCAAGTCTCTGAAATAGATGACGCGCCAGTGCCCGGTACAGACATGCGATCGAGACGGCATCATCGACCATCGTGCACACATCGGGCGCCCGAAGCTCCAGCGTAGGATGGCGCGAAGACGAACGCATGGCCCACCAGATGTAGCTTTCATCCGGAATTACGCCTGATTTGCGTAACACGGCGATATACTCGTCGTATTCCATTTCCGTCGCGAATGCCTCCGGTAACCCTGTCCGCGGCAGCTCGTCATAGGCAGCAAGACGATAACCCTTGAGGCCGCTCGGCTTCGAGTTCCAGAATGGCGATGATGTCGACAGCGCAATAAAGAGCGGGATGTATGGTATCATGGCTTGCATTACAGCAAATCGCTTCCGGGGATCCGGAAGCTGAACGTGCACGTGCGTGCCACAGAGCATGTTCCGATGACCAATCGTTCGAAGATCATCGATCATTGACTGGTACCGTGGCTTCGGGCTGGCCTCGGATTGACGCCAGACGGCGGTGGGATGCGTGCCGCAAGCCATGATCGCCATTCCATACTGAGCGGCAACCGTCGCCACCTCGCGGCGAAGAAACTTTAATTCTTGCCGGGCGTCGCGGGCATCAAGGTGAATATTTGTCGCGACTTCGAGCTGCGCTTGGAGCATTTCACGCATGGCCTGACCACCCGTTGACCAGTTGGCCGCCTCGAAAAGCTGGTCAGGAGTCCGAGTAGCTACCTCCAGCGTCGCTGCATCCGCCAGGAAGTACTCCTCCTCTATGCCGAAGGAGTATTCATTCAGCTCAGGCTTACCAGCCGTGGACCGAATGACGAGGTGTCGCTGATCATCACTGAGACCAAGACGGATCCGCTTCATGATCTGGGGATCAAAGCCCATGTGCCTGCATCCATGCTTCTAATACCGTCGCTTGCCATAAGCGTGAATGGCCTTTCGGGCTCATCTCGGCCTCAGGGCACCGCAGCATATGATCGACGAACTCGGGCCGATAAAGACCCCTGGATCTCGCTTGCTCCGAAGTCAGAATGTCGTTGACATAAGTGAGGAAAGGGCCCTCAAGATATCGCAAAGAAGGCACAGGAAAGTAGCCCTTGGGGCGGTCGATCACTTTAGCAGGAAGCATTTTACGCGCCGCCTGCTTCAGAATGTATTTTCCTCCGCCCCCCACTTTCAGTTTTGCAGGGATACGTGCAGCGAGCTCCACCACTTCATGGTCAAGGAAGGGAACGCGCGCTTCGAGGCCGAAGGCCATCGTCATGTTGTCGACCCGTTTGACCGGATCATCCACCAGCATGATTTCGCTGTCGACCTGCAGAGCTTTGTCCACTGGAGAAGAGGCTTTGGTTTCTTGAAAAAACTCCGCTATGAACTCGCTGCTGTAGTCCCGCGAGACAACATCACGAGCGAGCAATTTGCCAAGATCGGCATGGCTCCAATCGAAATAGGAATCGCGATACTGTTGGACTGGATCTTTTGAAGTCAAAAAGGCGGGATACAACTATAGCCGCCGAAGACCTCATCCGCGCCTTGGCCACTTTGAACCACTTTAACCCGCTTGGAGACCTGCTCGGACAACAGGAAGAAGGCGACCGCATCATGGCTAACCATGGGCTCAGACATCGCGCCGATCGCGTTGGGCAAAACTTCTAGCGCGCGGCTTCCGTCGACCTTGATCTGCTCGTGATTGGTGGAAAAGTGTTTTGCGATCAGGTCGGAGTATTGAAATTCATCGCCCGACTGCCCGCTGACACTATTGAACCCAATTGAGAATGTGCGGATGTCCTCGTGACCGAGTTCGGCAAGCAGAGCTACTATAAGAGAACTGTCCAGCCCTCCCGAAAGTAGAACACCGACCGGCACATCGGACACTCTGCGCCTGTTCACCGCAACTCTCAGAACTTCCGTCATGGCATCGACCCATTGACGCTCAGTCACTGCGCGATCCGGGGACCGTTCGCTTATCGAAAAGCTCCAGTAGCGATCGCTCTTTTTGGTGCCGTCCGCTTCAATCGCCAGAAGCATTCCCGGTTCCAACTTCTTCACGCCGTTCAAAATCGTTCGTGGCGGCGGAACCGCGGCATGAAAGCTGAAGAAATGATGTAGTGCCACTGGGTCAATCGAAGTATCGACGCCTCCGGCGGCCAGGAGCGCCGGTAGGGTCGATGCGAATCGCAGGCCGTCGGATGTCGCGCAATAATACAGTGGCTTGATTCCGAGTCTGTCGCGCGCGAGCACGACCTTTCCGCTGTCGCGCTCCCATATTGCAAAGGCGAACATGCCTTTCAGCCTGCGCACACATTCGGAACCCCACGCGTGATATCCTTTCAGGATGACCTCGGTATCGCCTTGTGAAAAGAAACGGTAGCCCTTGCCTTGAAGCTCCGCTCTCAGCTCTCGAAAATTGTATATGCACCCATTGAACACGATTCCGATACCGAGTTCTTGGTCAAGCATGGGCTGCTGAGAGGAGGGAGCCAAATCGAGGATGCTGAGGCGACGGTGGCCAAAGGCGAGCGCCGTTTGGGCGAAATACCCTGCGGCGTCCGGGCCGCGCGAGCGCATCGATCGGGTTGCTTTTGAAAGTGCTTGTAGTGAAACGCCACCTTGTGTTGCGAGCTCACCATAAAAACCGCACATGCCGTTGCTTCAATTCCTATTGTTGACGCACGCTATAAGCCTTTGACATGTGCGATCGTTCCTCAGGCGCCACCATAGTTCGCGCGAGCATTAACGGCACAACTTGCGTAGGGCGTGAGGCCAATGCGACGAGCGCATGATTTTCCGGCACCTCTGTCCAATCGGCCTCCGTATCGTACGGTTCCGAAACCACGATAAGCCGGGCGCCATCCTCTCGAAAGTAGAGTGAATTGGCTTTGTCGTTCTCGGCGAAGCGGAATGCATAGAGATCGCGGCCATTTGCAAAGGCTGCTGTGAATCGCATCCTTTCACGCAGGCCGCCGCCGTTGAGAAGCCCACAAAGCGACTGCAGAACCCGTTGCGTCGCGCCTATTGGCTCTCGATCCAGACCGGCTCCCATGATTGCCAAGAAAACAGCCTCTGAATCGGTTGTCCCGATCCGGGAAGGATAAAGCGCGTCGGGAATGAGGCTCTCGACCTGACGCCGCAGACGATTCCAGCTGCCGACAAACCCGTTGTGCATAAACATCCATCGACCGCAAACAAATGGGTGGCAGTTCTGGCGCGTCACCGCGGTGCCCGTAGCTGCCCGGACATGAGCAAAGAACAAATGAGATTGGAGGTGCCGGCACAGATACCTTAAATTCTCGTCGGACCATGCGGGACGGGTTTCGCGGTAGAGTCCGGGTTCTGAATGTTTGCCGTACCAGCCAAGGCCAAAGCCATCGCCATTAGTGGCAGTAGTTGCTTGCAGTGCGCGCATGCTTTGCGTCAGGAGCGAGTGCTCGGGTTCTGTGACGTAGCGTTCGAACGCGGTCATTTCGCCGCGATAAGCTATCCATCGGCACATGTGGTCATCGCTCGAGTGGACGAGTTGAGCCTTGCCTTCTCCATCCCAGAGCCGGGCGCTGATGCTGATACGAGCTCAGCAGCTTATGATTGGCGTTCGCATCCGAAGGGCTCCAGTACATATATGTCCCTTATCAAGCTTAACGGCCCCAGTAAGTTCCCGGCGACATTCCCTCCTCATAAGGACGTTTTTCTGGCCAAGAAAGTATTTCCCAAACATTCCGACGCCGACGTAGCTGAAGTCGGCTTTCGCGCTGAGACCACCGGGTCCGGGCTTTATGGATGCGAAAATCATCTGGCTGGGAACTTCTGCGACGATCAAACTTTGAAGGGACACTAAGGCAGACGAAAGCGTATGATGCACAGACACCTTTACAGGCACATGGATGCATTTCAACGGTTTATCCTCTGCGCTCGCCTTGACCGAAGCCGGCTTAGCCGAG
>Ga0182793_1000255_pt1 | contig 47416 bp, 48 predicted proteins | sample Passage237A_FD_130498 | JGI IMG/M metagenome (GOLD analysis project Ga0182793, IMG submission 130498) | Cellulose adapted compost microbial communities from Newby Island Compost Facility, Milpitas, CA, USA - Passage2 37A (version 2) (version 2) ... | reverse complement strand
TGGGTTCGGAGGTGTTATGGTGGTATTACCTATGACCAATGTGCCATAACTTGTATCTAGTGAGAACCAGCCATAAAACCGGTTGGTGACCGCATCAAACTCCCATCGTACGTAGTCAAAATTTAATGATTCCGGCTTGGGGGGCGTCATTGCAAAGGTAGTCGCTCCCTGAAAATTGCCGTTTGAATTATAAGCCATTGCATAATAATTGCGGGTACTGACAATCAAGTTACCACCATCATAGCTTCCGGTGTCCAGTAGAGCAGTACAATATACCTGACCTGAAGGTGTGACGGAGAGTTCTTGATAGATACGACGATTTGTAGATGTTATGGCTCTCCGAACCGGTGTACGAAGCCATTTAAATTGCCCCATTGTATCATATTTTACCAAATAAGACATGAAGTAACTGGCTGGAATTTTGATGGAAGTATCTACACTCCAATATAAGCTGTCTGCAGCCGAACCTGTTTCGACATACCCCCAAACATACACTCCACCCATTGTGTCGGTCTTTAGCTGATAGCCCAAAACAACTTTACCTGTATTAAGACCAGCAGCTCCGCCAATAGTTTTCATCCAGCGGAAATTCCCGTTACAGTCCCAGCTTGAAAGTACCACATGCACCAGTGTATCCTGAGAAATTTGTCCGCCTGCGTTAACAGTGCCGTTGGTATTGGTAAGCCAATAAATATTTCCATTTACGTCGGAAGTGACATCTGAAAGAGCTATTGTAGTAGGAATTTTACTTCCAAACACTTCTTTTGCCCAACTGGGACTGAGATTTTGAGCTTTTATGATGGCGGGGAATTGAAATAACAGCATCATCCACGCCGCAAACAGGAGGGATTTTTTCATAGCCGCTTTTAATTTTAGAGAGGTAATCATTCTTTATAAAAGCAAAATAACAATTTATTTTTTTTTGCTACACATTTATACCGGTTCTATAAATCAAACAAAAAGGCTGCCTTCACAGACAGCCCCTACCTCTCTTAAAAAACAATCTAGGAAGCCTTATTGACCACATCCAGAATGCGGAACCGCTTTAATCCCGCGGGAACTTTCCATTGCACTTCTTCTGCTTTCCGGAATCCGATCAATGCCGTACCCATAGGCGTAAGCACGGAAATTTTGTGTTCCTTGATATTCGCGTGTTCGGGCATTACAATCGTAAACTCATGCACCTTGTCTGTTTCTAAATCCAGAACCGAAACCTTTGAGTTGAGCCGGATAGCATGCGGCGGAAAGGCTTCTTTTTTTACCACCACTGCGCGATTCAGTTCGTATGCCAGCGACATATCGCTGTGCTTGTCGGGCATACGGTCCATGTAAGGACGCAATAGATTAAAGTCTTCTTCTGTGATCACCACAGGATTTCTTTCTGTCGTTTTCATAACTGTATGTTTTAGTTTAACATGGATGATTTATACCAGTTTTCAGTCAGATGGTCGTCTGCCTGCGAAAAGTATATTTCCTGGAAACTCCTCGTGTGTACAGGATCTACCTTGCGGAAAAACTTTGAAGGGCTCACATCTTTCAGGCTTGTAAATCCGGCAGCTTCCATGAGCTCTATGGTTGCCTTGATGGTGTTCCGGTGGAAGTTTGCCACACGTACACGTTTGTCGGTGACATCGAGTCCTTTGTATAAAGAAGGATTCTGCGTTGCAATACCAACAGGACAATGTCCGCTGTCGCATTGCAAGGCCTGAATACAACCCAGCGACATCATCATGCCTCTTGCACTGTAACAGGCATCAGCTCCAAGTGCTACTGCTTTCAGGATATCGAAAGCAGTAATGATCTTACCGGAAGCAATAACGCTGACACGACCTTTCAGGTTGAAGATCTCCAGTGTCTGACTGACAAAAGCCAGGGCATCATGCAGGGGCATTCCCATATGGTCGGAAAACTCCAGCGGAGCCGCACCGGTACCACCTTCTGATCCGTCAATGGTGATGAAATCGGGAATGATGCGGGTAACGGTAATGGCGTTGCAGATGTCCACAAATTCCTGTCTGTCGCCGATGCATATTTTAAAGCCCACAGGCTTTCCCTCTGCGAGTTCGCGCATAAAGCCGAGAAACTGCACCATCTCTATAGCATTGGAGAATGCGGTATGCCTGCTGGGCGAGTGTACGGTTGTATGCGGCTTTACATTTCTGATAGAGGCAATCTCGGCTGTATTCTTCTCCGCAGGCAGCAATCCGCCGTGACCGGGTTTTGCCCCTTGCGAAAGCTTTAGCTCTATCATCTTTACACGAGGATTGGCAGCATTTATCTTGAAGAGTTCAGGATAAAAATTGCCTTCAAAATCGCGGCAGCCGAAATAACCTGTACCAATCTGCCAGATAAGATCACCACCACGAAGGTGATATTCACTAATACCACCTTCTCCTGTATTATGCGCAAAGTTTCCCAGCGCAGCACCCTGATTCAATGCGCTAATGGCGGTCTTGCTCAACGCACCGTAACTCATGGCGCTGATGTTAAAAATGCTCGCATTATATGGCTGACTGCACTGCGCATTACCAATAGTCACACGCAGATCTTCTTCCTTAATTTTTGAAGGATAAACGGAATGCGCCAGCCATTCATGACCTGTACGATCATGGTATTCAATTGCGCCGAAAGGCACTGTCTGCTTTACATTTTTCGATCGTTGATAGACAATAGAACGCTGTCTGCGATTGAAGGGGCGACCATCCAGCTCAGTCTCAAAAAAATATTGTCGCAGCTCGGGACGAATGGATTCAAAGAAATAACGGAAATATCCGATCACCGGATAGTTGCTGAGAATGCTGTGTCGTTTCTGCTTGATGTTGTAGATAGCTAACAAGGCAAGCGACATGGTCACCGAAAGAGCAATCAGCCATGATAAATCAATTATCACAGCCAATAACAGCACGATGATATTGATGCTGAAAATGCTCCAAAGGATAATGCCTCTTGCCGAAATCTTATGACTTCGAGACATGATCAACTATGATTTAATACTGAAATAGAAATACGGCGGATAATCCCCGATCCTGATTACGCCTAAAACATTCTAGTGGATCGGGGCTTCAGTATTAAAGTCTTTGAAGCTGGAGAAATAAAACACCTTGTAACAGAAACAATGAAAGTGCTTATCCTGCACAGGAGAAGCATGTCCATAGCCACCCAAATGGATTGGAATAAAGAAATGATCGCTATGTTTTTTACTGTTCAAGATGCACACAAGTTAGTCAACTATTTGCAAGTCAAAAGTTAAAAGCGCATTAGTGCTCCTTATGTGCGTTGTGTCGTTCTTCTTCCTTTTTTGTCTCGGCAACGATTGGAGCCATTTTCACTTCCTTCTTTCTTCCTGTAATGGCTTTGATGATCAGCGGCGCGGTTGTAAGAACAACGATAAGCAGTATGATCTTTTCCAGGTTCTGCTGCACCCAGGCATTATCACCAAGCAAAAATCCGGCAGTCACTATACTTCCCACCCAGGCAAAGGAACCTAAGATATTATAGAATGTGAACTTCTTTCTGTCCATCTCCACCACACCGGCAATGATTGGAGCAAAGGTTCTTACTATGGGAAGAAAGCGTGCAAATACAATAGCGCCGCCGCCTTTTTTCTCGTAAAACTCCTTTGCCTGATAAAGATGTTTCTTCTTGAAGATCCAGGAGTCTTTTCGCTGAAACAACATGTGTCCTGATTTTCTTCCAAACCAATATCCCAGATAGTTTCCGGCAATACCAGCTGCGGAAATCAGAAAGACCCAATACAGCAAATTAAGGATCGGCGTAGCAAAGGGAGAAAGAGAATTGGCTATGATCATTCCGGTGATGAACAACAATGTATCGCCGGGCAGGAAAAAGCCAACGAACAAGCCGGTCTCTGCAAATACGATGAACGTCACAAAGTACAGTCCCCCGTAAAGCATGATCCAGTCGGGGTTTGTCAGGTTTTGAAACAAGGTAATCAGGGTATCCATTTCTTTGTTTTTTCGGTTTAATAAGTTGTTACCATCCACCACCTGTTGCACGGTACAGTGCAATCGTAGCGAGATGCATTTTCGTTTTTGTTTCGATCGTGTTGAGCTGTGCCTCGATCGCGTTTTCCTGTGCGGTGATCACTTCCAGATACGAGGCATAGCCTACTTTATACAAATCTGTCGCCGTGCTTATTGCATCAGAAAGCACATCTGCTTCCTGTTGATTTAGCTGCAGCGTATTTCTGAGATAATGCAGATCACTCAGCTTTGTTTCCACTTCTTTAAAAGCATTGATCACCGTCCGGAAATATTCCTGATAGGCAATTTTCTTTTCCGCCTCACTCCTCAACACGTTTGCCCGCATCTCACTCCTGTTCAGCAAGGGCGCTGTGAGTCCGCCTATGATGCCATAGGCAATAGATGCAGGATTGAACAGCATCGCGCTGTTGAAAGAACTGTATCCGGCAAAGGGAGAGATGGTAAGCGCCGGCAACAAGGCAGCCTTTGCGGCCGCCACATCTGCGTGGCTGGCTTCCAGCTCCCGCTCTGCCTGTCTTACATCAGGACGATTGTTCAGAATCTGTTGTGGTATTCCTGCGAGATGCACCTCCTTCACTGTATCCTCCATGAAATCTCTGCTGCGTGCGACAGGTTGAGGCAAGCGTCCCGCAAGATAGTTGATTTCGTTCTCTAGCCGGACTATTTCCTGTTTTGCCTGCTCACGAAAACTCCTTGTACGCAATAGTTGTGCCTGAAATTGCTGAACACCAAGTTCAGTGGTTCTACCGGCTTCTTTCTGAACTTTTGCGATATACACTGCGCTATCCTGTAGCCGTATGTTTCTTTCTATCACTTCCAGTTTTGCATCCAGCGATTTCAGTTCGTAGTAGCGGCTGGCAATCTCCGCAACCAATGAAGTGATCACCAAACGTTTCCCTTCTTCACTCGCGAGCATTCTCTTGTAGGCGCTTTTCTTTTGCTGCCTGAGTTTTCCCCATAAGTCTATCTCCCAATTGCTTCTTAAACCCAGAAAATAATAGGGTACATGCGGTTGCGAAATCTTTTGTTCTTCATCAATATTTGGAGAAAGATTGGTATCGAAATTACCTACACCCTCCATGGTGTAGTCTCCATATTTCTGAATCGAACCGGAAGCTTCAACACCTAACGTAGGTAACATGGCTCCCTTTCTGTAACGCCATTGCGCACGAGCTACTTCAACGCGTTGCATTGCAGTCAGCACATCCGGATTTCTTGTCACTGCACTATCTATCAGTGCCTGAAGTTCCTTGTCCGCAAATACCAACTGTCGCTGCAAAGGCTTGGAAGCAGCGGTGCTATCGTTGTAGGAGAAATGAGAATGTACCGCTACAGGCTGATGTGTAGTAGGACGGACAACAGTACAACCTGTGGCAATAAACGATATACTCAATATAAACACACCCAGTGCGTTCTTTTCCGATCTGTAATTCATTTCAGCACTCTTCTTTAAACAAAGTCATTTTGCTAAGTCATCAATTTCTATGATCAGCGTTCAACAACATAGCCGTCTCTTCCGCTAAATCTTTATCTGTCTTCTGCTTTCTGCCTCTTCTTCCCATACCCGCAAAGAGCACATACAATCCGGGAACAATGATGATACCGAAGAGTGTGCCTGTAAGCATTCCTCCCGCTGCGGCAGTACCAATAGAGCGATTCCCCATAGCGCCTGCACCGGAGGCAATACACAGCGGTATCAGTCCGGCAATAAAAGCAAACGAAGTCATGAGAATCGGACGCAAACGCGAAACAGCGCCTTCAACCGCAGCCTGCAATACAGAAGCTCCTTCCTTGTTTCGCTGAATCGCAAACTCTACGATCAGAATTGCATTCTTACCCAGCAAACCAATGAGCATTACCAGCGCCACCTGTGCGTAGATATTGTTTTCCAGTCCCGCGAGTTTGAGAAAAAGGAAGGAACCGAAAATACCGGTGGGTAAAGAAAGTATTACAGGCATAGGCAAAAGGAAACTCTCGTACTGCGCCGCCAGCAACAGATACACAAAGACCAGACAGATAAGGAAAATGAATATCGCCTGATTGCCGGAGAGAATCTGTTCGCGCGTCATACCCGACCACTCAATGCCGTAACCACGGGGTAACTTTTCCTTAGCAATTTGTTCTACTGTTTCAATAGCATCTCCACTACTATATCCCGGCGCTGCTTCTCCGTTGATCATGGCTGAGGTGTACATATTGTAGCGCGTCAGCTGCTCAGGACCATACACACGTTCCATGCGAATGAACGTAGAATAGGGCACCATCTCGCCGTGAATATTCTTCACGTAAAGTCGCAGCACGTCTTCAGGTTTCGCGCGGTACTCCGGCGCAGCCTGAAGCATCACCTTATACATCTGTCCAAAGCGGATGAAGTTGGTGGTATAATAACTACCCAACAAAGTTTGCAGCGTACTCAGTGCTTTATCAATCGTTACACCTTTCTTGGCTGCCATTTCCTGATCCACGTGAATGAGGTACTGAGGGAAGTTGGGATCGAAACCAGTGAACACGTTCGTTACTGCATCCGATTGTTCCAAAGCTTCTACAAAATCCTTTGTAACAACAGCAGTTTTTTGCAGATCATCATTTCCTGTCCTATCCAACAAGCGCAGTTCAAATCCGCTGGCATTACCAAAGCCCGGAACCGTCGGCGGCGGGAAAAATTGGATACTGGCATCAGCTATGTTTTGAGTTCTTGTTTCCAGTTCGTTGATGGTTTCCTCAAGTGAACGATTGCGCTCATCCCAGGGCTTCAGGTTGATCATTCCCATACCGTAGGACGCTCCGGCCACATCACTCATCAAACTAAAACCTGCCAGTGTAGAAATTGATTCCACCTCTTCCAAGTCCTGTGTTGCTTTCTGAATTGCATTCAGCACATCTTCTGTTCGTTCCAGCGTCGCACCCGGAGGTGTGGTCACGTTCACATAGATCATCCCCTGATCTTCGGTAGGAATAAAGCCAAAAGGAAGAATGGCGCTGAAACCCCAGGTTGCACCGAAAAAGAAAACAAGCAATGCAAATGTCACTAGCCTTCTGCCTGCAATTCTGCGAATAAGCCCTGCATATTTCCCGGCAAGTTTTTCATAGCCTGAGTTGAACGATTTGAAGAAGCGTGTAAGTCTTGTTTCCTTTTTTGAATGATGTTGATGACGCAGCATCAAAGCACATAGTGCAGGCGTTAGTGTCACGGCATTCACTCCGGATATAACAATCGCGATAGCAAGTGTGAGTGAAAACTGGCGGTAGAAAATACCCACAGGCCCTTCCATAAATGCCACGGGCACAAACACAGCAGACATAACCAGTGTAATGGCAATCAAAGCACCACTGATCTCCTTCATGGCGCTAAGTGTTGCCTGCATGGGCGGCATGTGCTGTTCGATCATTTTCGTATGCACAGCCTCTACTACAACAATGGCATTATCTACCACAATACCGATGGCAAGCACTAATGCAAACAACGTGAGGAGGTTGATAGAGAAGCCTAGCATCTGCATGAAAAACAACGTACCGATCAATGCAACAGGAACTGCAAGTGCCGGTATCAGCGTTGAGCGGAAATCCTGCAGAAAAATGAATACCACCAGGAACACGAGCAAAAAGGCTTCCAGCAAGGTTTTCAATACTTCCGCAATCGAGGCGTCGAGAAAACGGGAAACGTCATAGCTAATGTTGTAAGTCATGCCCGGAGGAAAGGAAGTTTCCTTTAACTCTGCCATGCGTTCCTTGATATTTGCGATGACCTCTTTGGCATTCGACCCGGGACGCTGCTTGATCATGATAGAAGCCGAAGGGCGACCATCAGTCATGGAAGTCATGTCATAATCCAGCGAGCCAAATTCAACATCGGCAATATCTTTCAATCGCAGAACGGAACCATCGGGATTGGCCCGTAAAACAATATTCTCATATTCTGCAGGTGTGGTAAACTTTCCTGTATATCGCAGTACATACTGTAAAGGCTGTACATCCTTGTCGGAGCTTTCTCCTGTCTTTCCCGGCGCAGCTTCTACGTTCTGCGCTCGTATAGCCTCAACCACTTCCTCGGTTGCCATGTTGTAAGCATGCAACCTGTCGGGCTTCAGCCATACACGCATGGAATAGTCGCGTGCCCCCATGATCTCTACCAAGCCTACTCCTTCAATACGCTTCAGTTCTTTCAGTACATTGATATCGGCGAAGTTGTAGATAAACATTTCGTCGAGTGTAGTATCAGAACTCAGAATGTTCAGATACATCAACATACTGTTGACTTCCTTTTCGGTAGTGACACCCGCTTTGATAACTTCCTCCGGCAATTCGTCCAACACTGTCGTCACACGATTCTGCACATTCACCGCCGCCACATCAGGATCCGTTCCTACCTGGAAATAAACCTGAATGATGGTCATTCCGTTGTTGCTGGTAACGGTAGACATATAAGTCATCCCCGGCACACCATTGATGGCGCGTTCCAGCGGTGTAGCCACAGCTTTGGTACATACTTCAGCATTGGCTCCGGTATAGTTGGCTGTAACAATTACAGAGGGTGGTACAATATCCGGAAACTGAGTGACAGGTAAGCGAAACAGCGCCAGCACACCAAGCAGAACGATGATCAATGAAATAACCAACGACAACACCGGTCGGCGAATAAAAGTATCGAACATGTCTTCTTTTTAAAAAAGCAGTAAGGATCGCGTTGCAGCGATCAAAATCTTTATTGTATCGTCTTATTAAAGGAGATTGCTGCGGTACACGCTGTCTGCCTGTACCATCCTGGGAGCTACTACCATTCCCTCTTTGATGTTCTGAATCCCTTCGTATACTACACGATCTCCTTTCTTCAGCCCCGACTGAACAATATAGAAATCATCCACCCTGGCTTCAGGAACAAAGCTGCGCATCTGCACTTTGTTGTTTGCATCCAATACAAACACAAAGTTTTTGTCCTGAATCTCAAAGACTGCCTTTTGCGGAAGCATCAGTGCATTTTCCAGTTCATCATTCAGTTTTATCTTTCCGGTAGCACCATGCTTTAACAGATGCTGAGGATTAGGAAAACGTGCGCGAAAGGCTATTGAACCGGTATTTTCCTGAAATTCACTTACCACCGTTTCTATCTTTCCCGGATATTCATATTCCTTGCCATCAGACAATACCAGCTTTACAAGCGTAGACTGTTCTGCTTCTGCTTTGGCACGGAGATACTGCAGATATTCGTTTTCCGATATGTTGAAGTAAGCAAATATCGACCCGATATCGGAAACGCTCGTAATCAGAGTTCCTTCTTCCAGCAGGCTTCCCACCTTCAGCGGGATACGATCTACCACGCCGTCATACGGCGCTCTGATCTCGGTGTAGGAAAGTCTTGTCTGGGCATGTCGTAACGCCGCTTTTGCTTCCTCTACCCGGGCATTCATGGCATTCATTTTTGCCTGCGCCACCGATAACTCTGTTGACGACACAATCTTCTTATCAACCAGCATCTTCACCTTCTCCACTTCCAGTTCGGCAGTTCGTGCTTCGGCGATCATGCTGTTCAGACTGGCACGAGCCTTTTCCAACTCTGCGCGATATTCGGAATCGGCGATGGTGAAAAGCAACTGTCCCTTTTTCACGAACTGACCTTCGTCTACATAAATTCTTTCCAGAAAACCGCCTACCCTACTGCGTATTTCTACATTCTGAATAGCCTGTATATCGGCAACATAAATCCGTTCGAGGTTGATGTCTTTTTCAACGACGTTTATTACGGGAATGGAGGAAGTTTTGATTTCTTTTTTCTCGTTTTCGTTACAGGCGGCCAATAAGAATAAGCCGGCAAGCGAAATGCGCGTTAGTTTCATGCAGTGCACGCTTTAGTGTTGTAATGACGATAATACCGGATGGGAGCAACAACTGAGGTATACAGGTGTTGTTAAGGTCGTCAAAATGGCGTAAAGCGGAAAAGAAACAGGTAATAATCAGGTCTGATACCTGTGGAGGTAATCAGCGTGGAACTGACGCGGGAAAAACAAAGTCTGTCTTCAGAAGTCGAAAGCTGCGACTGAGTTACTGCGCCAGATAATTGCTTGAGTGTTTTATGACGAGCGCTGGAGCGATGTGTGCTCTGCAAAGATGTTCCGGACTTTAGAATTTTTTGAGTTTCAGCGGTATTGGAGCAACTGGTAAAACCGTCACGTACGGGAACAACATACTGCTCTGCTGCCATGCTGGTCAGACTAACTCCGACAAGCATGGCCATGATCAGAAGCCATTGGGCTACCAGTCGTTGCCGGCTATATGACCAATTTAGCGGAAACATCTTTTGATTAGCGCGGCAAAACTATGATTAGTTTAGAATTTAAATGTTAAAACATGGGTTTACGTGGAAATATTATTCAAGGACAATAATATCAATCCTCCAAACACAAAAGCCCCGCTTGTGCGGGACTTCCATGAAATAACCATCTGTCTTCTCCTTAGCTAACTGAAATCTTCTGTGTAGTGTTGTTCTTAGCATTCTCCATTTTGGGCAGCACCAGATTCAGAACACCATCAATGTAACGGGCTTCTATCTTTCCTTTATCCACTTCATCCGGGATGGTGAAGCTGCGGGAAAACGAAGAATAATTGTATTCCTTTCTGGTGTACTTTTTCTCCTTTTCTTCCTTTTTCTCCTCGGTTGCAGCGCTAATGGTAAGCATATTGCCATCCACATCTACAGAAAAATCTTCCTTTTTCATACCCGGAGCAGCCAATTCTACCTTGTACTGATCTTTTTCTTCGGTAATGTTCACCGCAGGAACTGTGAGCATTTTTGAAAAAGATTCATTGTCAAACCATTCATTCCATGGCTTGAAAAAGTCGTCAAATACGGAAGGGAGCATTTGACGCACAGTTGCTAGCGATTTTGCAGACATAATAACCTCCTTTTTTTGGTTAATGATATCGAATGAGGCAAAAGTATTGTCGACCTACTCCGAAGACAATGACATCGGATAGCCGTCGGGCTGATTCTGGTCAGATTAGGGTAGGCAACATATTTTGCTGTATCAGGTATTTGTACAGTTCCATCAGCACGAAGGCAATGATCTGCTTGAGATGGGTGATTCCGTATGTCAACACCAGTAAGGCGACGGCATATTCTGCTATACGATAAAGGAACTCCTTAGCTGGCACTCTCGGCGCATTGATTGCGATGTTCATGGCTGACATTTTAAAAGTGATGAACAATGGCGTGGCTCTTTCACCTACATAAGCCAACAACATAAAAGTAGTTCAGCATTTAGCCGGCACAACTGACCCACGACAATGAAGGAGATGATCTTAATCAGGTGCTGATTTTGCTTAAAGCAACCTGTTTTGAGAGGCAGTTTTAGAAAAGAAAAAGCGTCAACCTCAGCGGTTGGCTCGTCTCACAGAACCGGAATCTTCTGCATATACCTCCTTTACTTTGAAGGTAAAATTACGCTGCGAAATATAGCTAAATACCGCAACGATAGCGGTGGTGAGCGCCTTGGAAGGTGTGGGGAAAAATCTGAAATATTCCACAAACAATTTGAGAAATACATAATTGAGCAGAATGCACATACCTACCAGCAATGCATAGCGAAACAGCTGTACCCGTCCTCTGAGATTTGATTCTGTAAATACTACATATTTCGACAGAGCAAAACCCAAAGGGAAACTGATGCTGAAAGACATCATAAAGGCGGCAATATGCGGTGATATTGTAACCACACCGAGATCCAACGGTTGCTTACCAAGAATGAAATGATAACTAATGAAGTAAATGAGAATATCCAGCACTGTATTAGATCCACCGCAAGCGAGATAGCGGAAGGTCTGTTGATCGATCCAGCGCGAAAACGGGCGATGGAAGAAATCAATGATCGTCAAAATGATATTTCTGGTACTGACAAGCACTGCAATTGGAAAGAGGGCAAATTTAAGCGGAAAAACGAAACACGTAACCAGTACGCACCGGATACCAAACAGTACATCAAAGCTTTAACTTATCCATTCGCTTGAAAAACGAACGTTCCTTTTCGCCGCAGATGCGCAACAGCCCGGAGAGTTCATCAAAAGAAACAATATCGGATTGCCGGGCTTTCATCTGCCGGGCGGCATGATAAGCAAAGTTGCGCCAGTCGTCACCGATCTGCGTAAGTTCCACAGACATCTCGCTGAGATCATCGCGCCGGAGTTTCTCTCCTGCTTCCTGCAAAAAGGCTGCATACAAATAGCGAAAGCCCGCTCCACCGGTACCGATCTCTTCCTGCATACGAATGATATTCCCCAGATAAAGAGCCGCTTTTCGTGCAGAAAGTTTCTTCGGGTAATCCTTGATTTTGCGCGCCAGCAGAAAGATGGCTTTATTGCCAAACCACGGGAGCGGTGGCGATAGCATGAAGAAGCAAGTCTGGCGGATACCCTGTGCGATAGCTTTTTTAAAATCAATATCGGAGGGAACGTCCGTCACATAGTACATAAATCCGCGAGGCTCCGGAGTCCCTTTTGCGAAGCGTGCTTTCACAAGATCTTCAGGCGCAATACGTGCTACGTAGTCAATTACCGGATCGCTCACCAGATATTCATTCCCTTCCTTTCCATACACGATCAGATTGTGTGCATTGAAATGAAATCGAAAGGCTTCAGGAAGGTAGGGCAGATAAAATACACTCCCCAGCATACCGGTTGGATAACCGGCTTCAAGCGCCTCATCCAAAGCAGCCATTGCTTTTTCAGGACTACGGAATTTCTCTGTATGCACTTTTATATCCAGTCGCTGCGCTACTCTTTTGAAAATGGCTCCCGGCCAGGTACGAAATGTAGTGCCCGGAGTGCCGCTTACTTTTACGAAGGGGAGATGCGCAAAGAAAATTCCCGCACCTATACCAAAAGCCATTGGCTCGCTGATATCTATACCTTGGTGACAAAGCAAATTGGCGGTAACACCGCTCTCGCAATGCGCGTGTTGTGTATGTGTATACTCTATGACCTTCAAATCTGATTACTTTTTCCGAAATTGATTAATTCCTCCACGGTGATGCCGAAAACCTCAGCATATCGCTGAAGCATCTGTTGGCTGAGTTTACTGAAAACATTCGGTTTGAAATGACGCTTTACCTGCCATTGCCATTTTCCGGCATACTTTGCCAGCAAGGTCACGTCCATCAACTTCTTTTGCATGAAGTAAACCAGCGGGCTCAATTCGCCGCTGCGTACACGACGCTCGGTTTCCGCAAGTTCATCTTCTATGGCTTGCCAGGCTTGTCTGGTTGCGGCATTTTCTGCTTCCCAGCCCACAGAACCTACCCCTTCGTATCTGCCATCCTTACCAACAGCATATACAAGCTTTTTTAGCTTGTCCCGATCCTTATATTCCAGCGGGTCTTGCGGAACCTCATTGATATCCATGGGGAAAGTCAGATTAAGGCTGCAAAGTTAGTCACAATCGCCTGCTTCAAAAGATTCATGTAAAAAAATCGGGAACCATTTTGAATGATTCCCGATTAATATGATTGTTATTGAAACTTACTTTACAGTTACCTGTTCGTTCAGGTCGGTATCGACCAATACACGTCCGCAATGTTCGCAAATGATAATCTTCTTGCGCTGGCGAATCTCCGACTGGCGTTGAGGCGGAATGATATTGAAGCAACCACCACAGCTATCGCGGACAATCGGCACAACTGCCAGCCCATTTTTATAGCTTTTGCGGATACGCTCATAGGCTGTAAGCAGACGAACATCCACTTTCTCCTTTGCTGCTTCCGACTGTCCGGTCAATTGTTTTTCCTCTTTTTCCGTTTCAGCAATGATCTTCTCAAGCTCCGCTTTTTTAATCTTCAGGGCTTCCTGCAACTCAGCAATTTTCTCTTCTGTTCTGTTCTTCATAGCCTCACGATCCTTCAGCTCAAAACCCGCATCCTTGATATGCTTCTCGTTAAGCTTTACCTCAAGTTCCTGCATCTCCATTTCTTTGTTGATGGCTTCGAACTCGCGGTTATTCTTTACGTTATCCTGTTGCTTCTCGTACTTTTTGATCAAAGCCTGCGCTTCTTTCTTTGCGTTGGTCTTCTGCGCGATAAACTTGTTGATGCTGTCAATCTCAGCGTCAATGTTGTTGATGCGTGTCTGCAAACCTTCAATCTCGTCTTCGAGGTCTTTTACTTCCATAGGAAGCTCGCCTTTCAGGGTCTGAATCTCATCGATCTTCGAATCAATTTTCTGCAAGGTGAGGACCGCGACCAGCTTTTCTTCAACCGAAAAGTCTTTTACATTAGCCATATCAGCAAAAATATTTTACAGGATTGGTTGATAATTTGGATAAAAGAGTGGCGAAATTAGGAAATTTTTTCTTAAGAATACCGGCTAATAATTCCGTCGTAAACTGTTCGCTTTCATAATGTCCTATGTCGGCGATTACGATCCTGCCGTCTGCATCGAAAAACTGATGGTATTTAAAGTCGCCTGTAATAAATACATCTGCCCGGGCACTGATGGCATCTTTCAGCAAAAAGCTTCCTGAGCCGCCGCAAACTGCCACTCTTTGAACAGGTTTGCCCAAAAGCTCCGTGTGGCGGACACAATCTGTTTTCATGGTGCCTTTCAGAAAGGCAAGAAAGGCCTTTTCCTCCATTGGTTCCGCCAAAGTACCGATCATACCGGCACCTATCTCCTGATTGGGATTTTGCAGGGCGATAAATTCGTAGGCTACTTCTTCATAAGGATGGCTGTCGAAAAGCGCTTTCATCACCTGAACTTCCCTATGCCTTTGTACCAATACCTCAATTTTCACCTCCTCTACCCATTCGCGAGGACCACCCGCTTCACCAATCGCGGGATTTGCATCTTTATCTGGTCTGAAAGTGCCGGTACCATCGGTGTTGAAGCTACATTCGCGATACTTTCCGATATCGCCTGCACCTGCGGCAAACAAGGCATCGCGTACTTTATCTGCGGCATTGGCAGGAGCAAAGGTGTATAACTTACGCAGCGTGTCCATTTTCATGGAAAGTGTGGCAGTGTTTTGCAGTCCGAGCTTTTCGGCAATCTTCGCATTTACACCTGCCCGCATATTGTCGAGATTGGTATGAGCGGCATAAATGGCGATATCGTGTTTGATGGCGTACTGCACAATGCGTTCGGTATAATTTCTTCCTGAGAGCCTTTTCAACCCTGAAAAAATCAACGGATGATGTGCTACGATCATGTTGCAATTGAGCTTCTGCGCTTCCCGTAAAATAGCTTCTGTCACATCAAGAGAAACTAATACACCGGTTACTTCCATATTCGGATCGCCGATTTGCAACCCGCTGTTATCGTAACTCTCCTGATAATGAGGCGGTGCAAACTGTTCTATTGCGTTGATGATATCCTTTACGATCATAATTTCAAATTAATAACCGGAACGTATCTGGAAGGCCTCCTACTGCACTACCAGCTTTTTCACCTCGCGGGTATCCTTTCCCCGGAAATGAATAAAATAGATACCCTTTGGCCATGTATCCACCGGAAGCGTCCAATCTACTTTGTGTTGAAGGACTTCTGAATGCATCTGTTGTCCATTAGTATTAAACACATCAACAGTCAGGGTTTCTTCCGGCGACTGCCAATGGATATGTACACGGTCGGTAGCAGGATTGGGATAGATGTTGATGTATCTGACCTTCGGACTGCCTGCAACGGTAAGCGTAGAACAATCGGCATTACCCCAGATACAGTCCGCAAATACAGGATAATCTATAAAGGGATTTCTATTATTCTGAATATTGTAAACAGCATTGTTTCGATCTAGTTCCTTCTGGCTTACGGGATCGTTTTGGTGCCATTCCAGCAACATATTGATCGCCCATTGTTTCAGCTCCGCGCCATCGGACATTTCCCAACTGCTCCAGCCTGCATCTTCTCCTTTGTAACGGGTGGCTATATAGAAATAAGTTCTAGCGAAATCTCCCTTATAATCGTCTATAGGCTCAAAAGCACTTCCTGAAGGGCTTCCCGGATAAGTATTGTTGCCCACTTTAGAGCCGTTCATGCTGGTAAATGAAGGATTGCTGACCACGCCGTACATAAAATCGGCGCGTTTACCATTTACATAACCATCTGTAGGATATACATGAAACAGATCGCTGTACATAGGTCCCGAACCGTTGAAATAGCTCTGAGGGAAGGAGTGTTCGCGATTATAACAATCGCCCTCTTTTTTGTAGTTGCCGCACTGATCAGAACCGAAGGTATATTCATAAGGCGGTGTCTGTCCCGGCTTGTCGGAATACATATCCCAGACTTTGCCATTGGGACGGATATCGGTCTGTGCATAATGCGTCCAGAGGCTTGCATAGCTCACCACCGTATGGTTCTTAATGATCTGATGCAGTGCTTCTCGTAACGTATCCTTGTTTTTGCCAAAAGCTGTGTTGTAATAGCCCGACGGCTGTGCCTGAATGGCAAAGGGGAAAAGAAATAGCAGGGTAAATATCCTTCGCACAGAAAATATTTTTTGCAAAGGTAAGGTATCCGGCTGCGCATTCAGGTATTTCGTACTTAGCGGCAAACCGGTGTGTTTAGGTATAATTCCCAATTATCGAACCTATCTTTGCGCCATGCAAATTCTGGACGGCACTAAGGTTTCTGCACATATTAAAGAACAACTCAGGCAGGAGGCAGCTGCGCTGAAAGCTTCGGGAGGGAAAACGCCTCATCTCGCTGCTATTCTTGTGGGAAACAATCCTGCAAGCGAGGCTTATGTAAACAACAAAGTGAAAACCTGTGCTGAACTGGGATTTGAATCAACAATGCTGCGCTTCGACAGCAATATCACGCAGGAGGCATTACTGGATGAGGTGAACAGACTGAATGAAGACCCTAATGTAGACGGCATCCTCGTGCAATTGCCTTTGCCGGCTCATATTCCCGAACAGGCAGTCATCAATGCTATTGACCCCGATAAAGATGTGGATGGTTTTCATCCTATTTCTCAGGGCAAAATGATTTTGGGGCAACCCACTTTTCTACCCGCTACACCTTACGGCATCTTGCTGATGCTCGAATATTACGGTATTGATTTAACCGGAAAACATTGTGTGGTTGTAGGCAGAAGCAATATCGTAGGCACACCTATGTCTGTATTGCTGAGCCGCAACAGCAAGCCCGGAAATGCAACCGTCACCATCTGCCACTCAAAAACCAAAGACCTGCGCTCCTTTACCCTGCAGGCAGATGTAATTGTCGCTGCAATCGGCAGAGCTCGCTTCATCACCGCCGATATGGTAAAAGAAGGTGCAATTGTGATAGATGTTGGTATCAACCGGATAGAAGATGCTACCCGCAAAAGTGGCTCACGACTGGTGGGTGATGTAGATTTTGACAATGTAGCGCCCAAGTGCAGTTACATCACACCCGTTCCGAAAGGTGTGGGGTTAATGACCATCTGCGGACTGATGAAAAACACAATGACCGCGGCAAAACGTCGTGCCGGTCTTTAGAATCCTGTAATACTATATTGAACGCTGATAATCACAAATATTGCTGATCATAGCGCATTGAGCTGTTAAGTTTTCTCCATCGGCACTTCTCATAGTCGTCTGTGTCATCTCTGCGTCCAATCTTTTCTTCTTTCCCCACCATCATTGCAAACAAAAAAGCTGCCCCTTTCGAGACAGCTTCTGTATACTTTTTTCTATTCACTAGTTTTTGAACTGAGGGATCAGATCCTGAGCCAGCTTGATCATCTTGTTGATACCATCCTCAGGAAGATTTCCTTTCTTGAATTCACCCAGTACATCTGGCAGTTTCACTTCCATTTCGCGGAGGAAAGCTTCTTCAAAAGCTTTTACGTTCTTCACGGGTACCTCACGGATCAGGTTGTTAGTACCCAGGTAGATGATAGCAATTTGCTTTTCAACTGAGTATGGGGTGTACTGTGGTTGCTTCAGGATTTCCACGTTGCGGCTACCCTTGTCAATTACGGTCTTGGTAGCAGCATCGAGGTCACCACCGAATTTAGAGAACGCCTCAAGCTCACGATAAAGCGCCTGGTCAAGTTTCAGCGTACCGGCAACTTTCTTCATTGACTTGATCTGCGCGTTACCACCCACACGGCTTACCGAGATACCTACGTTGATCGCAGGACGGATACCGGAGAGGAACAGGTTGTTCTCAAGGAATATCTGACCGTCGGTGATCGAGATCACGTTGGTTGGAATGTATGCAGATACGTCACCAGCCTGTGTTTCGATGATCGGAAGCGCTGTGAGCGATCCACCACCCTTTACCAGATGTTTGATGCTATCAGGAAGATCGTTCATGTTCTTCGCGATCTCATCGTTGTTGATCACCTTGGCAGCACGCTCCAGCAAACGGCTGTGGAGATAGAATACATCACCAGGATAAGCCTCACGACCCGGAGGACGACGAAGCAGCAGAGATACCTCACGATAAGCTACCGCTTGTTTAGAAAGATCGTCATACACTACCAGTGCAGGACGTCCTGTATCGCGGAAGAATTCACCGATAGCAGCACCCGCAAACGGAGCGAAGAACTGAAGTGGTGCAGGATCGGAAGCAGAAGCCGCAACGATTGTTGTATAAGCCATCGCCCCGTTCTCTTCCAGTGTTTTCATAACACCGGCGATGGTAGAAGCCTTCTGACCTACGGCAACGTAGATACAGTAAACCGGCTTACCTGCGGCGTAAAATTCTTTTTGGTTGATGATTGTATCGATACAGATGGCAGTCTTACCAGTCTGACGGTCACCGATTACAAGCTCACGCTGACCACGACCAATAGGAATCATCGCATCGATCGCCTTGATACCGGTTTGCAGCGGCTCTTTTACCGGCTCACGGAAGATCACACCCGGCGCTTTACGCTCCAGCGGCATATCATACAGTTCGCCTACCAGAGGACCTTTACCATCTATAGGCTCACCTAGTGTATTCACCACGCGACCGCACATACCCTCGCCCACCTTGATGGAAGCGATCTGTCCGGTACGACGCACTTTAACGCCTTCTTTGATGTCTGAATAATCACCCATCATTACCACACCCACATTGTCTTCTTCCAGGTTCATCGCGATCGCTTTAGTACCGTTTTCGAACGATACCAGCTCACCCTGACGAACGCCATTCAGACCATAAACGCGGGCAATACCATCACCCACCTGCAGAACGGTACCCACTTCTTCCAGGCTTGCACCTGCGTCGAAGTTTGTTAACTGTTGGCGAAGTATCGCCGATATTTCATCCGGTTTAATGTCAACCATTTTATGAAAGTTTAAACTTGTTTTTTATTTCTGCAACAGCGATGAACTCATCCCCGACTGTTGTATTTCTACTTAAGGTTTTCGCAGCCCTCAGAAACTATCTGATCTGGCTTACGTAGATGTTATTCAGGAACTGGTTTCTTACATCGTTCAGATCGCGGCGAATGCTTGCGTCGAACAGTTTGTCGTCCATTTCCAAAACAAAACCACCGAGGATATCCGGATTTACTGTCTCCAGCAACTCAACCTGAGCATTGTTCAGAGACGCAGTGGCGCGCTCAAGTATTTTGTTCTTCAAGGCATCACTTGCCGGAACGGCAGTAGTCAGTTTCACCGTCTTGATACCTTTCATCTCTTTATACTGATTGATGAAGGCTTTGGCAATCTCAGGCAAATTTCCTTCGCGACCTTTCTTCACCAGCAATGTCACAAAAGCCTTTGTAAGTGGAGCCAGTTTGCTACCCAATACAGCTTCAATGATTGCCTGCTTTTTATCGGCATTGATGATCGGACTACGCAACACGTTCACAAAGTCGCGGCTGTCCATAGACACCTTATCGAGAAGCCTGATATCGTTAAGCGTAGCATCCACCTGATTTTGCTCTAAAGCAATATCAAGAAGAGATTTGGCATAACGTGCGGCAAGACGAGGATTCTGCATTTGTATCTTTTTAAGTTCTGAGTTCGGAAAGCTAAAGTTGAAAAGGAATTACTTACAACAGCTTTCTTCCCGCTCTCACTTTTCCACTAATTCTTAGTTCAACTTCACTTCTTCAGCCAGCAGACTTGCATAAGCATTCTGAGCTTCGGCTGTAGCCAGTTCTTTACGCAATACTTTTTCTGCGACTTCAACAGCGAGCTTACCGATTTCATTCTTTACCTCAGTAAGAGCAGCCATTTTTTGTTGCTGGATTTGTTGCTGCGCATCTGCGATGATCTTGTTTGCTTCGAGCTTAGCAGCTTCCTTAGCCTCGTTCACAATACGATCGCGGGTTTCTTTCGCTTCTTTCAGCATTGCAGAACGTTCCTCACGAGCCTGCATCATCAGCTTCTCATTTTCGTTCTGCATTTGTGCCATTTCCTTACGCACACGGTCAGCAGCAGCGATTGACTCTGCAATACCTGTTTCGCGTTCTGTCAGCGACTTAAGGATGGGTCCCCACGCAAACTTGCGCAAAATGAAGAACACCACGAGAAACGCTACCAGCGTCCACACAAACAACCCGAGTTCCGGAGTTAATAATTCCATTTATAGAAAATTCAAAAGTTTAAAATGTAATACCTGGTGTCGTTAATACTGAACATTCAAAATTAATAATTGCGCCCTCTGCCCTGTGCTTTGGGCGCAATTAAGTTCATCGTAGCAATTAGAGTACGATTGCAAGCAGACCTGCGATAACGCCGAACAGCGCAACACCTTCTACGAAGGCAGCTGTAAGGATCATGTTCGCACGGATGTCGCCTGAAGCTTCCGGCTGGCGAGCGATAGATTCTACCGCACCTTTACCGATCTGACCGATACCAACACCGGCACCAAGCGCAGCGATACCTGCACCGATTGCACCACCAGCAGCGGCAGTACCATCAATTGCTAACATAATTGTGTTCAACACTGACATGTTATATGGATTTAAATGAAAAAACTAATTAAGCGATGATCTCTTTTTCAGAAACATGATAATCCTGTCCGGTCACCTCATTCACAGCTTCACCATGATGTGCATGTGCATCGTCGTGGTGATGTGCCTCCTCGATAGCCTGACCGATAAATACCGCTGTCAGGTTGGTGAAGATGAACGCCTGAATAGCAGCCACCAGCAATTCCAGGAAGAACATGAATATGGTAAAGGCAAGAGATACCGGAACAAATCCCCATCCTGCTACAGAATTAATAGCACCAAAGATGAAGATCATGGAAATAACGCTCAGGATAACGATGTGTCCAGCCAGAATGTTGGCGAAAAGACGTATCATCAGAGCGATAGGTTTAATGAACAAAGAGATGATCTCGATAGGAACCAGCAGGAATTTTACTCCCAGAGGCACTCCCGGAGGATTGAACAGGTGACCCCAGAAATGCTTGTTACCGCTGAACACCATCACCACAAACGATACAATCGCCAGGCAGGCAGTCACAGCAATATTACCCGTAAAGTTGGCACCGCCCGGAAGCAGACCCAAAAGGTTGTTGATCCAGATAAAGAAGAAAACGGTCAGCAGCAGCGGCATATAGCGCATATACTTATGACCCAGGTTTGGCTTAGCTACTTCATCGCGGATAAAGCCAATCACAGGCTCCAGCGCATTCTGAAACCCGGAAGGAGCCTTCATTACACCATTCTTCTTATACTTCTTTGCCACACTGGTCATGATCCACAAAAGGAGCACTACCGAAATGAGCATGGACAATACATTTTTTGTAATAGAAAAGTCGATAATCTTTGCGCCGTCTTCAGAAACGATCTTTTCTTTCATGCCATGTTCCAGATGGTAACCATTATAAGAAGCATGTCCGTGGTCGAAGCGGGAGGCAGAGAAAAATTCAAGACCTTTTTCAGGATGATAAATAATGACAGGAAGTGAGATCGCTACCGGATGATCATTGAGATCGAAAAAATGCCAGTAGTGAGAATCGCCTATGTGTCCGAAGATCACTTCAGAAGCATCAAAACCTTTTTTCTTTTCTCCATGAGCGCCATGTTGGGCACCTTCTTCGGTTACATGCTCATTGTGCGGGGCTATATCTTCAGTCTCGTGGCTGCTCTCGTGCTGTGCAGAGGATGACAACGGAACGCTGAAAAGCGCGAAAGCAAATATCAGTAAGGAAAACAAACGTCTGGAACTCATTACGCAGCCTTGAAAATTTCAGGTTTAAATAAGGCGAAATTTTTATACCTCCCGCCAAATTTTGCGCAAAGATATAGGTTTTGCATTCAAAAAAAAGTTTGCAAAGACTTTTTTGCCGGGCTGGGAAAAGGGCACTTGCCGACGCACCTATAGAAGTGATTTCAGGATAATAAAAAAGGGAGCATTTCGCTCCCAAAATCAACTTGATTTTCGTACATATTTAGTGAGTATCACAATTGTATCACCCTCAATTTTGCCTTCTATCTGCTCTGCATTGTCCGGCCCCAGCCGTATCTTTCTCACAATGGTACCCTTCGGAGCGATGAAGTTGGCACCTTTAACATTCAGATTTTGTGTAAGAATCACCGTATCACCTTGCTGCAATTCCACACCATAAGCATCTTTATGGATGATGCGCGCCGCATTGGTTGCATCTTCCGCATTTGCCCACTCAAGTTCCGATTCTTCCAAATAAGCATTTTCGGCAGCCTCCATTGCCCAGTCCTCACTTAGCTTTCCTAATATTTTATAGGACAAAACTTTCACCGCAGGCACTTCACTCCAAATGCTTCCGGTAAGACAACGCCAATGGTTCACATCGCTAAAGTCCTGACTGGTAAGATACTGATGGCATTTGTCGCATACCGCTACCTGCCTTTCCCAGCTATCGGACGTCGCCGGCAGAATGGTATAGGCAGCTAATTCACGACTTGCTGCGCAAAGTTCACAGTTGTTATTACTTCTTTCAAGAAGTTGTGCATTGATACCCATAGGGTTGCAAAGGTACGTTTTCCGAAGCGGGTTTCTAATACTCTGCGAAAGACAGCCCGACATCAATAGTATTATGCAGCTCATCGTCCGCCGTTCTATTCACCGCCAGACCCGCTGTCCGCTGCAAGTCCGCCGCAAGGCGCACGCACAAAGCTTCAGCGGGCTTTCCGCTGCCATCGGGGCTGAACCTCAACGTAACTGCTACTATGAAGCTTACCTGTGTTATTCCACAACAATCACCTCTTTACCGCTCTGCTTCACCACATGGCAACAGTCGGCCGATATAACAAATTCTTCCTCCACGACCTTCCGCTGCCCTTTCATACCTACCAGCACAAAAGTTTCGGTGCTCTTGTAGAACTGTTTGAGATAGCCATCATCCAGCACCGTATATCTTCCGCCCTCCTGCTGCTGGCTCAAAACAATCTTTTCGCCTGTGCGCTTGCGAATCGTATATACTTCATCCAATACCACAGGCGTACCTTCTTTATTCGTCACCGTCGTTGAAACACTCGCAAACATCATAGTACAGATCACTCCTTCACAATCTGTCGCAGCGTTTCGGGTGGTTTTCTTGCAGGAACTGCTCAGCAGCAGGGGCGCGGTCAGCACCAACACTGCTATGATTATCAATTGACGCATAAGTTTCTCTTTTCCTGAATGCAAATTTATCTGTATGTAGTCGGTTATTTTCGCGCTCCACACAAAGCAGCAAATTCCATTCCTCCGACCTCATTTCGGGAATACGTGGAATGACCTTTGTGTCCTTTGGACGAAGATCTGCCGTCTGATGGCAGAGATCAAATAATTTCATTTTCCAAAATCCCGACGATCATGATCCCGAAATTCACCGTCTGTTTTCTTTCAGTGCTTTGGGTTGTCAGCGCCTGCGGTAATCCGGAAGCCGCCGTAGCCAACGGAAAAGATGATAGCTCTGCGATTGGCGAGCCTGTAGAAACACGTAAACCCAATACTGAATACAAACCAGCTTTCGCTGGCCAGACACGAGCACCGGGAGTACGCACAAGCACGCCCTGGGAAGCTGTTGTACTGACACATGATCTGGATCGTCCCTGGGGTGTCGCAGTCCTCCCGGATGGTCGCCTGTTAATCACGGAAAAGAAGGGCTCCATGCGTATTGTAACAGCCGACGGAAAACTAAGTGAAAAAATTACAGGCATTCCCAGGGTAGATGATGACGGACAGGGCGGACTGCTCGATGTAGCACTCGATCCTGATTTCGCTTCCAACCGTATGGTCTATTGGTCTTTTTCCGAACCGGTTGGTGATGGCAATCTTACATCAGTAGCTAAAGGACGACTGACAGATGATGAGCGACGGATCGAAAACGCGCGGGTAATTTACCGGGCAGAACCTGCCTATGACGGCGACAAGCATTACGGCTCACGTCTGGTATTTGGTCGCGACGGACATTTATTTGTAAGCACCGGCGAACGTTCCGATATGGAAACAAGACCTCAGGCGCAACAACTTAACTCTGCATTAGGAAAGGTCATTCGAATCACCACAGAAGGACAACCGGCTCCGGGTAACCCCTGGCTCAATCAGTCGGGAGTGCGTCCCGAATTATATTCCTACGGTCACCGGAACGTACAGGGGTTGGCATTACATCCGGGCACAGGCGAACTCTGGGAAACTGAAATGGGACCCCGCGGTGGCGACGAACTCAACAAGATAGAAGCAGGTAAGAATTATGGCTGGCCAACCATTACTTATGGTATCGAATACAGTGGCGATAAAGTAGGAGGAGGATTGACCCACCGAGAGGGTATGGAACAACCGATATATTATTGGGATCCGGTTCTTTCTCCAAGTGGTATGACTTTCTATTCAGGCAACGCCATTCCGGAATGGAAAGACAACCTCTTCATCGGCGGACTGAGTTCCAAACATATCGCCCGACTGATACTGAAAGACAATCGGGTCGTTGGTGAGGAAAGATTGCTCGAAAAGGAAGGACAACGTTTCAGAGATGTCGCGGAAGGAACAGATGGCGCGCTCTATGCGATTACAGACGAAGGAAGGCTCTACCGGATTAGTAAAAAATAAAGTCTGCTAGATCTATGATATTTCTGTGGAAGATCAATTTCTTCCACAGATTTGCTTTATCACTCCCGCGTCAATCACTATCCGCTTTATCAACGTCCTATCTTTTGCCTTTTATACCTCGCCGTTTGCCGGCAATTCCTGTACATTTCGCAGTCTGCGTTCGATAGCCCGCGAGCGCACGCCTGCATCTTCGATCACATTGGTGGCCTCCTCGAGTTTCTTCTTTGTTTTAGCAAGTATATCGCCAAACTTGCCAAACTCTGTTTTTACAGCACCTAACAGATCCCATACTTCACTGCTGCGTTTTTCAATGGCAAGCGTGCGGAAACCCATCTGCAGACTATTCAGAAAGGCACTCAATGTGGTAGGTCCGGCAATGGTGATTTTATACTCACGTTGTAGTTGTTCAAACAGACCCGGTGTGCGCAACACTTCTGCGTACAGACTTTCATACGGCAGGAACATCACTCCGTATTCAGTCGTATTGGGCGGATCAATGTATTTCTCGCGAATGTCCTGCGCGCATTTTTTAATAGCACGGACAAATGCCTTTCTGCAATCTTCAATCAACGCAGGATCAGCTTTTTCATAGGCATCCACAAGGCATTCATAATCTTCTTTCGGGAACTTACTGTCTATGGGTAGCCAAAGTGTTTTTTCGAGGTTGTTGCCATTAGGCATCTTTATGGCAAACTCAACGATGGCACCACTACCCGGCTTGGTTTTCACATTGCGTTCGTATTGTTCATTCGTAAGCAGATCCTCAAGCAGGTTTTGCAATTGATATTCACCCAGAATTCCCCTCGACTTCACATTGTTCATGGTTTTGTTGAGGCTGCCCACATCCTTGGCAAGTATCTGCATTTCACCAAGTCCTTTATGCACCGCCTCCAGACGATCGCTCACCAGCCTGAACGATTCTCCCAGTCTTTTTTCCAGCGTATCATTCAGCTTTTCATCCACTGTACGGCGCATTTCTTCCAGCTTTTTCTCATTTCCCTCCTGCATACGTGACACAGAAATTTCCAGCGCAAATCGAATCTCTCCAAGTCTGTTTTCGACCGACTGACGGATCAGTTCCATTTTCTCCTCGTTCGCCTTGGTGAGCGTGCTGAGTTGTGTGGCAAAGGTTCCTGTAAACCTGTTGAGTTCACGCCCCAGTTCCTCGCGAAGATCTTTTGCGTTTTCTGTCTGCTCTCTTCTCCCGGCAATCAGTTCTGTACGAAGATTTCTTTCGAGTTCCTTAACACCCTGCTCGCTGTTGCCGATGGTATGAATACGCTTGAAAAGATAAAAGCCAAGCAGTATGTTGATAGCCAGCAAGGCAGCAATAAATGCTAGTAGAAATTCAACGGACATGAGCTGAGAAATGAATACTGTAAAGCTACGAAAGCAATCGCTGCAAGCCTTTGCATAAAACAAAGAAGGATGAACGTTCTGCTCACCCTTCTCTTTGAGATTCATCATATTTGCAATCAGCTTCCTCTAAAATCTTCTTTCTTCTAAACGTCTTTCAAGCCGTTGTATTATCCGAATCTTCACGCTATATAAGTAAGCAATACCGTGCCGATAGTCTGAATCAAATGCCAAAGAAATGCTAAGGTGACAACTGCCATGATTGGTTAAAAACAAAAGAGGATGAACGTTCTGCTCATCCTCTTTTATATAGTTCTTCATATTTGGCAATCCGATCGCTTCATTGGTTCATCTGTTCCTCAAAAACTTTCTCTGACCGGCTCCATGATCCGAACCTTACGCTATATATCATGCAATACCGTGCCAGGAGATAAAACTTACCACACAAATTTCAGCAGTACAATCAGCACAGCATACAGCATCGTAGCGATCAGAATACCACGCGCCGTAAGATCGAGACGTTTATTGGTATAGTAAATGAACGGAATAGCATTCGCCAACAAACTGAGACTCAGCACCATAGCCGCCACTTTGTGATTGTTGATCATAGTTTGAATAAATTCTCCAAAGGGAGTGCCGCCAAACTTCACAAGGTACATCACCAGCATACCCAGCATGGGGAAGATGATACCAATGATCAAACCGAAAACAGGTACGTTGCGCTTCATATATGGGACTGAATAGGATGCTAAGATACAATAGCAAAACGCATTTTTACACAGAGCAAAAGCGAATGGCGTACATTTGTGCATCCTTAACGAATTGACGATACATGAATTTCACATTGAAGAATTTGCCTGAGCGCACCCACAAACCGCGCTCTTATGGATTGACGATGGTGATGGATAAAGGAATGGGACTTGACGAGGTAAAGAACTTCCTTTATGTAGCTGCTCCTTATGTTGACATGGTAAAACTCGGCTTCGGCACTGCCTATGTCACGCAAAACCTGAGGGAGAAGATTGATATTTATCGCAGTTTCGATGTGCCTGTGTATTTCGGTGGTACTTTGTTCGAAGCTTTCCTCATCCGCAATCAGTTTGAAGACTATCTGCAGGTGATAAAGGACTACAGTCTGAAGCTGGTAGAAGTTTCGGATGGTTCTATCGTGATACCTCATGCCGAAAAATGCGGATATATCGAAAAGCTTGCACAGCATGTAACGGTTCTTTCAGAAGTAGGGTCAAAAGATGCCGCGCATATCATGGCGCCTTATAAGTGGATTGAACTAATGAAAGCCGAACTGGAAGCGGGCTCAGCTTATGTGATCGCTGAAGCACGTGAAGCCGGCAATGTGGGCATCTACCGTGGCTCGGGAGAGGTGCGCGAAGGGCTGGTTCAGGAAATTTTGACTCAGATACCGGCAGAGCGAATCATCTGGGAAGCACCACAAAAGGCTCAGCAGGTGTATTTCCTGGAACTGCTGGGTGCAAATGTGAACCTCGGAAACCTGGCCCCTGCAGAAGTAATTCCACTGGAAAGTATGCGTGTAGGACTGAGAGGAGATACTTTCCATCTTTATCTCGGCACCAAAAACAAGGTAAAAAGAGAAGAAATCTAATAGAAAAGCGCCCACATCAGGCGCTTTTCATTTCTTAAACAATAAGGGAAAAATTCCCTGACGAAATGATCATGCAATTCGGCATTATCGGATACCCCTTGACGCACAGTTTTTCGCCTGCTTATTTCACAGAGAAATTTGAGCGGGAACAAATAATGGCTGTCTATGAAAAGTTTGAGCTGAAGGACATCACTGAGTTTCCCTCGCTGCTCGAATCTCATCCCAATCTGCACGGATTGAATGTTACCATCCCCTACAAGAAAGCAATCATTCCCTATTTGAATACACTCAGTGAAGAAGCAGAAGCCATCGGCGCCGTAAACTGCATCGCCATCTGCGATAGAAAATTAAAAGGGTATAACACAGATGCAATGGGATTTGAACGCAGTTTGTCGCCGCTCTTAAAACCCGTTCACCGAAAGGCTTTGATATTGGGAACCGGCGGAAGCTCTCTAGCGGTTCGTTACGTGCTGCAAAAGCTGGGTATTGAATGGCTTAATGTTTCGCGCACAGCAAGTGAAGATATTATCCGTTATGAAGACCTGAATGAAACGATACTTAAAGGTCATTTGCTGATCATCAATACTACCCCCCTGGGCATGTTTCCTCACACCGAAGCCTGTCCGGATATCCCCTATTCGTTTCTTACAGAACAACATTTACTCTATGACCTCATTTACAACCCTCTTGAAACAAAATTTCTTGCTTTAGGCAGATCGCTGGGTACCGCTGTTAAGAACGGTCTGGAAATGCTCCATCTTCAGGCAGAAGCAAGCTGGGAAATATGGTCGTCGAAAAGCTAAAACATCAGGGCTACAAATCTCTACAACTTAGGTCCCCACCGTATAATACACGCAGGAAGTGAGAAAATTTCTCACAAAAGGCAGGGCTGTGATCAGGGAATGCTGCTTTCTGGGTTGCAAACCGAATTTGTATTTGTAAATCGGATTGATCAGATAATGCTGTTTGTTTAAAATTTTCAATCCACTTTGTCGTACAATTTTTTCAAAGCGCTCAATAGTGATCTGTGTGTCTTTGATCTCCATAAGTTCGTTGACGATATGATTCGGTTCTCCAAACGCTTTCAGAATACCTTTATAAAGTGTTCTTGGTAAAATGTGGTAATATGGCAGCACACTTGCCAGTTTGTTATTACAAACCTGCTGGTGTCCACCGAAAGGCATATACCAAGGCGGGAAGCCAAAATAAATTTGTCCGCCCGGCTTAAGGAAATTCTTTAAGTAGGGAATAAACTTCTCCTGTTCAGGAATATGTTCAATGGCATCTTTTAAAATGATCAGATCGAAGAAGCCCCGGAATTTCTCCAGAAAATCTGCGTCATAAACATTTTTCAAAACAAACTGCACCCTTCCTTCAGCGACCTGTTGCTTTAGAAGTTCATTGGCTAAATCTATTCGAAACGGATTCAGATCCACACCTACACAATAACAGCCTTTTTCGATAAACGGAATCAGGACGCCACCTTCACCGCAACCTATCTCCATCACATTGATCCCGTTCTTTAAAGGCCGTGTTTTTTCTATAAAGGGAACAACATAGTACCGCGAGTTATCTACCTGTTGCTCAAAGCGTATCCGCTCGTCTTTGTGCTGCTTAAGTGCCAACGCTAAAAAATTGAAAGGACTAAAATTAATCTTTTACCGGTTTATCCCTGCTGTCGAGAATCTCCAGTTGCTTTTTGATACTCTCGTGGTGAATTCTTTCATAAATGGAAAGGACAAAATCGGCGGACAGCCGAAGCTTTCCGGCCTGATCGCTCCGTGCCTCTACTATTTCGCGCCAGCGGTCCGGATTATACACAGTCATATTGCAGTCTTTCTTCAACACCCCCATCCGTTCGCTGAGTTCCATACGGCGCCTGAGCAATTCCATGATCTCTGCATCTACGGTGTCCATCAGTTGCCGTAGATATTCCAGTTCCGTAGCCTTTCCCATATCGGCAGTAACATGTTTCCGAACGATGAGTTTTCCGAGCAAATCTTTCAACTGTGCCGGAGTGATTTGCTGTGCAGCATCGCTCCATGCAGCTTCCGGTGCAGGATGCGTTTCAATCATCAAGCCGTCGAAACCCATATCTAAAGCCTTCTGCGCCACTTGTCCCACTAATGCACGCTTGCCACTGATATGGCTGGGATCGCAGATGATGTACATACCGGGACGACGACGTTTCAGCTCGATAGGAATCACCCAGTTGGGCTGATTGCGATATTGAGAAGAAGCATGGTAGGAAGAAAAGCCGCGGTGAATGGCAGCTACCCGGGAAATACCTGCACGTTCAAAACGTTCGATCGCACCTTCCCAAAGATCCACATCGGGGTTGACCGGATTTTTGACCATTACCGGAATATCAACTCCTTTCAACGCATCTGCAAGCTGTTGTACATGAAAAGGATTGACCGTGGTACGGGCGCCTATCCACAAGACATCTATTCCATATTGCAATGCCAGTTCCACATGTGCAGCCTCTGCCACTTCGATCGCCACGGGCAGTTCATACAACTGCTTTACCTCTTGCAGCCACCTGAGTGCTTTCTCCCCGTTGCCTTCAAATGAGCCCGGTTTGGTGCGGGGCTTCCATACGCCGGCGCGAAAAAGACGTACAGGGATATTTTTCAATTCACTGGCTGTCTGCAACACCTGCTCTCTTGTTTCTGCACTGCAGGGACCTGCTATGATCAATGGTTCTTCTGCCAATCTAAAAAAAGACATGGAGCAAAGGTAGGGTTTGGGGGGTTAGCATACTGTCGGCGGTTGCCCATATCTTCCCGTCACGCAGTGTTTTATAAACCACAAAAACAAACAACAAAATCATAAACAACCGTCACAAAAACCGACCTTTGCGCGATGAAAAAACTGCCGACCATAGAAGAGTTGAAAGAAGGAGGAGTGTTGTTGATCAACAAGCCGTATCAATGGACATCTTTTTATGCGATCAGTAAGGTAAGAAAGATGATCCATGCGAAGATTGGTCATGCCGGCACGCTGGACCCACTGGCTACAGGTCTATTAATATGCTGTACAGGCAAGTTCACCAAAAAGATATCTGAATATCAGCAATTGCCTAAAGAATATACCGGTATCATTCATCTGGGTGCTGTTACACCTACATACGATCTCGAAAGCCAGCCTCAGGGTTTTAAACCCTACGAGCATCTTACTTCGGAAGAAATTGTTGCAGCAACAACGGCATTTACGGGTATGATACAACAAGTGCCACCCATTCATTCTGCCATAAAGAAAGATGGAAAACGTGCGTATGAGCTTGCCCGAAAAGGTGAAGAAATTGTATTGAATGCACGTACCATAACTATTTCAGCTTTTGAAATTGTAAAGATCGAACTACCGGAGGTGCACTTTCGGGTGGCTTGTAGCACAGGCACTTATATCCGTTCGCTGGCCAACGACTTCGGCGCTGCGCTGGGATGCGGAGGTTATTTGCAGGAACTGCGCCGCACCCGAATAGGAAACTTTTCCGTAGAAGATGCGCTGGAGCCGCAGCAATGGCAAAGGCATTGGTTTGGTGAGCCCCAAAAAGAAACTTTACCAGACGCTTAATCTCATTCTGTATCAAAAAAGAAAGCTGCCCACAATGGACAGCTTTCTTTAGTTAAGTCTTTGATGTTTAATACTCATCCTCGTTGAAGAAGAAGTCTTCCTGTGTAGGATAATCTGGCCAAATGTCCTCGATGCCTTCATAAATTTCGCCCTCGTCATCGAGTTCCTGGAGATTCTCCACCACTTCGAGCGGAGCTCCGGAACGGATAGCATAGTCTATCAACTCATCTTTTGTAGCTGGCCACGGTGCGTCTTCGAGATGAGAGGCAAGTTCTAACGTCCAAAACATATTACAGAATAGTTTATTTTATTTATTATTTTCGCAAATGTAAGGGTTCGATCCACAAATACAAATTTTATCCTGCCGCCTTAAAATACCGTTTACACAATTATTGATTTTAGCTGTAAAACTTCAATTCCCGTATATCTGCCGGGCAGTCTCTATATTTACGCCATGCTTGTAGCAAACCACCTGTTCAAAAAGTATTCCAGCCTTACAGTGGTAAACGATGTTTCTCTGAGTGTTTGTAAAGGGGAGGTTGTATCGATCATCGGACCATCGGGAGCAGGTAAAAGCACCCTGCTTCATCTGCTGGGAGCTTTGGATAAACCTGATCAGGGAACAGTTACCGTAAACGAAATAGACGTCTTCCGGCTACCATCTAAAAAACAGGCTGCCTTTAGAAACAAGCATATGGGCTTTGTCTTTCAGTTTCATCATTTGTTGCCGGAATTCAGCGCTCAGGAAAACGTAGCAGTACCCCTTTGGATCGGGGGTGCCGGCAGAAAAGAAGCGTTAAAACGCGCGGCCGACATGCTGGATACTGTGGGCTTGGGAAGCCGGCTCGACAACAAACCTTCGGAACTTTCCGGAGGCGAACAGCAGCGGGTAGCAATTGCCCGTGCATTGGTCAACAACCCCTCTATTGTCATGGCCGACGAACCCACCGGAAACCTCGATAGTAATAATGCGCAGTCAATTCACGAACTTTTCCTTTCTTTGCGCTCCCAACTGAACCAGACCTTCATCATGATCACGCACAACGAAGCGCTGGCGTCTATGACCGACCGGACACTGATCATGAGGGACGGACAGATCGTTGAAGAGAGAAAGAACCGGATTTTTGAATAGTGTGTAAAGCTCTTTTTTATCAATAATGACGGGCATTTTCAAAAGAAATTAATTCTCTTTTGCAATTTGCCAAAAAGTATATTTTTGCACCATAAAAATTAAATGCATTAGCCATGTCTGAAATTGCAAATCGCGTTAAGAAAATCATTGTGGACAAACTGGGTGTGGATGAATCGGAAGTAACTCCTGAGGCTAGCTTTACTAACGACCTCGGCGCGGATTCTCTGGATACAGTAGAACTGATTATGGAATTCGAAAAAGAATTCAATATATCTATTCCCGATGAGCAAGCTGAGACTATTACTACCGTAGGTCAGGCTATCTCTTACCTTGAAGAACACGTAAAGTAATTTTTCGACCCTTTTAGTAACTAAAATCTGTTAATGAATTTACCGTTAAAACGCGTTGTCGTTACCGGTCTCGGTGCCCTTACTCCATTGGGCAATACTGTACCTGAATATTGGGAAGGCTTGGTTAATGGTGTTTCGGGCGCCGATTTCATTACACATTTCGATGTTACCAAGTTCAAAACAAAGTTTGCCTGTGAGTTGAAGGGCTTCAATCCTGAAAATTTCATGGAGCGTAAGGAAGCCCGCAAGCTCGACAGGTTCTCTCAAATTGCCGTTGTAGCAGCCGACGAGGCCGTTCGCAATGCCAGACTTAATGAAGAGGGCGTAAATCCTGATCGTGTAGGTGTCATCTGGGCTTCCGGTATTGGTGGCATGATCACCTTTATTGAAGAAATGAAGAATTTCTTCGCCGGAGACGGAACCCCCCGCTTCAATCCTTTCTTTATTCCAAAGCTCATTCTCGACATCGCGTCGGGTCATATTTCCATGAAGTATGGTTTCCGCGGTCCTAACTTTGCCACAGTGAGCGCCTGTGCTTCCAGCACCAACTCGCTGATTGATGCATTCAACTACATCCGTCTGGGTAAGGCAGATGCCATTATCTCCGGCGGTTCTGAAGCTGTTGTCACCGAGTCGGGCATCGGAGGATTTAATGCAATGAAGGCACTTTCAGAGCGCAATGAAGAACCCAAAACTGCCAGCCGTCCTTTCGATAAAGATCGTGATGGATTTGTATTGGGAGAAGGTGGGGCGTCGATCGTATTGGAAGAACTGGAACATGCAAAAAGAAGAGGAGCTACCATCTATGCCGAAATGGTGGGTGGCGGTATGAGTGCCGATGCTTATCACCTCACTGCCCCGCATCCGGAAGGGCTTGGTGTGATCAATGTAATGAAAAACGCTTTGGATGATGCAGGCCTGAAGCCGGAAGAGATTGACTATATCAATGTCCACGGTACTTCAACACCTCTGGGAGATATTGCTGAACTTATTGCCATCCAGAAGGTTTTCGGAGAACATGCATACAACCTTAACATCAGCTCTACCAAATCTATGACCGGTCACCTGCTTGGCGGAGCCGGGGCGATAGAAGCTGTGGCTACTATTAAGGCCGTTGTACATGATACTATTCCTCCGACAATCAATCACTTTACCGACGACCCGGACATTGACCCGAAACTGAATCTTACCTTTACTCATGCACAAAAGCGCACGGTTCGCGCCGCTGTAAGCAACACCTTCGGGTTCGGTGGTCACAATGCATCCGTAGTCTTTAAAAAATACGAAGAATAAGAATTGAGGCGGTTTACCTCACGGCTACTGCACCTTTTCTCGCCCAACAAACAGTTGGCGTCTCAGCTGGAGCATATTCTCGGATTCCGTCCGGTACATTTACCGTATTATCAGCTCGCACTGATGCACCGTTCCCGTATTGAGGAACTGGCGCAGAACAACGAGCGTCTTGAGTTTCTGGGAGATGCTATTCTCGGCTCTATCGTGGCTGAGTATCTATTTAAAAAATATCCCTCACAGCCGGAAGGCTATCTTACTGAGATCCGCTCGCGAATCGTACGCCGGGAAACGCTCAACAATGTGGCACTACGTATGGGACTTAATAAACTGGTACAATACAACCAAAATGACCGGGGACTCAGCAGAAGCCATATCTTCGGCAACGCCCTGGAAGCACTCATCGGCGCGGTCTATCTTGACAGAGGATTTGCACGCACCCGTACTTTTATCCTCAAACAGATCATCAAACCTTATATCGACCTCGAACAAATAGAGAGTACCGATACCAATTACAAAAACCAGTTGCTGAGCTGGGCACAAAAAATGGGACATACCCTGAGTTTCGATACAATAGCTGAAAAAACCGAAGGTGCACGCAAGGTGTTTACGGTGGGTATTGTGCTCAATGGCGAACTGGTAGCTTCGGGTAACGGGTATAACAAAAAAGAGGCTGGACAGGTGGCTGCGCAGAAAGCGCTGGAAAAACTGAAACAAGGCTGAGACCAATCTCACCTGATCTTACCCACTTCCTATATGTTATTCCCAGTTAAAAGCGGATTGGTATGTGGGACGTACAGGACTCGAACCTGTGACCCCTGCCCTGTCAAGGCAGTGCTCTGAACCAACTGAGCTAACGTCCCGGTATGATGCAATGATAAAGCAGGATAGCGACTATAGCAAGTCACCTTCTCACTCCACGACCTTGGGGCTACTTTTTCTCAGAGTCATCTTAAGTAGAAACAAGACATTAATAAATGGTACGATCCAGATGACGCGTGCATTGAAACGTGGATTCACCGAAGACAGGCTGGCTGTGACAAACGCATTTAGCACAATCATAATTGCCAATATCCATACAATCTTCAGGTATTCTGCCTTAAGTTCTATATAACCCGGCAGGAAAAAACAAATGGCAATAACAGACAGAACTATCACTATGGCAAACAGGTGGTCGTAAACACCAATTGAGAACGACTTCTGGTTCATCCGTGAATATTCCAGTTGATTAATCTCATGTGGGAAATAATCCTTAACAGCTCCATACACGGGATTATCTTGTCCCCAGTTAACCCAGGGGAGCGCATAGTTGCCATCAATATTAAAAAGCACCAGTTGACGTGCGGTTGCTTCCAGGCTTTTGTAGATGATGGAAGGATAATACTCAGGTTTGGAAAAGATATCCCGGATAATCGCGTTGTATTCATTACGATTTGCATCCCAGCCGCCTGTCTGCTGCAACGGACTTTCCTCTCCCCAATGAAACAACCAGGCTACGGGAGGTAAATTGTCCTTATAGGCACAAATAGCATATTCTTTTTCCGGACATGCTTTATCTAAATAAGTCTTTAACACGCCGCTCTCCACAAGTTTACCCATAACAAAAACATGCGTTGATTTGCTGGTGGTGAATCCCTGATCTGCCACCCAATTGGAGGTACACAGTAAGACCCAGGAAAAAAGACACAGCAGCGCCAGCATTCCGACTCTGCGAATATATCTGCGCCAACTGCGCACGAGCATCATAGCAGCAAACGCCCCCAGAGAGAACAATGAGAGGACAACATAATTGGAATTATGCATCAGGGCACAGGTGAAAATGATTGCCAGCAGCAGCCATTTCATTGCTTTCGGGTTCTCAAAAAACACATAGCTGACGACCGCCAGTATCATTATGCTCACAAATATGTCTGCCATAAGCATCCCGGTAAACCAGCCACAGGTGGTAAACAGGGAAAGAAATACCAGAATGGCCAACAAGTGAAACCTTGAGATCGGCGGAATCAGCTTTCGGGTAAAGGTGGTTATGGTGAAAGCCACCAGCAAACTTTGGAAGAAAGTCGTAAGCCAGACCGATGCTCCGCAGCTGGTTACCCGAATAAAAATACCGTAAAACACTGGTCTGTCGGAAGGAACCCACCATTCAAAGCCGCTTCTTATGTATACCCCGGTATCATCTGTAACGATTGGAAAATTATCGTAGAGTGCAAAAAACATGAGTATAAACGCACTCAATACCAATAGGGCGATGTCCTTTAAGAGCGAACGATCCAAGGCAGCTTTTTAAAGGACAAAATAATGTTTTTTCTCAACTCAGGGGACCGGATCGTAGCCGCTTTTGCCCCAAGGATGGCAGGAAAGAAAACGTTTCAGGGTGAGCCTGCCTCCTTTCCAGGGTCCGTGTTTTTTTATCGCCTCCACGCCATAGGCAGAACAGGTAGGTGTAAAACGACATTTAGATCCCAAAATTGGTGAAATAAAGGCCTGGTAAAAGCGAATCAGCCAAATGAATATGGTGCTAAATAGTTTACCCATCAATTGCCTGAATTTTGAGCCAACCGCGACACAGCCTTTTGCATGGCGCTGTTGATTGATGAAAAATCCGGACGTTCTGCAGTGTACAGAAAGAAGATATGTAGCTGTTTTTCGGCAGGAACCGTCTGATATAATTCCTGCTTCTGCAGCCGCCAGGCTTCCCGCAGTAGCCGTTTTATGCGATTGCGTTCCACAGCCTTTTTGAACTTTTTCTTGGGGACGGAAAAACCTGTGCGCACCGGAGCCTCTTCGCCCGCAGCACGCGATACCTCCAGAACGATCACTTTGAGCGGAAAAACAGAATACGCTTTCCCTTTACGGAAAAGCGTATCAATATGCTGCTCGCGCTTAAGCCGCTCATATGCTTTGAAAGTACTACGAATGGCGCTTAAATTTTCGGTGTGTAAAATGATTACTTAAGACGACGCTCGTCAGATACAGTCAGCTTATGACGGCCTTTTGCCCTGCGCGAAGCCAATACCTTACGGCCATTTGCCGTTTGCATACGCTTGCGGAAACCGTGAACTGATTTGCGGCGGCGGCGGCTTGGTTGATACGTACGTTTCATATTCTATCAGTTTTGCTCCCGGATACCGGGAATGGATTTTTACTAAAGGAGTGCAAAGGTAAAGGCAAATATTGAAGTGAACAACTTATTAATGCTCAATTTCTCTATTTTCTTCCCAGATAAACTTATCTACATATCTTAAATACCAAGGAACCGCACTCCGATAGCATAAGGATACTGTTCCAGCGCATTTTCGTGCAGGGGTGTCAACTGATAACTTGCATACAGCCTCAACCAGCCGTCTATGCCCACTTCTGCAGTTACGCAGGTATTGAAGTTATTGAAATTGAACTGGTCATGATTCTTCTCCTTACCCCGCTCACCAGACACCTGCTTTGTCCAGGAAGCAATCCTGTAACCTGCTGAAACACCTGCTCCGTAGACTAACCAGATGTCTTTGGCAAGCCTTGTTTTGGAGGTAACCATCAGTGGCACACTCAGATAGGTAAGTCCGACTTTATTCTTGGTAAAGGCTATGGAATCCATTACCACCACCGGTGAGGTTTCATTCAGATAGGTAACAGGCTTGTTGAACCGGAAGTTGTACATCTGAAGTCCCGCTCCAAGGGTAACATATAAGCGCTGCCCTTTTGTCTTTACCAGCTTTGCCTTTATAAGCACCGGATAAATATTCACGTTCACTGATTTACCCTCACGCAGGCTGAAAAGATTTTTGTTTTTCAGATCGTCACCCACCTGCAAAAAGTTTTGGGCAGCCGCAGAAGCATAGTCAGTACGGTCTTCAATATAGTTGAATCCCAGATCGAGCAGGCCTATGTGCAGATCGAACACCTTGTCGGAAGTATCGACTTTCTTTTCATCATGACCCATTTTAAGAGTAAATCTCTTTTTATTCTTTGTAGAATCATCTGTTTCGGTAGAGCCTGCCAGAATCGAAATAGTACCTCCACGTCCGTTTTTGGCAGAGTCAACTTTATCATTCTGTGCGAGGGCTGTCAGATGTAGCAACAGGAGTGCTGCGATGCTATAAATACGCTTCATATCGTTTGTTGTTTGTTTTAAAAATTGATGACAAAAAGTTCTCGGCTTCCTATTCTCAGCGCCAGTTGCGAATCTTTCAACTGGTCTTTCAGATGTTTCGCCTTTACAATTCTTTGGTCAATATTTTCTTTTAAAGTTTGCAGCCCTTCCTGCTTTTCTTCCGGCAACCAGGCAAGGATATCGGGCTGAGTTCTTTCGGCTACAAATTCATAGTGCTCAACGGATGGTGTTATTTCCAGCGGGCTTAACTGGGCGGTAAGTACGGGCACTTCAGTTACTTCCCTTACCAACGGCTGAATCGGTGTCAGTTCCATCGTAGGGAAAGAGGCGGTTGTTGCAGGCCGGGCATTAGTGTTTGAATGGACGCCGTGCGCGGCTACATAACCGCCTTCCTTCCGACGGATCATTGGTTGGTTTGCAGGGAGCTTTTCCTGCTCATGCGCCTCATTAACGGTTGCCTCTTCCCGGGATACAGGCTTTTCCGAAACCGGCACTTTTTGAGCTATAGAATGATTTTCAATAACCGGAGATTTATGAGAAAGTAGCGTGCGATATGCCGTCATTCCCACCAGAAGCAACAGCCCGGCCGCGGCTCCGTACATCCACCATTGCCTCAGCGGTATGGAAGTTCCCCCTTCGGGTTTTAGCAAAGCTTCCTTATCGCTGTACACCAGCGTGGTATCGGGCTTAAGCACGGTGGCTTCATACAATCGCAATTCGTCGCGTAGTTCAGGATGCTGATCTATAAAAGCAAGCAAGGCTTTTTCTTCGGCTTCGCTAAGTGCTCCGTCAACATGCAGCACCATGTATTCCTCATAGTTCTCCCAGGTCACCATAGTCGTTGCGTTTTTTGTTAAATGATGTGTTCTACGCTCACCAGATATTGTTTCAGGGCTTTCCGGGCACGGTGCAGATACACTTTTACCTGCGTTTCCGACAAACCCGTTATTTGCCCTATTTCATCGTACCGGTAGCCTTCATAGTCTTTTAAGAGCACCAGTGCGCGAGCCTGTTCGTCGAGCTGCGCCAGTGCCCGCTCCAGCACACGTTTCAGGTCAGGATGCGCAGGATGAAAACTTGCATTATGCTTCAATTCTTCCTGATATTGAATCCTGCCTTTCTTACGATACACATCTACCGACTGGTTGTATGCCACCTGAAAAAGAAAGGCCTTTCCTTTTTCGGGCGCTACACTTTCTCTTTTCTGCCAAAGAGCTTCAAAGCTGCTTTGTACGATATCGCGGGCATCCTCCTCGTTCCCGGTGCATTTATATGCAAACCGAAAAAGCGGGTCTGACCATTCTCGTACACAAGCGTTGTAGCTTCTGGCGTCCATTCAAGAGTATATATCGGGTACTGAAAAAAAAGGTTACAGCAAAGAGAAGAAATTTTCTGCTGCCCGATTCAAAGCTTGTTAGTCGTAACGAAGCAGTAATCCTCCGCCGGCAAAGCCATAGCGTGGAAAGCTCTGATGCTCATCCTTATCGAAGGGTTGAAACATCTGTAGTTTGGCCATCATACCAAGGTGAAGGCGTTGTTTGATGCGAATATGAAACCCCAGGTCTATACCAAACCCGTAAGAAAATTGACGGGAACGTTTTACATCCGGCATATCTGCATTATATACAGGAAGAAAATCTATACTGTTGACGATCTGCGCGCGATCATCGCCAATGGAAAAACCAATACCCACAGGAAGGGTAATGGCAGTCAATGTGCTTTTCCCGGCAGGCTCATTGGCTATAGGTCGTGTCTGGCTGCTCAGCCGTGAAACACCGAGGCCCATATTCAGGTAAAGTGCGCCGGTAAATGAGTAAAGCCCTTTGACAGCAGCGGCAAAGCCCAGTCCGGGACGATCACCTTTCATCACTCTGCCCGCGCCGACAGTAGCATCGAAATGTGTAACAAGAAGGTGTCTTTTCGGAGTTACAAACAGAGTGCCCTGATTTGCTGAAAGATACACAGAATCCGTACTGATGCCTGTCTGCGCTTTCGAAGTTGCAAATAGCAACATCAAACCCGTCGTAAATAATATGACCGGTAATGCCCTCATGGACGTGAGACAGAATAAAAGAATTGGGTGCTTTTAAAGATTGTACCTTTGCTGTTCATTTTTTATAACTAATGAGAAAACAGTCAGACGCCTCCTATCATAAGAAGTCAGTGCATAAGGATCATAAAAAGGATGCCAGCCCGAAACGCGGCAGCTTCGGAAAGAAAACTTCTGATAACGAAAAAGCGTCGCAGTCTGCAGACCGGAAGAAGTCGTTCAACAGGTCTGAAGACAGACCTACCACACAAGGAGCATCAGAAAGAAAGCCCTTTGAAAGAAAACCATTTGACAGGAAGAAATCTGCAGATACAAGAGGAAGAAAGGACTCCGACAAAAAGCCTTTCGAAAAAAAATCTTTCCCGGACACAGGAGAGAAAAAGCCTTTTGAGCGCAGAACTGCTGATAAAAGAGAGAGAACCGGAGCTTCGCAGGAAGGTCGTCCGGAAAGACGTACGCGCAAACCTTCTTTCAGCAAGGAACTGCCCGAAGCCACGCGTACAAAGAAAAGTTTCCCGGACAGTGAAACGAAGCCCATAGAAGGCGCGATGACCTTGAATAAATACATCGCCCATAGCGGTGAATGCAGCCGTCGTGATGCAGCCGAAATGGTAAAACAGGGTAAGGTGCGGGTGAACGGAGAATTGATCCTGGAGCCCGGATATCGCGTGGAACCGGGGGATCAGGTGACACTTTCAGGTAAAAAACTCACGCCGCAGAAAAATCTCGTGTACATACTGCTCAACAAACCCAAAGGTTATATTACCACCACAGAAGATCCTCAGGAACGAAAAACAGTGATGGATCTGGTGGCAAATTCGGGAGTAGACCGACTGTTCCCGGTGGGAAGACTCGACAGAAATACTACAGGCGTATTACTGCTCACCAACGATGGTGCACTGGCGCATAAACTGTCGCACCCCAGCTATGCGATGAAGAAGGTGTATCATGTGACACTCGACAAAAACCTTACACGGGCCGATTACGAAAAGATCGCGAAGGGTGTGGAACTGGAAGATGGTATCGCTCAGGTAGATGAAATTGCCTATCTGGAAAACAGAAAGGAAGTGGGACTGGAAATTCACAGTGGTAAAAACCGTATCGTACGCCGGATTTTTGAATCGCTGGGATATACGGTTGAAAAGCTGGACAGGGTGATGTATGCGGGGCTTACCAAGAAAAATGTTACCCGCGGTAAATGGCGTTTTCTCACAGAAAAGGAAATCATTTTTTTGAAACATTTTAAAGGATAACATCTCGTCCGCGGACGACATCTTTTCTCTTTATGTTGCTCACCGCTCCGCAGATTCACGACGGATATACATTTCTGCCTGCCGGCTCGGTGCTGGAAACTGATGATGCGGGCACTATACTGGCGGTTCATAAAGAGCCGGTGAACGGAGACGTCATTCGGCATCAAGGCATTCTTTGTCCGGGCTTTGTGAATGCGCATTGCCATCTGGAACTTTCACATTTGAAAGGTATGATCCCCGAACATACGGGGCTGATTCCTTTTCTAAAGAAAATACCGACGTACCGCAACACCTTTACCGACGAACAGATTAAAGCTGCGCGGCATGAAGCGCATAAGGAACTTTTGCGCAACGGTATTGTCGCTGTAGGTGATATCTCCAACGTGACGGATACGCTGGATATAAGGGCTTTGAGCAAACTGCATTTTCACACATTTGTAGAATGTATTGGCTTTACAGAACAACATGCCCGACAACGCTTCGAGGCAGCGCTAAGTATTTACAACAGCTTCGCAGCCCAGGAATCCGCAGGGAAGATACTCCGGCAGACGGTAGTGCCTCATGCACCTTACTCCGTGTCGAAAGCTGTGTTCGAACTGATGGACAAACATCAGCCACAGGCACTTATTTCCATTCACAATCAGGAGTCGCCGGACGAAGATGAATACTACCGTTACAAGACCGGCATGGTAAGAGAACTGCTGGCTGGTTTCGGTATTGATGATTCGTTTTTCCAGGCTTCGGGAAAATCATCCTTACAGACTTATACAGAATGGTTCTCACCGCAGCACCCTATGTTGTTTGTACACAACACCTGTACTACAGAAGAAGATCTGCTCATAGCTATGAATCGCTTTGACAAGACCTTCTGGTGTCTTTGTCCGAATGCCAATTTATACATTGAGAACAAACTCCCTGATGTGCCTATGCTGATGCGACGCAATGCGCATATCTGCATTGGCACCGACAGCCTTTCCTCCAATCATCAGCTCTGTATCTTGTCGGAACTTAGCACTCTGAAAAAGCATTTCGATCTGGACTGGGAGATATTACTTCGCTGGGGTACCAGCAACGGAGCGCAGGCGCTGAACATGCAGGAACGTATCGGTACTTTTGAACCCGGCAAACAACCGGGTATCGTCAACATCGTAAACCTGAACACCGAGCCAGGAGTACAGAGAATTATATGAGCATTGTGCCTTTGCTCGTGAGGACAGGAATCAGGGCAAACTCCCTTCGACGAGCTCAGGGAGCAGCCAGGCATCGACATTCATCTATTACCGCTTACTCCGCATTGCTTTTACCTGTTTCAGATTTTTATCCTTGAGCAAATGTTGATATTCCTGTGATTCGATAGCGTACAACGCCACTCTTCCTTCTTCGTTGCAATGAATGCCCCAGCCATATCTTTTCGACAAAGGAGAACTGCGAAGGCAGGCTTGTCCTTTTGAAAAGAATTGTTCGCGCGCCACTTTCAACTCCGACTTTTGTATCTCTTGTTTCATCGCATATACCTGAAAGATGACATCATCGGAGGTATAGCGATACGGGGCCGAAGCGATCATCTCAAATTGCAAATCGGCAACTGTCGGTTGCTGCTTTTTCGGCGGGACCTCTGCTAGTGCAGCAGGACAATCTTCTGCTACTGCAATAAAGGTGTTGTAGTAGTTTGTTGTTTTCATCGCTAAACGGTTAACTGTACAATATTACAACCTGCATTGACTGATTGCCAGACCTCGAAAACTCGCTCCTGAACATCGGGCGCACCAGGTCAATCGTTCTAACTCAATTGTTAACTCCTCATGTGTTGTACTTCGGACCAGTTTGAGGTGCCTTATTGTAGCTTCATGCGCAGGAGCGGATAGTTTTTACCCTGATCGTCCTTGTCGGTGCGTTCGTAGGTTTTAAAACCGTATCCGGAATAAAATGCCACAGCCTTAGTATTTTGTTCATTAACATCCACTCTCCTTGCTTTCAGGTCATGAATAGCAAAGTGGAGCAGCTTCCTTCCCAGCCCCTTTCCAATATACTTCGGTGCCAAAAACAACATTTCTACCTTATCGTTCGATGTGCCGATAAAACCCGCTACCTGATTCTGGTCGAGTATGCAATACACATCAAACTCATTGAAATTGATCGTAGCTACCAACGCTTTGATCTCCTGAAAATCTGTTGCAGATAAAAAATGGTGTGTTGCTAAAACAGAACGTTCCCAAACGTTCAAAAGCTGCTCACGATATTGATCAGAATATTTTACTATTTCAAAGACCTGTTGTGTTGGTTGCATTCTACAGAAATCCAAGTAGTAGTCTGTTATTCTAACAGAGACAGTTTCAATATCTGGTATTTAGCCGACAACTCCTAATGAATGCGCCGCCTTGCCCCTCCATCGTTCGTGTCTACACGACAAGGGGGAGATTTATATTTAGTTTCAAGTTCGCTGTGTCGGCCAAAACCTGCCTATAACTATCAAATATAAGCAACGTATAGCAATCTGAAATACAGTGCTTTTTACTTTACAAACTGCTTTAGGCGAGGGTCAGAGCAGTCCGCAATACGCAAATGAACCGCATAAGGGTCGGTCACCCCCACGAAAAGTTGCTTTTCGGAAGGTGTTTCAAAAATTCGATTAGGCCAATATGAATACCCAATAGCACAAAAACCTGTTCCTTATCTCCATACAGATTTGGAATACCGTCCCCATCATCGGGGAATGCTGATTCTTTCCATTCCAGAGTGCTGATTAGTCAATCCAAAATTCATTTTATACCCGAAAGGGGTTAGTGCTTGATTGTTCACGCAAAATATACCCGATAGGGTGTGATGGTTCATTTTTTAAAATAAATATACCCGAAAGGGTGTAAATAAGATAATAATCATTATATTTGTACCCCAAAGGGTATAAAATGAACCTTGCAGACTTTGTAAAAGAGAAGCGTAAATCGGTGAAGCTCACCCAGCCCGAACTGGCCGAAAAAGCCGGAGTAGGCTTGCGTTTCGTTCGTGAATTGGAACAAGGCAAGGAAACCTTGCGGCTGGATAAGGTAAACCAGGTACTGCAACTTTTCGGCTACGAGGTCGGGCCGGTTAAATTAGAAATAAGGAATCTGGAATAATTCCTAGATATTCCGTTTAAGTTGAGCATGTAATTCCGCTCCAAGCTGACCACCCCAAGTAGAAGTCTGTAGCTGTTTTAAGGGGTGTTGTATTAGATCAAAGATAATGTTGTTTAGTTATCGGTGTCTGTTTGCTTTTTGCTCCATTTTCTTCTTAGTGATTCACCCTTCAGTTCTACGCGCTGAGCGTTGTGAACAAGACGGTCGAGTATAGCATCAGCCACAGTTTTTTCCCCGATCACATCATACCACTGTTTTACCGGAAGCTGCGCCGTGATGATAGTAGATCGTTTACCATGCCTGTCCTCGATGATGTCCAGCAGAGAGGAACGCGCCTGCTGATCCAGTGGCTGTATGCCGAAGTCATCCAGTATCAGCAAATCCTGTCTTTCTATCTTCATCAGTTCCTTGATGGATGAGCCATCAGCCTTAGCCATTTTCAGTTGGGCAAACAGCCTGGTAGCATTGGCGTAGAGCACCTTATATCCTAACTGGCAGGCCTGATGCCCGATAGCTGAAGCAAGGAAGCTTTTGCCGGTTCCTGTGCTGCCGGTGATCAGCACGTTTTCATTACGTCCAATGAACTCACCGTCAGCCAGCCTGTGTACCAGGTTCTTGTCGATGCCTCTTTCAGTGCTGTAGTCCAGTTGTTCTATGGTAGCCTTGTAGCGGAAGCGTGCATTGCGCATGGAGCGCTCTATAGACCTGTTATAGCGATCATCCCATTCGCTGTCGATGAGCAGGGCTACCATCTCGTCCGCTGTATAGGAGTGCTCCTGTTGCTCCAGGCTGGTCTTAAAAGCCCGGTGCATACCCAGCAGGCGCATGCGCCTCATTTTATCCAATGTGTCTGTGTTCATACCTTATCGGTTTTATTGTTAGTAAATAGATCTAATCGTAATAGTCGCTGCCCCGGATGTTGTCATGCTGGGGCATGTGTGCTTCTTTTGTTTCCTCTTCCATACGGTCAAGGTTTCTGTCCAGTATTTGCAGGACGATGGGATAGTTGTAGATGCCGTACTCGCTGGCTCTTTTACAGGCATTCGTCAGCCTTACGTTGCCCACCTTGCGTGCCAGGCTAAGTATCCCGGAGCAGGATTTATATGCCTGCTCCGGATGCTGTTTATGCTCAATGACCATAATGATATAGTCAGCTACAGCTTCATCTATCGCCCTGGCATCTTCGATGAACTTCTCCGGTGTCCAGTCACTGAGGAAGCGATGAGCAGAGGCAAGGTGTTCAGGGTTGGTTGTGTAGTGATACTTACGTCCATGCCGGGTATGGGCAGCTATGCGTTCATAATGAGCGTAGATCTCTACCCGGGAAGAAGTATAGAGCAGCTTGACCCTTTTGCCGATATAGCGGTATGGTACACTGTAGTAATGCTTATCAGCGCCAAGACATACATGACCGTTCTTCATAACGGTAACAATGGCCTGCTGCTTGAACTCGTAGGGATAAGCAGGCAGAGGCTGTAAAGCACTCTTTTCTATCTCATCGAACTGCTGCCTGCGACTATAATCCCTGCCTTTAAAGGCAGTGGTGTTATGCACTTCCAATGCCTGTCTTATTGCTGCATTAAGCGCCTCCAGTGTGGGATATGGCTGGTCACCGATGACTGTATAGATACTACGGTAGATGATCTTTACGGCTCCCTCAACAAGAGCTTTGTCTTTAGGGCGGTACGCCCTGGCTGGCAATACCACTGTACCGTAATGCTCTGCAAAATCTGCAAAGGTCTCATTGATCGTAGGCTCGTACCTGCTGCTTTTGGTAACGGCTGACTTGAGGTTATCCGGTACGATAGCGGCAGCAACACCACCAAAATAATGCAGGGCGTTCTCACACGCCCTTACCAGATCTTCCTTCTTTTGGCTGTATACCGCTTCAACATAGGTAAGCTGGCTGCAGCCCAGTATGGCTACAAAGACTTCCACTTCAAGCAGCTCTCCGCTATCCCTGTCCACAATAGAGAGCTTCTCTCCTGCAAAATCAATAAAGATCTTGTCACCTGCTTTATGCTCCATGTGCATAACAGGCTTCGCTCTTTTGACAAAGTTCCTGTAATACTTATAGAACTGGGTAACACCATAACCAGCAGGATGCTGCTCGTGATACTGCTGCCAAAGCAAACCTATGGTCATGCCTTTGCGCTTCATCTGTTTTTCCATCTCAGGAAGCAGCCTTTGAAGCTGTTCAAAGCGCTCTTCTTTAACGACAGGCTCTGAAGGACAAAACAGTTGTTCCAGGTCATGATCGCTCATCTGATCTATCTCCGTATAGGTCAGACGCTTCTCAACGAACCGATGAAGGTATTTTTTAACCGTATTGCGCGAACAGCCTGTAAGAACGCTGATCTGCTTTTTGCTCCTGCCTTGGGCATGAAATCGAAAAATCTGTCTTATTCTGCTCATAAGTATTGTTTTGTTGGGCATGCTTCGGATGGATTAGATATCCAACTTCTGCATTTACCCATGTTAAAACAACCTCTTAAAAGCAGCTACAGGGGGCTACCGTTTGGACACAAATGTGGTAGTATATTTGGTCAAAAGTGCAGACCAGATATTTTGAGGATATAAAAGATAAGCGATTGTTGAAGAGAGGCAACTCGATTCTCAATCGCTTGTTTTCT
>Ga0182793_1000254_pt1 | contig 47571 bp, 43 predicted proteins | sample Passage237A_FD_130498 | JGI IMG/M metagenome (GOLD analysis project Ga0182793, IMG submission 130498) | Cellulose adapted compost microbial communities from Newby Island Compost Facility, Milpitas, CA, USA - Passage2 37A (version 2) (version 2) ... | reverse complement strand
GGCCGCGCACCGAGCCGCCCGTATCGGTGCCCACCGAGGTGCGCAGCAGCCCGCCGGCCACCGCAGCGGCGCAGCCCGAGGAGGAGCCGCCGGTGATATGCGCGGCATTCCAGGGATTGCGGGCCGGCGGGAACAGGCCCCGCCTGTCCGGCCCCCCCGTCGCCCATTCATAGGTGGCGAGCTTGCCGATGATGACGGCCCCGGCGGCGCGCAGCCGCCGCACCACTTCGGCATCCGCTGCGGCGACGGCATCGGCCCGCCCGGGCGCATTGGCGGTGGTCGGCACGCCGGCGACGTCGATCAGATCCTTGATGCCCACCGGAATGCCGTGGAGGGGCCCGCGATCCCGGCCCGCGGCGAGTTCCGCGTCGGCGCGCGCGGCATCGGCCAGGGCCGCCTCCGCCAGAACGCGGTAGAAGCTGAGATAGGCCGGGTCGCGCGCGGCGATGCGGGCGAGGCAGGCCTCGGTCAGCGCCGTCGCGCTCGACCGCCCGTCCCGCAGGCGCTTGCCCTGTTCGAGGATCGGCAGGTCCAGCACCGCCTCGGAGACGGCGGTGCCCGGCGCTTCGGGCAACCCCGCAAGGCCGTCATGCATCCAGGCCGCGAGCCGGAGCAGCCCTTCCGTCTCCCCGGGCGCCAGCCCGATGCCATGGCGGGCGCGCGCGGCCTCGAAGCGCTGCGCGAACCCGGCTTGGGGCGCCGCCGCTGCCTCCTCCCGCGCCATCTACTGCGCCCCGCCGCCGATCCGCGCGCCGGTCGCATGATCGAACAGATGGCAGGCCGAGGCGGGGATGGCGATCCGCGCCAGCTCGCCGATCTCGGCGCGGAAGTCCTTGCCCACCTTGATCGACACCAGTTCGCCCGCGACGCGCATGGAGACCATGGTGGCCTCGCCCAGCAGCTCCACCGAATAGATCGGCGCCTCGATCTGGCCGCCGGCTTCGGCAAGGCTGGCATCCTCCGCCCGGAAGCCCAGCGTGACCCTGCCCCTCGGCGCCGGGGACAGCCCCTCGATGCGGATGCCCTCGCCGGTGAACACGCCGTTGTCGATGCTGCCGCCGACCAGGTTCATCGCCGGCGAGCCGATGAAGCTGGCGACGAAGGTGTTGGCGGGCCGGTCGTAGATCTCCATCGGCGTGCCCACCTGCTGCACCAGGCCCTTGTTCATCACCACCACCCGGTCTGCCAGGGTCATGGCCTCGATCTGGTCGTGGGTGACGTAGATGGTGGTGGTCTTGAGCGTGTGATGCAGGTTCTTGATCTGCGCCCGGGTCGAGACGCGCAGCTTGGCGTCGAGGTTCGACAGCGGCTCGTCCATCAGGAAGGCATTGGGCTCGCGCACGATGGCGCGGGCCAGGGCGACGCGCTGGCGCTGTCCGCCCGACAGCGCCGCCGGGCGGCGCTCCAGGAAGGGTTCGAGCTCCACCATCCGCGCCGCCTTCATCACCCGCTCATGGTGCTGGTCGGCGGGAACCCTGCGCACCTTGAGGGGGAAGAGGATGTTCTCGTAGACCGTCATGTTGGGATAGAGCCCGTAGCTCTGGAACACCATGGAGATGTCCCGGTCCTTGGGCTCGAGCCTGTTGACCAGCCGGTCGCCGATCCAGATCTCGCCCTCGGTGATCTCCTCGAGCCCGGCGATCATGCGCATGGTCGTGGTCTTGCCGCAGCCCGAGGGGCCGAGCAGGACCAGGAACTCCTGGTCGGCGATGTCGAGGTTGAAATTGTCCACGCCGACGAAGTTGTTCCAGCGCTTGGAGACGTTCTTGAGACGGATCTGGGCCATTTGCGATCAGCCTTTCACTGCGCCGGCGGTCAGCCCGCTGACGATCTGGCGTTGGAAGAAGAGCACGAGGATGAACAGCGGCACGGTGGCCGAGACCACGGCGGCCACCGCGTACATGACGTTGCCGGTCTCCTGGATGGAGCCGAGGAAACTAGAGATCTTGGGCACCATGGTCTGGTTCTCGGCGCTGAGCAGCATGGCGGTGACCGCGAAGTCGTTGTAGCCGAGCAGGAAGCTGAACAGGCCCGTGGTCACCACGCCCGGCCACATCACCGGCATGATCACCAGCCGGAAGGCCTGGAAGCGCGTGCAGCCGTCCACCATGGCGCTTTCGTCGAGATCCTTGGGGATCGACAGGAAGAAGGAATGCAGCATCCACAGGGTGAAGGGCTGGTTGATGGCCACCAGCACGATGATCGAGGTGGGCAGCACGCCCCAGATGTTGAGCTGGAAGAAGGGCAGCAGATAGCCCGACACCAGGGTGATGTGCGGCATGGCCCGGAACACCAGGGCGGCGATCAGGATCCAGAAGGCGTAGCGGTGCCCCGAGCGGGCCAGGGCATAGCCGCCCAGCGTGCCCAGGGTCAGCGAGATCACCGTCACGCAGACGGTGACGATGACGGTGTTGAACGCCGCCCGCCAGAAGTCGCGCAGCACCCAGGCGCCGTGATAGCCGGCGCCGGTGAAGGGCTCGCCGGTCTGGCGCACCGTGTTGGTGCCGAAGATGGCGTGCCACCAGCTCTCGCGGGAGAAGAAGTCCGCCTCGACCTTGAACGAGCCCCACACGGTCCACAGGAACGGTACCGCGGCCAGGATCAGCCACAGGACGATGAAGCCGTAGATCAGGATGTTGAGGGCGGCGGGCCGCCTGTGCGCTACCACGTCCGACATGTCACACCGCCTTGTGCTTGAATTCGCGCCAGGTGCGCGCCAGCACCGGCATGAGCAGGATGACCACCCCGATGATGGTCAGGACCGAGGTGGCGCCGGCCGAGCCGAACTGCTGGGCGTCGCCGGAGAGATCGTTGTAGATCAGCCAGCTCAGCGAGGTGGCGTTGGCCTCGGCCGAGAAGCCGACGATCGGCTCGAAGACGCGGAAATTGTCCATCAGCTGCACCAGCGCCACGAAGGTCGCGAGCGGCATGAGATGGGGGATGATGACGTAGCGGATGCGCTCCCAGCGCGAGGCGCCGTCGATCATCGCCGATTCCAGCGTGTCCCCCGGCACGGTCTGCAGCCCCGCATAGAAGACCACGAAGGAGAAGGGGCCGTTGGTCCACACGCCATAGACCAGCAGCGCGATCCAGGTCAGCACCGGCGAGGCGCGCAGCGACAGCGTGCGGTCGTTGAAGATGTGCTGGATGGTGGCCCCCAATATGCCGTTGGGGCTGAGCATCCAGTAGAGGATCAGCGAGCCGATCAGCGGCGTGATGATCATCGGCAGCAGCGAGAAGAAGATGATCGGCCCCTTGGTGACCCTGGGCAGGGCGTTGACCGCCAGGGCGATGGCGAAGCCGAGGATCATCGCCAGCGGCGTGACCACGAAGCAATAGGTGAGCGTGAAGATCAGCGCCTTGTAGAAGGGCAGGTTGAGGATGCGGGCCAGCTTGTCCCCGAAGCCCAGATCGCTCGACACGATGGCGCCCAGTTCGGCCGTGGCCAGATGCGCCCGGTTGAAATAGGTGCCGAGCCCGTTGAACCGGCCCAGCGGCTGCTCGCGCTGCAATTCGGCCGTCGCCGCCGCGTCCACGCGCAGTTCGGTGGTGCACCCGCCGAAGGGCTGGCAGTTCTCCACCTCCACCATGACCCGCTCATGGGCGACATAGAGCGACTGCACCACCACAGAGGCGATCGGCAGGGCGATGAACAGCACCATGGCGATGAGCGATGGCAGGATGAAAGCAAAGAATGTCTTGTGCGGCATGCCTGCCTCCTGGAAACGCTTCGCTGTCGGGTTCTAGCATGCGGCGGCCGGCGCCGCGCGCCAAGCACGTCCGCCTCCGGCGGGGCCCGGGCCGGGGTCGGCCGCGGGTCCGCCCGCTTCTCCCCGCGTGCGGGGAGAAGCACCGCCAGGGCCCCGGGGGCAGGGCTTACTGAAGGAAGCCGGCCTCGCGGGCCGCCGCGTCATAGGCGGCCTTGACGTCGGCCAGGGCCTGCTCGGCATCCTCGGTGCCGGCGATGAACTCGGCCAGCTCGGTGGACAGCGCCGTGTGCAGCAGGCCCATATAGGGCTGCATCGGATAGGGGCGGGCGCCGGCATTGGCATTGGCGATGACGCCGACCGCGGCCGGGCCGGGCTCGTAGCCCTCGATCAGCCAGGTGGCCAGATCCGTGTTGGCTTCCATCATCGCCGGGCTGATGCCATGGATCATGGCCCGGAAGGAGGCGACGGCGTCTTCCTCGGAAAGGTTCTTGGCGATGGTGAAGCCGTCCCACCACAGCGCCGCGGCGGGAACCGAGCCGCCCCCGATGGTCGGAGCGGCGGCCAGCACGGTGTTCTCCACCACGCCCTCGGCGGCCCCCTCGTCGTCGAGGATGGCGCCGCCCAGCGAACCCCACTCGTTCATGATGGCCACCTTGCCGGCCTCGTATTCCTTCTGGATCTCGTTGGCGTCGAAGGTCAGGTAGTCGGGGCTCATATACTGGGTCATCTCGCGCATGACCTCGAGCGCCTTGCGGCCGTTCTCGTTGTCGATGGCCAGCTCGGCGCTGCCGGGCGCGAAGAACTCGCCGCCGGTGCCCAGATAGTTGTTGACGAATTCGGCGGCCAGGTCCCAGCCCGGCTTCACCGAGGCGGCCAGGGGATATTCCATCAGCCCCGCCTCCTTGATGGCGGCTGCGGCGGCGAGCACGTCCTCGTAGGATTGCGGCGGCTCGACCCCGGCCTGCTCGAGGATGTCCTTGCGGTAGAACAGGTGCTGGCCGTTGCCCATGAAGGCGATGGCCATGATCTTGCCGTCGATCCGCACCAGCTGGCTCGGCTGCAGGTCCTGGCCGTATTCGGCGACCAGCTCGTCGAGCGGGCGGATCAGGTCGGCATTGAGCAGCGGCACGATGGAATTGTTGGCCACCACAGCGACGGAATATTCAGCCGGGTTGATGGTGAGCGCCGGCACCTGGATTTCCTTGTGCTCGGCCGTGGCGTTGGCGGTCACGGTCACCGTGCCGCTGGCGCATTCGGCGGCGGCGGTGTTGATGGCGCGCAGCGCCGCGAAGTCGTTGCTCAGAATGCGCACCGAGCCCGCCTCGATGCCGCAATCGGCATAGGCCGCCCCGGCCCCGAGGGCCAGGGCGGCCGCCGAAACGGTCAGCGTAAGAAAGGGTTTCATGTTGTTCTCCTGACTGTGGGCACGATACCGCGCCCGCTCATCTGTACGACGGCCGCTTTTCCGGCCTGCCGCGCTCCCCATTGTGTGGCGTCCCCGCCTATGCATACGTATGCATCGCTATTTTGCATTCGTATGCAATTTGCAGCTAAGCACATCGCCGCGCGTTCTGCAACACCGTTTGCCGCATGGCTTCCGGGCCTCGGGACGCAGGCGGGATTGGGCCGGCAATTCGTTCCGGCGACCTGTCCCGGCATGAAGGTTTCGGCGGCGGCAGGCGGGCGGGGACACCGGATCGTCCGCGCTCGCTCGTACTGTCCCGGGTCAGACCTGGGCGCGGTTTCCACTCCCGCCGATGTGCTGTCGTAGCTGACACTCGGTCGAGACCGGGAGAAGAATCGGGGTGAGGAAAAGGGCTCGAAATTCCAAAAAAGTGCTCAAAACCGCGGAGACTGGACATGCCCGGGCGAACCCGGATTCGCCCCATGGAGCCATCCTCCTTCGGCACGTGAAACGCAGGAACATAACGCTTTACCTAACAAAATCGACATGATTAGCCTCCAACCAGCTAACAAATCCAATAACGATGTTAGCGAGTGGAGGGGAATTATGGTCCGTATCAGCCGTAGAGCTTTTGTCGCCGCGAGTTCCGCCCTGGCGGGTTCGCTCATGCTGCCAATTTGGGCGCGCGGGCAGTCGACGCCCGAATCCGCCTTCCTGCAGGCACGGGTCGATGCCGGCGAATTGCCGCCCGTCGCCGAGCGCTTGCCGGCCAATCCGCTGGTCATCACGCCCTTCGAGCGTGCGGGCCGGCAGGGCGGCGACTGGAACCACGCCCTGGTGGGCGGCGGCTCGCTGTCCATGCTGGTGCGCTACCAGGGCTACGAGCCGCTGGTGCGCTTCAATCCCGAATGGACGGGCGTGATCGAGAACGTGGCCGAGAGCTACGAGGTCAACGCCGACGCCACCGAATACACGCTGCGGCTGCGCAAGGGGCACAAATGGTCCGACGGCCATCCCTATACCACCGCCGACATCCAGTTCTGGTACGATGCCTATTTCACCGATGCCGAGACCAGCCTCGGCCGCCAGGGCTTCTGGTACGCCGACGGCGAGCCTGGCCGGCTCGAGGTGATCGACGAGCAGACCTTCAAGGTCACCTTCGCCGCCCCGAACGGCTTCTTCCTGCAGCAATTGGCCTGGGCCCAGCAGGACCAGCTCACCCGCTGCCCCAAGCACTATCTCGAGCAGTTCCACATCCGCTACAATCCCGATGCCGACGCCCTGGCGCGCGAGCAGGGCATGGAGAGCTGGATCGCCCTGTTCCAGCGCGAGATCGGCTTTCAGGACGACAACACCTTCTTCCAGAACTCCCGGCGGCCCACGCTCAATGCCTGGGTGTTCGATTCGGCGCCCGGCGAAAGCACCGAACTGGCGATCGCCACCCGCAATCCCTACTATTTCAAGGTCGACACCGAGGGTACGCAGCTGCCCTATTTCGACCGCGTGGTCTACCAGATGGTGGCCGATCCCGAGGTGCTCCTGCTCAAGACCCTGCAGGGCGAGATCGACATCATGGACCAGTATATCGCCACCCCGGCCAACCGGCCGACGCTGTTCGACGGCCAGGAATCGGGCAACTACTCCTTCTACACGCTCAAGGAGACCGCCGCGAACGTCATGGCGTTCCAGCTCAACCTGAACCATCTCGACGAGACCAAGCGCGAATTGTTCAACACGCTGGAATTCCGCCAGGCCCTGTCGCTGGCGGTGGACCGGCAGGCGCTGATCGATGCGGTGTTCATCGGCCAGGGCGCGCCGGCCCAGCCCTCCATCCGCGAGGACGACCCGCTCTACAACGAGCGCCTGGCCAAGCAGTTCACCGAGTTCGATCCGGCCCGGGCCAACGAGATGCTCGACGCCATCATTCCCGAGCGCGACGGGGAGGGCTACCGGCTCGACAAGGAAGGGCGCCGCGTCACCATCATCTTCGAGATCGACCAGACGCGCACCACCTTCCTCGACATGTTCGAGCTGGCCATCCCGATGTTCCAGCAGGTGGGGATCGATGCGCAGATGCGCACCATGGACCGCTCGCTGTGGGAGACGCGCGTGCGCCACGGCCGCGAATACGACGCCACCGCCCACCAGTTCGGCGCCAATTCCGGCCTCGCCGCCATGCTCGACGCGCGCTTCTACGTGCCCATCAACAACAACTGCTTCTACGCCCAGGGCTGGTCCCTCTACTACACACAGCCCGACAATCCCGACGCCGTCGAGCCGCCCGAGCCGGTCAAGGCCCAGCAGCAGCTCTACCGCGACCTCAACGCCACCGGTGACCAGGCGGAGCAGCAGCGGATCATGGCGCAGATCCTGGAGAACGCGGCCGACCTGTTCTTCACCTTCGGCGTCAGCCTGCCGGCCGACGGCTACGGCATCGTCAAGAACAACGTGGTGAACCTGATGCGGGAAATGCCCAACTCCTTCGGCTGGCCCACGCCGGGGCCGGCGCGGCCCGAGCAGTTCTTCAAGGCCTAGCCGCCTTTCGCTCCGCCTCCTCCCTGGCGGCGCCGGCCCACGGGCCGGCGCCTCTCCCGGATCTGCACCCAGAAGGCCAGACATGCTCGATTCCGTTCCGCACGCCGCCGCCACCCTCCGCACGCCGGACTGGTACAAGTCCGCCACGCGCTGGACCCAGCTGACGCTGGCGGAGGACGACCCGATCCGGTTCGATCCGGCCTTCTGGATCGACGTGTTCAAGCGCACCCGGTCCAACGCCACCTGCATCAGCGCCGGCGGCTATGTGGCCTATTACCCGAGCAAGGTGCCGCTGCACTATGTGAGCAGGTTCCTCGGCGATACCGACCCGTTCGGCACGCTGGTCGAGGGCGCGCGCCGGCTCAACATGCATGTCATGGCCCGCGTCGATCCCCATGCCATCCACCAGGACGCGGCCGAGGCGCATCCCGAATGGGTCATGGTGGACCGCGACGGCAACAGGGTGCGCCACTGGGCCTATCCCGACGTCTGGGTCACCTGCGCCTATTCGGACTACAATTTCAAATTCATGCCCGAGGTGCTGCGCGAGATCACCGCCCATTACGACATCGATGCCATCTTCGCCAACCGCTGGCAGGGCCATGGCGTCTGCTATTGCGAGGCCTGCCGCCGCGACTTCAAGGCCGCCTCGGGCCATGAGCTGCCGCTGACCAGCAGTCTCGACGATCCCGCCTGGCTCGCCTGGGGCGCCTGGCGCCGCACCAAGCTCAGCCGCCTCGTGGTCGAATGGGACGAGGCGATGAAGGCGATCAAGCCGCATACCAGCTTCATCCCCAATATGGGCTCGGTCTCGCTCATGGAGTTCGACCTGCCCATGATCGAGAAATACTGCCCGTTCCTGTGCGTGGACGATCAGGGAAGGCGCGGCACCGAACCGGTGTGGATGAGCGGGCGCAACGGCAAGCGCATGCGCGCCACCTTCCGCGACCGCCCGGCCATCCTCATCACCTCCATCGGCCCCGAGGAGGCCTATCGCTGGAAGGATGCGGTGACGCTGGGCCCCGAGATCCAGGCCTGGATGGATGGCGGCACCACCCAGGGCCTCTTGCCCTGGTTCACCAAGTTCAACGGCGTGGTGCCCGACCGGCGCTGGGTCGAGCCGGTGGCCGAGAGCTTCGGGCTGCATGCGCGGCTGGAGCCGGCCCTGGCGGCGACGACGCCGGTGGCCGAGATCGCCATCCTCGATCCCACCACCACCCTGCGCCACCACGACCATAGTTCGCGCCGCGAGGCCGAAGCCCACGATCTCGGCTTCTACCATGCCCTGGTCGAGGCGCGGCTGCCCTTCGAGATGGTTTCGGACGCCGCCATGACCCCGGAGCGGCTCGATCGCTTCAAGGTGCTGATCCTGGCCAATTCCCCCTGCCTCTCCGAGGCGCAGGCCGAGGCGCTCGAGGCCTATGTGGCCCGCGGCGGCTCGCTGGTGGTGGCCCACGAGACCGGCACGAGGACGCCGGACAACGCGCCCCGTCCCGTCCCTTTGCTCGCCGACCTGCTCGGCTATCGGGTCATCCGGCCCAGCCGCGGCCCGGTCAAGAACACCTATGTGGCGCTCAATGGCGACCACCCGATCGCCCGGGGCTTCGACGGCGCGGCCCGCATCATGGGCGGCACCCACCTCATCGGCGTCGAGGCGGTGGCCGGCGCGGCCCGGCCCTTCCTCTATGTGCCCGATTTCCCCGACCTGCCGATGGAGGAGGTCTATCCGCGCGAGGCGCCGCGGGGGGCGGCGGTCATTGCCCGGGAGCATCCGGGCGGCGGCCGCACCGTCTACATCCCCTGGAACATCGGCGCCATCTTCTGGGAGGTGCTGGCCGGCGACCATGCGCGGCTGATCGCCAATGCGGTAGGCTGGGCGCTGGGCGCGCGTCCGGCGGTGGAGGTCGAGGGCAGGGGGGTTTTCGACCTCTCGGTCCGCGAGGGTGACGGCACCACCGTGGTGCTGGTCAACAACCTCACCAATCCCATGATGATGAAGGGGCCGATCCGCGAGGTCTATCCGGTGGGGCCGGTCACCGTCTCGGTGGCGGTCCCGCCCGGCCGCACGGTGAGGCGCGTGCATCTGGTCTCGGCGGGGGACGAGGTGGAATTCGCCCTTGCCGACGGTCGCGTCCGTGCCAGCATCGGGCAATTGACCACGCTCGAGGCGATTCAGTTCGACTGGGGCTGAGCCGGGGCAGGGAGGAGGCCTCATGCTGCGCTACGTGATCAAGCGGATATTCTACATGATCCCGACCCTGTTCGGGCTCTCGCTGATCGCCTTCATGATCATCCAGTTGCCGCCGGGCGACTACGTCACCTCGATGATCGCCTCGATGCAGGATTCGGGCGCCAATGTGGACCCGCGCCAGATCGAGCGGTTGCGCGAGATCTACGGCTTCAACGATCCCATCTGGGTGCAGTACCTCAAATGGATCGGGGGCATCCTGTTCCGCGGCGATTTCGGCTATTCCTTCGAGTGGAACCGCCCGGTCGCCGACCTGATCTGGGAGCGCATGGGCTCCACCCTCGCCATTTCCGTCGCCTCGCTGCTCTTCGTATGGGCGGTGGCGCTGCCCATCGGCATCTATTCGGCGGTGCGCCGCCATTCGGTGGGCGACTATGTCTTCACCTTCATCGGCTTCATCGGCCTCGCCGTGCCCAACTTCATCCTGGCGCTGACGCTGATGTATCTGAGCTACCGCTATTTCGGGCAGAGCGTGGGCGGGCTGTTCTCGCCCGAATATGTCGAGGCCCCCTGGAGCTGGGGCAAGTTCGTCGACCTGCTCAACCATCTGTGGATCCCGATCATCGTCATCGGCACCTCCGGCACCGCCGCGCTCATCCGGGTGCTGCGCGCCAACCTCACCGACGAGTTGCACAAGCCCTATGTCATCACCGCCAAGGCCAAGGGCCTGCCCGAGCACCGCGTGGTGCTGAAATACCCGGTGCGCATCGCGCTCAACCCCTTCGTGTCGGCCATCGGCTGGGTGCTGCCCGAGCTGGTGTCCGGCGTCACCATCACCGCCATCGTGCTCAACCTGCCCACGGCCGGCCCGCTGCTGCTGCGCGCGCTCATCAGCCAGGACATGTACCTGGCCGGCAGCTTCATCCTGCTCATGGGCGTGCTCACCCTGATCGGCATGCTGGTCTCCGACCTGCTGCTCGCCCTTCTCGATCCTCGCATCCGGTTCACCTGATGACTGCGCACACCTTCATCGACGGCGCTCCCGAAACCGGGCCGGCCACCACCCCGCTCAAGCCCGGCACCGGCCCGGGCGACACCGCGGCGGCCGGCCAGTGGCGGCTGATCTGGTACAAGTTCTCGCGCAACCGGCTGGCCCTGGTGTCGGGCTGGGTGATCCTGTTCTTCTGCTTCGTCGGCCTGTTCGCCGAGTTCCTGGCGCCCTCGGTGCCCGATGCGTCGCGGCCGCAATTCACCAATGCGCCGCCCCAGCAACTGGGTCTGTTCGTCACCGGGCCGGACGGCTCGAGCCGCTTCCAGCTCCACGTCACCGGCTATGCCATGCAGGTCGATCCGGCTTCGCTGCGCCGCACCTATGTGGCCGATCCCGACCAGGTCGTGCCCGTGGGCCTGTTCGTGCCGGGCGCGCCCTATCGCATGTGGGGCCTGTTCGACACCAATATCCACCTGCTCGGCCCCCTGAGCCCCGGGGATACCATGTATCTGCTCGGCACCGACCGGCTGGGGCGCGACCTGTTGACCCGGCTGGTCTACGGCACGCGCATCTCCATGTCGATCGGCCTTGTCGGCGTCTGCATCAGCCTGCTGCTCGGCGTGGTGCTGGGCGCGGTCTCGGGCTTTTACGGCGGGGTGGTCGACACCGTGATCCAGCGCATCATCGAGGTCATCTCCTCCATGCCCACCATCCCGCTGTGGTTGGGCCTCGCCGCGGCCATCCCGCTGAGCTGGTCGCCGTTGACGGTCTATTTCGTCATCACCCTCATCGTGTCGCTCTTCGGCTGGACCGGGCTGGCGCGCGAGGTGCGCGGCCGCTTCTTCGCCCTGCGCGGCGAGGATTTCGTCACCGCCGCCAAGCTCGACGGCTCCTCCGAGCGCCGGGTGATCTTCCGGCATATCCTGCCCTCGCTCACCAGCCATATCCTCGCCGTCGTCACCCTGGCCCTGCCCACCATGATCGTGGCCGAGACGGCGCTGAGCTTCCTCGGCATCGGCCTCAAGGCCCCCATCGTCTCCTGGGGCGTGCTCCTGCAGGAGGCGCAGAACGTGCGCACCATCGCCAATGCGCCCTGGCAGCTGGTCTGGCCGGCCGGGGCGGTGGTGCTCACCGTGCTCGCCTACAACTTCCTCGGCGACGGCCTGCGCGACGCCGCCGACCCTTATGAAAGCTGATCCGATGCTCGCTCCGGCCGCCTCGGCGACGACCACCACGGCGAAGGACGGGGACGTCGTCCTCAGCGTCGAGAATCTGAGCCTCGATTTCCGCCTGCGCACCGAGGTGCTGCATGCGGCCCGCGACGTGAGCTTCAAGCTCAGGCGCGGCAAGACGCTGTGCCTCGTCGGCGAAAGCGGCTCGGGCAAGAGCGTCACCGCGCGGGCGCTGATGCGCATCATCGACCGCAACGGCGCCATCGCCGGCGGACGCATCGTGCTCTCCGGCGAGAAGGGCGATGTGGACATCGCCCAGTTGGACGAGCGCAGCCGCGAACTGCTCGCCATCCGCGGCGGCCGCATCGGCCTCATCTTCCAGGAGCCGATGAGTTCGCTGTCGCCGGTCCACACCATCGGCAGCCAGATCATCGAGGCGGTGCGCCTGCACACCAGGATGGACAAGCGCCGGGCGCGCGAGCGGACCGTCGAGCTCCTGCGCCAGGTGGAGATCCCCGATCCCGAGCAGATGGTGGACCGCTATACCTTCGAGTTCTCCGGCGGCATGCGCCAGCGCGCCATGATCGCCATGGCCCTGGCGGCGGACCCGGAAGTCCTGATCGCCGACGAGCCGACCACCGCGCTCGACGTCACCACCCAGGCGGAAATCCTCGATCTCATCAAGCGCCTGCAGGTCAGCCGCGGCATGGCCATGCTGCTCATCACCCACGACATGGGCGTGGTGGCCGAGGTGGCCGACGAGGTCGCGGTCATGCATTTCGGCCGCATCGTCGAATTCGGCCCGGTCGACGCCATCTTCCACGATCCCAGGCATGCCTATACGCGGCGCCTGCTCGATTCCACCGTCAAGCTGGAGCAGAACCGCCGTGCCATGACGCGGCCGGAAACCGCGTCCGCACCCCGGATCGTGCTCTCGGCCCGCAATCTCACCAAGGTCTACGGGGCGGCCCGCTCCTGGTTCGGCGGCGCCGGCTATGCGGTCAAGGCGGTGGACGATGTCAGCTTCGATCTCCATGCCGGGGAAAATCTCGGCATCGTCGGCGAAAGCGGCTCGGGCAAGACCACGCTGGGGCGCATGCTGCTGCGCACGGTGGAGCCGACCTCCGGCACGGTCACCTTCTTCGGCGACGCCGGCCCGCTGGAGGTCACCGGCCTGTCCAGGCGCGGGCTGCGCGGCTTCCACCGCCAGGTGCGGCTGGTCTTCCAGGACCCCTTCGCCTCGCTCAATCCGCGCATGACCATCCGCGACATCGTCGGCGATCCGCTCGTGGTGACCCACGGGCTGGGCGGCAAGGCGCTGGACCGGCGGGTGAGCGAATTGCTTGAGCTCGTGGGGCTGGACCCGGCCATGCGCGAGCGCTATCCCCACGCCTTCTCCGGCGGCCAGCGCCAGCGCATCGGCATCGCCCGGGCCCTGGCGCTCGATCCGAAAATCATCATTGCCGACGAGGCCACCGCCGCGCTCGACGTCTCCATCCGCGCCCAGATCCTCGACCTGCTGCTCGACATCCAGAAGCGGCTCGGCCTGAGCTTCATCTTCATCTCCCACGACATTTCCGTGGTCCGCTATTTCTGCGACCGCGTCGCCGTCATGCATCGCGGCAGGCTGGTCGAGCTCGGCCCGGCCGAGCAGATCTGCACCGCACCGCAACAGGCCTATACCAAGAGCCTCATCTCGGCCGTGCCCAATCCCGATCCGCGCCACAAGCGCATGCTCCACCGCACCCGCTTCACCAGCTGAGGATTCTTGCCCGTGCCCCTGTCAGCGTGCTTCCACCCGGTGTCATTCCCGCAAAAGCGGGAACCCCTGTCTACAGGGAACGGAGGGTCCCGCCTTTACTTGGTGGCCGGTCGCGTCAAGGGAGCTGCATGATGCCGAAGTTTTCCGCCAACCTGTCGTTTCTCTATGCGGAGCTTGCTTTCCTCGACCGCTTCGCCGCCGCGGCGAAGGACGGCTTCAGGGCCGTCGAATATGTCAGCCCCTATGAGGTTCCGTCCGGGGACATCGCAGCCGCTCTCGCCGCCAACGGCCTGACCCAGGCCCTGTTCAACCTGCCCGCCGGCGACTGGGGGGCCGGCGAGCGCGGCATCGGCTGCCTGCCCGACCGGGTGGAGGAGTTCCGCCGCGGCCTCGATACCGCCATCGCCTATGCCAGGGCGCTGGATTGTCCCACGGTCAACTGCCTCGCCGGCATCGCCCCGCAAGGCGCCGACCAAGCCCTGCTCGACAGGACCCTCGCCGACAATCTCGCCTATGCCGCCCCGCGCCTTGCCGATGCCGGCATCGCCCTGGTCTTCGAGCCGATCAACCGGCGCGACATCCCGGGCTATCACGTCGCCACCACCGATCATGCCGAAACCATCATGGCCATGGCCGGCGTCGACAACCTCAGGCTCCAGTACGATTTCTACCACATGCAGGTTTCGCAGGGCGACCTGATCCCCACCTTCGAGCGCCTGTTCGACCGCATCGGCCATGTGCAGATCGCCGACAATCCGGGCCGCAACGAGCCGGGCACCGGCGAGATCAACTACGATTTCATCCTCGGCGCGCTCGACCGTCTCGGCTATGCCGGCTGGGTCGGCTGCGAATACAAGCCCAGGACCACCACCACCGGGGGTCTCGGCTGGATGGCACCCTATCGGAAGGAGGCCTGAGCCATGAAGATCGCGTTCATCGGCCTCGGCGTCATGGGGCGCCCGATGGCCGGGCACCTGCTGGCGGCGGGGCACGAATTGTTCGTCCACCGGGTCAGGGCGGTCTCGCAGCACCTGGTCGAGGCCGGCGCGCAGCCTGCGGGCAGCCCGCGCGAGGCCGCCGCCGCGGCCGAGGTGGTGATCCTGATGGTGCCCGACACGCCCGATGTCGAGGCGGTGCTGTTCGGCCCCGACGGCGTGGCCGAGGGCATCCGCGCCGGCGCGCTGGTCATCGACATGAGCTCCATCTCGCCGGTAGCCACCAAGCAGTTCGCCGCGCGGCTGGCCGGCAAGGGCGTCGACTATCTCGACGCGCCGGTCTCGGGCGGCGAGGTCGGCGCCAGGAACGCGGCGCTGACCATCATGGTGGGCGGCTCCGAGGCGGCCTATGAGCGGGCGCTGCCGCTGTTCCGGCTCATGGGCAAAAACGTCACCCTGGTCGGCGGCGTGGGCGACGGGCAGACCGCCAAGGTCGCCAACCAGATCATCGTCGGCCTCACCATAGAGGCGGTGGCCGAGGCGCTGCTCTTCGCCAGGAAAGCCGGGGCCGACCCGGCCAAGGTGCGCGAGGCGCTGATGGGGGGCTTCGCCGCCTCGCGCATCCTCGAAGTGCATGGCGCGCGCATGATCGAGCGTACCTTCGATCCCGGCTTCCGCATCCGCCTGCACCGCAAGGACCTGTCGCTGGCGCTCGACGCCGCCAGGGCGCTGGAGCTGGCCCTGCCCAACACCGCCGCCACCGCCCAGCTCATGAACGCCGCCCTCGCTCTGGGCGATGGCGACAAGGATCACTCGGGTCTCATCCGCACTCTGGAGACGCTGGCCGGCGCCGGCGGCGACTGAGCCCCTTTATCGCGACACCGGCCTCGGGCGGCGTTCCGGCGCCGCACGGCCCCCTATTGCCTGGAGACACAGCACAATGCCGCTCGACAAGCTGCCGCAGACCCCCTTCGGCGCCGTCTATTTCCGCAAGTCCAATCCGCCGCGCGAGGATTGGGAACGCGACTATGCCGTGGCCGCCGAGGACGGGCTCAACGTCTTCCGCCACTGGTTCATGTGGTCGGCCATCGAGCGCAAGCCCGGCGTCTACGATTGGGACGACTACGACCGGCAGATGGACCTCGCCGCAAGCAACGGCATCAAGACCATCATCGCCGAATTGACCCATACCGTGCCCGACTGGGCCTATCGCCAGTTCGCCCATGCCCGCCAGCTGCGCGCCGACGGCCGCCCCCTCGCCCCCATCATGGGGGTGAGCGCGGCGGTGGGCGGCTTTGCGCATAATGGCGGCGGGGCCGGCTCGCTCACCATGAACTGCCCCGAGGTCAGGGACGCCGCCGGCGCCTTCCTCACCGCGCTCGCCAGCCGCTACAAGGGTCATCCGGCGCTGCTGGGCTACGACATATGGAACGAGGTCAACTATTCGGCCGATGTCGATTTCTCCGTCTACATGCAGGCCGATTTCCGCCTGTGGCTGCAGCGCAAATATGGCGACCTCGAAACCCTGGCCCAGGCCTGGTATCGCTATTCCTACGCCGATTGGGACGATATCGAGCCGCCCCGGGAGGTCGCCGCCTATCCGCAGAATCTCGACTGGCTCGAGTTCAAGCGCGACAACTACTACGCCCAGATGCAGTGGCGCATCGACACCATCCGCGCCGTGGACCAGGATTGCCTGATCGCCGCCCATGGCGTCGGCGGCGCCATTCCCAACATGGCCGCCCACGGCTCGGACGATTGGCTGGCCGCCTCCAAGGTCGAGCTCTACGGGCTGACCTGGGTGCCCGGCCGGCGCGGCTTCAAGCCCTGGCAGAACTTCTTCGGCCCCGATCTCACCCGCGCCGCCGCCCGCGGCAAGCCGTGGTGGCATGCCGAGCGGCCCGGCGGGCCGTTGTGGATGCAGCCGCAGGTGCTGGGCCGCGACAAGCAGGATGCCCGGGTCATGGAGCCCGAGGACATTCGCCTCTTGACCATGACCTCCTTCGCCGCCGGCGCCACCGGGGTGATGAACCTGCGCTATCGCCCTCTGCTCGACGGCCCGCTGTTCGGCGCCTTCGGCTCCTACGGCATGGACGGCAGCCGCACGCCGCGCTCGGACATGGCCAGCGCGCTCGCCAGATGGGCCAACGCCCCCCGCCAGCGCCATCTCTTCGCCGCCCGCCCGGTCAGGGGCGATATCGGCCTGCTGGTCATTCCCGAGGCCCAGGCCTGGGACTATCTGCTCAACCACAATCACTGCCCGGAAACCTATCGCCAGGCCATGTGGGGCGCCTATCGCGGCTTCTTCGACAACGGCATCCAGGCAGACTGGGTGCATGTCGAGGACATCGCCGGCTACGACCTGCTCTATGCGCCCTATCCCATCGCCATGACCGCCGGCACCGCCGCCGCCCTCGCCGCCTGGGTGGAGGCCGGCGGCACGCTGATCTCCGAGGCGACGCCCGGCTATTTCGGCGACCGCGGCAAGGTCGGCACGGTCCAGCCCAATCACGGTCTCGATCGCGTCTTCGGCGTGCGCGAGGACGAGGTGGAGTTCATGCCCGACATCGGCGAGCGCATCGGCTTCTCCTTCGCCGGCGCTTCGGTGCGCGGCGGCGGTTTCCTGCAATCCTACCGCCTCGCCGGCGCCGGCGAGCTGGGACGGTTCGACGACGGCCGCCTCGCCGTGGCCGAGCATGCCCATGGCAGGGGGCGGACCCTGTTGGTCGGCACCCATCCGGGCATCGGCTACTTCACCCGCAGCGAGCCGGGCAACAGCGCCTATTTCCGGGCGGTTCTGGCCTGGTCCGGCCGGCAGCCGCGCGTCGCCTGCTCCGACAACCGGCTGCAGGCCCGGCTGCATCAGGATGGCGACCGGCGCGTGCTCTGGCTGCTCAACCCGTTGCGGGAGGCGGTGACCGTCTCGGTCGGCGTCGACGGCGCGCCGGCCAGGGCTGCCGAGCAATACTGGGGCGCGGCGGAGGCGCTGGTCTCGGACGGTGTCTATGCCGTGCCGCCGCGCGACGGGCTGGTGGTCTCGCTCGGTGCGCCGGGCACCTAACTTGCCCCGCGCTTGTTATGTTGCGTTATGCAGGCAGGGCGCGTAAGCACAGGGGGATAATCGGGGGCAGATTTGTCGCGCGTCACGCTAACCACCATCGCCAAGGCCACCGGCCTGTCGAAATTCGCCGTCTCGCGCGCCCTCTCGGGCAAGAGCGGCGTCAGCGAGCAGACGCGCCGGCTGGTGCAGGACGTGGCGGCCGAGCTCGGCTACGAGCGCCAGGCCGCCCCGGTCCCGGTGCCGGGAACGCTCGGCGTGGTCTTCCACGATGCCGACCTCATCAATTCCGAGCTGCAGCTGCTCGTGCAGACCGGCTTTCAGACCGAGGCGCAGAAGCGCGGCTATCAGAGCCGCATGATCTGGACCCATCTGCCCGAGGAGATCGGCGCCTTCGCGCGCCATTGCGCCGGCGTCGCCATGGTCGGCCCGCATCTGCGCGAAAGCATGTATCTGGTCAAGGAAATGGGCAAGCCGGTGGCCCGCAACGGCTGGATCGAGCCGCTCGAGGGATTCGACATGGTGCACGGCACCGACCACGAGGCCGGTGCCGCCGTCGCCCAATACCTGCTGCAGCTCGGCCACCGGCGCATCGCCTATGTGCACGGCGCCCCGCGCTATCGCGGCCGCCGCGAGCGCTTCTACGGCCTGCGCGAGGTGCTGGAACAGTATCCCGAGGTGCAGTTCCGCCAGATGACCTTCGACGCCGAGACCATGTTCCTCGACCGGCTCCGCGAGATCCAGGCGGACGGCTTCATGCCCACCGCCTTCTTCTGTGCCCATGACGGTCTGGCGCTGACCGCCCTGTCCGAGCTGATGCGCCTGGGCTACCGCATCCCCCAGGACGCCACCGTCATCGGCTTCGGCGATTTCTCCGCCGCCACCCAGATCACCCCCAATCTCACCACGGTCAAGACCCAGGGTCACGAGATCGGCGCCGGCCTGGCCCGCATCCTCGACGACCGCATCCAGGGCCGCATCCACCCGGCGGTGCCCCTGCGCATCATGGTCACCGGGCCCCTGATCGAGCGCCAGTCCTCCGGCCCCGCCCCCGCCGCCTGACCCCGGAGCGGCTCGGGCTGTGCCGGATCCTCGATTCCTTCGCCCCTCCCCTCGCGGGGAGAAGCAAACCTACAGGCCCAGCGCGGTCATCGTCTCGATGGAGCGGCGGGCGAAATACTGCCAGTCGCTCGGATTGTCGTGCTCGGCCACGATGTGGTCGGCGCGGGTCTGGCGGAACAGCGGCACCAGCGCCGGCCAGTCGATGATGCCGTCGCCGGTGGCGGCCCAGCCGTCGTCCGCCCCGGTGCCGGGCGGCGCGGTGTCCTTGAGCTGGATGGCGCGGATGCGCTCGGCATAGCGGGCGAGCTCGGCCGCCGGATCGGCGCCGGCCCGCACGATCCAGCCGCAGTCGATCTCGAACCACACCGTGTCTCCGCCGGCGGCGAGGATGTGGTCGATGGGTCGGCTGCCGTCGGGCAGGGGGAGATATTCGAAATCGTGGTTGTGCCAGGCGACGGCCAGGCCGTGCGGGGCCGCCTTCTCGGCGCCGGCGGCGAGCTTTTCGCCCAGGGCGCGCCAATAGCCCGGCGTGTTCCTGCGCTCCTCGGCGGCCACATAGGGCGGAATCATCAATTCGGCGCCGAGGGCAAGGGCGATGTCGATGAACCGGTTCGGCTCCTCGACCAGGCCGGCCAGCGGCATGTGGAAGCCGTAGCAGGCCAGCCCCGCATCGTCGAGCTGGCGGCGGAACAGGGCGGGATCGGCCTCATAGGCCGGCAGCCAGGGCTCGATGGCGTCGTAGCCCATGGCTTTGAGGATGGGCAACTGGTCGGCCAGCGGCGGGAAGTTGCGCGAGGAATAGAGCTGGTAGGCCTTGCGGTAGGTCATGGAAGGCATCGGCGTGACCCTATGGCTGCGGCTCCTTGTCCTTGTCGAACTCCAAAAGCTCGATCATCACGCCCAGATCCTTGACCGTGTCGTAGTAGGCGTAACGGCCATGGCTGCCGTCGAACTCGCCGCGCTGCAGCAGCCTGTGGCCCTTGGATTCGAGATAGGCGTGGCGTTTGGTGAGGTTGCGGGTGCGGAAGGCGATGTGGTGGCAGCCGGGCCCCTTTTCCTCCAACAGGTCGCGCCAGGCGCTCTTTTCCGGGCCGGGCTCGAGAAATTCCACGTCGATATTGCCGAACTTGAACATCATGATGCGGCAGCCCACCGCGGCCGGCATGCCGTTGTAGATCGCCCTGGCCTCCTCGGGCTCGGCGGCCTTGCCTTCCTTCGGCATCGGCTTGCCGGTGAGGTCCGAGAACCACTGCGCCGATTTCACCACGTCGTCGGTGACGAAGCAGATCTGCATCACCTCGTCTTCGTCAAGCAAGCGCTTGTCCATGTCAGTCATCCTGGTTGTGAGGGTCCCGGCGGCCCGGAGCGCAATGCCCCGGGTCGCCGGGCGTCGCTGGGAGGAGAGAAGGCGGCCCCGGCCTCAGCCGAGGATGATGTCGTGGTTCTCCTGCATCTGGGCGATGGCGTCGTCGACGCTCATGGTCGGGTCGCTCCAGAAGTTGAACACCACGTCCCAGATGGAGTTCTGCCAGTCGGCATCCGAGACCGAATGCGGATTCTGCACCTGGTGGGCGGGGTCGGCGAGGATGCCGAGCACCTCCTGCGAGCAGGCGTCGAGCGCGCTTTCTGGCGCATCGAGCCGCACCGGGGTCGAGCCCTTGGCCAGCGCGAAATCGGCCTGGATGGCCGGATCGACCACCACCGAGGCGAAGTCGAGCTCGGCCTGGTCGACATCCTCCGGCTGGCCGCCCAGCAGGCCCCAGCTGTCCACCGTCACCACCACCGCCTGGGCGCCGGGGATCTGGACGCAGCCGAAATCGGTGCCCGCCACCTTGCCGGCCGCCGTCCATTCGCCCTTCATCCAGTCGCCGTGGATCTGCATCAGTGCCTGGCCGGTGATGACGGCATTGGTGGTGACGTTCCATTCGCGGTTGGCCGAGCCCTCGTCCGCGGCCTGCTGGAACTTGCGCAGCCAGTCGAGCAGCGAGCGCATCTGCGCCGAATCGATGGCGGCCGGGTCGGGCTGCTCGCTATAGATGCTGAGGTAGAAGTCGGGACCCCCGATGGCGGCCGCCAGGGCATGGGTCAGATAGCCGATCTGCCATTGCTGCCCGCCTATGGCCAAAGGGATGTAGCCGGCATCGCTGACCTTCTGGAAATCGGCGAACATGGCGTCGAGCGAATCCCAGGCCTCCGGATCGACGCCGGCGGCCGCGGCCACCTCCTTGTTGTAGTAGACCATGCCGTCGATATGGATGGCGGTGGGCACCTTCATGATCTCGCCGTCGACGGTGATCGACTTGACCACCGAATCCGGCAGGTGCTCGAGATAGCCCTGCTCGGTGAAGTATTCGGTGATCGGCCGGCCCAGCCCCATGGCCGACAGGTCGCGATAGACGCCGGGATTGGATTCCATGAACACGTTGGGCGGGGTGCCGCCGGTCACCAGGTTCATCAGGTTGACGTTGGAGCCGGTATTGTGGGGAATGGCGATGTCGGTCCAGGTGTGGCCCTTGGCCTCGAGCCCCGCCTTGAGCACGTTGAGCGCCGCCACCTCCGGGCCCGAGGACCAGGAATGGTAGACGACGAGATCGGTGGCGCTGGCCGCCGTGCCGAGTAGCAGCGTGGCGGTCAGCCCGCCCAGTATGGTCTTGCGCAACATCGTTGGTTCCTCCCTTGTGATGCTGTCTACAGTCGCCGCCCGCTCCGGGCGTCGAACAGATTGGCCTTGCCCGCCTGGAAGCCGACCTCCACCCGGTCGCCGGGCTGGAGCCCCCCGGCCCGGTCGGGCGATATGCGCAGGGCCAGATGGTCGGGCGCGAAGGCGAGATAGAGCGTGGCGTCCGAGCCGGTCCGCTCGGTCGAGCGCACCGGCAGGGTGAAGCTGCCCGCCAAGGGCCCGCTGGCCGCGCCCTTGAGGTCGAAATGTTCCGGCCGGAGCCCCGCGATCACCGCCATGCCGTCCTCGGGGGCGGCGGCGAAAGGGTAGTCGGTGACGTCGAGCGCGGCGCCCGGGGCGAACACGGCCTCGACCCGTCCCGCGGCGAGGCGGAGCGTCGCGGGCCGCAGGTTCATCGCCGGCGCGCCGATGAAGCCGGCCACGAACAGGTTGGCGGGGCGCTCGTAGATCTCGTCCGGCGTGCCGAACTGCTGGATCACCCCGGCATCCATCACCGCGATCTTGGTGGCCATGGTCATGGCCTCGATCTGGTCGTGGGTGACGTAGACGACGGTGGACTTGAGCTCGTCGTGCAGCTTCTTGATCTCGAGCCGCATCTCGGTCCTGAGCTTGGCGTCGAGATTGGAGAGCGGCTCGTCGAACAGGAACACGCCGACCTTCTTCACCAGCGCCCGGCCGATGGCGACGCGCTGGCGCTGGCCGCCGGAAAGCTGGGCCGGCTTGCGGTCCAGGAGCGGCTCGATCTGCAGCAGCCTGGCGGCCCAGGCGATGCGCCGCTCCTGCTCGTCCCGGGGCAGCCTGCTGGCGGCGAGGCCGAACCTGAGGTTCCCCCGCACCGTCTTGGTGGGGTAGAGCGCATAGGATTGGAACACCATGGCCAGGCCCCGGTCCTTGGGGTCGAGATCGGTGACGTCGCGGTCCCCGATGGTGATGCGGCCCTCGGTCACCTCGAGCAGCCCGGCCAGCAGGTTGAGCAGCGTGGTCTTGCCGCAGCCGGAAGGGCCGAGCAGCACCAGGAAGTCGCCGTCCTCGATGGCGAGGTTGAGATCGTCCAGCACGGTGACGGCGCCGTAGCGCTTGACGATATGTTCGAAGCTGACGGCGGGCATGGCGCTAACCCTTGATGGCGCCGGCGGTGACGCCCTGCACGAAGAGCTTGCCGACGAGGAAGTAGACGACGAGGGGCGGGATGGCCGTCAGCAGCGCCGCGGCCATGTTGTGGGCGTAGTTGGTGGTGCCGGTGGAGATGGTGATGAGATTGGCGAGGTTGACCGTCATCGGCTGGCCGGCGAGGCCCCCGAAGGTCACCCCGATCAGGTAGTCGTTCCAGATCGAGGTGATCTGCAGGATGAGGATGACGATCAGGATATTGCCGCTCATCGGCACGATGATCTCGAAGAAGATCCGCCAGAACGAGCCCGAATCCATGATCGCGGCCGACATGATCTCGGTGGGGATGTCCTTGTAGTAGTTGCGGAAGATCAGCGTCAGCACCGGCATGGCCAGGATGGCGTGGATCAGCGCCACCCCCCACAGCGTGCCGTAGACCTTGAGCGTGGTGGTCATCACGATCAGCGGATACATGATGATCTGGAAGGGCACGAAGGCGCAGATGAACAACACGAACAGGAAGGTGCCGGCCCAGCGCACGTTCCACAGCGCCAGCGCGTAGCCGGTGACCATGGACAGGGCGATGGAGAGGATGAGCGAGGGGAAGAGGATGGCCACCGAGTTCCAGAACCCCACCTTCAGCCCGTCGCAGCGTATGCCCGAGCAGGCCCGGTTCCAGGCATGGTCCCAGGCCTCGAGGCTCCACACCTGCGGCAGGGCGAAGATGGCGCCCTCGCGGATCTGGTCCATGGTCTTGAACGAGGTGACCACCACCACATAGAGCGGGATGCAGAAGAACAGCGCGCACATGCCGAGGAACACCAGCACGGCGATGGACTGGGGCGTGATGCGCTTCCTGAGGCGCGCGAAGACCGGCGCGCGGCTGACCGGCACCTCGCCGGCGCCCGCGGCGCGCTCGGAGACGGAGATCTGGCTCATCGGGCGGCCTCCCGCTTGCGCTGCTGCCAGGCGGTGAGGGCGACCAGCGGGATGAAGACCACGAAGGTGATGGCCAGCATCATCACCGCGGCGGTCGAGGCATAGCCGAGATTGGACTTGGCCGAGAGGGCGTTGATGGTGAAATAGGCCGGCACCCAGGTGGATTGGCCCGGCCCGCCATTGGTCATCGCCACCACCACGTCATAGGCCTTGATGACCCCCAGCGAGAGCAGGATGGCGCAGGTGATGAAGGTGAATTTCATCATCGGGATGATGATCTCGACATAGACGCGCCACAGCGGCACGCCGTCGAGCCTGGCCGCGCTCCAGATCTCCGAATTGATGCCCTTGAGCCCCGCCAGCATCAGCGCCATGTAGAAGCCCGCGCTCTGCCATACCGAGGCGAGGATGATGGCGTACATGGCCGTGTCGGGCTGGGCGAGGCAGGTGAAGGCCACCTGCCCGCCCCGGGCGCCCCCGTCGACCCCCCCCTGCCAGCCCAGCCCCCTGAGGAAGCTCTGCGCGCCGAGCGTGGGATTGAAGATCCACCGCCAGGCCGCGCCGGTGACGATGAGCGACACGGCCAGGGGATAGAGGAAGACGGTGCGGAAGAAGCTCTCCCCGCGCTTCTCCTTGTCGATCATGGCGGCGAGGATGAAGCCGAAGACGATGGCCAGCGCGCTGCCGAGGCCCAGCACCACCAGGTTGCGCAGCGAAATCTCCCAGCCGGCGTCGCGGAACAGCCGGTCGTATTGCCGTCCCCATTCGGACCAGTCGATCTCGTAGTCCGGCAGGCGCCGGCTGCGGGTGAAGGAAAGGTAGACGGTCCAGCCGATGGAGCCGACAAAGGCCACGGCGGTGACCGCCAGCGCCGGCGTCAGGGCAAGCTGTGGTGCGATCCGGCTCCAGCGAGGGGCCATGCCTTTCCTCCCTGCAATCGGCGGCGACCGGTATTCCGGTTTCGCCGTCCGCCTGCTTGTATTATCGTTAAACTAAGAGCATAAACCCGCTTGCGTCAACTCCCCCGCCCAAGGTCAGGATGGAGTGGCGCGCTCGCGCCGGCCGGAGGAGGAAAGCGAAGTGAACTTGCGGAACGTCATGCCGATGCTGGGCTTCGGCACCTATGGCCGCTGGGGCGACGAGGGCCTCGCCGCGTTGCAGGTGGCGCTGGAGACGGGCTATCGCCATCTCGATACCGCCCAGACCTACAATACCGAGCGCGAGGTGGGCGAGGCGGTTCGCCGCTCGGGCCTGCCGCGCGGGGAGGTGTTCCTCACCACCAAGATCTCGACCGACAACTACGCCGAGGGCCGGCTGATTCCCTCCCTGCGCGACAGCCTCGGGGCCCTGGGGGTCGAGCAGGTCGACCTCACCCTGCTGCACTGGCCCTCCCCGCACGGCCGCCAGCCGCTGGAGAGCTATCTCACGCCCCTGCTCGAAGCCCAGGATCTCGGATTGACCCGCTTCGTCGGCGTCTCCAACTTCACCATCGCCCTCCTCGAGGAGGCGGAGCGCATCGCCGGCCCGGGCCGCATCGCCAACAACCAGATCGAGCTCAATCCCTATCTGCAGAACAGGACGCTGGCAGACTATTGCGGGCGCAAGGGCATCGTGGTCACCTGCTACCAGCCCATCGCCCATGGCCGGCTGGCCGGCGATCCGGTGCTGGGCGAGATCGGCCGGCGCCATGGCGCCAGCGTCGAGCAGGTGGCGCTCGCCTTCGAGCTCGCCAAGGGCTATGCGGCGATCCCCACCTCCGGCAAGGCCGAGCGCATCCGTTCCAATTTCGCTGCCGGCCGGATCGGCCTGTCCGCGGAGGAGATCGCGCAGATCGAAACCCTGGACCGCCACCAGCGTGGCATCGATCCCGATTGGGGTCCGGATTGGGACGTCTAGCGCCGGCCCGTTGACAGTCTTCGGGCGGAGTGCGATGACGCGGTGATATTAACGTTCCTACAAAGTCGGCATCGCTGACCCAGGAGACAGAGCGGCCCCGGCAGCGGCGGCCGGGGAGGATATCTGCATGCTCGGCATCACCGGCTACGGCCATGTGGCCATCAAGGTCACCGATCTCGACCGCTCGCTCGCCTTCTACCGCGACCGGCTCGGCTTTCCGGAAATGCTGCGCCTCACCAATGCGGACGGCTCCACCTGGCTGGTCTATCTGCGCATCACCGACGACCACTATCTCGAAATCTTCCCCGGGGCGGAGAACGACCGGGCGCCGGGCTGGAACGCCAACGGTGTCAACCACATATGCTTCACCATCGACGATCTCGACGCCACCGTCGCCCGCATCGAGGCGGCGGGCATCGCGCTGACCTCCCCTGTCAAGCCGGGGCTGGACGGCAACCGCCAGGCCTGGATAGAGGACCCCGACGGCAACCGGATCGAGCTGATGGAAATGGCGCCCGATTGTCTGCAGTATGCGGCGATCCGCCGGTTGCGGGCCGAACGGGCCTGACATCGGGGCGCCGGGACAGGAAAGAGCGGGGCGAGCTTGGGCAGACCGGTCGTTCGACTGAAGGACATCGCGGACAAGACCGGATTCTCCGTGAACACGGTCAGCCTCGCCCTGCGCGGCAGTCCCCGCATCCCCGAGGAGACGACGCGCCTCATCCGCGATGCGGCGCAGTCGCTCAACTACCTGCCCAACCACGTCGCCAAGTCGCTGGTCAGCCGCGAGACCAAGACGGTGGGGCTGGTGCTGACCGACATCACCAACCCGGCCCTCACCCAGGTGGCGCAGTCCATCGAGCTGGCGCTGGCCGAGCGCGGCTATTCCACGCTCTTCGCCACCTCCAACAACGATCTCGAGGAGGAAAGGCGCGTCATCGCCATGTTCCAGTCGCGCCGCGTCGACGGCATGCTGATCTATCCGCGCAACCATCGCGACCTCGACCATATCCGGGCGCTGCGGCGGGCCAACTACCCCGTGGTGCTGCTGGTGGGCGATCCCGATGCCGGGGTCGACGCCGTCTCGGTGGACGAGCGGCGCGGCGCCTATCGGGCGGTGCGGCACCTCATCGACATCGGCCACCGGCGCATCGGCATCATCGACAGCGCCAACCCGCTCGGCAACCGCGAGAAGCGCGACGGCTACATGGCCGCGCTCGCCGAGGCCGGCATCCCCTTCGATCCGGCGCTGTCCTCCGACCCCCAGGGCCATTCGGTCATTCGCGGCTACTGGGCCATGGACCGGCTCATGCGCATGGCCGGCCGGCCCACCGCCGTCTTCGCCGCCAACGATTCGCTCGCCATCGGCGCGCTGCGCTGGACCCAGAAGAACGGCATGGCCGTGCCCGACGAGGTGGCCATCGTCGGCTTCGACAATATCGAGTTCGCCGAGCATGCGGCGACCCCTCTCACCAGCGTCAACTACGAGATCCGCCTGGTCACCGATCTGGCCGTCGCCCGCCTGTTGGAGTTGATCGGCTTCAAGGACGCGCTGCCCGAGCCCAACGTGACGCTGATCGATCCGGAGCTGATCGTGCGCGAAAGCACGCAGAGGCTGTAGCCTCGCATCGTGCCGGTGATTCTACCGACCTCCGGCCGCTGCCGATGGCGATGCCCGGCTTCGGCCATGGCATCAATCCAGGGGATGATTGGGTGTCAAGTTTCTTGACTGCTCCGGCGCGCGGGGCTACCAGAGGCCGGAGATTGGCTGCGTGAGACGAGGCGAGATGCCGACCAGTGCTGCTTTAGACCGGACCAGGCCCGCCCGGAAGGAGGCGGGTCCGATCATCCATCACGGGCGGCGGCTCAAGCATGCGCGGCTGCTCAAGGGCTATACGCTCAAGCAGCTCGCCGAGCGGGTCGACTGCTCGGAAAGCATGATCTCCAAGCTGGAGAACAGCCGGCTCTCCCCCTCGCTGTCCATGCTGCACCGGCTGGCCGCCGCGCTCGACATCTCGGTTCCCGACCTGTTGATCCAGCCCGACGAGGCCGAGGCCGGCCACGACGTGGTCGTCTTCCCCGCCAAGCGCTTTCCCGCCGGGGACGGGGAGGTCAAGGTCTGGTTCGACCGCATCCTGCCCTTCGACAAGTCCGGCCTGCTGCAGGTCAACATCCTGCACCTGCTGGCCGGCGCCGAGCAGCCCCGCTTCCTGGCCCATGAGGGCGAGGAGTTCATCTATGTGCTGGAAGGGGCGATGGACGTCATCTTCCCCGACAAGGTCTATACCGTCTCCGCCGGCGAGGGCATCTACTTCGCCTCGACCCGCGACCACCGCTACAAGAATCACGGCGAGGCCCCGGCCCGCGCCCTCTGGGTCAACACCCCGCCCACCATGGGCTGAGCGGCGAGGGAGGGAGCGGGCGGGGGAGGCCGTCCCAGCCGGCGTCACCACCCGGCCGTCCGGGTGGTGCATGCGCCGCCGCGGCAGCGCGGCCCTCTCACTCCGCCGCCGCGACCCGCTCCATGCCGGCGCCGGAGGGCAGGTCGTACATGCCCTGGCTCAGCCCGTTGAGGTAGCCGATCACCTCCTCGGAAGGCATGACATTGGCGTATTTGGCATGCATGTCGCACAGGTTGATGGCGTGGTTGGCCTGGGCGCGGTCGAAGCAGCCGTCCTCCACCACCGTCACCCGGTAGTTGAGCGAGAAGGCGTCGAGCACGGTGGCGCGCACGCAGCCCGAGGTGGTGGTGCCGGTAACGATGACGCTGTCGCAGCCCAGCAGCTGGAGATAGGAGGTCAGCGGCGTGCCGGCGAAGCCCGAGGGCTTCTGCTTGTGGATGACGATGTCGCGTGGGCCGGGGGCGATCTCGGCCACGATCTCGTTGCCGTCCAGTCCTTCGCTGGTGGCGGGCGCGGCCCCGGACAGGGCCTCCTCGCGGCGGCGCGCGCTCTTCCAGGCCCAGGAGCCGGCGTCCCATTTGTCGGCGCGCTGCACGCCGGTGGTGTAGATGATGGGAATGCCCTTGCCGCGGCAGGTCTCGATCAGCTTCTGCAGCACCGGCATGGCCTGCCAGGCATATTCGCCGCAGGAGGTGCGCCATTTGCGGATGCTCTCGAGGATCGGCGTCGGCTTCTCGTCGCAGAAGGCGTAGTTGACGTCGATGACGAGCAGCGCCGGGCGCTTGCCCCATTCGGCCAGCGAGCCGAAGCCCGAGGCGGCGAACACCGCCTTGTCCTCTTCGCTCAGATACTTGTCCCAAACACGGTCAGTCATGGTCGTTGGTCTCCTGGTTGCGGGGGTGGGAAGTCTCGTGAGGCCGGGCGAGCAGGCGCCGGCCGGCCAGCACGAAGACGGCGCCGAAGCCGACGAGCAGGGCGGCATTGACCAGCAGCCCGCCGCCATAGCCGATGGGGGTGACATCGACCAGCGCGCCGATGGCCAGGGGCCCGACCAGATAGCCGAAATCGCCGGCGAAGCGCAGCAGGCCCATGGCCGGCCCCTGCTGGCCCGGCGGCGTGACGTCCACGGCATAGGCGCCGATGGCCGGCCCGCCTATGCCGGTGGCGAGCCCGATGGCGATCATGCCGGCGAACAGCATGGCCGGGCTGCCGGCCAGGGCGATGCCCGCCAGCGCCGCCGCCGTCGCCAGCAGCGAGAAGGCGATGATGGCGGCGCGCGGCGCCCGGTCCACGAGGAAGGCGGCCGCCGGCAGCGCCGCGAGATTGGCCACCGCCGACAGCGACATGGCCAGCCCGAGCTGGTCCGGGCCGATGCCGAGGCGCTGGTCGGCCAGGAGCGGGATCATCTGCCACTGCCCGGCCGTGCGGGTGAGGAAGAAGCCGAAATTGGCCAGCAGCACGCAGAGGAATGGCAGGATGAGCAATAGGGGCAGCATGCCCCGCCCCGCGTGATGCGGGGCCTCGTCCTCCCCGGTCGCGGCGTCGTTGAACAGCATGAGAGGCAGCAGGCCCGACAGCAGCCCGATGGCCGCGGCGACGTAGAAGGGCCCGGAAAGCCCGAACAGGCTGGCCGACAGCCCGCCGAGGCCCGGCCCGAACGCCGCTCCCGCCAGCGTCGCGCCCTGGAACAGCGACATCCCCTTGCCGCGGCTGCGGCGGTCGCTCTTCTGGGCCAGGTAGATCATGGTGGTGGTCAGGAACAGCCCCGAGCCGATGCCCTGAAGCGTGCGGCCGGCCAGCACCATGGCATAGTCGGGCGCCAGCGCGCCCATCAGCGCCCCCAGCGCGCACAGCAGCATGCCGAAGCCCAATAGCGGCCGGATGCCGATGCGCGCCGCGGCATGGCCGGCCGGCAGGTCGGCGGCCAGCCGCCCGGCGGCGAACACGGTGATCATCAGCCCGATCTGCCAGTCGGGCACCATGAAGCTCTGCGCATAGATGGCCATGACCGGGGTCAGCATGCCGAACAGCATCATGTGCCCGGCCACCGCCAGCAGGGTAACGGGCAGATAGGGCATGGCCCCGAAGGTGTGCCGCCAGCTTGCCGGGCCGGCCGGCGGGGTTTCGAGGACCGCGCTCATGCCTTACTCCGCCGCTTCGCCGGACTTGTCCGGCGCCTTGAGCGGGCCGTGCCGGACCGTATAGGCGGAAAAGCCCACCACCGTCGCCACCAGCACCGCCCCGCCGCTGTAGAAGGCGGCGGTGAGCCCGAACAGCTGGCCGAGTATGCCGAACATGGCCGGGCTCAGCACCTGCGAGAAGCGGTTGGCGAGAAGGCGCAGGCCCATCAGCTTGCCGCGCTCGGCCTCGCCCACCGCATCCACCATGATCATGATGCTGACCGGCAGGTTGACGCCCACCGCCGCGCCCAGCATGGCGGCGAGCAGCAGCATGGTGACGGGGCTGGTCACCGCCAGCGGCGTCAGCACCACGCCCACCGCGGCGATGGTGCCGGCGGCGAGCAGGATCGCCTCCAGGGAATAGCGCTTCATCAGCCAGCCCAGCCCGAAGCGCGACACCATGCCGGCCAGGCCCTTGAGCGAGATCGTCAGCGAGATGAGGAAGGTGGCGAAGCCGTTCTGCGCCAGATAGAGCGGCAGGAAGCTCATGTAGAGCGCCTGGATGTACATGACGAGGAAGGTGCCGGTGAGCCCGAACTGCACCGGCCGCGCCCCGGCGAGGCCGATGCCCCGACGGTAGCTGGAGACGATGCCGGAAGGGCTGAACACGTCGCGCACCCGTATCTGGCTGGCATCGGGATGCGGATAGCGGGTGCTGAGCCAGAACAGGGCCAGCATGAAGCCGACACAGGCCACGAGCGCGGCGACGAAGGCGGCGCGATAGCCGTCATGCGGGATGGCGAAGGCCGAGGCGATGGCGCCGCCGACGATCGGCCCCAGCATGCCCCCGCCCGACATCCACATCGAATATTTCTTGATCGCCTCGTTGCGCCGCTCGCGGTCGCCCTGCGCCACCAGCACCTGGAAGGAGGAGGCCATGATGACCACCGAGGCGCCGATCAGCACCTGCGAGAGGGCCAGCAGCGGGATGCCGGTGGCGAAGACGGTGCACACCAGCGAGGCCAGCAGGAACCAGGAGCCGTATTTCAGCATCCGCATCGGCCCGATGGAATCGATGAGCTGGCCGGTGGGCATGGCGATGACGATGGGCAGCAGCGCCTTGAGCGTCACCATCAGCCCCACCGCGAAGGTGGAGGCCCCCAGCTCGGTGGCGTAGAGCGCGAAGAACGGGTTGGCGAGACCCTGTATGGTGAAGAACACCCCGCCGCCGACCACCCCGAACCGGGCAAAGCGCTGGTCGGGGATGCCGGATGCGACTTCAGTGGGCATAGTGGCAGGCTACCTGTCTGGAAAGGTCGTGGCTGGGCAGCGCCGGCTTGTCGGCGCGGCAGAGATCGGTGGCCATGGGGCAGCGCGAGGCGAAGGCGCAGCCCTTGGGCAGGTTGAGGGGGCTGGGCAGCTCGCCCTGCAGCGGCGCGCTCACCCGGCGGCTCTCCACCGCCGGGTCGGGCACCGGCACCGCCTCGATCAGCGCCCGCGTATAGGGGTGGCGCGGATCGGCGAAGACCTCCTCGGCCGCACCGTACTCCACCACCTCGCCCAGATACATGACCGCGATGCGGTCGGAGATGTAGCGCACGGTGAGCAGGTCGTGGGAGATGAACACGAAGCTGATGCCCAGTTCCTCTTTGAGATCGGCCAGCAGGTTGATGATCTGGGCCCGTACCGACACGTCGAGCGCCGAGGTCGGCTCGTCCGCCACCACCACCGAGGGGTTGAGCGCCAGGGCCCGGGCCACCGCGACGCGCTGGCGCTGGCCGCCGCTCAGCTGGTGCGGATAGCGCTCGGCGAAGGCGGGGTCGAGCCCTACCTGGCCGATCAGCCGGCGCACCGCCTCCTCCCGCTCCGCCCGGTTGCCGCGCCCCTTCACCACCAGGGGCTCGGCCACGATGTCGCCGATGGTCATCTTGGGGTTGAAGGAGGCGGCGGGGTCCTGGAACACCATCTGCGCCAGGCCCGAGATGAAGATGTCGCCGGCGCTGGGCTTTTCCAGCCCCAGCAGCAGCCGGGCCACCGTGCTCTTGCCGCAGCCGCTCTCGCCCACGATGCCGAGGGTCTCGCCCTTGTGCACCCGCAGGTTGACGCCGTTGACCGCCCGCACCACCATCTTGCGCGAGGTGGCGAACTGCTTCCTCAGCCCGTTGAGCTCCACCACCACGCTGCCGTCGGGCTCGAACGGCTTGTTGGGCCGGGCGGGCTTTTCGGGCCTGAGGCCGGCGCCATCCTCCAGCCCATGCGGCGTCCAGCAGGCCGCCACGTGGTCGTGGCCGCGATCGGTGAGCCGCGGGGCTTCGGCGAGGCAGCGCTCATGGGCGGCGGCGCAGCGCTCCCTGAAGGCGCAGCCGACGATGGGCTTGCGCATGTCCGGCGGCAGGCCGGGAATCTGCGGCAGGCGCTCGCTCTTCAGCATGGAGGTGCTGGGAATGGTGCCCAGCAGGCTCTGCGTATAGGGATGGCGGGGCCGGGCGAAGATGTCCTCCACCCGCCCGAACTCGACGATGCGCCCGGCATACATGACCGCCACCTTGTGGGCGAAGCGCGCCACGAGGCCGAGATCGTGGGTGATGAACAGCATGGCGGCGCCCGCCTCGGCGGTCAGCGTCTTCAGCACCTCGACGATCTGCGCCTGGATGGTGACGTCGAGCGCGGTGGTCGGCTCGTCGGCGATCACCAGCTGCGGCCGGCAGGACAGCGCCATGGCGATCATCACCCGCTGGCGCATGCCGCCGCTCATCTCGAAGAGATAGGCCTCGATGCGGCGCTCGGGCTCGGGGATGCCCACCTTGCCCAGCCATTTGACCGCCTCCCGGCGCGCCTCCTCGCGGCTGAGGCCCAGATTGCGCATGATCGGCTCGGTCATCTGCTTGGAGATGCGCATCACCGGGTCGAGCGAGGACATGGGGTCCTGGAACACCGTGCCCACCAGCCGTCCGCGCACCGCGTTGAGCTGGCGTTCGCTCAGCCGGGCGATGTCGCGGCCGTCGAGCCGGATCTGTCCGCCCGCCACCCTGCCGGGCCAGGCCAGCAGGCGCAGGATGGACATGGCCATGGCGCTCTTGCCCGAGCCGCTCTCGCCCACCACCGCCACGCGCTCGCCCCGCTCCACGCTGAAGGAGACGCCGTCCACCGCCGTCACCGTGCCCGAGGCGGTGCGGAACTCGGTGCGCAGCTCGCGGACCTCGAGCAGCGTGGTCTTGACCGGGGCCTGGTAGTTCATCGTTCTGTCTCCGTCCTACTGGCGCGAACGCGGGTCGAGCAGCTCGCGGACCCCGTCCGAGAGGAAGTGCAGGCCGATGGCGATGAGCAGGATCACCACGCCGGGCAGGGTGGAGATCCACCAGGCCTGCTCCAGATAGGTCTGCCCGTCGCGCACGATGTTGCCGAGCGAGGGCTCGGGCGGCATGATGCCGAGGCCGAGAAAGCTCAGGCTCGCCTCGATGAGGATGGCGTTGGCCGCCGCGATGCTGGCCGCCACCAGCATGGGCGCGAGCGTGTTGGGCACGATGTGCCGGCTCATCAGCCAGTATTGGGAGGCATCGATGGTGCGCGCCGCGTCGATGAAGGCGCGGGATCTCAGGCTCAGCACCTGCGAGCGCTGCAGGCGGATGAAGCGCGGCACGTCGGCCAGCGAGATGGCCAGGATCACCGGCACGAGGCCGGTGCCCATCACCGAGACGAGCCCGATGGCCAGCAGCAGCGAGGGAAAGGCGAGGAAGATGTCGACCACCGTCATGATCGCCCGGTCGACCAGCCCGCCGTAGAAGCCTGCCAGCGTGCCCAGCACCATGCCCGAGACCAGGGCGATGGCGGCGACGCTGAAGCCCACCACCAGCGACACCTGCACGCCCGCCAGCGTGCGGCTGAAGATGTCGCGGCCCATCTTGTCGGTGCCGAACAGGTGCTCGGGGGAGGGGAACTGCATCATGGCGCGCAGATTGGTCTCGAGCGGCTTCTGGATCGGCAGCACCGGCGCCAGCGCCGTCAGCAGCAGGATGGGCACGAGGATGACGAGGGCGAGCCGCACCTTGGGGTGGGCCAGGAACCGGCTGCGGGCCAGCGTCCCGAGGATGCCGCCGAACGGCGGCCGGCGGGCGGGGGCGGGCGGGGAGAGCGTGATGTCAGCCATGGGTGGGGTCCTTGCCTAGAACTGCACGCGGGGATCGAGGGCCTTGTAGATGAGGTCCGTGGTGAAGTTGATGACCACGAAGAGCAGCGCGTAGAGCACGATCAGCGTCTGCACGAGCTGGTAGTCACGGCTGTTGATGCCGGTGATCAGCAGGTTCCCCACCCCGGGGATGGTGAAGATGAACTCGACGATCACCGTGCCGCCGAGCAGGTTGCCGAAGCTCAGCCCGACCACGGTGGCGATGGGCAGGGCCGCGTTCTTGAGGGCGTGGCGGAACAGCACCCGCAATTCCGACCAGCCCAGCGAGCGGGCGGTGCGCACATAGTCCTCGTTGAGCACTTCGAGCACCGCCGTGCGGGTGATGCGTGCCAGCGTCGCCACCTGCGACAGCGACAGCACGATGACCGGCAGCGCCAGGCGCATGGCGACGCCCCAGGGATCGTTCCAGTTGAGCTGGCCCGAGGCCGGGAACCAGCCCAGCGCCAGCGAGAAGATCAGCAGCAGCACCAGCGCCGTCCAGAAGGAGGGCATCAGGTCGATGACCATGGCCGTCCCGGTCAGCGCGTTGTCGAGCCAGCGGCGGCCCTTGTGCGCCATGTAGGCGGCCAGCGTTCCGAGCGGGATGGAGAAGGCCACCGACAGCACGATGGTGCCGAGCGCGATGCTGAGGGTGATCGGCAGCGCCCGCAGCAGCAGTTCGGCGATGGGGATGCGGGTGGTGATGGTCTCGCCCAGATCGATGGCCAGCAGGTCGCGCAGGAAGCCGAAATACTGGTTCACCAGCGGCTCGCCGAGGCCCATCTGCTCGCGCAGCCGCTCCAGCGCCTCCCCCGAGAGCGTGTCGCCGGCCATGGCCGAGGCCGCATCGCCCGGGATCAGCCGGAGCGTGAAGAACACCAGGGTGACGACACCAAGTATGGTGACCAGCATCTGGGCGAATTTCTTTGCGGCATATTCGGCCATGGCCGGCGCTCCTATTCGGCGATGTCCACGTCGTGGAAGTTGACCTGGGCGAGGTAGTTGATGTGGACGCCGGTCACCTCGGGCTTGCCGGGCCAGTAGACGTTGCTGGCATAAGTGGGGATGTAGGGCAGGTCCTCGGCCACGATCTGCTGCACCCGCTTGTACATCTCGTAGGCCGCCTCCGGATCCGGCTCGGCGCGGGCGGCCTCCAGCAGCTCGGTGACCTCGGGATTGTCGTAGCGGGCGCCGTTGAGCCCGTTGGGCACCAGATTGTCCGGATGCAGGAAGCTGAACAGGATCATGTCCGGATTGACCGCCGGCAGGAGGCGCGTGGCGGTGTCGAAATCCCCGGCATTGCGGCGCTGGTTGAAGGTGGGCGTGTCGACCAGCTCCATCTCCATGTCGATCCCGACCTGGCTCAGATAGTCGATCTGGAACTGCTGGACCTCGCTGACGCCCTGGGCCGAGGTGCTGAGGTTCTTGAAGCTGAAGCCGTCGGGATAGCCGGCCTCGGCCATCAGCGCCCTGGCCCTTTCGGGGTCGTATTCGTATTTGGGGATGTCGTCGGTATAGACGTCCATCCACGGCATCAGCATGGAGTAGTGCGCCTGGGTGAGGCTGGGGGAGATGGCCTGGGTGATCGCGGCGAAGTCGATGGCATGGGCGATGGCCTGGCGTATCCGCTTGTCGCCCAGCGGCTCCACCTCCGGGTTCACCACCATCAGCGCCACCGCGTAGTTCTGCACCGTGTTCATGGTGAAGCCCTCGGCCTCGAGCGTGGCCAGGTTCTCCTCCTGGTTGGCCCGCATCACCAGGTCCACCTCGCCGTTGCGCAGCGCGATGGTGGCGGTCGCCTCGTCCTTGATGATGTTGAATACGATGGTCTCGATCGGCGCCGGGCCGTCGTAATAGTCCTCGTGGCGCTTGAGCACGATCTGCGAGCTCACGTCGATGGAGTCGAGATAGTAGGGGCCGGTGCCGATGGGCTGCCAGCGCACCTGGTCGCCCGCCTCCTCGATGGCCTTCTGGCTGACGATCTGGCCCTGGTGGTAATTGGCCACGGTGTGCAGGAAATTGCCGTTGGGCGCGTCGAGCTCGATGACCAGCGTATAGGGGTCGGGCGCCTCCATGCTGACGATGCCGGCCAGCTCGGCGGCATAGGGCGAGGCGGTGGCCGGGTCCTTGATGCGGTTGAAGCTGTAGATGACGTCGGCGGCGGTGAAGTCGCCATAGCCCTTGTGGAAGGTGACGCCTTCGCGCAGCTTGAAGGTCCAGGTCTTGTTGTCGGCGGTTTCCCAGGAGGTGGCCAGGTCCGGGATGATCTCGCCCGTCACCCCGTCATAGCTGGTGAGGCCGCTGAAGATGTTGAACGCGATGTTCTCGTTCTCGATGCGGAAGATGTTGGCCGGATCGAAGCCGGCCGGGTCGTCGTAGAACCGCACCGTCAGCGTCTTGCCCTGCGCCGTTGCGGGGCTGGCCAGGATGGTTGCCATGGTCAAGCCGGCCAGCACGGTCAGGCCCGTGGCAAGCCATTTGCGGAATTCGCCTGTCATTGTCGTTCCCTCGACGAGGTGGAGTGGGGCAGGATTGGCGCCGCTCCCCCGCCAGTCGGGGGAGCGGCGGGAAGCATCGGGGGTCCTAGCTGGCCATGCGGACCGGTTCGGCCACCGCGCCCTTGTCGCGCAGATAGGCCTTGGCCGTCTCCAGCGGCACCACGTCGGCATATTTCTGGTGCATGTCGTAGAGGTTCATGTAGTGCGAGGCCTCGGTGCGGTCGAAGACGCATTCGGCCACCACCCCGACCTTGAACCGCGCCGTCGCCGCGTCCACAACGCTGGCGCGCACGCAGCCGCTGGTGGTCTCGCCGCACACGATGACCGTGTCGATGCCCAGCGATTGCAGGTGGAAGGCCAGGGGCGTGCCCTGGAAGGCGCTGGGCGCGGTCTTCTCGATCACCACCTCGCCGGCGATCGGGGCGACCTCGGCCACGATCTCGGTGCCCTTGCGCTTGAGCTCCTCGGGCATGGCGGAGGGGCCGCGCTTGCGGTGGATCCACGGCTTGATGCCGCTCTGCAGGCCCTTGATGTGCACCACGGGGATGCCGCTCTCGCGGGCCACGGCCAGCAGTTCGGCGGTCTTGTCCACCGCCGCCCAGCCTTCGAGCCCGGTGCTCGATGGCCAGGTCTTCATCGATTCGAAGATCGGCTCGCGCTTGAGGCCGAGCACGCTGTAATAGATGTCGATCAGCAGCAGGGCGGGTTTCTCGCCGAAGCCGGAAAGCTCCTTCTTGCCCCATTGCAGGTCGTGCAGCTTGTCACGCTCGCTGAGGAAGGGTTCCCATCCATATTCCGTCATTGTCGCCTCCTTGGGTTCGCTTGGAGCGGGGACGGACGGGAAGCCGGCCAGGCGCGGCCGTTGCGTCGGCGGGCAGGGCCCGCGCGATGCCTGGGGTCGAAAGACCGCGCGCATGACTGGTTGGCTGTCGAGTCGGCTCCCATCCGTCCGGTCGCCTGACCAAACCGTATGGGCCGCTGGACATCGGGTCAAGCGACTTGAGTTTTCGTCCAGTGATTTGATTTCTGCAAAATCTTTCCGGATTCTCCTGCCTTTACAGGCACTTAAATCCCTCCCTCCGCCGGGGATGCGAAAGGGCATGTTGCATACCAGATATGCAACTTTTGCAGATGATTAATTTATGTGCAGAAAGCCCCGGGGCGCCCCTGCAGTCCGGCGGGCGCCCGCCCGCCCCCCGGGTCATTCCCGCGAAGCGACAACCGCCGTTTACCGGCGGCGCGGCGACAAAGGGGGCTCTCGCCGTCGCGCAGCCCCCAGGCAATCTTCGGAAGTCGCCTTACTCGGCGCGGTCCTGCAACGCCTCGGGCACGGTGTCGAGCGCCAGCGGCGTGGTGGCCGCGGCATAGGTCGAGAAGGTCTCCCGCTCCACGCCCTCGGTCAGCAGGCGCCGGTGATAGGGGGCCTCGAAGATGCCCATCCATTCCTCGGCGGTCTTGTCCTGCTGCAGGAAATAGCTGTCCCCGCCATGGCAGGAGAGGCAGTTGAGCACGAACAGCTCCTTGCCGTCGAGCGGCAGCGCCGCGATCGCGGACGCAACGTCCTCGCCGGCAATTTCCGCCGGGGTATTGAGCGCCAGATAGTCGGCCAGCGCCGCCAGCGCGCTTTCCTCGGAGATGCCGGAGAACTCGGCGCGCCATTCCTCGGCGGTGAGCGTCCGGCCCAGCAGGGCGCCGAGCGCGGCGACGTCGTCTCCGGCCCAGGCCGCCAGGGTCTGCTTGGGCCCGGGCGGCAGCGCCGCGCCGGCATCGCCCAGCGCCGGGGCGGCGGCGAGCGTCGCCGTGGCGGCCGCGGCCAGCGCGATGATCCAGTTGCGGAAGGCGGGAGGGGTAGCCTGTGCGGATTTCGGCATAGCGGACTCCTGTCTTGCCCGGTCGATCCGGAGGGGATTCATCCTTGCGCCGCCCGAACGGCGCATGGTCATCTGTAGCGGAAAATCGGCGTGGCCGGATTGACCTGTGTCAAGCCGATGTCGAACCATGCCGCTATTGTGACGGCTGGGAAATTGGATGACGTCACCGATCGGGAGAGGCATGACGGTCAGGATGGCAGGCGGCTTCAAACCCTGGTTCGGTCCCGAGCCGGCCTATGGCGCCGAGATCGCGCTGCTCCCCGAGACCGTCGCCCTGCTCGGCGAGGACACCCCGCATCTGCGGCCCGCCTTCGCGGTCGAGCAGGGTGCGCGCGTCGCCGCCGGCGAGACGCTGTTCGCGGATCGGCGCCGCCCCGAATTGCGCCATGTCGCGCCCGTCGCCGGCACCGTCACCGAGATCCGCCGCGGCCCGCGCCGCAGCTTCGACCGCCTGGTCATCGCCGTGGCCGAGGGGGAGGCGAGGAGCTTCGCCGTGCCGGCGCAGCCGGAGCGGGAAAGCGTGGTCGCGCTGATGATCGAGGCCGGCCTCTGGCCCGGCCTGCGCACGCGGCCCTTCGACCGCGTCCCCCACCCCGGCCAGGTGCCGGAAGCGCTCTTCGTCACCGCCATCGATACCCGCCCGCTGGCGCCGGACCCGGCCGCGATCATCGCGCCGCGCGCCGACTGGTTCGCCGGGGGGCTGGCGGCGCTGCGGCTGCTGAGCGGCGGCCGGACCTATCTCTGCCCCGCGGCCGGGGCGAGCCTGCCTGCGGTAGCGGGCGTGACGGCGGCCGCCTTCGCCGGCTCTCACCCGGCGGGGCTCGTCGGCACCCATATCCATCACCTGCATCCGGTGGGCGCGGGCGGAACCGTCTGGCATGTCGGCTATCAGGAGGTGCTGGCCCTGGGCCATCTGCTCGCCACCGGCCGCCTCTGGAGCCGCCGGCTGGTCGGGCTGGCCGGCGACGGGCTGCGCCAGCCGGCCCTGGTCGAGACCGTGCCCGGCGCCGACCTGCACGAGCTCTGCCGCGGGCGTCTGGTCGAGGGGCCGGTGCGGCTGCTGTCGGGCTCGCCCATCGACGGGCGCATCGGCCGCTACCTCGCCCGCGGCCACGCGCAGGTCTCGGTGCTGCGCCACGCGCCCATCCCCGAGCGGCGCTCCTGGCTGGGGCTGGCGGCCGACTGGCTGGGCCGCGGCAGCGGGGCGGTCCTGCCCAATGCGCTGCACGAGCGGGCGGCCCCGCCCGGCATCCTGCCCATCCCCTTCCTGCGCGCCATCGGCGCGGGCGACGTCGAGACCGCCCGCCGGCTGGGAGCGCTGGAGCTGGCCGAGGAGGATCTGGCGCTGCTGACCCATGCCGATGGCGGCACCGCCGATTTCGGCCGCATGCTGCGGCGGGTGCTGGACGAGTTGGAGGCGGCGCAATGATCCCGCCGCTCTCCCGCTTCGCCGCCCATCCCCTGCTGCGCGGGCAGTTGCCGGTGCTGGCCGGCCTGCTGCCGCCGCTGGGTTGGGTCCTCGCGACCGCAGGCGCCGGCATCGTCGGGCGCATCGCCGTCATCGGCGCGGTGGCGCTGTTCTGGCAGGTGCTGTTCGCGCGCGTCCGCGGGCAGGGCTTCGGGCTCGAAGGTCTCGCCATGGCCGTGCTGGTGGCCATGCTGGTGCCCGAAACGGCGCCGCTCTGGCAATTGGTGCTGGGCGGCACCTTCGGCATGGTCATCGGCCTGCTGATCTTCGGCGGCCACGGCCGCAACCTGCTGCATCCCGCGGTGGTGACGCTGGCCTTCCTGATGTTCTCCTTCGCCGCCGAGGGCTACCGCGCCACGCCCGAGATCGCGCTGTTCACGCTGGCGCCGGCCCTGGTGCTGCTGGCGCTGTCGGGGCAGGCCAACTGGCGCATCCTTGTCGGCGCCGTCATCGGCCTCGGCGGGCTGGGCTGGCTCCAGGGCGACGCCGGGACGCTGGAGCTGCTGCGCACCGGCCCGTTCTGGCTGGTGCTGCTGTTCCTCGCCGCCGATCCGGTGGCCTCCGCGGCCACCAATTGGGGCCGGCTGGCCCATGGCCTGCTGTTCGGCGTGCTGGTGGCGCTGTTCCTGCAGGCCGGCACCGCGCTCAGCGCCATGATCTTCGCGGTGCTGATGACGGCGATCTTCGCCCCGCTCCTCGATCAGGCGGTCATCGCCCTCAATGCCGGCTGGAGGGCCCGCCGCCATGGCTGAGCCCCGCTCCTCCGGTCCCTGGCGGCGCTTCCTGGCCCGGCCCAATACCGATCGGGTGAAGACGGTGGGCGTGGCGCTGCTGGTCGCTGTCGCCTGCGGGCTGTCCGTCTCCACCGCCGCGGTGCTGCTGCGCCCGCTGATCGAGGCCAACGTCGCCGCCGAGCGGCAGGCGCTGATGAGCGCCATGCTGGCCGGCCTGCCGGGCATCGGCCCGATCCTCGAGGAGGCCGGGGCCGATGCGGTCGAGCAGGTGGTGGTCGATCTCGATGCCGGCGCCATCGCCGGGGGCATCGATCCCGCCGGCTTCGACCAGGCGGCCATCGCCGCCGATCCCCAGACCAGCACCGCGCTTTCCCGCGCCGAGGACCTGGCCGGCATCGGCCGCCGCGAGAACTTCGCCCAGGCCTATATGGTGCGGCGCGACGGCGAGCTGGCCCTGGTGGTGCTGCCGGTCTACGGCAACGGCTACCAGTCCACCATCCGCGCCTATCTGGCGCTGGAGGCGGACCTGGCCACCGTCGCCGCCTTCACCGTCTACGAGCAGGGCGAGACGCCGGGCCTCGGCAGCCGCATCACCGAGCCGGCCTGGCAGGCGCAATGGGCCGGCAAGTCGGTGTCCCGCGACGGCGAGGTGGTGATCGAGGTGGTGCGCGGCACTGCCGACGGTCCCTACGAGGTGGACGGCATCTCCGGCGCCTCGGTCACCGGCTACGCGGTCACCGACATGCTCCATTTCTGGCTCGGGCCCAGGGGTTTCGGCCCCTGGCTCGACCGCCTGCGCATGGGAGGGGCGTGATGCTCAAGAGCCTGCGGATGGTCACCGACCCCCTGCTCGACAAGAACCCGGTGACGGTGCACATCCTCGGCATCTGCTCGGCCCTGGCGGTCACCACCTCGGTGGCCACGGCGCTGACCCTGTCGCTGGCGCTGATGGCGGTGCTGGCCGTGTCGGCCGGAATCATCAGCCTCATCCGCCGCCACATCCCCTCCTCCATCCGCATCATCGTGCAGATCACCATCATCGCCTCGCTGGTGATCGTCGCCGACCAGCTCCTGCAGGCCTTCGCCTACGAGATGAGCCAGCGCCTCTCCGTCTTCGTCTCCCTCATCGCCACCAACTGCATCGTGCTCGGCCGCACCGAGGCCTTCGCGCTGCACAACCGGCCCGTGCCCTCCATGCTCGATGCGCTGGGCAACGGCGCCGGCTACAGCCTGGTGCTGCTGGTCGTCGCCGCCATCCGCGAGCTCTTCGGCGCCGGCACGCTGCTGGGCTACGGCGTGCTGCCGCTGGTGGCGGATGGCGGCTGGTATCAGCCCATGCGGCTGATGCTGCTGGCGCCCAGCGCCTTCATCATCCTGGGGCTCCTGGTCTGGGCCGTCCGCAGCCTGCGCCCGGTGCAGCAGGAGGCGCGCGAATTTTCGCCCTATGCGCCGGAAAGGCAGGTGCAGCCGTGATCGAGCTGTTCCAGCGCGCCGTCTTCGAGGAGAACCTGGCCCTCTCCTTCTTTCTGGGCATGTGCACCTATCTCGCCGTCTCCAAGCGCGTCGAGACGGCGCTGGGCGTCGGGGTGGCGCTCATCCTGGTGCAGGCGATCAGCGTGCCGCTCAACCATCTGCTGCATGCCTATCTGCTCAGGGCGGGCGCGCTGGGCTGGCTGGGCCTGCCCGACACCGATCTCGGCTTCATGCGGCTCATCACCTTCATCGGCATCGTGGCGGGCTTGGTGCAGGTGCTCGAGATGCTGCTCGACCGCTTCGTGCCCGGCCTCTACCGGGCGCTCGGCATCTATTTGCCGCTGCTCGCCATCAACTGCGCCATCATCGGGGGCAGCCTGTTCATGGTCGAGCGGCAATACGATCTGGCCGAAAGCGCCGTCTACGGCCTCGGCACCGGCATCGGCTGGGCGCTCGCCATCGTCACCCTGGCCGCCATCCGCGAGCGGCTGCGCTATGCCGACCTGCCCCGGGGGCTCGAGGGGCTGGGCATGGCCTTCATCGTCACCGGCCTCATCTCCATGGCCTTCTCGGCCTTTGCGGGAGTGCGGGTGATATGACCGACATCCTGCTCGGCCTCGTCTTCATCTCCATCCTGCTGGTGGCGCTGGCGCTGCTGCTGCACGGCGCGCGCGAGCTGCTGCTGCCCTCCCGGCCGGTGACAATCACCGTCAATGGCGAGCGGGCCGTTCCCGGCGCGGCCAATCGCAAGCTGCTCGACATCCTCAACGAGAACGGCATCGCGGTGCCCTCGGCCTGCGCCGGGGCGGGCACCTGCGGGCTCTGCCGGGTGAGCGGGCTGAGCGGCGCCGGCGAGCCGCTGCCCACCGAGGCGGCGCGGCTGTCGCCGGCCGAGCTGCGCCAGGGCGCGCGGCTCGCCTGCCAGGTGGTGGTGCGCCAGGACATGGCGGTCAGCGTGGACGAGGCCGTGCTCGATGTCGCCACCATGGCCTGCACCGTCACCGCCGTGCGGGCGCTGACCCCGCTGATCCGCGAGATCGTGCTGGCCGTGCCCGAGGGGGTGGATTTCGATTTCCGCGCCGGCGGCTTCGTGCAGGTGACGGCGCCGGCCTATGAGCTGGCCTTCGCCGGTCTCGACATCCCCGAGGCGCATCGCGCCCAATGGTCCAGCATGGGGCTGGACCGGCTGGTGGCGCGCAGCGGCGAGCCGGTGTCCCGCGCCTATTCGGTGGCGAGCCGTCCGCAGGACCGGGGCACCATCGTGCTCAACATCCGCCTCGCCCCCCCGCCGCCGGCGGTGCCCGAGGCGCCGCCGGGCATCGTCTCCTCCTGGCTCTTCGGCCGCAAGCCCGGCGATGTGGTGGAGCTGGCCGGCCCCTATGGCCATTTCGGCGCGCAGGACACCGGCAGGGAAATGGTGTTCATCGGCGGCGGGGTGGGCATGGCGCCGCTGCGCGCCATCATCTTCGACCAGCTCGAGCGCGTCGGCACCGGCCGCAAGATCAGCTTCTGGTATGGCGCCCGCTCGCGCGCCGAGCTCTTCTATGTCGAGCAGTTCGACGACCTCGCCCGGCGCTTCCCCAACTTCACCTGGACCCCGGCCCTGTCCGATCCGGCCACCGGCGACGATTGGCAGGGCGCCACCGGCTTCGTCCACGATGTGGTCTATGCCGCCTATCTCAAGGATCATCCGGCGCCCGAGGATTGCGAATACTATCTCTGCGGGCCGCCGCTGATGATCCAGGCGGTCTATGCCATGCTCGACGATTGCGGGGTGGAGCGCGACATGATCTTCAACGACGATTTCGGGATCTGAGCCATGGCCATCGACCGGCGGAGCGTATTGGGCGGCATGGTGGGGCTGGGGCTGCTGGCGGCGCTGCCGGCCCGGGCCGGGCAGGCGGTGCGCCTGTCCGGCCGGGCCTTCGGCACCGCCTGGTCGGTGACCCTGCCGGCCGGGGCAATCGGAGACGAGGCTGCCGCCATCGCCGCCATGCTCGACGGCATCGACCGGGCGATGAGCCCCTTCCGGGCCGACAGCGAGCTTTCGGCCTTCAACCGGGCCGGCGCCGGGCGGCACCCCGTGGGGCCGGATTTCGCCCATGTGGCCGCCGAGGCCTTGCGCCTCGCCGCCTGGAGCGGCGGCGCCTTCGATCCCACGGTCGGCCCGCTGGTCGGCCGCTACGGCTTCGGGCCCATCCGCGGCGAGCGGAAAGGCGACTTCACCGGGCTCTCCTGCGCGGGCGGCGCCATCGGCAAGGCCGATCCCGCCCTGTCCCTCGACCTTTGCGGCATCGCCAAGGGCCATGCGCTCGACGCGGTGGCGGCGCGGCTGCGCCGGCTGGGCCACGACGCCTTCCTCATCGACATCGGCGGCGAGCTGCTGGCCGCCGGCCACGGGCCCCATGGCGGCCCCTGGCAGCTCGGCATAGCCGATCCCCTGCGCGGCGGCGTCCATACCCGCCTCGCCGTCTCCGGCCTGGCGCTGGCGACCTCGGGCGATGCGGTCAACGCCTACGAGGTGGCGGGGCACCGCTACAGCCACACCATCGATCCCGCGACCGGCGAGCCGGTGCGCAACCCCGTCGCCTCGGTGTCGGTGGCCCATGCCTCGGCGATGACCGCCGACGGCCTCGCCACCGCCATGCTGGTGCTGGGGCCCGGGCGGGGCCTGGCGCTGGCCGAGGCCGAGGGCCTGCCGGTCCTGTTCCTGCTGCGGCACGGCAGCGGGCTCGCCGCCCGCGCCAGCCGCGCCTTCACCGCCCTCGCCCCGGCATAGGAGACGCGCCCATGCAGACCATCCTCGCCGCCACCCTGCTCGCCATCCTCGCCGTCGCCGCGCTGGGGCTCGGCCTGCTGTTCGGCCGGCCCTCGCTCAAGGGCTCCTGCGGCGGGCTCGCCTGCAACGGCGCCTGCGCGGCCTGTCCCGACCGGGAGCGGGGGCGATGAACGGGACCGCGCTGGCCCGGGTGGGCGACGTGATGAAGGTCGAGCTCGTCACCCTGACGCCGGAGACCGAGATCGTGCGGGCCGTCGCCATCCTGCTCGAGAGCGGGGTGTCGGGCGCCTGCGTGCTCGATGCCGAGGGCGAGCTGGTGGGCGTCCTCTCCAAGCGCGACTGCCTCAAGGCGGCGCTCGGCGCCTCCTACTACAAGCAGTGGGGCGGCACGGTGGCCGACTACATGTCGCCCGATCCGCAGGTGCTCGATGCCGATCTCGACCTGGTCAGCGCCTGCGAGGTGATGATCGCCAGCGCCTATCGCCGCTTCCCGGTGGTCCGCCACGGCCGCTTCGTCGGCCAGGTGAGCCGCACCGACGTGCTGCGGGCGCTGAGCCGGCAGTGGCGCTAGCCGGCCTCGCCGGCCCTACCAGTGGAAGTCCGGCCCGTTCTCGCGCGCGCCCATCAGGAAGACGTCGCTCATCAGCCGCAGCGGGGCGGCGTCCACGTCGCTTTGGCGGGCGTCGAGCAGGTCGGCGAAGCGCTCGTAGATGCCGGCATATTCGGCGTCCCCGTGCTGCAGCACCACCGCGCCGTTGACGCGCAGGGTGCGTCCCCCGTCCTCGAGGCTGATCGCGTCGCCCGTGCCGGTGACGAAGCGTATGGTCCAGATTTCCCCGCTCTCCTCCAGCCAGTTGAAGCCGGCCGACATTTCCGGCCGGTGCGGCTGGCCGGACTTGAAGACGATCTCGACATCGACCGGGGTCTGCCGGTTGGCCGGGAAGGTGAGCCGCGCGCGCTCGACGAACACCGGGAAGGGCATGACCCGGGTGAAGATGGACAGCGCGTTGATGCCGGGGTCGCACACCCCGAAGCCGCCCGGCTCCCACACCCAGTCCTGCCCGGGATGCCATTTGCGCACGCTCTCGCGCCAGTCGATGCGCGCCGATTGCACGCCCTGCTCGGCCAGCAGCACCCGGGTCCGCTCCACCGCGGCGTTGTATTGGCTGTGCCAGGTCTGGAACAGCACCCGGTCGAGCCGCGCCGCATGGGCGACGAGGTCGTCGAGCTCGGAGATCGTGGTGGTGGGGGGCTTCTCCATCATCACGTCCTTGCCCGCGTCCAGCGCCTCGCGGACATAAGCGTGGCGCACATTGGGCGGGGTGCAGACGCTGACCAGGCTCACCTGGGGCAGCGCCGCGTAGAGCTCGGCCGGCGTCCGGAACACCGGCACGCCGCCATGCCCGATTCCCCGGGTGGAGACGGTGGCGGCGAGCTCGAAATCCTCCGAGGCGTCGATCACCGGCAGGTGCTGGTCCTGCGCGATCTTGCCCACGCCGATCACCGCGATTTTGCGCTTGGCCATGCCGGACCTTCCCTCGAAATCCATGCCGGCTATAGAGCAGACCTTGCCCGCGCCTGCCAAGAGCCTGCCGTGCAAAAGTATGATTTTATTCGGCGGCGGGGGTGGCGGCCGGCGGTTCCCACAGCTCGATGGCGTTGCCCTCGGGGTCGTGGATGCGGGCGAAGCGCCCGGTCTCGGGCGTGTCCCATTCGTCCGGCCGGGTCTCGGCGGCGATGCCGGCGGCCGACAGCCGCTCCATCAGCGCCTCGAGGTCGTCGACGCGGAAATTGATCATCCACTGCCGGTCGGCCGCGAAATAGTCGGTATCGGCCTTGAAGGGCGCGAAGACCGTGAACCCCGCCTCCTGGTGCCAGAAGCCGGACACGCCCAGATGCGTCTCGTACCAGGCCGCCAGGGCCTCGGTGTCGCGGGCGCGGAAGAACACGCCGCCAATGCCAACCGCCTTCGCCATGCGTCCCTCCTGTCCGGATAGGGGGACGATGCCACGCATGAGCGGAAGGGGAAAGCGGATTCGTCCGCTCCGCGCCGGCGCGCGGCCTCACCGCACCAGGATCGCCCGGAAGTCGTTGACATTGGTGCCGGTGGGCCCGGTCATCAGCAGGTCGCCGATGGCCGCGAAGGCGCCATAGGCGTCGTTGTCCGCCAGCGCCGCCAGCGGGTCGATGCCGGCCTCGCGCATGCGGCGGGCCGAGCTGCCGTCCACATAGGCGCCGGCATTGTCCTCCGAGCCGTCGATGCCGTCGGTGTCGCCGGCCAGCGCCGTCACCCCCTCCACCCCGTCCAGGGCGATGGCCAGCGCCAGCAGGAACTCGCCGTTGCGCCCGCCGCGGCCCTTGCCGCGCAGCGTCACCGTGGTCTCCCCGCCCGAGAGCAGCACCACGGGCTTGCCGAAGGGGCGGCCGCGCCGGGCCACCTCGCGGGCGAGCGCGGCATGCACCTGCGCCACGTCGCGCGCCTCCCCCTCGATGGCATCGGACAGGATGGCCGCCTCGACGCCGTTCCGGCGGGCCAGCGCCGCCGCCGCCTCCAGCGACAGCGCCGCCGAGGCGATGGTGACGACGCTGTTGCCGGCGAACGCCGGATCGTCGGGGGG
>Ga0182793_1000253_pt1 | contig 47650 bp, 49 predicted proteins | sample Passage237A_FD_130498 | JGI IMG/M metagenome (GOLD analysis project Ga0182793, IMG submission 130498) | Cellulose adapted compost microbial communities from Newby Island Compost Facility, Milpitas, CA, USA - Passage2 37A (version 2) (version 2) ... | reverse complement strand
TGAAGAGCGTCAGGCTGGCCACCGACATGGGTGCCAGAAAAGCGGTAACCCTGCCGGTGAGTGCATAGATACCAAAGTAGCGCCCAGCCTCTTCCAGAGATACGCTGCGCGCCAGAAAGGATCGGGAGCTGGCCTGCACGGGACCAAAGGCCAGACCTATCAACATGCCGTAGCCCAGATAGGCCTTTTCCGCTGCTGTACCAAAAATCCCGCCGCTGGACTCGGTGGGCAGAGTCACCAGTCCGAACAGGGTAAAACCCGGACCGGTAGAGATAATGCCCAGCGACGCCAACAGCAGGCATATCAACCCCGCCATCACCACCCATTTGGAGCCGAAGCGCGCATCCAAAACACCGGCCCAGTAGCAGCCGCCGATGGCCACCACCAGAAGCAGAATGCCGTAGATACCCATTTCCAGCGTCTGCCAGCCGAACATGGCGGCCGCAAAGGTGCCGCCCAGAGCGAGCAATCCGTTGACGCCATCCTGATAAACCATGCGCGCCACAAAAAACCGCAGCAAAGCGCCGCGTCCGGGCAGAGAGGCAAGCGTCCTGACCAGCTCGCCCCACCCTTCACTCACCGCCTGACCAAGGGGCTTGGCGCGGGCGAAGTCCGGCGTAAAGAAGAACATAGGCAGGATAAACACCAGATACCAGAGAGCGGCATAGGGCCCGGTAATACGGGCGTCCTCGCCCTGGCCGGGGTCCAGTCCCCAGAAGGGAGTCAGTCCTGCCAGGGTTTTGCCGCTGCGGGGATCGGCGGCCAAGAACAAAAGCACACTGAAAAGCACCAGCAGGCCACCGGCATAACCCAGCCCCCAGGCGTAGTTGGATACCCGGCCAATGTCCTTCGCAGACACCAGCCGCGGCAGCAGCGAATCGTTGAATACGATGGAGCACTCGGCCGCCAGAGTCGCCAGCACTATGCAGAGGGCAGGCAGCCAGAGGGATGAGCCGGGCGCTGCCCACCAGAGACCAATCAGGGCACCCATCTTGATGAGGGCAAAAGCGGCAATCCAGGGTTTACGCCTGCCACTGGCATCGGCCACTGTTCCCAGAAACGGGGCCAGCAGGGCCAGCAGTATTCCGGACACTGTCACTGTGTAGCCCCACACCGTCTGCCCGGTGACCGGATCTGCCGCCAGACGGGAAACAAAATAGGGCCCGAAAATAAAGGTGATGATGACGGTAAAAAACGGCTGTGCCGCCCAGTCAAACAGCATCCAACTGCGGATACCCAGCCGACCTGCACCTGTTGTGGAGTGATTCACTGGGCAGCTCCTGATGTGTTGATCCACTGATCAGCATCCACCGGCAGTGGCGGCTGCATGTAGAGGGAAAACAGCTCCGGCAGCTGGGCCAATACACTGTCCTTTAATGCCAAATCAACAGCCTGAAGCCCAGCCGCCAGCAGTTCCACCGAAAACGCCCGTTGATAACCGATCGACAGGGGCCCATAGCTCAGATGCCAAGGCTCGGGCGCCACGCCCCCCATATCCTGCCCATAGGGACGATAGAAGCCATGACTTTCTCCCCGGGCAAGGACATCACTCAGCCATTGGTGAAAAGGCGCAAAAAGACCATCGCCTTCACATTCGGCGGTAGTGAGCTGAAGTTTGTAGCCCTCGGGCATAGCGCCCGCATCGTAGACATCTATATCTGTGCCCCAGTGGTGACGGGATCCGCCCGGCAGGGCCGACCAGCGCATAATGGCCCTGACCAGTTCCTCTTCACTGAGACTCTTCAGGTCCAGAGGCCGCCCCTCATCATCCAGCACCGGCCTCTGCCCCCGCGCCTTGGCATTCCAGATGGCCAGCTGGCGATCAAAACTGCGAAAACTGCTGGCTACCGCCAGATGAAAACCTGCGTCGGCCGCCGCTTCCGCCAGAGACAGCAGGGGCGCGACCAGCGCGGCCTGAACCCGGCACTCCAGCCCCGGCACCTGCACCAGCCCCTCCTCAGTCTGACCAAGCAACCTGGCTTGGAGAATAGGGTTTTTCAAGGTCACGCCCTGCCTCTTATGTGAAGTAAAAAAACCGTGAAATGTGCTCTTTAACCGCCAATTGCCACAAAAAATCGGAAAAATTTGCGCTTATTGGCGAAGCATGTAATATAACGCGAGGCTATATACGGAGATTTATCCTAGCCCTCACAACATAACATTAATAATAATTTGGAGCCTGAGTGTCATGACGATAAGTCAGAGTGAATTACTCCAACTGAAAAACCTGGGAATGGCATCCGTCAACATTCTTCATGCTGTAGGCATCAACACCTACGCCGACCTTTATAAAGTGGGTGCCGTTGGTGCCTATCGCAAAATCAAAGCCCGTCATATTGCCGTTTCCAAAGTGATGCTCTATGCCCTGCAGGGCGCACTCATGGATGTGCACTGGAATGATCTCCCCCCCGATCTCAAGGCCCAGCTGGTTGCAGAAGCCGAACAAGAGGTAGTGAGCGAGGCCTGATCTGGTTTCCAACAGGGCCTTGTGCGTCAGCCGTCGCGGTAAATCTCTGGTCAGCGACTACAATGAGAAGACGCCTGACCATGGATCTACCGAGGACAACATGCATTTACCCAGCAAACAATCCGATCAGCTCAATAATCTCGCCATCAAGTGCCGCTCACTCACAGAGCAACTGATCGCCGGACTGGAGCCCAGTGGTGAAGCTTTCAGTCTGGATAAATCCCCGGATATCTTCGCCGGTCTGCCCCCCACACAGCTGCTGCTGATCACCGAAGGCCAGGTCAGCTGCAGAGCCAACAACAAACTGCAGGCGCTGTTCGAAGCGGGGGATCTGCTGGGGCTAGGCCGCTCTCTCAATCTACCCGAAGGCACCTACGGCTGCGATGCCCAGATCACACTGGTGCCCTATGACCGGGATGATCTGGTGAACCACGTCAACCAGAATGAAAAGCGGCAAAGGAACTGGGCCTACTATCTGCTCAGCCTCACCAGCTTCTACCGTCAGGCCCTGGCCCAGGAGATGCGCGGCGAATTTCAGCCCACTGCCGGCTTTATGCACTTTCGCACAGGGGAAACCATTATCGAACAGGGCGCCGTGGCAGACCGCGTCTACACACTGCTGGAGGGCTCAGCCGATGCAGTGTGCGATGGGGTGAAGGTCGGTGAAATTCACGCCGATGAAATCTTTGGCGCCCTGGCGGTTTTCACTCGCCAGAAGCGTATCGCCTCGGTAATCGCCAGCAGCGATTGCACTGTACTGGCGGTGCGCAAGGAAGAATTTATCGACCTGATCGACCACCAACCACAGATCTGCGTGAGCCTGATCGAGGAAATGGCGGCCAAAATCAACCAGCTCAACAACCAGCTGCTGCAGCTGACGGCCAAAACATCCTGAGCCACAAACGCCACCGCACTTAACGCTTTTTTGCTGGCAATGGCCGCCTGCGGCCATTGAAATTCCCCTCTTTGCACGCATATCTCGCCCATCTGATTTTTACAGGAGAGAGATAGATGCTGCGTATTGCTCTGTTTTTGATGACCAACCTGGCCATTGTTGTGGTGCTGGGGGTAGTAATGAGCCTGTTCGGGGTGGGCCAGTATCTGGATGCCTCCGGCGGCATAGACCTGGTTCAGCTACTGATCTTCAGCGCCATTGTCGGCTTTACCGGCTCGCTGATATCCCTGTTTCTGTCCAAGACCATGGCCAAGCACTCCATGGGGGTACAGCTCATCACTCAACCGCGCAGTGCCGATGAGCAATGGCTGGTGTCTACTGTGCAACAACTGGCTCAGGAAGCGGGCATCAAGACACCCGAAATAGGCATTTTCCCCGCCCGCGAGGCCAACGCCTTTGCCACCGGCTGGAACCGCAACGATGCGCTGGTAGCGGTAAGTCTGGGTCTGTTGCAACGCTTTGAGCGGGACGAAGTACGCGCTGTGTTGGCTCACGAAATCGGTCACGTGGCCAACGGCGATATGGTGACCCTGAGTCTGATTCAGGGCGTGGTCAATACCTTTGTGATTTTCTTTGCGCGCATCATCGGCCATGTGGTGGACAAGGCCGTGTTCAAAACCGAGCGCGGCAATGGCCCCGGCTTTCTGATTACTTCCATAGTGGCTCAGCTGGTGCTGGGTATACTGGCGTCCATCATAGTCATGGCCTTTTCCCGCTATCGCGAATATCGCGCCGATGCCGCCGGTGCGCATCTGGCCGGTCGCAGTGCCATGATTCGCGCACTGCAGCGTCTGCAGGCGGAAGTGAATGCCGGTGTGCAAAGTCCCATGCCCGAAAACCTCAAGGCTTTTGGTATCAGCGGCGGATTCAAACAGCAGCTAGGCGAACTCTTTGCGAGCCACCCGCCGCTGCAGGCGCGTATTGAGGCGCTGAGTCGTCAGGCCTGATATTTCATCAACAAACCAGGGAGAAGAATTCATGCAATTGGTGCGCTGGCTGTTGCTGAGTGTCATCGCTGTGGCCAGCTCACTGGTGCAGGCACGAGACTTCGCAACCGACGATGAACGCAACACCATTCAGGTGTTTGAACAATCCCGCCCCAGTGTGGTGTTTGTGACCAACCAGCAACTGGTGCGCAATCCGCTGTCGCTGGATTTGATGACAGTTCCGCGAGGCGCGGGTACAGGTTTTGTGTGGGATAAAAAGGGCCATATCATCACCAATTTTCATGTGATTGAAGGTGCGCGCCAGATTCAGATTACGCTACAGGATCAAAGTACCTGGCCGGCAGAAATAGTCGGGCTGGCGCCAGAGCGGGATCTGGCTGTGCTGAAAATTTCCGCGCCCGAAAAACAACTTTTTCCGCTGCCGCTGGGCGACTCCAGCCAGCTCTCCGTCGGACGCAAGGTGCTGGCCATTGGCAACCCCTTTGGTCTGGATGCCACTCTCACAACCGGTGTAGTCAGCGCGCTCGGGCGCGAAATTGAATCGCCCAACCGCCGCAAGATTGCCAATGTGATTCAGACGGATGCCGCCATCAACCCGGGCAACTCCGGCGGCCCGCTGCTCAACTCCCAGGGCCAGCTGATCGGCGTCAACACCATGATCTACAGTCCCAGCGGCGCCAGCGCCGGTATCGGCTTCGCCATTCCGGTCAACACGGTCAAGGAAGTGGTGCCGCAACTCATCAGTCACGGCCGCATTGTCAGACCCATCATGGGTGTTGCACTGGCACCTGAGCACTGGGCCCATCAACGCGGTATTCAGGGCGTGCCCATTTTGCGCGTCGAACCCAACTCACCGGCAGACAAGGCAGGATTTCAGGGCGCCATGCGCAATGCCTGGGGACAAATAGTTCTCGGCGATGTGATTGTCGGTATCGACAAACAGGCAACGCCCAATCACGATCAACTGATGAGCGTGCTCGAAAATCACAAGCCCGGCAACAAGATAGAAGTGCATCTGGTGCGCAACAGCAAACTGATCAAGCGCAAGCTGACGCTGGCGGAGCCGAGCAATTGAGCCATTTGTCGCTCTGCCATCTCGATGAGATCGAAGAGCCGGGCAGTCGCGCTTTTGTGGTGGGCGATCTCTCGCTCTTTGTTGTGCGGATGCAGGGCCAGGTTTTTCTCTATCGCAATCTGTGTCCGCACAAGGGCGTTCCACTGGAGTGGACTGCTCACAAGTTTCTTGACCAGAGTAAAACCCTGATTGAGTGCGCCAACCATGGTGCACTTTTTTTACCTGAATCCGGGCGCTGTGTGTCCGGCCCCTGCATGGGTCAACAACTCACAGCCTACCCGTTTGAAATTCACCAGGGTGTGATCACCCTGCACAACCCCTGAAACCTGCGCAGGTTTCCAACCAGCCGCCAGCGGAGAAAGCCATGAACAATTTTCAGTTTCACAACCCGACACGCATTTTATTTGGAGAAGGTCAGATAGCCGAGCTGGCCAAACTCATTCCCGACACGGCCCGCGTACTGATGCTCTACGGCGGCGGTTCCATCAAGAAGAACGGTGTTTACGATCAGGTGGTCAAGGCACTGGAAGGCAAAACCTGGTTTGAGTTCAGCGGCATTGAACCCAATCCCCACTACGAAACCCTGATGAAAGCCGTGGACTTGGTCAAAAAGGAAAAAATAGATTTTCTTCTGCCAGTGGGCGGTGGCAGTGTTATTGACGGCACCAAGTTTGTCGCCGCTGCCGTCGCCTTTGAAGGCGAGCCATGGGATATTCTCGAGAAACACGCGCCGGTTCGCGCTGCACTGCCGCTGGGCTGTGTGCTCACCCTGCCCGCCACAGGTACAGAGAGCAACGGTAACTCAGTGATCACCAAAGCCGCGACCCAGGAAAAACTTTCCTTCGGCAGCCCGCTGGTTTATCCGCAGTTTGCGGTACTGGATCCCACCGCCACCTACACGCTGCCACCGCGCCAGATTGCCAACGGTGTGGTGGATGCCTTTGTGCACATCATGGAGCAGTACCTCACCTACCCGGTGGACGCCAAGGTACAGGACAGATTTGCCGAAGGCCTGTTGATGACATTGATCGAGGAAGGTCCGCGCGCACTCAAGGAGCCGACCAACTATGGCGTGCGCGCCAACGTCATGTGGGCCGCCACCATGGCGCTTAACGGCCTGATCGGTGTCGGCGTACCCCAGGATTGGGCGACTCACATGATCGGCCATGAACTCACCGCCATGCACGGTTTGGATCACGCCCAGACACTGGCTGTGGTGTTGCCGGCAGTGATGCAGCACCAACGCAGCGCCAAACGGGACAAGCTCCTGCAGTATGGCCGCCGGGTGTGGAACCTGAACATGATGGATGAAGAGGCGCTGATTGATGCCGCCATCGCTTACACCAAAGCCTTCTTTGAATCCATGGGTACACCCACCAGGCTCAGCGGTTATGGTGTGGAGCGCGACTCCATTCCCAAGCTGGTGGCCATGCTGGAAAAACACGGCCTCACCTCGCTTGGCGAGCACGGCAAGATAGATCTGCAGGCATCGCGCGAAATTCTCGAACTGGCAGCCTGAGTTATCGGCCAGTCATCTGAATCATCCGCACCCGCAATTTTCCTGTTATCGGCGTTGCCGAAAAGCGCAAAGTTTTTTTGACAGCGCCCGGTGATGGCAGGATAGAATCCAGTCCGGTAATTCCCTCTCTTTTTCCCGGACTGGAGTCGACTCACTTTGGATGCAGCTACTATCAATGGTCTGCTCTTCATCGGTGCGCTACTGGTAGCCACCAGCATTTTCATGAGTGCGTTTTCCTCTCGTCTGGGCATCCCCATTCTGGTGATCTTTCTCGGCGTTGGCATGCTCGCCGGTGTCGATGGTCTGGGCGGTATAGTGTTCAATGACTATCCGCTCGCCTATCTCATCAGCAACCTGGCGCTGGCGATTATTCTGCTCGATGGCGGTATGCGCACCCGCGCTGCCAGTTTCCGTGTTGCGCTCTGGCCAGCGCTTTCGCTTGCCACTGTTGGTGTGGTTATCACCGCCGGTTTGACCGGCATGCTCGCCGCCTGGCTGTTCAAGCTGGATCTGCTGCAGGGTTTATTGATCGGTGCCATTGTCGGCTCCACGGATGCAGCGGCGGTATTTTCACTGCTCGGTGGACGCGGTTTAAACGAAAGGGTGAGCGCCACACTGGAAATTGAATCCGGTAGCAACGATCCCATGGCCATGTTCCTCACCATAGCGCTGATCGACATGATTGCTTCCGGTCAGGGCTTTGGTCCAGGTTTTCTCCTGCAACTGGTTCAGCAATTCGGTTTGGGTACAATGCTGGGACTGAGCGGCGGTTGGCTACTGCTGCGCCTTATCAATCAGATGGAACTGGCAAGTGGTCTCTATCCACTGCTGGCGGTCAGTGGTGGATTAATGATCTACGCCATTACTGTTGCCGTCGGCGGCAGTGGTATTCTGGCGATCTATCTTTGCGGTCTGTTATTGGGCAACAGGCCCATTCGCAACCGTCACGGCATTCTGCACATGTTCGATGGTCTCGCCTGGCTCAGTCAGATAGGCATGTTCCTCGTGTTGGGATTGCTACTGACTCCGTCCGATCTCTTGCCCATCGCCTTGCCGGCCATGGCGCTCGCTCTGTGGATGATTCTGTTTGCTCGACCACTGGCTGTATTTGCCAGCCTTTTACCTTTCAGCAGTTTCCATCTGCGTGAACGCCTGTTTATTTCCTGGGTGGGATTGCGCGGCGCCGTGCCCGTGATTCTGGCCGTTTTTCCGATGATGGCCGGACTGCCCAACGCACAGCTGTTTTTCAATGTCTCGTTTTTTATTGTGCTGGTATCGCTGCTGGTACAGGGTGCCAGCCTCAATCTCGCAGCAAGTCTGGCCAAGGTGGTGGTGCCCTCTGTGCCCTCACCGATTTCCCGCACCGGACTGGAAGTTCATCTCGCCAGCCAATGGGAACTGCTGATCTATAAGCTGGGTGCGGAAAAATGGTGCATAGGCGCCGCGTTGCGGGAATTGCACATGCCCGAAGGCACACGCATTGCCGCGCTGTTTCGCGACAAAGAGCTGCTGCACCCCACCGGCAGCACCCGCCTTATGGCAGGAGACATTCTCTGCGTGATTGGCCACGAGGAAGATCTGCCGGCCCTGGGCAAACTCTTCAGCGAGGCGCCGAAACGCCATATGGATCTGCGCTTTTTTGGCGACTTTATCCTGCAGGGTGATGCAGAGCTGCAAGATCTGGCAACGCTTTATACGCTGGATATGGATCAGGTCGAGGGTAACATGAGCCTGGCTCAACTGATGATCAAGCTCATTGGTCACGCACCTGTGGTAGGCGATCATGCGGAGTGGAGCGGAATGCTCTGGACCATTGCCGAAATGGATGGCAACCAGATACGCAAGGTGGGGTTGCGCCCTTCCCCCTAGCGAAAAGCAGGGTCTGCCAATAGGCGCTGGCTCTGCAAAGCGGTAAACTGGGCTTCCGTTTTCTGAAGTTCCTTCCCTATGCAATCTCACCCGCAAAACATTTCCCGCGAGGGCTTGGCGCTGCTGCTTTGTCTGGCCCTCGGCTGGGGCATCAACTGGCCTATCATGAAAATGGTAGTGGCCAGCATACCGCCACTATCCTTTCGCGGCTTCTGCCTCTTTTTCGGCGGGCTGGGCATTCTCGCCATCGCTCGCGCATCCGGACTGCGCACCCGAATTCCGCAGGGCTATTGGCCCAAGCTGCTGTGGCTGTGTCTGTTCAATATCATTGGATGGAATCTGCTGGCCACCTATGGCCTCAGCATGTTGCCTTCCGGTCGCGCTGCGCTTCTAGGCTACACCATGCCGCTTTGGGGAATGATTCTGTCTGTATGGCTTCTGCACGAAAATTTCGGTCGTCATCATGCACTGGCCATGCTGCTGGGCATGAGTGGTATAGCGGTGCTGATGAGCCAGAGTATCGACAATCTGCTGCAAACGCCTGTGGGGGCACTGCTGATGATAGCCGCCGCCTGGTGCTGGGCAGCGGGCATGGTGTTGATGAAACGCTGGCAAATTCCGCTGAATACAGTGGCGCTCACCGGCTGGCTGCTATTCCTCTCCAGTCTGCCCATGCTGGTAGCGGCACTGTTGGTTGACGGCTTGCCGCAATCGCAACCGTCGAACGCGGTGATTTTCGGTCTGGTTTACAACGTGTTTATCGCCTTTATGCTCTGTTACTGGGCCTGGAATCGATTGGTGTTCCTCTTGCCCGTAAACGTCTCGTCGCTCTCGTCGCTACTAACACCCTTGATAGGTGTTATCTCCGGCGTGATTATGCTGAACGAATCGCTAGGCTGGCGCGAATACCTGGCAGTCGTTCTGATTCTCGGCGCCGTGGCAGCAGCCAACAGAAATAAAAAAGCAGGGTGATCGAAATCACCCCGCAGGCCAACTTCATGAAGCAGTCGAAGAAGCAGGCAAAGGCCACCATGGTGGCGGGGTTAAACTCTCAGGCGCAGATTTGAATCTCGCCGTTCACACAGCGCACCGGATACACCTCCAATTGAAATTCCGACTTCTCCAGACATTGGCCAGTGCGCAAATTGAAATGCTGCTTATAGAGCGGCGAGGCCACTACCACTTGATCACCAATGGAACCCAGAATACCGCGGGATAGCACATTGGCTTTGCCAATAGGGTCAAAGTTGGAGATCGCAAAATACTCCTTGAGTCGGTGTGCATAAAATATAGCTATCTGCTGCTGATTGATCAGCGCACACAAGCCTGTATCAGGGAAAAAATCTGTTTCGGCGCAGACACTGATCCATTGAGCCTCAGCTTGCAGCTGGTGTTCACCGACGGGAGCGACAGCCATGGTATTCATAGGTTCATCCTCTTATTAATCAATTATCAACCAGCTCGACAACGGGAATCTGACGCTCTCTTTCTGCTTCGGTTGCCGGACGCAACTGATCCCGTTCCACCACATAGACAAGATTGCTATCGGGGACATCCGAGTTAATAAAGTGACTGAAGCGTTTGAGTTTCTGCGCATCTTCCAGTGTGGTTTTCCACTCGCACTGGTAGTTGGCGATGTTGCGGGTCATTTCATCTTCCAGTTCCTGACCCAGACCCAGCTTGTCTTCAATAACAACACTTTTGAGATAAGCCAGGCCACCTTCGAGGTTTTCCAGCCACACAGAAGTGCGCTGCAAACGATCAGCGGTGCGGATGTAGAACATAAGCACTCTGTCTATGTATTTGATCAGGGTTTCATCGTCGAGATCCGAGGCGAAGAGATCGGCGTGACGCGGGCGCATACCGCCATTGCCGCACACATAGAGGTTCCAGCCCTTCTCTGTGGCTATCACACCTATATCCTTGGATTGCGCTTCAGCGCATTCACGGGTACAGCCGGATACGGCAAATTTCAGTTTGTGAGGCGCACGCAAACCCTTGTAGCGATTCTCAATGGCAACGGCCATGCCCACACTGTCCTGCACGCCATAGCGACACCAGGTACTACCCACGCAGGATTTGACAGTGCGCACTGCCTTGCCATAGGCGTGGCCGGTTTCAAAACCCGCGTCTATGAGTTTTTTCCAGATGGCGGGCAACTGATGCAGCTGGGCGCCGAACAAATCAATTCTCTGTCCACCGGTTATCTTGGTGTAGAGCTTGTATTCCTTGGCCACCTCTCCCAGAACAATCAGTTTTTCCGGCGTAATTTCACCGCCGGCAATGCGCGGCACTATGGAGTAGGTGCCATCTTTTTGCATGTTGCCAAGGAAAATATCGTTGGTGTCCTGCAGGCCGATATGCTCGGTCTTGAGCACATAGTCATTCCAGTAGGAGGCAAGAATGGAGGCCACCGCCGGTTTGCAGATATCGCAGCCCAGACCATGACCGTGCTGATCCAGCAATTCATCAAAGGTTTTGATTTGCTTGATGCGCACTATGTCCGCCAGCTCGCGTCGTGTGTAGGCAAAGTGTTCGCAGATATTGGTGTTGACCTCCACACCCAGCTTCACCAATTCGGCATCCATTACCTGCTTCACCAGTGCAGCGCAACCACCACAACCTGTAGCTGCCTTGGTCGCTTGTTTGATACCTGCCATATTGGTGACACCCTGCTGTACCGAGCAGCAGATAGCGCCCTTGGAAACAGAATGACAGGAACAGATCTGCGCGGATTCCGGCAGCGCATCCACTCCCATCACAGGCGCGCCACCTTCGATAGTAGGCAGAATCAATTGCTCGGGTGACTCGGGCAGATCCATGCCGTTGACGCAGATTTGTTGCAGTGCGCCATAGGCTTCCACATCACCCACCAACACGGCGCCGAGCAGTTTTTTCTTGTCGGTGGACACAATCAGGCGCTTGTAAACTTCTGCCACACCGTCGCTAAAAATATAGGACTGACATCCGGGTGTACGCCCCTGGGCGTCGCCGATACTGGCCACATCCACGCCCAGCAGTTTAAGTTTGGTGCTCATGTCTGCGCCGGTAAAATTTTCACTGCCGCCTGTGATATGGGACACAGCTACTCTGGCCATCTGATAGCCTGGCGCCACCAGGCCAAAAATTCGGTTGTTCCAGAGTGCACATTCACCTATGGCGTAAATGTTTTCCACGGAAGTCTGGCAGTGGTTATTGATAACAATGCCACCTCGCTCACCCACCGACAGACCCGTCTGACGCGCCAGTTCATCTCTGGGACGAATACCAGCAGAGAAAAGCACCAGGTCGGTTTCCAGAAAACTGCCGTCGGTAAAATTCATGCGGTAACGACAATTTTCTCCCGCCACTATTTCGCTGGTATTTTTTTCCGAGTGAACCTGCACACCCAGCGCTTCGATCTTACGGCGCAACAATTCGCCGCCGCCTTCATCCAGCTGAACCGCCATCAGCCGCGGTGCAAATTCCACCACATGGGCTTGCAAGCCGAGATTTTTCAGTGCATTGGCAGCTTCCAGACCCAGAAGACCGCCGCCTACAACCACACCCACCTTACTCTGCGCTGCCGATTGAGTAATGGCTTCCAGATCTTCGATTGTGCGATAGACAAGACAATGAGGTTGATCGCGCCCCGGTACCGGCGGCACGAAAGGATAGGAACCTGTCGCCAAAACCAATTTGTCATAGCTCTCCACACGACCGCTGGCGGTGGTGATTTGGTTGGCCGCAGTATCTATGCTCACCACTTTGTCGTTGAGTAGATAGTCCACACCGAGCGACTGATATTGCGTCTCGGAGGTCAACATCAGATCTTCCACTGTAGATCCGGCAAAGTAATAGCTGAGCTTCACCCGGTCATAGGCCAAACGCGGCTCTTCGGCAAAGGTCATTACCTGATAGTGTTCTGCCTTTTCGCCAGTGAGCAGATCTTCGATAAATTTGTGGCCGACCATACCGTTGCCGACAACAATAATGCGTTCTTTCATGATGTTCTCCCGCTCAGGCTGACAAACGCTGATAATGATTTTGGGGTGAGGATTGATCGGCTTCTTCATGCAGTTGCTGCCATTCATCCGGACCGAGACCCTGCGCGAGGCTCGCCACTTTTCCCACCAGAATCAGCGCGGGCGATTGCACGGCTTCGCGCTCCACCAGTTGCGGTAAATCGGCGAGGTGACTGATAAGATTGCGCTGATTGGCGCGGCAGCCGTTTTCAATTACGGCAACAGGCGTAGATCCGTCCATGCCCGCCAGTTGTAATTCACGCGCGATCAATTCAGCGCGGGTCAAACCCATGTAAAACACCAGAGTGTGATTCAATCCGGCCAGTGCAGGCCAGTTGAGATCCAGATCTGCTTCCGCGTGCGCTGTTACAAAGGTGCAACCCTGGGATAGACCGCGATGAGTCAGAGGAATATGAGCGTAACTGGTGCAGCCGGAAGCTGAGGTGATTCCGGGAATCACTTCCGCATCTACTCCAGCGCGACGCAAGGCGAGCAATTCTTCACCCCCGCGACCGAAGACAAAAGGATCGCCACCCTTGAGGCGGCACACAGTCAATCCCAGTTGCGCCTGACTGACCAGCAACTGATTGAGATCCTGCTGCGCAATACTGTGCCTGTCTTTGGCTTTGCCGACATAGAGCGCAGGCACATTGGCAGGAAAGAGTGCGCGAATTTCCGGACTCACCAGATAATCAAAAAAAATGATGTCAGCACTTTCAATGGCGCGCAGCGCCTTGAGGGTCAGCAGCTCCACATCACCGGGTCCGGCACCTACCAGCCATACTTTGCCAGTGCGTGCCTGGTTGCCCGCTTGATGTGCACCTGCTCGATCGATCACCTGTTTCACGCGAATGCCCTCTGCTGAAAATTCGTCAAAGAGACTTGAGCAAAGAGGGTGCCAGCTGCAAAAAACACGCAAAAAAATTGTTTTTAAAACTTGAATATCAACAACTTACAAAGAGCGATGGCAAACAATCCCAATGCCGGCCAATGCAGATGCAGCCATCAAACAGCACCATAAGCGAGCAGATGCGCACTTATTTCATGCAAAAGGGGCAGGCAATTGATGATCAATTTTGGTTCAAACAAGCACCACAACAAAAACATGTGCACCAAATAGAATCAGGGAGGTGTTTTGCGCAGCGAGAGGCTGCTAGACTCAGAGACACAAACGCTGTCATCACTGCCAGTCATCCGCAACGACTGGCCTTGTCGAAAAGGTTTATGATATTCCCCACTCCACGGCACTGAGGTTTTATGTTTCCCTTTTCATCCGGGAACGCCACCCACACGGCGAACAGCAGGCAACAACTGATTGACAGCTTCGGCCGTCATATCCGTTATGTGCGCCTGTCCATTACCGATCGCTGTGACCTGCGCTGCACCTACTGCATGGCCGAGGACATGACCTTTGTGCCGCGCAAGGAGCTGCTTTCTATTGAAGAGCTGGTCAAACTGGCCAGCTGCCTGACACAACTGGGTGTGGAAAAATTTCGCATTACCGGTGGCGAACCCCTGATCCGCAGAGGCCTAGTGGAACTGGTGCGCCAGCTGCGCACCCTGCCCGGCCTGCGCGAACTCTGCATGACCACCAACGCCACCCATCTGGCCGAGTATGCCCAGCCGCTCAAGGAAGCAGGACTGGACCGTATCAATATCAGCCTCGACAGCGTCAATGCGGACACCTTTCGCCGCCTGACCCGGTTCGGTGATCTGGCACAGGTGCTGGAAGGGATAGAAGCAGCACAAAAAGCCGGATTCAAGCGCATCAAACTCAACTGTGTGGCGCTCAGGCATTACAACGCCCACGAAATTCCCCAGCTGGTGGATTTTGCTCTGAGCCGGGGTTTGGATCTGAGTTTTATCGAAGAGATGCCCCTCGGCCATATTGATGAGCATGGCCGCGCAGCGGAATTTGTCAGCAGCGCCGAGATACGCACCCAGCTGGCACAACACTGGACGCTTTCTCCCATTGATGAAGACTCCGGCGGCCCGGCCCGTTACTGGCAGGTGGAAGGTCACGAGTCGCGGCTAGGTTTTATTTCGCCCCACAGCGAGAATTTCTGCGGCAACTGCAACCGCGTGAGAGTGACCGCCACTGGCCGATTACTGCTGTGCCTTGGACAGGAGCACAGTGCCGATCTGCGTCAGCCGCTGCGGGAATCTCCTGAGGATCTCACACCGCTGCGCGATACCATCATCAACGCCATAGCGCGCAAACCCTTGCAACACGATTTCAATCTGGATAGCGAACCGCAGATTCTGCGATTCATGAACACCACTGGCGGATAGCAACACCATGAGCGCTCAAGCTGACTTTGTACCCCTGAACATCTGCATTCTCACCGTAAGCGATACCCGCGATCTGAGCACCGATACTTCCGGACAGAAGCTGCAGCAAATGCTGGAAGCGGACGGTCACAAACTCTACCAGCGCCAGCTGGTAAAGGATGACATCTATCAGATACGCGCCGTCACCTCCGCCTGGATTGCCGACCCACAGGCCCAGGTGATACTCATTACCGGCGGCACCGGTTTTGCCGGGCGCGACTCCACGGTGGAAGCCATGACACCGCTGTTCGACAAAACAGTCGTAGGTTTTGGCGAGCTGTTTCGCCAGATTTCCTACGAGGAAATCGGCACCTCCACCATTCAATCCCGCGCCGTTGCCGGTCTGACCAATCGCACACTGATCTTCTGTCTGCCCGGTTCCACCGGCGCCTGCACGACCGCCTGGCAGAAAATCATTCGCGAACAGCTGGACAGCCGCCACAGACCCTGCAATTTCGTCGGACAGATTGCGCTCCTCTGAATGACTTTATCGACGCCGGTCTGCGCACAAAGCTGGTGCGCAGATCGTCAGCGACGCTCAATTTCGGCACACGCGTTTCTATTTCACTGTCACCATCTGCACGGAAAATCCATTTTTCCCTGTCCAGTTTCCGGCTGAATTCATCCAGCCTCGCCTGTTTTTATTTCTTTTGATTACTTGGCAGGCTTGTTGCTGATTATCGCGACACAAATACGGGCAATTCATGGCCAGGCTTGCGCCTGTCTACCGATTGATGCGATCTACTATATGGTTAACTCATGAGCATCCAACTTGTAAATGAAAACTCTCTGCCTTCACTGATGAAGGCCATGGAAGCTCTGACGCTGGACGCAGATTTTTCCCTGTTTTTCAAAAAGGCAGCGACTGCTGTCCAGCACATTCTCGATGCCGACGGCACAGCGCTGATACTACTGGACGAAAAATGTGAAACTTTCGAGTACAAACTTTTTGAAGGCGAAAGAGATGCGCCCTTCAGCCAGTTTCGCGGTATGCGCTTTCCCGCTCACGAAGGCGCAGCCGGACGGGCGCTGCGCACACATCAGAGCATTTTTATAGAAGACTATCCCGCCGATGACGACGCCATGCCGGAACTGGTCAACGCCGGGCTGCGCGCCAATCTGATCATTCCGCTGATGAATGGCGAACGGGTGATAGGTGTGCTCGCCTCCTCCTGGTTCGATGACAGACAGCCGCAGGTAAGTCCAGGCACACTGGCGCTGGTGGAACGCATTGCCAATCAGGTGGCTGTGGCTTGCTACAGGGAAAAGCTGGAATCCCGCCTGCGCGCCATGGCGGATACAGATCCGCTCACCGGCCTCTACAATCGCAATGGCATTATGCATCGGCTGGAAGAGTATCTGACGCAGTGGCGCCAGCAAAAAACACACATAGCCCTGTTCTTTATTGATATAGACGGGCTGAAAAATGCCAATGATCACTGGGGTCATGAACTCGGTGACTGTCTGCTGCGCGATGCAGCCAATCGACTCAACGATGTGATTCGCAAAGGCGACTGCATTGGCCGACTGGGTGGCGACGAATTTCTGATTATCGCCGAATGCACCGAAACCTGTGTCGATGCACTGGCCCAGCGTTTTCTGCAAGCGCTGCATATTCACTTTGGCGCGGGACGCAAGCGCGGACGCCTGAGCGGCAGCATCGGCATAGCCCTGGCGCCGGACGATGGCGAAGAGGCCATGCAGTTGTTGCGCAAGGCAGACGCCGCCATGTACACCGCAAAGATCTGCGGCGGCGACAGATATCAGCGCGCCTCACGTATCACAGGCCTCAAAGGCGAAGGCCAGGTTTCCATTGTGGATATCGAAGGCGCCATGGACAAAGATGAGTTGCAACTCTGGTATCAACCGATTGTGAATCTGGCCTCCAACGAAGTAATAGGTTTTGAAGCCCTGCTGCGCTGGAACAAGGGCGATGGTGAAGTGCTGAGCGCCGCGCCCATCATCTCCGCCATTGAAAGCGCACGCGGCGATATTCAGATACGTCTTGGCAACTGGGTGCTGCAGGAGGCCGCGCGTCAGGCGTTGACCTGGCAGAGTCAGGGGCTGGTGGCAGATTTGCACATCAACATTTCAGCGCGGCATTTCCTGCATCCGTCTTTCCTGATTGAACTGCAACAGATCTGCAGCGCCAATCCCACATTGGGCGAAGCACTGATTATCGAAATCACCGAAACTGCCATGCTCGAAGATCTGGAGCGGGCCAAGCGCATTATGCTCGGCTGTCGCGCTCTGGGCGTCCGCATGGCCATAGATGACTTTGGCACCGGCTACGCCTCCCTGACTTATCTCAAGCGGCTGCCGCTGGATATCCTCAAGATTGATCGCAGCTTTGTCAGTGATTTGCGAACCAACAGTGTGGACCAGGCCATAGTGCAGGGAGTGGTTTCCATCGCCCGCGCGCTGGGGCTGCTGATAGTGGCGGAAGGCGCAGAGGATGCCGCTCAGTGCGAGGCATTGCGTGCACTGGGTTGCGATCAGATTCAGGGTTACTTTATCTGTCAGCCCATGCCTCTACCCCTACTCAACCAGTGGGTAGCACACAAGCGACATCTTAAAGATGGACGAGGCCGACTGCTTGCCGGAACCTAGTGGCTCCGGCAAGTTTGGATTGGGGAGGGCGCAGCACTGACACCGGCTTAGTAGCGCGGCGGCAGCTGCTCCAGCATTTCACGGCGAGCGTGAATCAGTTCCTTGTAGGTTTGAATCATGCTGAAGTTCACCTGATTTCCATTCAGCTTGAGCGCTGCCTGCTGGCGTTCGTACTCAGTGATTTCAGCGATCAGCTTTTCGCGCAATTTTTGTGTGCGCTCTGTGTTGACATCCACACCTACTGCCATGGCTTTTGATGGTCTGCTCATCGTTATGCTCCTTTAATTCCATGTTTCGAAAGCATATCCCAAAGCCATGGGATGTTTGTGAGGACTCACGCAGGCTTAATAGATCCTTTTGTTTTGTATAACCAAAGAAAAACGGCTTGTTAAAACGATGAGCAATAACAAACAAAAAATCGCCGAAAAACCTTACAGGTTGCGCGCAGATTGCAGCAATTGGAGCCAGTCCACGCTGGTATCCGCCAGTGCGTAAAACCAGGGATTAAGCACTGACTCGCGCTGGTTATAGCTGAGCGGGGCAAAGCGCCCCTGATCCAGTTCCTCGCCATCAATCACCGCGCCACCCGCCGCTTCCAGCACCGCCTGGGCCGCCGCCGTATCCCATTCGCTGGTGGGACCCAGACGCGGGTAGATATCCGCCAGCCCCTCCGCCAGCCAGCACAGCTTGAGAGAACTGCCCGCCGCCATCGACTGGATACCCGCAGGCCAGAGCTGCGCCAGATTTTCCAGCAGCTGTGTCTGCTCCGCGCTGGAGTGGCGATGACTGCCGAGGCAACGCAAAGGCTGCTGTCTGTCCGGCGGTTGGACTCTGAGCTGCCGGGCGTCGCCCGCCGCCGTCAGCTTCCAGCACTCCCGCGCAGATTCCGGTGAATTAATCCCCAGATAACTGATACCCGGAACCGGAAGATGCACTACCCCCAGCACCGGCCGCCCCGCCTCTATCAGCGCGATATTCACCGTAAACTCACCGTTGCGATGCAGGAATTCCTTGGTGCCGTCGAGGGGATCAATCATCCAGTAGTTCTGCCACTGGCGTCTGACTTCCACCGGAGGCAGAGGGGATTCCTCGGAAATCATCGGCAGGTCGGCAATGGCGCGCAACCCCGCCCAGATACACTGATGGGCCGCCAGATCCGCCTGGGTCAGGGGCGAGTCATCGGCTTTGGTGGTAATCGCCACTGATTCGGGCGAGTTGTAGACAGAGAGAATGGCATCCCCTGCTTCTCGAGCAAGTGCCAGTAAAGGGGCAGCGCCGGTAAGGCTGAACAAGGCGTCAGACATGGGTTTTCAGCCACTCCCGCGCCATAAACAGAGCCGCTATGGTCCGCCCTTCGCACACATCGTCGCGCGCGATAAGGGTGTTTATCTCCGCCAGGGGATAGGGCACCACTTCGATAGGCTCAGGCTCATCGCCGGCCAGCTGTTCGGGAAAGAGATCCCGCGCCAGAATGATGTTGATGGCGTGTTCCATATAGGCGGGAGAAAGGTTGACCCGCTTGAGAAAAATCAGCTCCCGCGCGCCATAGCCTACCTCTTCCTTCAGCTCGCGGTTGGCGGCTTCCAGCAGGGTTTCGCCCTTGTCCATGGCGCCCTTGGGCAGCGCCAGATGGTAATCCTCAATACCCGCGGCATATTCGCGTATCAATAGCACGGTTTCGTCGTCCAACAGGGGTACAATAAGCACGGCGCCATTGCCTCTGCTGCAGAGCTTTTCATAAAGCCGCTCCTCGCCGTTGCTAAAGCGCAGGTGCAGCTCATCGGCGCGGAACAGACGGCTGCGCGCAACCGTCTGGCGCTTTAATATCACGGGCTTTGGCGGCATACTGCCCCTCCTTTTTACCTGTCCGAGCCGAGCAGATGATCGACTGGAACGCTATAGATACTGTGTTGCTGGATATGGATGGTACCCTGCTGGACCTCCATTTCGACAACTATTTCTGGTTGCAACACCTGCCCAGACGCTATGCAGAAATTCATCGGCTGGATCCCCAAACTGCAACCGAGAATCTCTACCAGCATTTCCGCAGCCACGAAGGCACCCTGCAATGGTATTGCCTGGATTTCTGGTCGGAAGCGCTCAAGCTGGATATTCGCCAGCTTAAGGAAGAGGTGCGCCACAAGATACAGCTGCGCCCCCATGTGGAGACTTTCTTAAACCGCCTGCGCGAGCACAACAAAAGGTTGCTGCTGGTCACCAATGCCCATCCCAAGAGTCTGTCACTCAAGCTGGAGGCCACGGCCATTGACCGCTGGCTGGATATTGTCGTGTCATCCCATGAATTCCAGCAACCCAAGGAAGCCCAGGCCTTCTGGCGCGAGTTGCAGGCCCGGGAGAATTTCGACCCGGCGCGCACCCTGTTTGTGGATGATACGGTGCGTATTCTGGAATCGGCGCGCCAGTTTGGCATAGCCCATCTGCTGTGCATTCATCAGCCCGACAGTCAGACGGAGCGCCGCGTGCTCGACTATCCTGCCATTCATCACTTTGATGAAATCATGCCTCCACCGGTGTTGATCCATGTCCCAGGATAATTCACACGAACTCACCAAGGTCCGCATCGACAAATGGCTCTGGGCGGCGCGTTTTTTCAAGACGCGCAACCTGGCCAAGCAGGCCGTGGAAGGCGGCAAGGTGCACTGCGATGGTCAGCGTATCAAGGCGAGCAAGGAAATCACTCTCGGCCTTGAACTCTGTATCCGTCAGGGTTTTGATGAAAAAACCGTGATAGTAACCGGCCTGTCCGATCAGCGGCGCGGCGCCTCCGAAGCCGCCTTGCTCTATCGCGAAACCGAGGAGAGCCTGGCGCGGCGCGAAAAGCAGGCCGCAGAACGCAAGGCGGGCCTGGCCAGTTACATCATCAGCGATCACCGCCCCAACAAGAAGGAGCGGCGACAAATTCACCGTTTTCAACGCATGCAGGGAGGAGAAGACTGATGCGCTTCTGGATATTGCTGTTATGGCTGTGTACGGCGGGTGCGACCCAGGCGGAGGTTTATCGCTGGGTCGATGCAAATGGTCAAGTGCATTACAGCGATCGCAAGCTGCGCGAAGATGCTGAAGATGTCACCAAGCAGACTCGCGTACAGAATATCGATACCAGCCAGGAAGAGAGACGCAAGCTGCAACAGATTTTCCGTCCACCCAACAAGGCAGACCAGGAATTTGAAAGCCGCAATGTGGATGCGCAAAAACCCGATCCTGAACTTGAGCAATACTGCGAAGAACTGAACGAATACAGCGACGTCCTGAGTGGACGCGTTCAAATAGTCAATGATCGCGGCAAGGAAGTGACCTACACCGACAAGCAACGCAAGGAAGACCTCAAGAAAGTTGAAGCCCTGCTGGCCGAATATTGCAATTTCTAGCGGCACATTTTCCGCTGTTTTCCGAGAGAGATGTATGTCCACCACTGATGCATTACAGAGATTTATTTTCGAACAAAGCGACCTGCGCGGACAGTGGGTCAGACTGGAGAAAACGTATCAGGAAGTTCTCAGCCACAACCCCTACCCGCCCGCATTGCAAAAGTTGCTGGGCGAATTTCTGGCCGCTGTCAGTCTGCTCTCCAGCACTCTGAAATTCGACGGCACCATAGTGCTGCAAGCCAGAGGCGAAGGATTGATTTCCACCATCATGGCGGAGTGCAGTCACCACAAGAATCTGCGTGCGATTATTCGCCTGAATACCGAAGCCGAAATCAACGATGAATTGCTGGAGTCCGGCGGTTTTCACGAACTTCTGGGCAAAGGCGTACTGGTCATCAGCATAGAACCCAAACGCAGCGAAAACTTTGGTGGACGTCTTGAACGCTATCAGGGCATAGTGCCTCTGGAAAAACCCACCCTGGCCGAATGTCTGGAAGACTATTTCACCCAGTCAGAACAATTGGCCACGCGCATCTGGCTCGCGGTCGATGACTACCGCTGTGGCGGATTGTTTATCCAGGCTTTGCCGTCACAAATAAACACCGACCCGGAAAGCAGCAGAGATCAATGGGAGACCATTACAGCACTTGCCAGTACTCTGACCGATGGAGAGCTGTTGCAACTGGAATCTGCCCAGCTATTGCATCGACTTTTCCACGAACATCCGTTGCGGCTGTTCGATGCCCAGCCAATGCAATTTCGCTGCAGTTGTTCGCGCGATCGCAGTGCCGATGCGCTCATGACCATTGGTAAAGAAGAAGTGGGAGCCTTGCTAATGGAACAGGGCGGCATAGATATAGATTGTCAGTTCTGCAATCAGCACTACCACTTCAATGCTGCCGAAGTGCGCAAGTTGCTCGGCGGCACCACCCTGCACTAACCTCAAAAATCCTGACGGCCATCACCCAGCAAGCGGGCGCGGAATTTGCGCCCCTTGATTTTTCCCTGCTGAAAATGTTGCAGCGCCTTTTTTCCCAGAGAGCGACGCACGGCCACATAGGTACAAAAATCAAACACATCTATCTTGCCGATATCCTGGGCTGACAAACCCGCGTCCTTGGTAAGTGCACCAAGAATATCGCCTGGCCGCAGCTTGTGCTTTTTGCCTCCATCCAGTTCAAGCGTCACCATCTCCGGAACCAGATCGTACTTCTCGTGAGTTTGCGGCAGGCTTTCCAGCGAAAGTCTTTTCGCCAGATAATCCTCAAGACGATTGAATCTCGGCATTTCTTCCGGCGCCACCAGTGCCAGAGCCAAGCCTGTTTCACCGGCTCTGCCTGTGCGGCCCACGCGATGCACATGCACTTCTGGATCGCGTGTCAGGTCGTAGCTGATCACCGCATCCAGCCGCTTGACATCCAGTCCACGCGCTGCCACATCAGTGGCAATCAGCAGTCGGCAGTTTTGGTTGGCAAAGCGCACCAGCACCTGATCCCGCTCGCGCTGCTCCAGATCGCCATGCAATACCAGCGCAGCTATCTGCGCCTGACGCAAGCCCTGATACAACTGCTCACAGGCCTGTTTGGTGTTGCAGAAAATGATGGCGGATTCAGGTTTGTGAATGGCGAGCAGATCTATGCAGGCAGAAATTCTCGAACCATCCGCAGGCAATTCGAAAAATCTCTGTGCCAGCTGCCGCTCTCCATGCTCTGCATCCACCTGAATGCGCACCGGCTGCTGTTGATATCCGGCACTGATTTTTTCAATTTCGTCGGGATACGTGGCCGAGAACAGTAGCGTTTGTCGCTGCGACGGACAGGCGGCCAAGATAGTTTTCAGGTCCTCGGCAAACCCCATATCCAGCATGCGATCCGCCTCATCCAGCACCAGTTGCTTCAGGCTGTCGAGCTTCAGCGAAGTCTTGCGCAAATGGTCCAGAATGCGGCCCGGCGTACCCACCACAATATGGGCACCGTGTTCCAGCGAACCCAGCTGAGGCCCAATGGCAACGCCACCGCACAGAAGCAGTACTTTCACGTTATGCTGTGCCCGCGCCAAACGGCGCAGCTCCTTTGCCACCTGATCCGCCAGCTCGCGCGTGGGACAGAGCACCAGCGATTGTACCCGGAACTCGCGCACATCCAGCGAGGACAAAAGCCCCAGACCAAAGGCGAGGGTTTTGCCGCTGCCGGTTTTCGCTTGCGCAATCAGGTCCTTTCCCGCCAGAATCACCGGCAGACTTTTTTCCTGAATGGGCGTCATCCGGGTGTAACCCAGACTTTCCAGATTGGCGAGCATGGCCGTATCAAGGCCGAGTGTTGAAAACGAATTGATCATGAACATTTCCAGCAGGGCAACCCGCAGTTTGCGTCAAACAACCGAGTTGCAGAAATTGATAAACAGATGGCAGCCTACCACTCTTCGTCAGCGGCTGCTAAGACGGAGTAAACTTTTGAACATTTTGCGCGCACTTCTGCTTTTCGGTTTCTCTTCTTTAGTTCTGGCTCAGGAGACCAGCTCCTCATCCACCTGGGAATTTGGTCTGGGCGCTGGCGCCATCCATGCGCCGGATTATCGCGGCTCCAAAGAATCAAGAACCTATGGCGCCCCCATTCCCTATGTGGTCTATCGCGGAAAATTTATTCAGTCAGACCGCGATGGTGTTCGCGGCCAGTTCCTGCAAGGTGACAAGCTGGAGTTCAATCTCAGCATGAGCGCCAATGTGACGCCGGAAAGTCACAAAAATCCTTTGCGCCGGGAACTGCAGCTACCCGAACTGGGCTCAAGCCTGGAGCTGGGTCCCGCACTCAATATTAACCTGACCGGTGATAGCCTGCGCGAAGGCTGGATGCTGAGTCTCCCACTGCGCGCTGTTTTTTCCATTGGCGGTGATGATAGAGGCTACACCGGCTATGTGTTTCAACCTCAGTTGGTTTATCTGCATCAGCGCAATGGCTGGGGCATGAGTTTCCGCAGCAGCCTGAGTTATGCCAGCAAGGAATTTCACCGCTACTACTATCAGCTGCCCGAAGAGCTGGCGACAGAGAAATATGCTGCCTATAACCCGGATGCAGGTTACTCCGGTTGGGCCAATCAGATCGCCATCACACGCCGCATAGACAACTGGCGACTGGCATTTTTTGTGCGTCACGATTATCTCGACGGTACCGAATTTGAAGACAGTCCGCTGATGGAAACCAATCACTCCATCCGCAGTGGCGTTGCGATTATTCGCTCCTTTCGCTGAGAGCTAACATCTCACCAGCACACCCAGGCTTTTAACCAGCGGCAGCGCTCTGAACAAACCTGAAGCCTGGGCCAGCTGCCAGATTTCAAAAGGCGGACGACCGCCATCGGCGGGATCGGGAAACACATCGTGAATAGCCAACAATCCACCGCGCATTATCTGCCCGGCCCAGCAGCGATAATCCGTCAGTGCCGCCTCCGTTGAATGACCGCCATCAATAAACACCATACTCAAAGGCGTATTCCAGTAGCGCGCCGCCATAGCGGAGGGCGCCACTATGGGCACTACAGTTTGTTCAAGACCGGCGCGTGCCAGAGTGCGGCGAAAACTGCGAAAGGAATCCATGCGCTGTGCATCGGGATCAAACAACTCCGGATCATGGTAGGCCTCGCCCGGCTGATGCTCTTCGGAACCTCTGTGGTGATCCACGGCAAATAACAACTGCTGGCGTTGCTTGCAAGCACTGCCGAGATAAACCGTGGATTTGCCACAGTAGCTGCCAATTTCCAGTAAGGGGCCCTGCGTTGCGGCCGCAAGCGCATGATCGTAAAGCGCGGCGCCTTCATCCGGATCGAGAAAGCCTTTGACCTCATCTATTGCCAATGGCAGCATTTGTTCCTCACAGATCGCTGGTTAACGAGAATTTCACCTTGCGCCGCAATAATACACCCTACCGGTTGCATCACCTGCTAAAAGCGCTCAACCGATTTTATGTAAAGCGTTTTGTCGCACCGCAATTTGATTCCCTCGGCAGCCTGCCGGAAATTGCCCACTCCCGCCATCTGGTGATTTTTGGCGGCAGTGTGCATCTGGGCCGCAGCACTCACATTATTTGCGCACCGGACAACCGGGTGCGCTTTACCACCTGGCCGGGAAAGAGAAAACAGGGCCAGATTCATATTGGCGACTACTGCCTGATTTCTCCCGGCGTGCGTATTTCAGCGGAGGATTCGATTCGCATAGGCAATAACGTCATGCTGGCGGCCAATGTCTATATCAGTGACAGTGACTGGCACGGCACCTACAACCGCATTCGCCCCTTCCGCTGCAGCAAACCCGTAGTGTTGGAAGATAATGTCTGGCTGGGGGAGAGGGTGATAGTCAACAAGGGTGTGACCATCGGCGAAAATTCCATCGTCGGCGCCGGCTCGGTTGTCACCCGCAGTATTCCTGCAAATTCCGTTGCAGCGGGCAATCCGGCGCGAGTGATCAAGCAGATTAATCCCAACAGACGCATGCTCAAACGCGAGATTCTGTTTCGCAATACGGAACACTATCAATATCAGCAAGATCAACTGGATCAATGGACGCTGCGCGACAACACCTGGCTCAACTGGCTGCGCAGTCTCATAGCACCCAATAAAAAGGATTAAATCTTGTTATCCACTGCCAGGCGCAAAAGTGCAGCGACGGAAATGGAGTCGGTAATTTCACCGCGCAACACCATGTCGATGGCCTCGCGCAAAGGCAATTTTTTTACTTCTATATCCTCGGTCGCTTCCAGCTGCTGCCTGCCGGGATAGAGATCCCGCGCAACAAATACCTGACAGTATTCATCGCTCACCGAATTGGACAGATGCAAGGCAATCAATGGCTGCCATTCGCGCGCCTGCAGGCCCACTTCTTCTTCCAGTTCGCGTCTGGCTGCCGCTTCAAGACTTTCACCTTCAGGGCAGCCGCCTTCCGGAATTTCCCAGGTGTACTGATTGAGTGTGTAACGGCTTTGCTTGACCAGCCAGGTATTGCCCTGTTCGTCGATAGGCACCACACCCACCGCGGTATTTTTGAAGTGCACCACGCCGTAAATCCCGTCGGTTCCCTTGGGCGTAATGACTTCCTCATGGCTCACTTTGATCCAGGGATTTTCGTAAACGCACTGGCTGGATTTGGTTTTCCAGCCGCCAACTTTTTCTTTCATGACCAGGTCCGTCAGATGTTGAAAGGATCAGGAGATGCGATGGGGTTCCAGCTCCACACTGGTGACTCTGGAGCCCAGCATGATCACTCGCCCCTGATAGCGCTCATCGCCCAGCGCGGAAAACTCGAAGTAAAACGCACGCCACAAACACAACTGCCCGCGCTCATCGCGCTTGAACCAGAGACGGCGCAGATGCACGTTCTGGTCGAGTAACTGCACCTGCATCTGCTTGCAGTGGCGCAGCGCGGCCACATAGGCCTGCTCTTTGGCAATCAGCGCTTGACGCCAGTAGAGCGCAACCAGACCGAGGACAATCAGCCAGAAAATGGCAGTGAGATCAAACATGAGGGAGATAGGATAACAGGCAGAACCCGGAAAATTTCAGCAAAAGCTTAAACGCCTCAATCCTGGGTTCGGAGGTAATAAAAAGGGGCAGAAACAACAAAGGGCGCTCGCTGGAGTCGCCCTTTGTTTTCACTCGAAGATTAAAGCGGAGTGACGTTTTCTGCTTGCGGGCCTTTTTGACCCTGAGTCACTTCGAAAGTCACTTTCTGACCTTCTTTCAGTGTCTTGCGGCCGCTGCCGTTAATAGCACGAAAGTGAACGAATACATCTGCACCGCCTTCGCGCTCAATGAAACCATAACCCTTGTCGTCGTTAAACCATTTAACAACACCAGAGACCAGTTCTGACATACTTTCCTCGTCTTGCATTACCAATGTCAGCAGAGCTGACCCAAACTAATAAACCGACTGCAACAGCCGGAGATGAAATAGCTTCCTTGAAAGCTATTGCTATGGTCGTGGTGCGTACCAAGGGGCTGGAGCAAAGGCAGGAACCTTACACAAGCTGAATCTTTGGCCGAATCTCAATCTATAGCAGTTCAAAATTAAAGCACTTCGCCTAAGCGAGTTCAAGCGCTTGTCTGTTAATTTGAAAATTATCTGAAGTTTTTAGCAAATTTGTTTATAAGAACCAAACTCCCGCAGCTAACGCCCGGTTTTTTCAGAGCTTTTTCGTTGCATCTCATGGAGGATGATCGCTATCACCACCACCAGCATGCCGAGCAACATCACCGCCGACTTGAACTGGGCGAATTCATAGCCCTGTTTTGCCAGCTGGTAGGAGGCCAATCCCCAGGCGGCAGCGGCAAAATAACCCCAGAGTTGTCGACGATAAACACCTACGCCTATCGCCAGGGTCACCAGCAACAGGAATGCACCATAAAGATTCATGAAGCTGACAAACAATGCACCAAACCCCAGCAGAATTACCAACAACAGGAGCTCCAGTAAGCGAAATACTTTTGACATGCTTTACAACCTCCGGGGGTTTGTTACCAATTTACTCAACCCATTCCTGACGCGACCAAATCTCGCAAGAGCCAATCCCTTATTAGCCATAGGGATATCGATCAGGATCGACTAATCCTCGCCCGATTTTCCCGAAGAACCGGGACGACGACCATCGCGCCAGCCGCGGTATTTGCGATGAACGCCGCGTGTCAGCGCCTGGGAGTAGTCCTCCAACAGATCCACCCCCACCAGCACGAATACCACCACCAACGACAGCTTGATCGCCGCCAGTGGATATCCGCAGGCAATGCACACACCTATAGCCGCCAGTGACCAGATGGTTGCCGCTGATGTGACACCAAGCACTACACCATCCCGCGTCAACATCACGCCGGCACCGAGAAAACCTATGCCGGTAATCACCTGACCGATAATGCGCGATGGATCTGTGGCGTCTGTATGGACCTGATTGGCGGTCAGGATAAAAATGTAGGTGCCCAGGGTGATCAGTGCAGAGGTTCGAATACCCACAGGCTTGCCGCGCAACTGTCGCTCAAGACCGATAATAAATCCGCACAGCAGCGCCACTCCCACCGAATACCAGTCAAAGGGTTCAATCGACAACGCATCGCTCAATGTCATAAGCCTAACCCATCACTTGTTTAACGATCAGATTTTTCAATGCAGGCAAATCGTTGACTTGTTGAAGCCCCCAATTGCGCAGCCAGGTCAAGGTCAGCGAGTGAGCACCGAATAGACGCTTGAATCCTTCCATAGCCGCCATCATCGCCAGATTGCCGCCCAGCCGTTGACGCTGATAACGACGCAAAATGGAAAAGTCCGACAGCGGCAAATCGCGTTGCCGCGCTCTGGCCAACTCGGTCACCAGCGCGTCGACATCCAGCAACCCAAGATTCACGCCCTGACCGGCAAGCGGATGAATGTTGTGTGCCGCATCGCCCACCAGCGCTATGCCCGGCTGTACGTAATCTCGCGCATGGCGTTGACGCAGAGGAATACAAAAACGCTCGGAAACCTGGAGTATTTTGCCGAGGCGATATTCAAAACTCTCACCAAGACGCACGCAAAAATCTGTAGAGTTCAATGCCATTAATGATTCGGCCAGCGAGGTTTCCGCAGACCAGACAATGGAACACCAATGATGGTCATCGCCATCAACCAGCGGCAAAAATGCCAGCGGCCCTGTGCGCATAAATCTCTGCCAGGCGGTAAATGCGTGAGGCTTTTCACAGCGCACACTGGCTACTATGGCGGACTGGCCATAATCCCATTCGCGCGTATCAAATCCCGCCAGTTCGCGCAGTCGCGATTGAGCGCCATCGGCAGCGATAACCAGAGGCGCACGCAAACACTGGCCATTGTCCAGCTGCACCTGTTTGTCGCTGCCAACCGATTCCAATGATTCCACTCGCCGTTGCAGCATCAGCTCCACACCGCTTGCCTGCTGCAAACTCTGACGCAGGGCGCGCACCGCCAGAGCGTTTTCCACTATGTGGCCGAGGTGGGTGCTGCGCAGTTCCAGGCTGTCGAAATGAATACTGGCTGTACCTTCACCATCCCACACCTGCATTTCGCGAAAGGGACAGGCGCGCTCCGCCACTATGAAAGACCAGGCGTCCACTTCTTCCAGCAAACGCTGGGATGCATGAGTCAATGCCACAACGCGAGGATCAAATTCCGCGCCGCCAAATTGCTCCGGCTGACCACCCGCTTCCACCAGCGCAATACGCAGATCGGCAGTAGCCTCGCGAGTCGCAAGAGCCGCAGCCAGGGCAGCGCCAACCAAACCCGCACCGACAATGATCAGATCGTAGTTTTGTGTTGAATTATTCAAAGGGAGTTTCCTCTGCCTGCCGGTCTGCTCTGGCTTGCCGCCACATAAGCCCGCCCCGCCTGCCCCAACGTCTGACGCGTGAGCATTTTCTTAAGCGGCGGCACCAACGCCAGGCTGATTAATCCCAGATGACGCAGCGCTATCAGCGGCAGGCTGCTGGAGGAAAACAGACGCACCAGACGATCGCTGAAACCTGTGGTCAGCTGCTGGTCCAGCGTCTGGGATTCGAGATAGTTGTTTAGCAGTTTCAGATCGCCCGGCGACTGCCCATTGGCTGCGGCCTCGCACAGAATTTGCGTCAGCGCCGCACAGTCTCTCAGCGCCAGATTGAACCCCTGCCCCGCAACCGGATGGAGAAAGTGAGCGGCATTACCCACCAGTACCAGTCCGGCACGCACCTGTTCTTCCGCCAGCGTCAGCCGTAGCGGAAAAGCCTGGCGTTGGCCCACCCGTGTAAATCGCCCCAGACGAAAACCAAAAACCTGTTGCAGTTCCGTCAAAAATTCCGCCTCAGGCGCCTCAACCAGTTGTTGCGCCCGCGCTGGCGGCAGGGTCCATATCAGCGCCGAGCGGCGGGCAGCAGCAGAGCCGCCCAGAGGCAAAAGCGCCACCGGCCCCTGAGCAGTAAAGCGCTCATAGGCAACACCTGCGTGAGGCTCGGCAAATTCCACATTGGCAATGATGGCGCTCTGACCGTAATCGCTGACGCGTACGGCTATGCCCAGCTGGCGGCGCAATGGCGAATCACCGCCATCGGCGATCACTGTCAGACGTGCAGACAGTGTCTGCTGGCCGGAGGGCGATTCCAGTTGCAAATCAAAACCGCCAGCTTTTGGCTGACAGCCGAGAACACGAGCGGGAGAAACTACACGGAGATTGGGCCGGTTGCTGAGCGCCTGCGCCAGTTGCTGCCCCAGATGGGCATTGGCCACCACGTAACCCAGCGCCGGCACCTGTTCACTGGCGGCATCTATCAGACTGCCCGCCAGATGGCCGCGATCGGAAACATGCACCTGCAGAATGGGCGTAGCCTGTGGCGCTATGGCGCGCCAGATACCCAGATGTTCGAGAATTTCCACACTGCCATAGGCAATGGCCGAGGAGCGGGCATCAGCGGGCGCTACACTGCCGGTTTCCTCCGCCAGCGATCTGGCCTCCACCAGCAGAATGCGCCATTGTGGCAGTGCCTGTGCCAGCAGCAGGGCAAGGCTGGCGCCCACCATGCCGCCGCCCACTATGGCGATATCTGCCTGCTCCACGGAGGTTGTCATGGTCAGCCCGCCATCAGGGCTTCGATGTCATCGACGCGCTTGGGCACACCGCCGGTGAGAACTTCGCAGCCGTCTTTGGTCACTACCACATCGTCCTCGATGCGAATGCCTATGCCGCGCCACTTTTTGGGCACCTGTTCATTGTCCGGTGACACATAGATGCCCGGCTCCACCGTCAGCACCATGCCCGGCTCCAGCACCCGCCATTCGCCGCCCACTTTGTAGTCGCCCACATCGTGCACATCCATGCCCAGCCAGTGACCGGCGCGGTGCATGTAAAAGGCTCTGTAGGCTTCGCTTTCGATCAGATCGGAAACCTTACCCTGCAGCAGACCCAGTTCCACCAAACCCTCGGTGATAACTTCTACCGTGGCATTGTGGGGATCATTCCAGTGGCGGCCGGGTTTGACGCATTCAATGGCCGCTTCCTGTGCGCGCAGCACAATTTCATAAAGGGCTTTTTGTTCCGGGCTGAACTTGCCGCTGACCGGGAAGGTGCGGGTAATGTCAGCGGCGTAGTACTCCAACTCACAGCCCGCGTCGATCAACACCAGATCGCCGGATTTGAGCGGTGCGCTGTTTTCAATGTAGTGAAGAATGCAGCCGTTTTTGCCGCCGCCCACAATAGTATTGTAGGCGGGCGCACGGGCGCCGCTCATGCCGAACTCGTGCAGAATTTCCGCTTCCAGCTGATATTCCATCAGGCCGGGTTTGCACAGCTTCATGGCGCGCACATGGGCGCGGGCCGAAATCTCACCCGCCTCGCGCATCACCCGCAGTTCAGCTGCGCTCTTGTAGAGGCGCATATCGTGGAGAAAGTGGCTCAGGTCGAGAAACTCGCCGGGGGGCGTTGCACCGGAACGCACCTTGGCCTTGATGGTATTGACCCACTCCATCACCTGGCGGTCAAACTCCGCATCCTTGCCCATGGCGTAGTAAACACGCTCGCGACCCTCGATCAGGCCGGGCAGGATATCGTCGATATCGTCTATGGGAAAAGCATCGTCCGCTTCGTAATCCTTGCAGGCGCCTTCCGGGCCGGCGCGGTAACCGTCCCAGATTTCCCGCTCGGGATCGCGGTCGCGCACAAACATCACAAACTCACCGTGGGGGCGACCGGGAATCAGCACCAGCACCGTTTTGGGCTCGGCAAAACCGGAAAGATAGTAAAGATCGCTGTCGGGGCGATAGGGATATTCGGTATCGCGGCTGCGGGGACGCTCAGGTGCGGATGCGAGAATGGCAATACTGTTGGGTTCCATCTGCGCCATCAGCGCATTGCGGCGGCGGGCGAATTCCTGTTTGGAAATTCTCATGGATATTCAACTCGTTAGTGAAGGGTGGCGTTACCTGGGCGCTCTTCAAGCCTGGGAGGCTTGGGCGTCTCTTCGTAGAGCGCGGCTGCCAGTACGCGCACATACTCAACCACCTCCATGTAATCAGCCTCTTCGTCCTCGTCGTCCTCATCGGCGCTGATATTCACTATAGCCGCGAGATCTTCAAGCATGGCCAGCGCCTCTTCCGACAGAGCCTCTTCGCGGCTCACACCGCCAAAGCCCGACAGGAAGCCGTGGCACCACTGGCTCAGGGCAGAAACCCGCTCCTCCATGGCCGTGTCATCGTCCGGCAGCATCAGCAGCGGCGAAAAGTCCTGATCCAACTGCTCGCGGGACTGGTGATAGAGGCGGCTGAGGGCATCCCTCACCCGCTCATCCGGCGCCTGGGTGAAATCGAGAAACTCCGCCGCTTCCAGCAGCCAGCTGGTTTCACTCAGCTGGGCACCGGCACAAAGCTTGCCACACAGCAAACCGTGGAGTTCCGAAGGGCTGTTGATAGTGCCCAAAGGCAGAAGTAAATCGGCGAGCTCGTCAAAGCCCAAGGGTGGAAAGGATGTCTCTGTCATGCTGACCTCACGCAAATAGGCGGCCATGCTACCACGAGAGCCGGTAAAGGCGCTGCCTGGGCCGCGCAGGCTCCCACTCTGCCCCAGTAAGGGTCAGCGAGAAAAACTGCTTTTAGTTTCGATAGATAGAGAAGTTATTCTCGAAACTACTTGAATTAGGTTGCACAAAGATTGACCCCCCGCAGAGGGCGCAATATAGTAGCCGCTGCTCTCACCCACGACTTTCGAGACCTATGTCTGACGATTTGTTACTCGCCCTGGAAACCAAGCTGGATCGCCTGATCCTCTTGTGCAACCGCCTGCAACAGGAAAACGCCGAGCTTAAGGCTCGCGAAAGCCAATGGCAGGAAGAGCGCACTCGCCTGATCGAAAAGAACGAACTGGCGCGCAGCCGGGTGGAAGCCATGATTGCCCACCTGAAAAACCTGGACAATTGATCCTAGGATCTCGCCATGAGCAACGAAACCGTCTTTGTCAAAATCCTCGATAAGGAATACCAGGTCGCCTGCCCGCGTGAAGAGCGCCAGGCGCTGATCGAATCCGCCCAGCTGCTCGACGACCGCATGAAAGCCATCAAGAACAGCGGCGCAGTGATCGGCCTGGAGCGCATTGCCGTTATGGCTGCACTCAATCTCAGCCACGAACTGCTGCAGGCCCGCAGCACTACCAGCAAAGGCAGCCAGGGCAACCCCGCAGAATTGCAGCGTCTCAGCGACAAGATTGAACGGGTTCTCGCCAGCCTTAACTGATCCTTACTCGCCCCAGGGCGCAAAAAATTGCGCCCTCCCTCCCCCGCCGAGCTATACTTGCACCTGCCCTGGGATGTTTGCCAACCGACAAAGTCCTTGAGCCGATAAATGTGTACCCGGCGATGTCTCGTTGTGTTTGGTGTGCATGTCCGCCTGACGGAAAGCCTAAAAAACCACAGGTGTCGCCACCTTGAACCTTTGGGTTCAAGGCCCGCTTGGTAGCGGCATTTCCGGGGCTTCTACTCTCCTTCCCGCTCACAAACTTCCACAGGCCTGGCTCGCCATGAACCAATCTCCGCCAGACCAGACCCAAATTCCTCAAGATCGCGCCCAACTGCGTCGCCAACTGCGTGAACTGCGCCGCGCTCTGTCACCTCAGCAACAGCGCCAGGCCTCTCTCAGCTGTTTGCGTCAGCTAATGCAATATCCAAAATTCATACGCAGTCAGCACTTCGGACTCTATCTGGCCAACGACGGCGAGCTGGACCCGGCACCCATAGCGCAACAACTGTGGAAGATGAACAAATTTTGCTACCTGCCGGTACTCCACCCCAGCCGCCCGCGCGAACTCTGGTTTGTGCGCTACACGCCGGACACACCGCTCAAACCCAATCGCTTTGGCATAGGCGAACCCGACCCCTTCCGCAATCAGCGGCTACAGGCAAAATTTCTCGATATGGTACTTTTGCCGCTGGTGGGCTTTGACAGAAACGGCGGACGCCTGGGCATGGGCGGCGGCTTTTACGACAAGACTTTCGCCTTCAAAAAAGACAAACCCGAAGGCAAACCCTATCTGATTGGATTGGCGCACAGCATTCAGGAAGTGCCTGCGCTGGGGTTAGCGGATTGGGACATTCCGTTGAGCGGAGTGGCTACTGAGCACGAGTTGATATAGCGTAAATTTCCTTAAAGAACACAATCAAGCTATGGAGGTTCGCCGATCAGGCGAACCTCCGAAAGAGGATCAATTCAATTGGGTAGTGCGACTTACCTGTTCTCCCAGGCGGCTGCGGAACAGTAGCTCACCTGTTGCAGTGTCGCCGGTTAAGGGCTGGGTGTATGGCTTCCAGGTTTTACCCTGGTCGCGACTCCATTCAATCACCAAACCCGACCAGGCCGTGTTGGCTTCCACTTTACCTTGTTGACGATCTGCGCCCGGTGGTGGCAGATAGATGTGAATACCGGCAGCAGCCAAGCGCGGCAACTCGCGTTCAACCAGCACTTGAGTAAAACCTTGCCATTGTTGCTGACGTTTGCGCAGATCCGGTTTATCACCCTCCCAGTCCGCCTTGTGCCAGGCGCGTTCTGCCAGAGCCAGCAGGCGCGGATATATCATCGGTTCCAGCTGCTCGGGTTTGCGAATGGTTTCACTCCAAATCTGCCCCTGCATTCCCGCGAGATTTTCCGGTTTGCGCAGCGCTGGCAATTCACGCCCTACCATTGCTTCGAGATTGGTGATGGGCACACCCGCCAGCGTGTAATCGGCGTTGGCGTAAAGATTATCCGGCATAAAGCCAAACACCTTGGCCAGATCACTGTAGCGCGTTGCCCAGTAGTAGCCTCGCTCTTCCGGATGAGTTTCCTGCGGATGATCAAAGTAGAGATGAGTTGCCGGAGAAAGAATGACATGATAGCCGGCATTGGCCAAACGGTAGGCTCTGTCACCTACGCCCCATTCCCAGATATTGTCCCAGGCGTTAGCGAAGATGCGGTCGTTGGTAAACTGCTGACGATTGAAAGTGTTGATCGCGTCGTACATCAAACCATCTTCCCATCCAACCAACCCAAGACCGCGCTTGTGTGTCAGCTCGGCAACGCGCGAAACAAAATAGGGTTTGAGATCAGCTACGCCAGCCACTCCACCGGTCCCAGCGGAGCGCTGAATAAATTCGGCACAGAGAGGCGATGCCGTCCAGGCACCAGTGCCCACTTCATCGCCACCCATGTGAAAGCTGCGCATTTGCAAACCGGCGCGACGATAAAGTTGTTGCAGTTCATACACCACTTTATCCACAAAGCGGTAAGTAGATTCCAGACAAACGTTGACGGCGTTGTCCGTGTAATTTTGTATAGAGACATAACGCGATTTGTCATTGAGGTCCGAAAGCAGGTACTGCTCCGCACCTTCCTTGTCACCAGCAGCCATCAAACGGCGATAACGTGCTTCCATCGCCTTGATGGCAGCACGTGCATGGCCGGGCATATCCACTTCGGGAATCACTTCGATGTGACGCTCGGCAGCAAAGCGAAGAATTTCCACAAAATCAGCGGTTGTATAAAAGCCGTTGCCCGAACCATCTGCATGAGGACCTGTACCCAACTGTGTGAGCAGGCAACTATCTTCTTTCAAATCAAAGCAACGCTGACCGCCAATGTCGGTCAACTCCGGCAAACCGGGAATTTCCAGTCGCCAACCTTCGTCTTCCGTCAAATGCAGATGCAAGCGGTTGAGCTTGTAACGACCCATTTGCTCAATCAACGCAAGCGTCACTGCCTTGCCGTGAAAGTTGCGCGCCATGTCGTAGTGCATGCCGCGCCATGTGTAGCGCGGACCGTCTTCCACCTGCAGCAACGGCAGATTCGCTTTAGCGGCTGATCCCACAGGAATCAGTTGCAACAGACTTTGCAGCCCGTAAAAGGCGCCGGCGTTATCGCCACCTTCAATCACTATCTGATTGTGTTCCAGATTGAGGCGATAGGACTCGGCACCCAGCGCCGACTTCACCTGCAATCGAATGACAGATCCGCTGACCGGAATCTGATCCGGCTGTGCATCCAGATTCACACCCAGATCATCGCGCAAACGGGATTGCAGATAACGGGCTTCGCGACTCAAACGTCCCGAGTAACGAATTTGCCAGCCGTCGTCCAGTCGCAAGCTTCCCTTGAGCTGCTTGAGTCTGCGCGGCTGAGGAATGATCCGGGTTTGTACAAGACTGGAATCCGGTTTTGCACCTTCGGTTATCAGGTTGGCAACGTAACGCGATCCAGCATTAGCAACGGCGTAGAGATCCGGTTCGTTGTGACGCAATATCTGTTCAGGGCGACTCAGCGGTAACACAAATTGACGAAAGTCTTCCGTATCCGTGTTGGCAAACACTGCCGGTTGCAGCGACGGACGAGTGATAAATGCGCGGGGCATGAAATCGCTGTAGGCCACCAGCGTGTAGCTGGGCTGATAGGTCACCGAAAGTTTTTCGCCCGACGCCAGGCCTGCAAACTCCTGCGTAGGCGCCAGCTCGTGCAAATCGCCCTGAATATTGCGCAGCACCAGCCCATGAGCGTGCACTTCGGGAATATTGCGAATCGAGTGAAAGTAAATGCGCCAGTCAGCTGCGCCCGCCGGAAGCTTCAGGGAGGAATTGTTGATCAGATGAATTCGCGCCTGACGCCCTTCCGGACCATAGTTGGCAACCGACTCGAAAAAGAATTCCGTCTGGCGGGCAAAGTCATTGAGCTGGGACTGGGTTTGCAATTGCGCCAGCGCAGGCGCGGCCAGCAGCCACAGCAAGGGCATAAGGAGATGTCGCATGGGGCCTCCGGGAGTTTGACAACGTTGTCGAGCTTAGCCCAGAAGCAAGGCCATGACCAGCCTCGCGCGCGCAAGCAATGGAGAAAGATTTGTGAAGGGAATCAGCGGCCAAAGCCGCCGATTAACCGAGGAAGAACTGGTAAGCCTCGTTGGCTGTTTCATCCCAGTAGGGATAGCCGAGATCATCCAGAAATTTCTTCACTTCGGCCCGTTCCTTTTTGGGCACCTGCATGCCTACCAGCACGCGACCGGAATCGGAGCCGTGGTTGCGGTAGTGGAACATGGAAATATTCCAGCGTCCGCCCGCCTTGGTGAGGAAGTTGTAGAGCGCACCGGGACGCTCGGGGAATTCAAAGCGGTAGACCACTTCATCCACCAGACCGGGTGCATGACCGCCCACCATATAGCGAATGTGCAGCTTGGCCAGTTCGTTTTCGGTCATGTCCACAACGGAATAGCCCTGCTGCACCAGATCGGATACCAGCTCGCGACGATCCTGACCGCCGGAAGCTACCTGCACACCGACAAAAATTTTCGCTTCCTGCTTGTCGGCGTAACGGTAATTGAATTCAGTGATATTGCGTTTGCCCAGTGCCTTGCAGAATTCCTTGTAGGCACCCGGACGCTCGGGAATGGTCACCGCGAGAATGGCTTCGCGCTGCTCACCGATTTCGGTGCGCTCGGAAATGTATCTCAGGCGATCAAAATTGATATTGGCACCACAGGCGATGGCGATAAGTGTCTGGCCGGTAACGCCCGTCTGCGCCACATATTTTTTAATGGCGGCCACACTCACCGCACCTGCCGGTTCGGCAATGGAGCGGGTGTCTTCAAAAATATCCTTGATACCTGCGCAGATTTCGTCGTTGCTGACGGTAATCACTTCATCCACTGTATTGCGCAGAATGCGGAAGGTTTCCTCGCCGATTTGGGCCACAGCGATACCGTCGGCAAAAATGCCCACCTGCGGCAACACTACACGTTTTTTCTTTTCCAGTGCCGCTTTCAAACAAGCGGACTCTTCCGCTTCAGCCGCGATAATCTTGATATCCGGACGCACAAACTTGACGTAGGAAGCTATGCCCGCGCACAGACCGCCGCCGCCAACGGCAATAAAAATTGCATCAATCTTGCCCTGGAACTGACGCAGGATTTCCATGCCGATGGTGCCCTGCCCCGCGATCACATCAGGATCGTCAAAGGGGTGCACATAGGTGAGACCTTTTTCTTCCACCAGTTTTTTGGCGTGTTCCGAAGCCTCGTCGTAGCTGTCGCCGTGCAGCACTACCTTGGCGCCGCGCGCCTTGACCGCATCCACCTTGATCGCCGGCGTGGTGCGCGGCATCACGATGGTGGCCTTGATACCCAAATGCTGGGAACCCAGCGCCACGCCCTGAGCGTGGTTGCCTGCCGAGGCGCAGATAACGCCGCGCTCGCGTTCGGCGGGCGTCAGTTGCAGCAGCTTGTTGTAAGCACCACGCAGCTTGAAGGAGAACACCGGCTGCAGATCCTCGCGCTTCAGAAGCACGCGGTTGCCGGTGCGCTGTGACAGCAGACGGGCATCTTCCAGAGGGGTTTCTATAGCCAGATCGTAAATACGGGCGTTGAGGATACGTTTGATATAGGTTTCGGACATGATCGCGGATTGGAAATCGGGGGAAAGTGACTGGCAGTGTACCCAATTCCTTCTGGGTCGCATACCGCCAATCTCGGCCAAATCCGATAAATCAGTGCAAATCCGCCTTGGTTTGCGGGCGCGAAAAGAGCATTCCGCCTCTATCCACTTCCACCGGCCAGCCGTGAGTCTCCATTGCCTTGTACAGCTCCTGCAGGCGGCGATTCGGCGACTTTGCATTCGGCGGCGCAAGCAACAGATAGTCGATGGAAAATTTTTCCATGTAAGCAAAAAGCGCTGCCAGGTCACTGGTGTACTGGGGCCGGGAATAGACTATGGCCTCCAGCAACTCCACTCTTGCAGGCAGGTTCACTACCAAAGGTTCATAGCCGTGGGCAATAACCCGCCTCTCGCCAGGTTGCGCCCTGAGGTAAGCGGCAATGGAGGCCAGGCCCATTTGTTCTATTTTTGCCTCGCGCCAACTCTTGCCAGGCAGGGACACGCGGGACAGATTGGTATCCCAAGCACGGGTGCCGGGCGGCGACCAGCTGGTGGTAATGAAGGACTGGGTGGCATGAAAAAGCCCCGTCAGCAACAGCGCCAGCGAGAGGCAGAAGGCCAGCTTCGGCAATCGCTCCAGACGCCGTACCACTGCATTGAGACCCACAAGGCCCGCCATGCAGACCGCAAACAGAAAATAATTGCCATCGCTGCCGCGGGAGTGGTAGCTCCAGAAAACCGCCAGCCACAGGCCCGTGAGCGCCATCAGCACCAGCAGCAGTTTACTGCCCTGGGGCGCGGCAGCCGCCGGTTCGCGCACTATGGCCAGGCCCAGAGCCACCAACAGCAACAGCATCCAGAAATTGCCCGTCCAGCTGATGACAATTTTTTTCATATAACTGGGCGCCAGCAGCCATTCGTAGACAAGCCGGGGCACTTCGGCCCAGTTCTGTGGGCGCGTCCAGTTGAGGGTGCCTATGGGCTCCTGCAACTCCCAACCCAGTACATTCCAGACACTCATCAGCGGCGCCGGACCTATGGTGGGCACGCCTGCCAGAATCCAGGTTCTCGCCAACAACAGCACTGCCACCAGCAGCGCCAGACAGAGGGCAACCAGACTGCCCTTTTCCAGCGGAGTTGCCTCTTCGGTGGGAGAGGAAGGAGTCGCCGGGCGCGGCTTGAAGCGATACCAGCACGCCAATCCCAAAGTCAGCAGCAGGGCAATGCCCACATAGGGAATGGCGATCAGCTTGGCAGAACAGGCCAGGGCCGCTGCCGCCACGGCGTAAGCCAATGCGCACCAACTACCCCTCTCCGCCCAGAGCCAGAGCTGGGAGCACATGGCCACCAAAAAACAGCCACTGAGCAGATCCGCCTTGAGCCCAAGAGCCGAGTTGGCAATGGCCGGCAGGCTCACCAGCACCCATACCAGCCCCCAGCGCCACAGCGGCGCCAAACCCACACGCTCCGCCAGTTGCCACAAGAGGCCGCCCAGCAACGCCAGGCTGGCAATGCCGAGACTCATCTGCAGACGCAAGTCTTCGAAGACCGTCAGCGGCAGTAACAGCAGCTCCCAGAGTTTGGGGAAATAGTGAACAGGAGAAACCAGCGCCAGGGATTCAAACAGAGATCCATTGGAAACCAGCAATCGGTCGCCCTGGGAGATATACCAGAGGGCGTCATAGGGCTGCACATTGTGCGCCCTCGCCGCCAGCACCAGAAACCAGACCAGCACGCAACCGGCTAGGGCGCGCTCGCAAGCGGAACTTTGCTTCAGGTGTTGCCACAAGCGAACACTGGTCAGATGCCGATACTGAGTCGCCAGTACAACTACACCCAGCGCCAGCAGCGTCACCCCCAGCAGCCAGGGCAACGCCAGATGCATCAGGGACAGCAACAGACACAGAAGCGCCCAGAGGGAGACTCCCGCCACCAGCAGCCGCACCAGATCATCTTGTTGTCCGGAACCCCCCAGACGCACCAGCAGCCAGCGCCCCAGGCCCAGCAGAATTTCCAGGTAGACCAGCCCCACCAGCAGATTGAGTTCAGCGTTGTGGCGGCGCAGATAGAGCAGCCCGGCCACCAGTGCCAGGGCATAGCTCCAGCGCCGCCCCAGCCAGGCCGCCAGCATCCAGACACCCATTAACAGCAAGGCTTCCACACCACCCTGCACACTGGCGGGCTGACGGATATGCCAGGACAGAGGGCTGCGCACCAGCAGGTCATAACCCACGGCAAAAATAGCCGCCAGAAACAACCCCGAAACAACAACAGCAAGCAGAAGATCGCGGCGGGAACGAGGGAGAGATAAAGACATGGAAACCTTAACGTCCGGTTAAGCGGAAAAAAGCATCACAACGGATACACCAAAGCTTCGCATCATAAACAAAAAATGGACGCCCCGCTGTCACCGCCAAATCGCCTAAAAAAACGTATAATGGCGCCCCTTCTGTTTTCCTCTCTTCGGGACCATCCATGAACCAGAACCAGCTCAAACAAGCCGTGGCCCGCGCGGCCGTGGACTACATAGCACCCAAGCTCAGCGCCGACGACATAGTGGGCGTGGGCACCGGCTCAACCGCCAATTTTTTTATCGACTATCTGGCTGACATCAAGCACAGGTTCAAAGGCGCCGTGGCCAGCTCAGACGCGTCTGCCACGCGCCTGAAAGGGCTGGGTATAGAGGTGTTCGACCTCAACGAGGTCAGCGAGCTGGTGGTCTATGTGGATGGTGCCGACGAGAGCAACGCCCAACTGGAACTGATCAAAGGCGGCGGCGCGGCCCTGACCCGAGAAAAGATTGTGACCGCTACCGCCCGCGAATTTGTGTGCATCGCCGATGAGAGCAAGTGGGTCAAGGTACTGGGTGCTTTCCCTCTGCCGGTGGAAGTGATTCCCATGGCCCGCTCCTACGTGGCGCGCGAGTTGGTGAAACTGGGCGGCAACCCGGTTTACCGCGAAGGCGTGATCACCGACAACGGCAATGTGATTCTGGATGTACACAACCTGCAGATCACCAATCCCAAGGATCTGGAATCACGCATTAATCAAATTGCAGGCGTGGTCACCAACGGCCTCTTTGCCCAGCGTCCGGCGGATGTGCTCTTGCTGGGCACCCAGGAAGGCGTGAAAACCATTTATCCGGCTTGATTTAATACTCAGCCAACTGCCGTGGCTGCACACCCATCAACGCCAGAATTTGCGTTTGTGCGGCGTTTAATATGGCGCAGCGTTCCGTTTCATCCGGGAGCATGCGCGCGAGAGTAATGGCGCCCACCAGTGAGGCAAGCACTGCGCGGGCGCGATCGCTGATCCGACTCGGATTAATGTCGAGTTTTTTCAGGCGACTGATGGCAGTGATGCGGTTTTCCAGCAGTTTGCGCAGGTGATCGTAGAAGTTTTGTAACAGCGGTCGGATACGCTCGTCGTGCTGGCCAATTTCATTGAACAGCAGGGTTTCCGGCGCCGGCTCCAGATTTTCCTGCTGACGCAAATTCAGATAGCTGGTTGCCAGAGCGATCAGCTTTCTCACCGACAGGGGCGCCTTGACCAGTCGCGCCCGTCCACGCTCCCTCAGTATTTCCAGAAAAGGCGCAGAAAACAGCGCTTCCTTGGATTCAAAGTGCGCATAAAAAGCTCCATGGGTCATGCGCGCTTCTTTCATGATCTGGTTGATGGAAACCTTCTGAAAACCGTAACGAAAAAACAATGTTGAAAGCGCTGTCGACAGAAGCCGACACACCACACACTGCCTCGCGCCCCTTCGATGCACAGCGAAACGGTTTTGTGATGGGCGAAGGTGCTGGTTTACTAGTGATTGAAACGCTGGAACACGCACTGGCTCGCGGTGCAAAACCGCTGGCGATATTGAGTGGCTATGGCACCAGCAGCGATGCACACCATATTACCTCCGGCCCCGAAGACGGTGCAGGTGCAGCAGCGGCCATGCGCCGCGCAATGGCGATGGCAAATTTGCAGCCGACAGATATTCATTATGTCAATGCTCACGCAACTTCCACTCCGGTGGGCGATAGCGCCGAAGTAGCCAGTTTGCGCGCAGTGTTTGGCGAGCATTTGCTTGGTGGTGTGAATGCGGCGTTGCTGGTGAGCAAGTGGATGAGTTGATAGATCGCAAAGAAGGGTTCGGAGTCACAGTTTAATAAAAAATCACCCATTTCGGGGATTTTTGGCGGTATATTTCCAGACGCAGAACCCTATAAGCTTTTCTGAAAAAACTAATAATATTTGCGATGAAGGCCCACACTATGATCCGCTTTCTTCTGAAGACAATGCTGATAATTGCGCCACTCATTGCCTGGCATTCCACATGGGGTGCGCCAACCGTTCAACAAATCAGCTATTCAAACCTGGGCACCCTGGAAATCCACGGCAGCGGCTTTGGCTTGGGACCTAAAGTAGTACTCTTTGATAATTTCGAGCATGGTGCTTACTTCTCCGATGAGCTTTCATCAGTAAGCTCTGCCTGGCATTCCCAGTCTTTAATCTACCAAGAAGAGACTGGCAATCGGGTTCACAGAGCCAAAAGACCCACTCAAGGCAGCATGGCTCAGCTTATCGTCAATTTTCGCGATGATTATACAGAGGCCTTTATATCCTATTCGGTCAAAGTTCCTCGGGGCACCACCTTTGCCGGTGCCGCCAATCCGCGCACATTTCCATCAGTGAGTTCATGGAAGTTTACATGGCTTATGCACGGCAGCGAAGGATTCCGCAATAGCGGAGGATTCGATGTCTGCCTCCCATCCCATGTTGGCGGAGGATCCTTTCTCCTTGGAGGAAACGATGGAAACCTGTCCTGGATAGATCATGGTTCCGATTGGTGGGATTGGGATGATTTCAACCACATGACGTCTTATGTCAGATTCGATCCACAATCGCCTGCTACCGGACCAATTCAGACTGAATGGTCTGTGGTTAACGGCCGCGGCCAAATACAGCGGAAAATACAAGCCGATCCTACGAAACTGACAAGCCAGGTATTCGCTTTTGATCGCATCAACATCCCCGGCTGGTGGGGTAATGGCGACAACAGCCGATTTGATGGTCTTTATGACAACCTCTATGTTGCTGTTGGGCCGAGATCTCTGGCGAGAGTCGTATTAACAGATCAACCAGATGTAAACGCCAGTAAAAAGCAGATTGTACTTATGGCCTCCTCCTGGACAGACTCGCGCATTGTGTTGGATGCTAATGCCCTGCCCAAAGATGGCGCCTACTTTCTTCATATTTTTGATGCGAGTAATAAGCCATCAACAGGCAGCTTTCGTATCTGCCCCACTTGCCCGGCAACACCTCAGGTCTTTTAGTTAAGGAAGATAAACATGTTGTATTCAGTAAAATGGACAACACTCTGTGCAACTGTTTTGATCTTTGTCTCGGGTAATATTTTCGCCCAAACACCCATCAGTGCCACACTCGACAATGGCCAGATCCTGATCCAGGGCAGCGGCTTTGGCACCACCAACCCCATGCTTTTTTGGGATGATGTTGATTCTGCCTATGCCGCAGACCAGGCAACGCCGGGCATGCAGGTACCAATTTCCGCAAATCATAAATGGTCTGCCGACTCGCGTACCTGGGGCAGCCGCTTTACCTACGCCCAGGATGCCAACACCTTATCCGGCTTGCCGGGTGCCTATTATGCAGGCAGCGGCCATCAAAATTATTTGGGCTCGCCCAATCATCCCAAGGTGCCAAGCCTGGTACACAAAATTTACGTGTCCTGGTGGTACAAACCGGGCATGAGTCCACGCGCTGAAGGCGGTTCAAATAAATTTATTCGCATATGGGACGATGGAAACGGGCTGGGCACACGTATTTCCTGGACGCAAATGCATTTAACCTGTGAAGACACAGTAAGCTGGGGTGATTGGAACGGCAAGGTAGGCGAGTGGAACCGCCATGAAATCTGGGTAGACCTATCGCAACAACAGGTGCGCACCTGGGTAAACGGTGTTGCAGGCCACAACGCGAATTGCCCCAAATCCACAGCCTACCCGGACAAGCTGCTTTATGTGGGGCTGGTGGGTTTTGATCATGGCAGTGAAGCCTATAGATCCATGACCACGGCAATTGATGATATTTATGTGGGCTCCAGCCCCGCCCGTGTCGAAATCTCCGACGCAGCTACCTGGTCACTTACCGCCAAGAGACAGCTCTTACCCGTTGTCAGCTGGAGCAATAACCAGATTCGCGTGGCCATTCACCCAGGGCCACTGAGATTGGGCGCTGACAGTTACATCTATGTGTTCGATGCCCAAGGCAATACTCACACACAGGGAATAAAAATTAATTGTGCGGCCTGCCCCAGGTCGCCGATAGTGCAGTAGCAGGAGCCTTATGAAAGCAATAGCCGCCCTTTTCGCCAGCGTGTTGCTACCAGCCTTGGCCGTGGCCGCACCCAATATCACTCAGGTGGCTTACACCGAAGATGGTTATCTGGAAATTCGCGGTAGCGGGTTTGGCAGCAAGTCTCCCGTACTGCCTTTGGTATGGATGGATTTTGAACCCGGCAACAGCAGTGCGCTGTCGCGCCTGGACCCAACGACTCCCATTGGCGGTACTGCCATTGCCGATCCCGATCGGCAAGGCAACCGGGTTTTGTTATTCGATGCCAGTAGCTGGCAGTCTTCCGGCGGGCCCCGCGGTGCGATTTTTGAGTCCAATCGCTTGTATATCAATTTGCAGCGCTATTACCGCTTTGCGATTAATAACCCGGATTTACTCGGCTCCAGTGGCGGGGGCGGACTTAATCTCAAAGTCATTCGCTTGTGGACCGGTTTTACCCAACCCCATGTGAACAATATTTATTTTGGATATCAGGGCAAAGAAGGACTTGCCTCCGGTCGCATCGCCGCTGAATACACCGGCGTACAAACCAACTGGACGGGCGATACCGCGGCGCAAAAGCCCTTTAGTTGGCTGAACGAGGAATTTTTTTACCAGGCAAGCGATATAGATCAGGAAAATGGTGTTTTTCAGTATGTGCGCGACGGCGTAGCTGCCAGAGCACGGCTTGAGCGGCACAGAACCAGCGAACGGCCCAATCGCTATCGCCAACTCTGGTTTGATCAGGTGAGCAACTACAACCTGCCCAACCCGCTCGAAATTCTGTACGACAACATCTATGTCGATGAGACCTATGCGCGGGTGTTAGTGACCAACTCACCCACACCGGGCCAATACCAGTGGGCAAAGATGCAGATCCCGGTTGAGTGGCGCGATGACTTTATTCGGGCAAAGGCGGAGCTTGATGGTCTGGCCAGTCCGCAGGTTTACTTGTATGTGTTTAATGCACAAAACCAAACGCAAAATCAGGGTTTCAGACTATGCCCACGCTGCCCGAAGCCTCCGGTTATGTGAATGACAAATTTCACGATGAGACTTCTGTTCAGCCAGTAAATCTCTCTTACCAGTAACGATACAGGCTGTTGCACCCAAAAGTGTAGCGAATCACTATGCGTCCAAGCGCATCCTGAATTGGTTCCAACAGGTCTTCGCACAGACGTTTCCCCACGACAATAGCCAAATCAGGATCGTCAGGAATAGTCGGTCTCCAACAAGATTTTTTGACCAACCTGCGCCCCCACCCATTTCACCAACTCATCCTGATCCTTCGCCTTCCACTTGTCTTGTTGCAGGGCTTTTGCCCAGCCGAGCAGTTGCGCCTGATCCTGACGCGACCAGTCGGCGGCGCTGGTGCGCAGTCGCAGAGCGCTGCGATCGGCGTGGGTGCGATGCAACAGCAGCTGACTGAAACTGAGCGCTCTGGCCATTACCACCAGCGGGAAATTGGGATGCTGCACCGGCCCGGCGAATTGCTTTTGCCTCGCCAGCGGCAGCCAGCCAAGACGTTTGCCCGGCAACTTGCGCGACGCCAGCCAGCCGCCCACTGTGCCCACCACACCGCCAGAAACGGCTCCCAGCATCAGTGAGGCGCCGCCCAGGCCCGCATCGACAACCAGTCCCGTAGCGGCACCGGCAGCGCCGCTTACCAGCAGCAGTTCCTTCTGACTCAGCCCCCAGAGGTACCAGGTTTCGGTGTTCATCAGCTGATCCCGTCCCAGGTCCCAATCGGCTTCCCGCTCCAGCAGTGCGCGATTGTGGCCCCAGGCGCGGGCCAGATCGTTGAAAAATTCCGCCTCCGCCTGATCCAGCGCGCGGCGCAATCTGTCTTCCGCGGCGGAGAGGCCAGAGGTATCCAATAGCGTGACCGGTTCGCGTTTCAGCATCTGTTCGCACCAGTAGCGCGCCAGCGACTGGCTCAGCTGCTGCTGGCGCTCGGCATCGCGACGCTGCAGCAGACCGCACAACTGCTGCAGCGGCTGATTCCAGCCAGGAGCCAGTTCGCCCATGGCGCGGAACAATGACTGACGTTCCGCCAGGCTGGCATTGAGGGGATTGAACAACCGCACCCACTGGAAGAACTGCCCGAGACTGAGCTGCCACTGCTCGAGCGTTGCCGGGCTGTCTTGCGTCGGGTTGCCCATGGGGTTGATCACCGCCATGCGCGGCTGACCGGTCCAGCGCAGAATTTCCATTTCCGCTTCGTCCGCCGGCGTTACCGCCTGGGCGCCGTCCACCACATAGAGAATGCCCGCCCCGGCCATGATGGGCGATAGCAGCTCCGCCTCGTCGGGAAACTGTTGCACCAGCCGGGCATCCTGCAGAAAGGCGCGCACCCGCGCCGGCCGTTCCGCCGGAGCCACATTGTCCTTCTGCAGCCAGGCCAGCAGCTGGCGCGCCCGCTGAAAGCCGGGCGTATCAGTCAGGCGCAGCAGTACCCTGCCCTGTAGCACAAAATCAAAATGGTCAGCGCGGGTAGTGGTGCCGGATTCCGGCCCTATACGCACTGCATCGTTTTCGGTAAGCGTCGCCACCAGCGAGGATTTGCCGCGATTGGGATGGCCCACCACGCTGAGATGGGGGATCAGCTGCGCCTGACTCATGATGCCGCCTCCAGCCACACCAGTTGCTGACGATTGGCAAAGGCACGCCAGCTGGCCAAATGCCGCTCCGGGTCTGTGTGGGTATTCACCCTGACTTCCAGCGCCTGATGTTTCACCCCCAGCTCCTGTG
>Ga0182793_1000250_pt1 | contig 48001 bp, 37 predicted proteins | sample Passage237A_FD_130498 | JGI IMG/M metagenome (GOLD analysis project Ga0182793, IMG submission 130498) | Cellulose adapted compost microbial communities from Newby Island Compost Facility, Milpitas, CA, USA - Passage2 37A (version 2) (version 2) ... | reverse complement strand
TGCGCGCTGCCGCCCGCCTCGCCGCCGAGGGCGCGACGGTCTGCCAGCTTGACCTGAGCGCCCTCGGCAGCAGCGCCAGTCTGGAGCAGTGGTACGCCGGCCTGCTCTACCGCGTTGCCGCCCAGATCGGCAGCGAGTATCCGGATGCCGAGGCCGTCGCCTGGGAGGTCTGGGAGCGGCTCGGGGCGCAGGGGCTCCCGCCCGGCCAGCGCTGGTTTGCTGCGCTCTGCGCCGCCCTGCCGGACGGCCCGGAGGCGGTCTACCTGTTTGTGGACGAGATCGACGCCGTGCGCGGTCTGCCCTTCCGCGCGGACTCGTTTTTCGTGGGCGTGCGCGAGTGCCTCCAGCGCCGCGCCGCGCTCGACCCCTGCGCGGCGCGGCTTGTCTTCTGCCTGGCGGGCGCGGCCACCCCCTCGCAGATACTGGACGACGTGCGCACGACCCCGTTCAATGTCGGGCGGCGCGTGGAGTTGTCCGACTTCACGCCCGAGGAGGCGGCCCCGCTCGCCGCCGGGTTCCGTGACACCATAGGGGCGGACGCCGCCCAGACGCTGCTTTCCCGCGTCCTCTCCTGGACCGGCGGACACCCGTACCTGACGCAGCGGCTCTGCCAGGCGGCGGCGGAGCGCGGCGCGCGCAGCCGGGCGGATGTGGACGCGATCTGCGGAGAGCTCTATCTGAGCCGCAAGGCGCGCGAGACCGACAGCAACCTCACCTTCGCGCGCGACCTGCTGCTCGGCGGCGATGACGAGGCGCGCGCCGCCCGCCTCTCGCTCTACGACCGGGTGCTCCGGGGGGGCGGCAGCGTCCCTTTCGACCCCGGCAGTCCGATAGCGGACGCCCTGCGCCTGGCGGGCGTCGTGCGCGTCACCGACGAGGGACGCCTCGCCGCGCGCAACCGGGTCTACGCCTCGCTCTTCGACCGGCGCTGGGTGCGCGAGAACCTGCCCGACGCCGAACGGCGCCGTCAGCGCCAGGCCGTTCGCCGGGGCGTGGCGCGCGCCTCGCTCGTGTGGGGCGTTCTCGCCGCCGCGATCCTCGCCGCGCTCTACCAGAGTCTCGCCGCGCAGGACGCCGCGGCCAACCTGAGCGTGGCGGAGCGCGACCGCTCACTGCTCTCGCGGACGGTCGATGAACTTGCCCGGCAGAAGGCCGAACAGGAGGCGCTGACCGAGCGCGCGCGGCTTCGGCGCCGGGACGCCGAAGCCGCGGCGGCCCGCGCGAAGGGCGACCTCAAAACGATCGAGGCGCGCGAAGCCGCCGCCCGCACGCAGCTGACGGAGGTCGAACGCGCGCGCCGCGAGGCGAGCGCCGCGCTGGCGGCGGCACTCAAAACGAGCGAGGCCGCCCGCAGAGATAGTGAAGCCGCGCGCCGTGAAGGTGCTGCGGCCCGCCGGGCCGCCGCGCGGGCCGCGGAGCGGGCGAACGCCGCCGATACCCGGGCGACAGCTATCTATGGGAGGACCGCCTCGGCACTGTCCATAGAGCGCGGGTCGGAGTTTGAGGCCCTGGAGTTCGGCCTGAAGGCGGTCGAGCCGGATCTGAAAGCCGGCAAGGAGCCCGCCCCCGCCGCCCTTCAGGGACTCGCGGACGCCGTCAATGTGGGAATTGTCCGGCGGATGTCGCTCCTGCATCCGGGGCCGGTAACCGCGGCGGCCGTATCCCCCGACGGGAAGACGATTCTGACGGGGACGAAAGGCCATGACGCCTATGCCTGGAATGCCCTCACGGGGGAGCGCATCCGCTCCTTTCAACAGTTGCAGCTGGAAGAGAGCCCGGCAGAACGCATGGAGCGTATGACGTATAGCGTAGCCTTCTCTCCGGACGGGCAACGCGTTCTTGTCGGAACGGACGAAAAGCTAGGGCGTGATCCGGTTTCGGGAAAACTGACCCCGTACGCCAACGGGGTGCGGGTGCCGGAGGGGCATATCGAGGTTCGCCGCATTCGCATCTGGGATCTCAACGACGGGCGCGAACCTATTCCCAGCCTCCCTCCGTCGCGCGAGTTACTTATCCCGGGCGCCTCCATTGCTATAGGTGAGTTTCTGGGGGGGGCGAGTCGCCTGGTTTCCTCCGGACCGAGGGAATTTCCCTGGGTGTGGGATCTGGAGACGATGCGAGCGACGGAATTTCGGAAACCGCTTGCGGACTCGGGTGGTGTGATCGTACAGGGGATTGCGGCCAGTGCCGACGGGAAGAGAGTTCTGACAGCCGGCCGCGATTACGGGGTTCGGCTCTGGGATGTCGCAGCGGGCACGGTCCTTTCGGACGACCCCAAGCTCAAGAAATATGAGGGGTTGGCTGCTCGCTTCATCAGTCCGAATCTTTTCGTTTATACGACGCGGAAGGACGACGGGAACAAGAACGACGGGAACAAGGGGCTGGTGGGCCCGACGCTGCGGGCCGTAGCGGACGACGGGTCCCTCCTGTTCCAGCACACGCTCGCCGAAGTGCACAGCGGCCTTGTCTTTGGCCTGGATGCTTCGGCAGCGACCCGTCTCATCGTGACAGGAGGACAGGACAGAAACCTGCACCTGTGGACTCCGGGAGTTCCGGGGGCGAAGCCGCTCCGGACGCTGGAGGCGGCGCACGCAGACCGTATCAACGAGGTGCGGTTTACGCCGGATGGGCAGCAGTTTGTCGCCACAAGCAGTGACGGCACGGCGTCGGTCTGGGCGCTGACACAGCCCCTCTGGGCGACGGTCGGTAACGCCACGTTCCTGCGCGCGCGCCTGTCGTCGGACGGGAAAGCCTTCGCGATGCTGGCGGGTCCGTCCACCGTCGAAGTGCGTGACGCAGCGACGGGGCGGGTCCTCTGGAGCGCGGAAGCCCCGACCACCGTGCAGACCCTGGCGCTCTCCCCCGACGGAAGCTTTCTTGCGGGGGGCGGTAGTGGCGGAAAGGTGTGGCTGTGGCACCGGAAAGCGGGTACCGCACCGGAGCGTCGGGACCTCTCCGGTCACGCCCCTAACTCCACGGTCATGGATCTGGATTTCAGTCCGGATGGGAGCCTGCTCGCCAGCTCCGCTGGTGTTCCCGACTCGTCGCTCCGCGTCTGGGAAACCGCCACCGGCAAGTACTGGAAATCCGTGGAGAGGGTCTACTATTGGGGAGCGACCAACATGGTGTGTGCGCGATTCATGCCGGATGGAAAGGGGGTGCTGGTGGGCGGCGACGACGGAATGCTGCGCCGCCATGACCTGGGCGACCCGGATTGGTCCGGAGTCATAGCCTCCTATCTGCCCGCCGGTCGTTCGTTCTTGCAGAACCAGACCGCCTATCCATTTGCCGCCGATGCATCCCCCGATGGTCTGTACGTGGCATCCGCAGATAAAGACGGGACGATCTATCTGTGGGAAGGAGCGCGGCCTGAATATGCCCAGCACCGGACTCTGTTTGCGCGCTTGCAGGGGCACCAGGGGGGCGTTCGCGCCGTCGACTTCTCTCCGGACGGACGGACACTGGTGTCCGGCGGGTTGGACGGAAGGATCCATTTCTGGAGAGTCGAGGACGTTCGTACCAGGTTTGCTAAGAACGGGGACCGCGTCCTAACTCGAGAACCCTATCTGACGATCAAAGGGCATGCCGATGCGGTCAACTCCGTCGAGTTCACGCCCGACGGCAGGCAGGTTCTGACCGCCAGCAAGGACGGGACGGTGCGCTTCTTCCCCGCGACGGCCGAGGAGTACGTCAAGCGGGCGCGGCAGATCCTGGCGCTGCGCCCGCCGGGTAAGGAGTAACCACCGAAGCGGGACGGGGTGTAGGGGGCGTTTGGGGGCGTTTGGGAGCGTTTGGGAGCGTGTGGGAGACGGGAGTCACGAGAGATGGACGCAGGAGACGGGGGCGGGGCGAGGACGCCATGGCTGCGGGTGCGGCTGTTCGGCCGATTCGAAGCCGCGCGGGTGCACGAGGCGAGCGGGGCGGAGACGCCGCTGGAGCTTTCGCAGCGGCGGGCCGACCGCCTGCTGGCGTTCCTGCTGCTCCGAAAGGGGCGCGCGGAGCGGTGCGAGATTAGCGAGACGCTCTGGCCCGAGGCGGCCACCAACCCGCTCGACCACAGTCTGCGCCTGCTGCGCGAGCAACTCGGCGATCAGGCGGGACGCCTGGAGACGCGCCAGCAGAGCGTGGTGCGGCTCGACCTCAACGGCGTGGACTGCGATGTTCTCGCCTTCGACGCCGAGATCGCGCGCGCGGCCGCCCTGTCCGGCGCCGCCGAGGAGGGCGGCGCTGCCGACGCGGCGCGGGAGCGGGCGGTAGCACGCTATGGGGGCTCCCTGCTGGCGTTCTGGCGTGAGGAGCCCACTACGGAGATCCCGTGGCTGGAGACTGAGCGCGCGCGCCGCGCCGCGCAGTGTCAGGAGGCGCTCTGGGCGCTCGCGATGCGCGCCCGACGAGCGAACGACGGCGCGCGCGAGGCCGACTGGCTGCGTCTGCACGTGCGCTACTTCCCCCGCCGCGACCGGGGCTGGCGGGCGCTGATCCGGACTCTCGCGGAGGCGGGGGACGCTCTGGAGGCGGTCGAGGTTTACACCCGCTACCAGGCCGCCCTGCGCCAACTGGATCAGCGCCCCGCCCCCGAGTTCACCGCCCTCTACCGGGAGCTTCTGGAAAGGGCGGAGGTCCCGCCCGCGACCGACGAAGGCGGCGCGGCCACCGGGCCGGGCACGATCGGCGGGGCGCTGCCGCCCGACACCCCGCTCTACGTCGAGCGCGACGCGGATGCGCGTGTGGCCACCGCGTTGGCGCGGCGTGAGAGCATCGTGCTGCTGATCGGACCGCGCGAGACGGGCAAATCGTCGCTGGCGGCGCGCGCGCTGGCGCGTGCGGGGCGCGGCGGAACCCTGACGCTGCACACCGACTTCCAGTCGCTCGCCCGCGCCGACCTGGAGAGCGCCCCCGCGCTCTACCGGGCGCTGACCGAGCAGCTCGCCGATCAGGTGGCGCGCTCCCCGCTCGCGCTCCCGCCCCCCACCAGCCTGCCCCTGGCCGCCGCCACCGCAGCGGCGGCGGCGGCCGCTGCCTGCGCGCCCTCGCTGCTGCTGGAGCGTTTCGTCCAGAGCGGCGTCCTCGCCCGGGCGCCCCAGGGCGTCGTCTGGTGCCTCGACAGCGTAGACCGGCTGTTTGAATGCCCGGGGGTACGGGACGACTTCTTTGCGCTGCTGCGCTCCTGGCACGAAAAGCGGGCCTACCCCTCGGCGGCGAACCGGGCGTGGCAGCACCTGTCGCTCGTGGTCGCCTGCGCCACCGAAGCGCGCCTGTACATTCGCGACCTGAACCAGTCGCCCTTCAATGTCGGCGTGCGGGTGGAGTTGGGCGACTTCGACCCGGCGCAGGCCGCGCGCCTCCACACGCTGTGTCGCACTCTGGACGGCGACGACCCGAGCGACAGCGCGGCGCGCGCCGCGCTCTACGAGCTTCTGGGCGGGCACCCCTATCTGACGCGCCGCGCGCTCGCCTGGCTGGCCGAAGGCGAAAATACCGGCGATGTCACCGCGTTCCTGGCTTCCGCCGACCGCGACGACGGCCCGCTCGGCTCCCACCTGCGCCGCCTTGCCGAGCCGATCGTCTCCGACCCGGCCCTGAGCGAGGCCGTCGGTCAGGCGCTGGCGGGGCGCCCGTGCCACGAGGAGGCGTTCTTCCGCCTGCGCAGCGCGGGTGTCCTGTCGGGGCTCTCGGCCCAGGACCCGCGCCCGCGCTGCGCGCTCTACGCCCGTTACTTCGGGAGACGCCTCGCCCGAGCGGCATAGCGAGCGGTGCGCCGCGCCGCGCCGCGCCGCCTTCCCGGTCTACCCGGCGGCGCCGCCGGGGCCGGGGGGCCAGTTGCGGGCGAGCACGCCCCGGGGGCGGATGGGCAGGCCCGCCTTGTAGAGATGCCCTGTGTCGCCCAGGGCGATGCAGCGCGGCACGGCCCATTCGTCCGAGCGCTGCTCAAAGAAGATCGTGGTCACCGACGACGGGGCCAGCCAGATGCCCGACCAGATCAGCGGCAGCGGTATCTCCAGAAGGTGCGACAGCAGCACACCCGCGAAGCCGAAGTGGCAGAACATCGCCACCCGCTCGTTGTTCGGGCGCACGCACCGGTACAGCCCGCCCTCGCGCTCATAGCCCAGGTCGGCCAGGAAGGCGTCCGAGGCGTCGCGGATGGTCTGCGCGCACTCGGCGATGGGGGTATCCTTCACCCAGGGCAGGCAGGTGACGCCGTCGTGCGAGCGGCAGGCATCCGGGGCGGCGCGGATGACCTCGCCGGCCAGGTTGAAGGGGGAGAGCTTGCCATACGGCCCCTGCTCGACGCCGGGGATCTGGATCTCGCAGGTCCAGTCCAGCACGTGCGGGGCGATGCCGGTGGCCTCGACGGTGTAGCGGGCGGTGTCCACGGCGCGGCCCATCGGGGAGGTGTAGATGCGGGTCAGGCCCTCTCCGGCCAGGCGCTCGGAAAGGGCCTGCGCCTCCTGGTGTCCGTATTCGGTGATGGTGTTGTTGGGGTAGTCGGGGTCGGCGTGGCGGATGACGTACAAAAACATGAGCGGGCGGCGGGCCTCCGGTCGGGGTCGTAGTCTGCTACCCTTCCGTTCGACGCCCGCCCCGCCCGCCCCTGCTCACGGGGTTTGGGATTGCCGTACCAGGTCCTCCCGCCAGGCCACCAGCATCTTGATCTTCCCGGCGGGGTCCTTCCGGGCGCGCGCCCGCGCCAGGATCTTGTCCATATAGGGGAGCGCGTCCTTGTGCCGGTCGAGCGCGCTGTAGGCGTGGACGTAACTCATGTACAGGTCCCACTGCGCGAGGTCGGGGTTCATCCGCTCCGCCGTTTGCAGCTCCTTCAGGGCGGTGCGGACCAGAGATTGGCGCCGCGCCGGGTCGGCCACGCCATTGTGCTGCGCCACCAGGGACTTCCCCAGGACGTAGTGCCCGTAGCTCCAGGCGGGGTCGAGCGCCACGGCCTGACGCGCCTGCTCCACGGCGCGGTCGTACTGCCCGACTTCGAGGTGGTGGAGCGCCGCCATCACCCACACTTCGGCCGCGCCGGGCGCTTCCCGGAGGCTCTCCGCGCGCAGGCGGTCCGCATCGGCGCGCTCCTGGTTCTGACTGAGAAACGTCACCGTCTCTTCCTGCGCCGCAGTCCACGACTCGAACCCGGTGTGGAGGAAGGCCGAGGTGTGCGCGAACGCGTACAGCGCCTTGAGGCCGGGGTCCCTGGGGGACGCTGCCTGCAACTTGCGGTAGAGGAGGGCCACCTCCTGCGCGCGGCCATCCCGCTGGAGTTGCGCGATCTGGACGAACGCCATGTGGCGCTTTGTCGACGCCGCCTGGACGGACTGTTCGAGCTGCCGGTCCCGCGGGAACGGGCTCCGGAAGGTCGCCTGCGCCCACCCCGGGCCGGCAAGCAGACTCAGCACGCAGAGGGCGCCGGCGAGAGCGGCGGGCCGGTTCGCCCGGGGCCGGATACGCAGCCGCGGCGCTGCCCACGGAGGGAGTAGGGCTGGACGCACGGCGCTACGCCTCCTCGCCGGGCGCGAGGACGCGGCAGCCGGGGATTTCGCGCAGCACGCGCTCCGGGCCGGCCGGGGAGTAGACGATGATGAGGCGCATCGGCTCCGTGCCGGTGTTCTGCGTCGCGTGGTACACCCCATCGGGGATGAAGACGCAGTCGCCCGGACCGATGGGAACGGGCGGCTGGTCGTCCACCATCTGCTCGCCCGTGCCGGACACGACGTAGATAATCTCTTCCGCGCCGGGGTGGTTGTGGCGCTCGTGGCCGCCGCCGGGGAGCAGGTCCACGGTGCCGAAGCTGTGCCGCTTCGCCCCCGTGACCGCCGGCTCGCTGAGCATCCGGACGACGCCCCAGTCGAAGGCGAGCGCTTCCACGTCCCCGCTCGCCGTGATAGACCCGGTTCCCAGTCGCTGCACGGTTCGTTGCCTCCGTTCCGAATGGATGTGGGATATATCTTCGCCGTGGCCGCCGGGATGGCCTGCGTAGACGCCCGCACCCCCCGCCCCCTCTCCCGGCGCTGCGGTCCGCCCCGGACTGGGAGGAGAGGGGGGCCTGCCACCCGGCGGGTGCGGCTCACCGAAATCTTCTTTTCCTCATCCACCGGCAGGCGCAGAGTCTCCCCCAATCCGTGTGAACGTCATAAGGATTCCGGAGGACCGAAGGATGAGAAAAGTCGTGTCGCTGATGCACCTGTCGCTGGATGGCTACGTGGAAGGGCCGAATGCGGAGATGGACTGGATCACAATGGATGAGACGGTCTTTGCGTTCGTGGATCGCTTCATCGCGCAGGCCAGCACCGCGCTCTACGGCCCGAAGACCTTCGGCATAATGGAGGCGTACTGGCCGTCCGTCCTGAACGACGCGACCGCGACCGGGCACCTCCGGCGTCACGCCCACTGGTATGCCGCGGCGGAAAAGATCGTCTTCTCCCGCTCGCGAACCGAACCGGGCGGCACGAGCAGCGCCCGCCTGATCTCCGGCGACAACCTGGCCGGCGAACTGACGGCGCTGAAGCAGGGCGAAGGCAAAGACCTCATGATCTTCGGCAGCCCCGGCCTCACCCACTCCTGCCTGAAAGCCGGTCTGGTCGATGAGTTCGTCATGACGCTCAGCCCGGTTCTCCTGGGCGCGGGCACGCCCCTGTTCCCGGCCGGTCTGCGCCGGACTAATCTGCAACTTCTGGAAGCGGTGCCGTTCGCCTCCGGCAGCGTCGGGTTTCACTACCGGGTGGCAGACGCGGCAGGAGCGGCGTAACCCGCCGCATCCTGAGTATAATCAGTCCACAGAGTGGCAAGGAAGGAGGCTACGGCCATGTCCCTGGATTTAGCGCCCGAAACGGAAAGCCTCATCCGCGAATACGCGTCGCGCGAGGGGATGAACGCCGACGAGTATCTGCATCATCTGCTGCGGACCCACGCGCCGCGCCCGAAGCCCGTTCCGGCGGATGATCCGGTCTTGCGTTTCCTTCAGGAGCGATTGCAGGAAGCGGAGAGCGCTACCCCGGAGGAGGTTGCCGAAGACGACGCGGCCTTCGAGCAGTTCCAGCAGGCCATGAACGCGAACCGCCGCGCAAACGGTGAACGGCTTCTCTTCCCCGACGCCGAGAAACCAGGATCGTCGTTTTAGACACGGGGGTGTTGGGAAGCATTACCAACCCACGCGCCAGGAGTACCACCGTCCGGGCGATGACTACCTGGGCGGCGCAAATGCGGGCCGCAGGTCATGTGTTCGTCATCCCTGCCATCGCGGACTAGGAAACGCGGCGCGAGTTACTGCGTGACGGAGCCGCCCGCAGCGTTGCGGCACTCGATCAGTTTTGCCAGACTCCCGGCAACGACTACCTGCCGATCTCGGACGCCATCCTGCACCGAGCCGCGGCGCTCTGGGCGCAGGCCCGCAACCAGGGTAAGCCTACCTCCCAGGACACCGCCTTAGACGGCGACATGATCCTGTGTGCCCAGGTCCTGGAAGCAGGCTACGCAGCAGGCACGTACATCGTGGCGACCACGAACACGAAGCACCTGACCTTGTTTGTAAACGCCGCCGAATGGGACACGATCACTCCGTGATTTCTCCCTCCCTGAAGTAGCCTCAACGTATTCATCCTCCTGCCCGCCTTCTTCAACCCGCAGCGCACCCCCAACCGCCCACACGAACCCGCCGGGAAACAGGCCCCCCTCTCCCGCGGCGGGAGAGGGGACGGGGGTGAGGGCTTACCGCACCGCCAGGAGTTGCTCCAGGATGGTGGGGTCTTTGATCTCCCGGTCCTTCGCCAGCAGCAGGACCTTCGAGACGACCTCGGCGGTGCGCGGGTCGTTGTCGGCGAAGGGGAGGAACAGGCGGCCGCGCTGCGGGGCGAACGAGGGGACGATGCACACGAACCCGCCGGGCTGGCGGTGGACGATCGCGCTGCCGAGGTGGATGCTGTAGTCCGCCAGGTGGCCCGCGATCAGGACGTGCGACTTCTCCACGCGCACGTTCTCCAGCTTGAGCAGGGATGCCGCCTCCCGCACCAGCGCCGCGCGCATCTCGACCGTGGAGGCGCTGGCCTCCGGGTCCACGCCGCCGACGTGCGCGACGCTGACCACGAGGTCCAGGTCGCGCATGGCCTCGGAGAAGAGGCGCGGCGGGACCTCGGTCAGCGGCAGGCGGGTGTACTCGCCCCGACGCACGAAGCAGACGTTCTCGATCGTGAACCCTTCGACGTCCAGCGGCGAGAAGGTCGTGCCGGTCGAGTCCAGGTAGGCCGAGATGCCCGCCGCGTGGAACGTCTTGCGCGCGGCCTCGTCGTAGCTGCTGATCCAGCCCCGCTTGCCCAGCAGCGCGAGCGCCTGCTTCGGGTTGACCTGGTGCCCGCTGTAGCGCCGGGAGAACGTTCCGTCCGTCTTCTCCTGCTCGGTCAGAACGTACAGCTCGCGGAAGACCTGCTTGAACGGTTGGACGCGCTCCCGCAGGAAGCAATCGCGCTGCCAGCGGTCCCAATGGCCGGTGTGCAGCAGGTCCAGCGGGTGCGCCACGCGCAGCGGCAGGTCGGGGCGCAGGGGGGAGACCGTCCCCGCCGCGTCCTCCAGCGCCTGCGCCGCGTCGTCCGCCGGGTAGCCCAGCACCGGCTCCCCGCCCTCCGACGCCTCGATGAAGACCAGCGAGCGCAGCAGGGGGCGCAGGACCGGGTGCTCCAGAAGGCCGGCCAGCTCCGCCGCGGTGAAGACGTCGCCGCGGATCATGGCCTCCTCCAGCGAAAGGCGCATGCGGGACGCCTGCCGCTCGATCTCCTTGCGGCGGGCGAGCAGCGCGGCGACCTCGGGGGCTTTCTTCGCCTTCGGGGGGATGTTCGCCAGCGCTTTGCCGTTCTTGAGAACCCGCAGGTCCGGCTCGCCCAGAGGGTTGATGGAGAGCTGGACCGTGACCCCGTCCGCTTCGGCCGTGACGGGGCCGCCGGCCAGGTCGGCGACGGCGCGCTTCTCCATCGCCCACTCCAGGCGCACCGGGTCGGGGTAGCCGACGGTGCGCGCCAGGTTCTCCAGGGCGAGGCGCGCGGCCCTCTTCTCGTTCTCCTGGCGCTGGGCGCCGAACTGCTTCGACGTCCGCAGGAACTCCTGCACCGTGGCGTAGCGGTCCAGCGTCTCGCTTTCGCGGGCCTCCGGGTCGGCCGGCAGCGGCAGCAGGCCGAGGGCGCGCACCGAGTCCTGGTGCCGCTTGTCGCGGACGCGCCGCGCCACGTCCTCCTTGGCGATGCGGCCGAGCATAGCGTCGGCGTAGAGCTGCGCCCGCTTGTGCCCGACCGACGACGAGGCGAACTTCGCGGCGGCGTCGATCGGGAGCCAGCGCGCTTCGCCGAGCGCGGCGTGGATTCGGTGGAACCAGGCGACATCCACCCCGCCCTCCATCAGGTCGTCGGCGGTGAGCGGCGTCTTGTCCGCGATCTCCGCCGCCCAGCCCGACTTCAGGTCGTCCTCCACAAAGTAGTGCGGGTCTTTGGTGTGCGCGTGGAGCCACCAGACCCCTTCGGCGAACGACGGCCAGCCGAGCGCGGCTTCGACGTGCCGCGCCCACTGCGGCGCGAACACCGCCGCCTCCACCAGCAGCTTTTCGGGCAGCTTCTCCGCGGCGGCCTGTGCGGCGAAGACCTCGGGTGTCTCGTCCGGCCCGGGGTGGGTGGCGCGGAGGATGGCGCTGAAGACCGACGCCCGGTCGTCGCTGGCGCGGTACGAGGGGGGGACGCGCGACAGGCCATCCTTGCCGAGCAGCTTCAGGAAGCGCAGCAGCACCGCCATGCCGCCCGTGTGGGGCAGGCTGCGGGCGATCTGCGTGACCAGGGTCGGGTTGTCGCCGCGCCCGGCCTCGACCTCCAGCACGCGGCGGCGGCAGGCGTCCACGATCTCCCACAGGCCCGGGGTCGCGCTGAGGCGCGGGTCCTCTTTGCGCGTGCAGAGCGCCTGGAGGGCGGAGAAGTCCTGCCGCCGCCAGTAGCCCTCCGTCGGGCGCGGGCCGAGCAGGTGGTCGTAGACGTCGTCGGCGTTGACATAGCCGGCGCGGAACGCCAGAAGCAGGGCGTCCAGCTCCACCCGCTGCCGCTCCGCCTCCGGGTGCGGCTTCGACTGCCACAGGAGCAGGTCCCACAGCCGCCGCCACTGCTCCGGCGTCCAGGCGTCCGCGTGCCGCTTGTGGTGCTCCTCGGCCAGGACCAGCCAGACGCGGGACTGGGTCGTCGCGCGCCAGCTTCCGGGAGTATAGGCCCGCAGCAGCTTCTGCTCCGCCGCCTCGTCGAGCGCCGGGTCGGCGGGGTTGACGTCGTCCCCGTCGATATCGTCCAGCAGCTCGTCCAGGTCGAAGTCTTCGTCGTCGTCCTCCTCCGCGTCCTCCCCATCGGAAGCCGCGTCGGCGGTCGGGGCAAGCCGCGCCTTCTCGGCCAGCGCCTCCCGCTCCGCCTCCGCGATCTTCGCCAGCGAGTGCGCGGCGGCGTCCAGCAGGAAATCGGCCGCGCGTGCGGCCGGCGCCCCCGGGTCCAGCCGTTGCAGCCAGGCGAACAGCCGCTGGAGCACATCCGCCTTCTCCGTCGGGAATCGGCTCTCGGTGTCGAAGAGTTCGCGGGAAAGGCGGCGCAGCGCGCGCGGGCGGGTGTCGCCCCACGCCGCCGCCATGCGCTCACGGAACGCCGCGTCCAGGCGCACCAGCTCCATACCGTCCGCGTCGCGCATCGCGGCGGGCCGGGCGCGCCAGAACGCCTCCAGTTCGTCCACCAGCGGCAGCCGCGCCCGGTCTTCTTCCAGTGGGCGGCTGTAGCTGGGCTGCGGGAGCTGGTAGCCCGTCACATCGCCCAGGAGCATCTCCATACGCGAGTCGTCCCACTGCACCAGGGAGACCGGCACCTGCCGCCGCTCCTCCAGCCACGCGGCCAGCCCCTGCACGATCGCGAGGCTGCTCGGCGAGACCAGCGTGGGCGGTGCCGTCGGCGGCGCCGGGGGCACCGGCGGGGTGAGGTTCGCCGGGTCCATCAGGCCCAGGGCGTTGTCCAGCGTCGGCTTTTCGGCGTCGGCGTCCAGCAGCCGCTCCAGCAGGGCCTTTTCCACCTGCGTCGGGTCGGAGCGCCGCGCCGCGAACGCCTTCGCCCGCTCCCGCACCGCCTCCGGCTGCCGCCCCGCCTTCGCCATCTCGTCCAGCAGGCCCAGGCCCGCCACCCGCTGCTCCTGCGCCTTCGCGGCGAGCAGGCGGTCCGCGCTCGCCAGCGCCCCGGCGTCGTCCTGCTTCAGAAGCAGCCCGAGCAGGGTCGTCCGCAGGTCTGCCGACTTACGCGTGAGCAGCTTCTCGTACTGCGCCACGATCTCCGGGTGGTCCGGCGCGTGGCGCCCCAGGCCCGTGATCGCCGCGTCGCGCACCGTGCTGCTGGCATCGGTCACCAGGCCGAGCAGCACCCCGCGCGTGTCGTCCCCCGGCGGCAGTTGCCCGAACAGGCCCGCCACCCCCGCGCGGGCGTCCGGACTGAACTGCGGCAGGTGGGGCAGCAGCCGCTCCGGGTGCCGGTCGCCCAGCGTCGCCACCATCGCCTCGCCCAGCCGGTCCCGGCTCACCGCGGGCGTCAGCCACGGGAACAGGATCGGCTCCGTCGTGCCGGCGGCCACCTCCTTCGGGTAGCGCGCGAGGTTGCGCTCCAGCCGCTCGAAGACATCCGTCGCCGCCAGCGGCTCGTCCGGCCGGTTCCCGCTGCGCACCCAGTACGACGAGTAGTGGATGCCCAGCCCCTCGAACGCCATCGCGGAAAGGCGCAGGTCGTCGTCGTCCAGCGCCGGGACCAGGGCTTCGCGACACTCTGGCAGGCCGAGGTGCCGCAGCAGGTGGATCGCGGCCGCGCGGCGCACGGCCAGCGGGTCGGCGAGCAGCGCCTTCGCGCGCTCCCCGGCGGCCAGAGCGTCCTCGAACGCCGCGGCCCAGAGCGCGAGGTACACCGTCTCGCCGTCGTCGGACGTCGCCAGCGCCTCCTCCCGGCGCGACGGGTCGAGCACGAAGTCAGATGCCCGGCTCAGGGCGGCGTTCGCCTGCTTCAGCGTCGGTACGTCCCACCCGAGCGCGAACCAGACGTCCAGCGCGCGGATCGTGGCCGAGAAGCGCATCAGGTCGTGCTCCGCGATCAGGCGCAGCAGGCGGCGGAAGGCCTCCGGGTGCGCCTCGTCCGCATTTTCCAGGATCTCCTGGCGCAGCCCCTCCTGCCGCTGCCCGGCGAGGAGCAGCTTCTCCACGAACTCCCAGCCGTCCGGCCGGGACGCCCCGAGCAGCGCGCGGGTCACGTGCCGCCCCATCGCCCCGACCTCGTGCTCACCCTTCGCGGAGGCCAGCAGAATGTCGAAGACCCGCTCCCCGGTCTCGCCGCCGGCGTCGATCACCGACGCGAAGAGCGGCCCGAGCGCGGTGGCGACCCAGCCCAGGTACCCGGCCCAGGTCGCCAGCCAGAGGATATCCTGCTCCTGGTACGACGCGAGCTGCCCGACCAGGGCGGTCAGCGGCTCAAACCGGTGGTCGCGGGTCAGGTCGGGGCGGCCCGGGGCGCGGAACGCCCGCCGGGCGTACCCGCTCTGGTACAGCCCGCGGTCGGCGCTCCAGTGCAGCGCCAGCTCCCGTCCCAGGCCGGGCAGCAGCGCGCCGAAGACCTGCTCCCGCTCCGCGGGGCTCAGGGCGTCCAGCGCCGCCGCCGCCGCCTTCCGGTTCTCCTCCCGCCGCCGGTACGCTTCGGCCTGGTTGTTGAAGTCGAAGAACCCCTTCCCCTCCGCGTCCCGGTTGGTGATCGCGAACGCCACCCACCGCAGCGCCTCCGGCAGCGCCCGCACCCGTGCCGTTTGCCGTGCCTCGCGCTGATCCAGGGGTACCTGCCGCGCCTCCAGCTCCTTCTGCGCGTCCTCCGGTCGTACCATCGTGCCGTTATCCTCCTTTTCTCTATTCCGCCGCGTGCCTACCCGCCCGCCAGCGCCGTCAGGCGCAGGAACATCACCCGGCTGCCCGGGCGCAGCGCCACCGCCCCGTCCAGGTCCTCGTGCTGCTGCTCGTCCACGAACACGTAGAACAGCCCGTCCGCGAACGCCTGGAGCGCCTGCGCGACCGCCGCATCGGCGTCCGCTTCGGTCGCGGTCTCCGGCCGTCCGCCCGCGTCGATCTTGCCCGCCGCCGCGCCCGCGGCGATCTCGCGCTCGGTCAGGAACCGGAGCGTTTTGCGCCCCTCCTGCCGCTCCTGAAACGCCGCCACCTCCCGGCGCACCACGCGCTCCAGAAACCCGCGCAGGGTCATCGCTTCGGCGGGCAGCTCCATCTCCCAGCGGGGCAGGGGAGCGCCCGGCCGCCCGAACTGCTTCGCCTCGATGGTGATCGTGGAAGCGGCGGGCGCGGGGGGAGCGGACAGCATTTCGGACATAACGGGGATACCTCCGGGAAAGTGTTGGGCCGCACGGCGATGCCGTAGTATTCGGCCGCTGGCAGGGTACTCGCCTCCCGAGCGGTATCCGGCAAGGGCAAAAATACCGCGTTGTGCGCCGTCGAATGAATTCGCGGCTTAGGTTAAGAAGTCGGTTGCCGCCGTGGACTGAAGTCCCGGCTACCGATAAGAAGTCGGCCTGCGCCGACTCCGGTAATCGCAGGCAGGTACGGCTTATCCGTACCTGGCATGGACAACCAGAGCCCGCACCGACGAAGCGGAGCTTCGCTCGCGGAGGCGGGCTTCTTATCCGGTAGCCGCGAATTCATTCGACGGCAGCAACTAAAGCCTCGTTTGGTATAACGTACGGAACAGAACCCGCCGGAGAGAGGAATCTATGAGCAACGCCGACGCCGAAAACGCCCCGTCCCCCGCCCCGGCGGGCGGGCTGGAGGGCTACGACGAGTTCCTGCGGGAGATCAAGGGCCGCATCCAGGCGGCGCAGGTGCGGGCCGCGCTCGCCGTCAGCCGCGAACTGATGACCCTGTACTGGCAGATCGGGCGCGGGCTGGTGGCGCGGCAGCAGCAACATGGCTGGGGCGACGGCGTGATTCGGAAGATCGCTGCCGACCTGCAAGAAGCTTTCCCGGGCATAGAGGGGTTCTCCTACCGCAACCTCTACCGTATGCGTGCGTTCCACCTGGCCTATCCCGACGAAGCCGACTTTGTGACACGGGCCGTGTCACAAATCCCGTGGGGGCATAACATCGCCCTGCTCCAGAAGGTAAAGGACGACGCGCAGCGGCTCTGGTACGCCGCGAAGGTGGTAGAACACGGGTGGAGCCGCGCCATCCTCGAATACCAGATCGAGACCGATCTGTACGGCAGGCAGGGCAAGGCCCTCACCAACTTCGAGCGCACCCTGCCCCCGCCCGACTCGGACTTGGCGTGTGAAGATTGGCGAGATCCTTCTTGCAGTACAATGGTGGCAGCGTCCTTGCCCGCCACCGGAAGGAACCTGACCAATGCCGAAGAGGAACCGATCGGCGGCCAAACCTGCCGATAAGCCCGAACGCGTCTACAAAGCCGACCGGACCGAAGCGCCGGACCCCGAGCACGTCCTGCGGGCCCGGATGTCCTGGGTTCGCCACTACCAGCAATCCGGGAACGCCCGCCTGACCTGTCTCCGGTGCGGCATCTCCTACCCGACGCTCAAAAAGTGGTGGGCGCGCTACCTTGAGGCGGGCGAGCAGGGACTGCGCTCCCGGAGCCGCCGACCGCACAAATTGCCGCCTCCTAAAGTCACGCAGGCGCACGAGGAACTGATTCTCAAGCTGCGCCAGGAGCGGCGGATCGGCCCGAAGCGAATCCAGTACGAACTGAATCGCCTGCACGGCATCCACTTCTCGACGGGCACCATCTGGCGGGTACTGCACAAGCACAAGGTGCCTTCCCTGCGCCGACAGCCCCGCAGCCGCCGGTGCAAGCGCTACAGCCGACCCTGTTCATGCCCGCATGAACGTGTCCCGGGCGACCGCGTTCAGATCGACTCCTGCAAGGTCGGGCCGGGATTGTACCAGTTCACGGCAGTAGACGACTGTACCCGATGGCGCGTCCTGGGCTTGTACCCTGCCCGCACCGAGAAGAGTGCCTTGCACTTTCTCAGGGAGAAGGTGCTGGCCGAGTTCCCGTTCCCGATCCAGCGCATCCAGACCGACGCCGTCACGGCTCCGCCGTGACACCGCGGCGGCGAGTTCTTCGGCTTGCGCTTCCAAATTGCCCTCAAGGAGCTGAAGATCAAGTTTCGCCCGATCCGCCCCCGCTCGCCGCACCTGAACGGCAAGGTCGAGCGCTCCCAGTTGACCGACAAGGTCGAGTTCTGGCCGACGGTAGAGTTGACGGACCCCGACCTGGCGCAGAAACAAGTTGAGTGGCAGACGTTCTACAACGAGAGGCGTCCGCACACCAGCCTGGGTTACCGACCTCCCTCCGCGCGCCTCACCGAGTTGAGCGACCTCATCCCGACCTGGGAGGAAGTCCGCCAGCTTTATGACGAGGACACCGAACCGTTCCGGGAGCGAGACTCCTACTGGGACATCGACCTGAAAGAACTCAAGAACAGCGTCCAACGGAGCCGCTAATCTTCACACTTCACAGGTCAGGAAGTCGTCGGCGTCGAACATGGCGATGGCGGGTCCGTCCTTTGGCCAGAACTGACCCCCTATTCGATGCTGACGGCTTCCGACCTCCCTACAGAACTTACACCAAACGTTACATTTGACGGAACCGGGGCACTTCAATTATGAGCCTTACGCGGATAGGGTACAGCGGATGGTTATAGGATGACTTTCTCGTCTCGTCGTTACTAGTAATACACGACTGCAGACATAAAAACTAGCTCTGTAGGTCAACTCTTCCTGACCTTTCGGAAGCACGACAGCAGCCCACGTCTCTATGTCGCGACCAAAAAGCGGCTCCTTATGTTTGTCAAACCGCCATTCACAACGCCTTGCACCGACCCCTGCCGCGGCGACGATCGGCGTACAAACTGTGGACTGCATCTCGAAACTGAGACCAGCTTCGGAATTCGCCGCGAAGCGAATACCCGCACGCTCTACAAGGGGAACTGCCTCTTTTCCTACGACACCTCCAGCCGCCACTTCCCCCCCTGCATTAATGGTTCCCTTGAGGCGCGCCTCCCCGTGGGTGATGTACTGGAAGGAGGGAAGCAGGGAAGCCACCATGCAGGTTCGGTCTTCATTTTCATACTCGATCATCATGCCGACCGAGGTCGGTTCCGCAAAACCTTCACGTCGCAGGATAGAGATACGGTGGGGAATCATCCAGACCTCGAACCGCTTGTAAAGCTTCTTAAACGGGGCAAGCTGGTCAGGCTTACCCAGATGTTCAAAAACATCACGGAGACGAAAGCCTATCGGGCTATCTGCGACTTGCGCAAAGAGGTCATCACCCTTAATCTGGCCGCCAAGTTTGGCAACTTCTAACTCAGGCGTAAGTGCGAGATTTAGTGGTATTGTGGGCATGCTTTATACTTCCCATCCAATCGCTTAAATTGAGGCAAACGGTCCACCCGCCATTCAGTTTATAGCGGTGCATCGATTTGATCAGAATCTCATGAAATGGAACGCTATCCCCGGATTGCTGAAGTCGCGTGGCAAGATCTTTGACTGACTGTTCTACCTCGGTAGCATCAATGACTTTGTCATGAGTAAAAGTCGCTATTCCACCGAACCTGGTGTTGATTTCCGTAACCAGTTCTCGGGTCAGCATTGTTTTGCACGAGTTGAAAACGACGTAGTTGCCATCGAAGACACCGGCGGCACCAAGAGAGCGGACCAGTTTAGTAAGTTCGGCATCCGAATGGCCGGTGATGACAATTACTGCCTTTCCCTTCCCGATGTTCAGTTGGGATGCTCTTTCAGGATTGTAGGTCTCTACCCTCACACCAAGGCTGATCAATTGTGCTTTCACGTTTTGGATAATGCGGTAGTCGGTTACTCGCACAAAGGAGCCATCAGCGACGATAGCTACAACATTCGGATTCGTCGTCGAGAAGCCGTTTAAAGAGACCACCCTGTCCTTCGTACGGCTGCTCATAGGGTCTCGGATGAACGGCCTTTCGGGATACGCTTTTTGTAGAGCGAAGACAAATGCATCACCGTCTTTCAACGGTTGACCATTTTTTATCATCATTGGATTTGAGAATAAGACGGCCGGAGATTCTTGTGTCTTATAAACAAAGTCCGATAATGGGTGGCTTGGTGGTAACGCTTTTCCTCTCTTCAGAGAAGAAAACTCCTCAGACGTCACGTAGAAACGCTTCGTCCCGATTTCGATCTCATATTTGTCTGCCCACCTCATGACCCCAAACACCGTCATCGAAGGAGAAGAGTGCTTAATCACTTGTGACCGGCAATATATCCGGAACCCGTCTCCGGCCTCCTTGGGGGAGAGCTGTCGCGAACCGCCAGAGCGATCTATCTGCACGGCGAAGTTCCCTTCTCCCTGCAGATAGACAGTTAGGTTGTCTTTGTCAGAATAACATCCTGACAAACCTTTGATACTGTCGAACTTCCGCTTGCTGATGTAGTCGGGCTCGTTAAGGAAAGGTTCCAGTCGCCTCAGAGAGGAAAATACCCTGCTCGGAACCTTATAATTAATAAGCCTCATGGCGCTGTCAATCGCGTCGCGCTGATTAAGATATGTGACAGCATTGTTTACGACGCTTTGCAAGGAATCTCCGCGGCTAATGACCTTGCTTGCCACATCAAAACCAGCGATCATATTGCGCAAGGTTTGAGGGTGGAAGTATGTGCTTTCTTCAATCAAATCTGGCGTTCTGTATGCAACCTTAAGGCGTCCCTGTTTGCGTAGTTTTGATGCCTCAGAAATAACTTGTGAGTATTTTTCTTCCTGAAACAGTTTGCAGACATATGCCAAATCGCCATAGAGCCGGACGACTTCCGGCTGTGCATCTTCGAAGTGCAATATTCTCTTTATTTCGAAGATGGTGAGATGTTCTTTGTCGTAATCGTTTCTTGGAGTGTAATTTTCGGCAAGGAACATATTAACCTTGTCTCTAATCTTTTTTACGTCGGCAGCAGAAGCTTTGGAAAAGTCAAATTCCTTTCCATTCTCTGTCTTCGTAGGCCATGGATAAGTCTTGATGCAAACGCGCTCCTTGGCACGTTTCGCAGCTTCGGCCTTGCTAAGATCTATCGTTTTTCGAGGACTGTTTGTATTTGCTTTGCCGCCAAAAAAAGCAATGCAATCATCGCTTGAGTGTGCCGGGCCAATTGCGCTCAAGCAGAGTATTATTGAACACAGGACAGCTGACAGAAGTGATTTCATATCAAATACCTTCGCGACACTATCATCCTTAGATGCGTACGTGTTGAGCACGGCGAAGAACAAGTTGTGGGCCCGATCCGGCGCTGAGACCGCCCCCTCACTCTCCGTGAGGGGGCGGGTGTCTTGCAGCCGTCATACAAGCCGGATGAACCCGACCACGTTGGCCATGTCGCGCTTCCGGTTTGCGGTAACGTTCCCGGCGTTGCCCTCGCTGGTCTCGATGCTCGCGCTTCCGGCGGTGTAGTCACGCACGATCCCGATGTGGTCGAGCTGGGAGTCTTCGTCGAACCACTCGAAGCACACGATGTCGCCCGGCTTCGGGGCGATGGTGCCCTTCGGGTGCCAGGTACCGTTCCGGCGAGCCCAGAACTGCCACGCCTGCACCAGCGCCATCGTCGCGCGCAGACCCTCCGGTTGGTCCGGGATGGTAAAGCCAACCTCCCGGCAGCAGTAGGTCACGAACGCCGCGCACCAGTTGTAGAAGACGGGCTCGCGGCCGATGTGCCCAAGACGGCGCATCGGGGCACGCAGGGGCGCCAGGTACTTCTCCGCTTCGTCGGCAGGGCTGGTCCAGCGTAGCTGCTTCGCCGCCTCGTGCTGGGCGAAGTCCGCCAGGTGCCGGCGCCGCTCCTCCTGGTTGTCCCGCGTGCGGTTCATCTGCTCGGTCGTCGTGCCGAAGAGCGCACGCCAGGTGAGCGGGCCGGTCACGCCGTCCGCGGTCAGATTGGCCCGGCGCTGGAACGCGCGCACCGCGGTCTCCGTGCGCGGCCCGTACTCCCCATCGATCGCGCCGAGTTCGTACCCCTGTGCCTCCAGCGCGGTCTGCAGGGTGCGCACGTCCTCCCCCACGGAGCCACGTTGCAGCACCCGGCTGAGCGGCGCGACCGGGGGCGTGACGTAGGCCGCGCCGCGCTCGGGCGGTCCCGCTGCCGACGCCAGCCCCGCCTCGAAGAGGCGCGCCTCGGCCTCGCGGCGCCGCCGCATCCCTTCCGCGATGTCCGTGCCCGCCCAGATCCGCGTCATGGACCGGATGAGCGCGGGCACGGCCGCAGGCCGCCCGGCCGCCAGGGCCGCGCGAATCTGGCGCATCTCCCGCCGCCGGTCGGTGTTCGCCATCGAGGCTCCGCGGTTGTACACGAGCGAGAGCAGCGCGCCCGCGGAGTCGCCGGGAAGCGACTCCACGCCGGGGAAGGCGGTGCGCGTTGCCGCCCAGAACCGCGGGAGCGTGACGTCCTGGAACACACGGTAGGCGGCAGTCCAGGGAATCTGGAGGGCGCGCACTGCCGAGGTCAGCGCATTGCGCGCCGCCTGGCGCTTCAGGCCCAAGCACGGGTGCAGCGTGCGCCGCTGCGCCGCGCTCAGGTACGGCCCCCAGTCCGCATCGAACTGCGCGCGGGTGACGTAGCCAAGGTCATAGCCGATGCCGATGGTGACCCCGGACTCCGCGCCCGGCCAGACCGGGCTCTTGAGCAGACGGTTGTAGTAGGCTTCCCCGCCGCCGGCCTCAAAGTCGAGCAGCAACTGCAGCGTCGCCGGGGTGGTGGTCGGGGTCGTGGAAGGGGACGTGGCGGCCAGGCGCTCCACTGCGGGCTCCGGCGCGTGCAACCACGTTGCCGCCGCCGCCGCGTCGTCGTCGCCGCCGGCCTCGTCACCGTCGCCGTGCTCCTCCGCCCTCTCCTCGTGCTCGTGTGTGTCTTCGTCTTCGTGCGCGTGCTCCACCGCAGCGTAGTGCGCCTCCTGCGGCTCGTCGCGGAGGAAGGCCAGCGTCACGTCTCCCCCCCAGATACGCCCGCTTCCGCGCACCGTCCGGTTCAGAAACAGGGTCACGTACTCGGTCGGAACGCCGAGAGCATCCACCTTGTGGAGCATCGTTTTCAGGTAGGTGTCATTGTCCTTCAGAAGGACCGTCGCGTCGTCCCCCTTCCCGCCGCCGACCTCGTCGAGCGCGAAGGGCAGGCCATAACCGCGGAAATGGGCGACGTAGTCGCGGAGCAGTTTTTCTGCGGCGGCCTGCTGTCCCGGCCCGCGGATGTACCACGTGCCGCCCAGGATATCGACCGGGAGCCCGCCTCCCGCCCCGCTGCTACCGCCGTCGCTGCCCGGCCAGTACTCCTTGATCTCGGCCAGGGTGCGGTCGGCGCGCAGAGCGGGCGAGAAGGTGAAGCGCACCTCCGGCGCGTAAAGGCGAAAGCGTTCGCGCACCGCGTGAAGCGTCTCCTTGTACCCCGTCACCTGCCGCCGCACGGCCGCCGCCCCGGTGGGCCGCCCATACGGCCCGCCGCCGCTGTTCATCTCCGAGGCGTAGCGCACCGAGATAAACAGAGTCTTTCCCGCCTCTCTGGCACGCTTCTGGTAAGCGTCCAGTTCACTGGCGAGGCGGTCCATGACGCTGAGGTTGTCGAGGACATAGCGGAACGAGGTGTCGGGGTCCGCGCCTGCGGTCGGCTCAATACCGAGCATGACCCCCTTCTCCGACAGGCCGAGGCTCGGGTCGAGCAGGCGGGCCATCACATCGTTGAAGAGCGCCTGGTGCTTGCCCGGTTCGGGGCTGAGGGCGGGGCCGCCCTGCTTCACCCGGTCCACATTGGCGGGCACGAATCCATAGTAGGCGTTGACGCCCGCCGGCTCGAAGCCGAACTCGTCGTAAAACTCTTGCTGCGTCTGCGTTGCGCCACCGCCCCCCGCGGCATCGCGCAGGTAAAAGTAGCGTTGGATGTGTGGGAAGGCCATTCCGGTATCTCCTTGTGTCGGTCCGCCGGGTGCGGCGGACAGGGGCGGCCCCGTGTCGCCCCTGTCTAGAGGAGGGGGAGGGGGCTGTGTCTATTACCGGTCTGAAAAAATAAAGGGAAAGCTGCCGGGGACGCCGGAATTTCTATGGGGAGATCGTTCGAGATGCATGACGCTGCCTGGAACATCCGGTTATTCGGAGGGGTGTGCGTGGAACGCGAGGGCGCCGCGGCGGCGACCCGCTTCAAGACGGGCAAGACCGGCGAACTGCTGGCGTTCCTGGCGTGCCGCCCGGGAACCCACCACCGCCGCGAGGAGCTGGCGCGGCGCCTGTGGCCTGACGCCGAAACGGCGGCGGCACGCGCGAACCTGCGTACCGCCCTGGCGTCCCTGCGCCGCCAGTTGGAGCCGGGGCCGCGTGGCGAGGTTCTGCTTCTGGTCAGCCCCTCGGACGTCGCCCTGAACCGGGCTGCCGCGGAGACCGATGTCGCGCAGTACGAGAGCGCCTGGCGGGCCGCGACCGCCGCGGGAGGCGGCAACGCCGCAAGCGACATCGCCGATGCCGCTGAGCGCCTGGAGCGGGCGGTGGCGCTCTACCGGGGAGAGTTCCTGGCGGGATACGACGCGGACTGGGTGGACGAGGAGCGTGTGCGCCTGGCGGCGCTGCATGCCGAAGCGCGCCTGCTCCTCGTCCGCCTCCTGGAGCGGTGCGGGCGCGCCGAGGCGGCCATCCCCGTGGCGCAGGGGCTGGTCCGGGAAGACCCCACCCTGGAAGAGGCGCACGCCGCCCTGATGCGCGCCTACGCCGCGATCGGCCGGCCGCAATCGGCCCTGCGGCAGTACCGCACCCTGCGTCGTGCGCTCAAGCGCGAGGGGGGCGCCACGGCGCCGCCGCCGTCCGAAGAGGTCACGCGCCTCGCGCGGTCCCTGCGCTCCGGGGCGAGCGTCCCGGTCGCCGGTGTCACCGCCCCCGCTGCTGCCGCTCCTGCTGCTCCTGCCGCCTCCGCCGCCGCGACTCGGGGGGCCATGCCGCGGGAGTACCGCTTCCCCATACCGACCGGCGCTCTGTTTGGGCGGGAGGAGGACGCGGAGCGGGTGCTTGGCCTGCTGCGCGGCTCCTACCGCACGCGAACCGGCGGTGAGCGTCTGGTGACGCTCACCGGGGTAGGCGGCGTCGGCAAGACCCGGCTCGCCCTCGAACTTGCCCGCCGCGCCGCCGCGGAGCACGGAGGGGTGTACTTCGTTCCTCTGGCCGGGGTCGCGGCGGGGGAGGGGGCGGCAGACCTGGTGCTCGCGAGCGTCCTTCAGGCGCTGCGGGAGCCGGTTGCGCAGATCGAACCGCTGCGCGATCAGGTCGTCCGGGCGCTGGAGAGCCGTCAGGCGGTCGGCGGGCCGCTGCTGCTGGTGCTGGACAACTTCGAGCACCTCCTGCCCGGGGGGGCAGCGCCGGGCGCGGGAGCGGCCACGCCCGGCGACCCGACCGAGACCGTTGCTTTTCTCCTGGAGTGTGCGCCGCATCTACGATGCCTGGTGACCTCCCGCCGCCCGCTCGGGCTTCTGGGGGAGCGGGTCGTCCCCCTCGCGCCGCTGGCGGTGCCGTTTCCGGGGTGGGAGTGGGAGCGTGTCCGCGACTCGCCCAGCGTCCGGCTGTTCGTGGAGCGGGCGCGGGTGCGTCAGGTGGACTTCGCCGTCACGCCGCGCAATGCCGCGCCGCTGGCGGAGATCTGTGCCGCCGTGGAGGGCCTGCCGCTGGCGATCGAGCTGGCCGCCGCGCGGGCGTACCTGGTGCCGGTATCGGAGATGCTCGCCCACCTGCAGACGCGCTTTGAGTTCCTGATCGAGCCGACGCGTGGGCGGCCCGTCCGCGACGCGCGTCACTCCGCCCTGCGCAACACCATTGCCTGGAGCTATCGACTGCTGGCGCCGCCGCTGCGGGAGTTGTTTGCCCGCCTGTCGGTGTTCCGCGGCTTCGATTCCGCGACGGCGGCCGCGGTTCTGGAGGCGGACGCCACGGAAGCGGCGCGCGGAATCGAGGAGTTGCGCGCGTGTTCGCTTGTGGAGGCGGCGCCCGGCGCGGAGGGGCGCTTCCGGATGCTGGACGCCGTGCGCGAGTTCGCGGCGGGGGAACTCGCGGCGTCCGAGGCGGCCGCTCTACGTCAGCGCCATGCGGAGCACTTCCTGGGGGTGGCGCGGCGGGCCATCGAGGCGGCGCGCGGCCCCGAACAGGGGCTCTGGCTGGACCGGCTGGAGGCGGAGGTCGATAACGTGCGCGCCGCCCTCGCGGCCTCGCTCGAGACCGAAACCGGGCTGCGCCTGACCTCCGCGCTGCACCACTACTGGTATGTGCGCGGGCACCTCGGCGAGGGGCGCCGCTGGATGCGCCGGGCGCTGGAAGCCTGTCCTGACCCACCCGACCAGGTGCTCTCCAGCACCCTGAACGCTCTGGGCGTCTTCGCCTGGACGCAGGGCGACTTCGGCGAGGCGGAGCAGTGCTTCGGGGAGGCGCTGGCGGTGCGGGAGCGGACCGGGGATCGGATCGGGGTGGCGGGCCTGCAGAACAATATGGGGTCATTGGCCCAGCAGCGGGGGGACCTGGGTACCGCACGCGCGCGCCTAGACGCCAGCATCGCGCTCTACCGCGAACTGAACCGTTCGCATCAGCTCGCCCACGCGCTCTACAACCGCGCGAGCGTTGCCGTGGATGGGGGGGAGTCCGAGCACGCTCTCGCGCTCCTGACCGAGAGCCTGGAGTTGGCCGAGGCCGGGGGCGATCGCTACGCCCTCGCGAATGGGCATCAACTTAGAGCGGTGGTCGCCCTGCTGGGCGGCGGCGACACGGGCGCCGCCGCGCGCGACCTCGCCGCCGCGCTGGAAGCCCGGCGGGAGTTGAAGGACCGCCGCTCCCTTCCCGGGACGCTGGTATGGGCGGCGGCGCTCTCGGCGCGGCGCGGCGACCCGATGCGCGCCGCCCGCCTGTTGGGGGCGGCATCCGAGCTGCGCGCCAGACTCTCGGCGCTGCTTTCTCCTTCCGAAGAGCGGGCGTTCGCTGGCGAAGTTGCGGCAGCGCAGGCTGCCCTGTCGCCGGACGCCTTTGCGGTCGCCTGGGAGGAGGGGACCGCCTTCAGCCCCGACCAGGCCGTCCTCTACGTCCTCGCCGGCTTGCCCCTGGCCGGGGGAGGCACAGAAAAAATATATTGACTGGCATGCAGGCTTTCTGTTATATTTGCCGTGTCGTGTTCCTCTAGGTAAGACGGAGGGCGCCGTAGTACCGGCCGATGCGCGCGCTCCCCGTGTGTAAGGCACCCACCGGCCGAAAGAACCAGGAGATCTAAATAAATGCCCGACACTGGCAAAGACTCGCCGATCTGGATCGTCACCCGCGGCATCCAGCGCCACCACCGCATCCAGTACTCGGAGATCGACTCCGAGATCTTCATCAACCCCCATGCGTCGCCCGCCGTCTCCGTCCCGGTGGACGTAACGATCAAGGTGGAGCCGGCGGATGCCATCGTGGACGCGCCCAAGACGGTGACCGTAACCTCGACTACCACCGGCACGCCCGTACGCCTCCAATCGACGCCCCACGTTGGCCGCCTGAACATCCGCCTGGAGGCCACGGCTACCTGGAAAGACGGCAACGGGGGCACCCAGACCGCCAAGCAGATCCGCTACATTGAACTGCCTGGCTGAGCCTGCGCTGACTGCGCCTGCGCTGTTGCCTCCAGCCCGAAGCGGCGGCGCAGGCGCGCTTCCGCCCGAAACAGGGCGACGCCCACATGACCCACCGTCATACCCAGGGCGTCCGCGATCTCGGCGTAGCTCTGCCCGTCCTGGTACCGGCGGCGCAGCAGGTCCGCGTCCCGTCCGGGCAACCCCCGCAGAAGGGCGCGGACTGCGGCGCTCTGCTCCTGCCGTAGCAGCCGCTCCTCCGGACCCGGCGCCGGATCGACCGGCTCCCACGCCGCGTACGCGGCCGGGTCCGCCAGTGCGTTGCCGTTTTGCGCGGTCGGCAGCGTCAGCGGTGCCGGCGGCGCCTCCCGCCGGCGCCGCTGACGGTCTGCGTGGGCGTAGCGCGCCGTGATGGTGGCGACATACGCGCCGAGGGCGCCGTCGCCGCGCCACAGGCGCAGTCGCCGGCCGCCGTCGCTCCACAGATGCACCTGCACCGACTGATACACGTCGTCGATGTCGTCGCGGGGGACGCCTGCCGCGTGCAACGTCTTGTAAATCAGGCGCGAAAAGCGCGCCACGAAGTCGCACTGGGCGCGCGGGTCGCCGCGTAGCGCCCGTTCCCACAGTTCCCGGTCGTTCCTGCCCGCCTCCGCGCCGCGCGCGGCTCCGGCGTCTGCGCCCTCTGTCGTTCTTCGTACCATGGATAATCGGACCTCCCTCGGTGAGAATTCCGATTCCGTGGTAAGGGGGGGGCGTTAAAGGAACGTGTAACAACGAGGCGTTCCGTGCACACTCGAAAAAAAACAGCCGACTGGCCGGCAATCCGCGTCGCGCCGTAAGGAGAAACGAGATCATGAACCGTCGCACCGTCGTCCGCTACTGGGCGCCGCCGGTAGCCGCGATCGCCCTCCTCGCCCTGCCCGCCGTGGTATCTCTGGCGGGGCCACAGCGGGCGAAGGCCCAGTATCCGGTCCGGTTTAAGGACTCGGTCGTACCCCGCCCGCCGGGCTATCCCGCGAATCGTCCCTGGCCCGTCTTCCGGATGAGCCAGGACTATCCGGCTTCCCTCAGTTTGGACGACGTTTCGGGGCCGTGGGACTGGATCGACTTTCGCGACGAACCGAGACGTTACCTGGCGGAAGTACTCCGCTACGGCATTCACGATAACCTGGCGATCGGTTCCGGACGTCACCACCTGAGTCGGCGCCGGTGGTTCCACGCTCCCTACCTGCATTCGCTTCCGCACGGGCGCGAGCCGCTCCGCGGACTTACCTATGAGCGCGTCACGACGGCGGTGGAGCTGATAGGCGAGCAGAACGCTCGGCAGAAAAAAATCCCGCCCGACCGAAGGTTTCAGAACTGGGCGGTGGCCCTGTATAACGCCCCCGGCGGGTGGGTCCTGGGGAGGTTCTGGGAGGGCGGTACCCCTCATCCGGGGGTAGTAGAGTTTCCACTGGGCACGGTCGCGTTCAAACTCCTCTTCACGGAAGCGACCCCCCAGGAGGTGCCGTATCTGTGGGGCGCACCGACCTGGGAGGCATACATATACGAGCGGGCGCTTCCGTCCGGGGGAGGGAGCACCCCCAAACGGGTTCGCAAGACTCTCTACCTGCTGCAGGTCGACGTTGCTGTGCGGGATCGGAACGCCGATGCTCGGAACAACGGCGGCCAGGGGGCCGGGTGGGTCTTCTGCACCTATCGCTACAATGCGTTTGCCCCGGGGCCGGGCCCCGACCAGACGGAGCCCGATTGGCTCACGCGGCTGCGCCCGCTCGGGCTGATGTGGGGGAACGACCTGAGCCAGAACCATCTGATTCCGGATCCCAGCATGGAAGAACGCGGGTATCCAAACCATCGCGGGGCCGGTGGGCGCCTGAACGGACCGGTGGACAATCCCAAATCTTCCTGCCTCTCGTGCCATTCCACCGCGGAGACGCCATTTAACGAGAGGTACGTCCCCGAAGGTACCAACACAAAGCGCTGGTTTCGCACCCTTCCCACCGGAACGCCATTCACGAAATGCGCAACCTCTCTGCACTACTCTCTCCAACTGGCACACGGGATGCGAAATTATCGGAAGGAGAATCCTGATTAGCAGCGGGGGTGTAATAAAGCGCCCGCCCGCCCGCCTCATTATGGGGGACAGTGGAGATGAAACGGGATCACGCGGGGCCGCCGCTTCCGCTGGACGCGGCGGCCCTGGCCTGTCCGGGGGGAGGACAGTATGGCTTCGGCGGGGACGGCAGCGAAAGCGCGGTGGACAGTCCTGGTGTACCTCAACGGTGACAACGATCTGGAGCCATTCGCACTCCGAGACTTCCACCAGATGGCCCGCGTCGGCAGCACCCCCGAGGTCCATGTCGTGACACAGTTCGACCGCAGCGGGCGCTTTGCCGCCACCGCTCCTCAGTGGGGGCGGGCGTTGCGCTTCCGCGTGGAGAAGGGGATGGAGCCGCGGCCGGAAAACGCCCTGGCGGACCTGGGCGAGCAGAACATGGCGGATGGCGCGGTGCTGGCGGACTTCGTGCGCTGGGGCCAGGAGGCGTTCCCCGCCGAGCGGTATGCCCTGGTGATCTGGGACCATGGCCCGAACTGGCGCCTTGCCGAGTCGCACCCGGTGCGTGGCACGGTGGAGGAGATTCGCGCCTACGCGGCGTTCCGCCGCCGCGCCGGGCATCAGGAGGCCGGCCGTCGCGCCGGGCGTCACGGGGCGGCATCGGCGGCGACCGCGGGCGCCGTAGTCCCCGCGCTCCCAGCATTGCGAACGGTGGCAGGCGGCCTGCGTTATGTTTCCCTGGACGAAACGAGCGGCGACCGCCTGTTTATCCGCGAGGTGCAGGACTGCCTGGCGGGAACGCGGCTCGACCTGATCGGGTTCGATGCCTGCCTGATGGCGACCCTGGAAACGGCCTACGCGATGCGCGGCGTCGCCGGGGTGCTGGTCGCCAGCGAGGAGCTGGAAGCCGGGGATGGCTGGGATTACGCGGACTGGCTTCGGAGGCTGACGGACGATCCCGACATGAACGCCCCGGCGCTGGGCGCGGCGCTGGTGGCCTCCTACCGCGCGGCCTACCAGGACGCCGACCCGGCGCGCACCCTTTCGGCGGTGGACCTGGACCGGGCAGAGAGCCTGGCGGTGGCCATCGACGCTCTGGCGGACGCTCTGGCGGCGCGGTGCGATGTCGCGCCGGGCGAGATCGCCGACGCCAGGCGCGCCTGCGCGCCGTTCGCGCCGGGCTACGGTCTGCACAGCGTCGATCTGGCGCACTTCTGCGACGAGGTCGCGGCGGCCACGGCGGATGCCAGGCTTCGCGACCTGGCGAGCGCGCTGGCGATGCGGGTGCGGGAGTGTGTGATCGCCAACTTCGCGGGCTCCGAGCGGCGCGGACCGTTCGGCGCCAGTGGCCTGGCGGTCTACTTTCCGGAAACACGCGCCCTATTCCACACCGATCCCGACCGGGCCGGCTATTCGGAGGGAGACGCGGACGGCTCCGTGGAGTTCGCTCGGCGCCACCGGTGGGGCGCCTTCCTGCGCGCCTACTATGCCCGCGTGCCATAACGCCCGGAACGCCCGCCTGAGGAGCGCTTCTGGTATCCGGCATTCGTCCCCGCTTGTGCAGAAAAACGGGCGGGCACGGATGATTTTCCGGCCCTGGCGTCGTAGACTGTATCCGGGTAGGGGCGTGTGCAGGGGTGCGCGGGCCGGGCCGGGACCCGATGGGGGGTGAGGCGGGATGCTGAAGGGCGTGATGGCGGGGGCGACGCTGGGGCTGCTCTCGGCGCTGGCGGTGGCGGCAGCGGGGCCGCAGCCGCAGCAGAAGAAGGCTACGGACGGGGCGGCAGCGGAGGTGGAGTACCGGCGCGAGGTGGAGCCGCTTCTCCAGAAGTACTGTGTCGGCTGCCACGCGGCCGGCGACGGCGGGGCGAAGATGGGCAACGTCGCGCTGGGCGCCGGGGCGCACCCGTCGTTCGATGCCCTGCGGGGCGACCGCGCCCTTTTCCGCAAGGTGCTGGAGAACCTGCGCAGCGGCACCATGCCCCCGTCCGAGATGCCCCAGCCCACCGCCGCCGAGCGGGCCGTGATCGAGCGCTGGGTCAAGGGGCGCGTGTTCCGCATCGACCCCGCGAACCCCGACCCGGGCCGGGTCACCGTGCGCCGCCTGAACCGCGCCGAGTACCGCAACACGGTGCGCGACCTGATCGGCGTGGACTACGACACCCAGACCGAGTTTCCGCCCGACGACGCCGGACACGGCTTCGATAACCTGGGCGATGCCCTCACCCTCTCCCCGCTCCTGATGGAGAAGTACCTCAACGCCGCCCAGGCCATCGTTACCCGCGCGGTGCCCACCGCGGCGCGCGTGACGCCGGAGATCGTGCTGCCCGGGGCGAGCTTCGTCCCGGTGGGCGGCGCGCCCGCTCAGGCGCCGGCGGCGGCGCCCGCGGTCCCCGTGGAGTACCGGGCGCTGTCGTACTACGAGCCGGCCACGGTGACGCGCACGGTGCGGGTGGAGCACCCCGGCGACTACCAGATCGTGCTGGACCTGAGCGCCCACGAGCGCTATGTGGACAACCAGTTCGACTACAACAAGTGCCGCCTGATCTTCCGTGCGGACGGACGCGAGCTGCTGCGCCGCGAGTTCAACCGCGAGGGCGGCAAGCGCTTCCCGTTTACGTTCGACGTGACGGGCTGGGCGGCGGGCGAGCACACGTTCACTTTCGAGGTGCAGCCGCTCACGCCGGACGCCGAGCAGATCCGCACACTGACCCTGCGGGTGAACAAGGTCACGCTGCGCGGGCCGGAGGGTCAGGCGGCGCTGCGGGTGGAGCCGCCGAACTACCGCCGCTTCTTCCCCCGCCCGGTGCCCGACGGCGCGGCCGAGCGGCGGGCGTACGCCCGGGAACTGCTGGGCGACTTCGCCCGGCGGGCGTTCCGGCGGCCGGTGGACGACGCCACGCGCGACCGGCTGGCGGCGCTGGCCGAGGGGGTGTACTCCCGGCCGGGGCAGACGTTCGAGGCGGGCGTGGCGCAGGGGATGGTCGCCGTGCTGGCGTCGCCGCGCTTCCTGTTCCGCGAGGAGGGGGTCGCCGCGCCGGCGGCCGGGCCGTACGCCGCGATCGACGAGCACGCGCTGGCGAGCCGCCTTTCCTACTTCCTGTGGAGCACGATGCCGGACGACGAACTGTCGCGCCTGGCGGATCAGGGGAAGCTGCGCGCGAACCTGACGGCGCAGGTGGAGCGGATGCTGGCCGACCCGCGCTCCGAGGCGCTGGTGCGCGATTTCAGCGGCCAGTGGCTGCAAACGCGCGACATCGAGAACGTGCCGGTGAACCCCCGCGCGGTCCTGATGCGCGAGATCGACCCCGCCGCCCCGCCACCCGCGCCCTCGCCCGGGGCGCCGCCGGGCCAGGGCGGGCGCCGGGGCGGGTTCCGGCCGCGCGTGAACTTCGACGGCGCGCTGCGCCAGGACCTGCGGCGCGAGGCGGACGCGTACTTCGGCCATGTGGTGCGCGAGGACCGCAGCGTGCGGGAGCTGCTGAACGGTAACTACACGTTCCTGAACGAGCGGCTGGCGCAGTTCTACGGGCTGGAGAGCCTGGGGATAAAGGGCGAGGAGCTGCGCAAGGTGACGCTGCCGGCGGACAGCCCGCGCGGCGGGGTGCTGACGATGGGCGCGGTGCTGGCGGTGACGTCGAACCCGACGCGGACGTCCCCGGTGAAGCGCGGTCTGTTCCTGCTGGACAACATCGTGGGCGCCCCGGCGCCGCCCCCGCCGCCGGGTATCCCGCCGCTGGAGGATGCCGCCACGGGCATTAAGGACCGCAAGCCGACGCTGCGCGAGGTGCTGGCGGCGCACCGGGACAAGCCGGAGTGTGCGTCGTGCCACAAGCGGCTCGACCCGCCGGGACTGGCGCTGGAGAACTTCAACGCGCTGGGCCTGTGGCGCGACAAGGAGTTCGGGCAGCCGATCGAGTCGGCGGGGACGCTGGTGACGGGCGAGAAGTTCAAGGACGTGCGCGACCTGAAGCGTATCCTGGCGACGGCGCGGCGCGAGGACTTCTACCGCTGTTTGACCGAGAAGCTTCTGACCTACGCCCTCGGGCGCGGGCTGGAGGATTACGACGTGGAGGCGGTGGACCGCATCGTCCAGCGCCTGGAGCAGAGCGACGGGCGGTTCTCCGCCCTGCTGATGGGCGTGGTCGAGTCGGCGCCGTTCCAGAAGAGTCGGGTGCCGGCGCGGCAGCAGGCATTCGCAGGACACAAGGGGGAGGAGCAGCAGCGATGAACCAGAGGGACCGAACAGCCGCAGCAGCGGCGGCGGCAGCGCGGGCGCGGGCGGTGAGCCGGCGCCACTTCCTGCGCGGCGCGGCGGGGACGTGCCTGGCGCTTCCGGCGCTGGAGTCGCTTCTGCCGGCCGCGGCGCTCGCCGCCGGCCCGAGTGCGGCCGAAGCGGCGGCGGCCACGACCGCGACCGGGGCGCCGCTGCGCACGGCGTTCGTGTACTTCCCGAACGGCGCGATTCAGCCGAACTGGTGGCCCGAGGGTGTCGGCAACACCTTCAAATTCAACGCCACTCTGGAGCCGCTGGAGCCGCTGCGCCGGTATGTCCGCGTGCTCGCGGGCCTGGACCACGCCCTTGCCAACGCCGGGCAGGACGGCGGCGGCGACCACGCCCGCGCGAACTGCGTGTTTCTGAGCGGCGCGCGGCCGTTCAAGAGCGCCACGGATGTCCGCCTCGGCGTCTCCATCGACCAGGTCCTGGCGCGCGAGGTGGGGCACCTGACCCGCTTCCCGTCGCTGGAGCTGACCTGTGACGACACGCGCAAGGCGAGCGCCTGCGACTCGGACTACGCCTGCGCCTACCAGTACAACATCTCGTGGAGTTCGCCCACCACGCCGGTCCCCGCCGAGGGCAACCCCCGGCTGGCATTCGAGCGGCTTTTCGGGGCGGGCGCCCCGGGCGAGCGCGCGGAGCAAACGCGGCGGCGCCAGGAGGCGCAGCGCTCGGTGCTGGACTTCGTGATGGAGGACGCCCGCGCGATGCAGCGGCGCCTCGGGACGACCGACCGGGAGAAGCTGGACCAGTACCTGACCGGGGTGCGGGAGGTCGAGGCGCGTATCCAGCGGGCGGAAAAGTTCGGCGCGGGCGCCGACCCGGCCGTGGAGACGCCGGACGGGGTGCCGTCCGACCAGGCGGAGTACGTCACGATCATGTTCGACCTGCTGGTGCTGGCGTTCCAGACCGACGCCACGCGCGTTGCCTCGTTCTGCCTGGCGCACGACGGCGACAACCGCTCGTTCAGCCACATCGGCATCCCCGAAGGGCACCACGACCTGTCGCACCACCAGGGCGACCCCGACCGCATCGAGAAGGTCGCGAAGATCGACCGGTGGTACGCCGAGCAGTTCGCCCGCTTCCTGAACAAGATGGAGTCGGTGAAGGACGCCGACGGCCGCTCGCTGCTGCACAACTCGATGATCGTCTACGGCAGCGGCAACTCGGACGGCAACCGGCACACGCACGAGAACCTGCCCGTCGTGCTGGCGGGCGGCGGCGGGGGGACGCTCGGCCCGTCGCGCTACGTCGATTACCAGTCCGTCCCGGCGTGCAATCTGTTCCTGAGCCTGGCGGACCGCATGGGCGTGACCAGGCTGGAGCGCTTCGGCGACTCCACCGGGCGGCTCGCCCTGTGAGGCCGGCCACGGCGCTTGCCGCCGCAGTTCTGCTGACGCTGCCCGCCCTGCCCGTTTCCGCCGCGCAGGAGAAGCCCGCGCTTCCCGCCGGGGCGAGCGCCGTGGTCCCCCTGTGGGCCGGCGGCGCCCCCGGCTTCGAGGCGCGCAAGGACATCCCCGAGCAGGCGGAGAGCTACTGGGTCAAGAACGTCAACAACCCCTCGCTCACCGTGTTTCTCCCCCCGAAGGAGAAGGCGACCGGCGCGGCGGTGATCCTGTGCCCCGGCGGCGGCTTCCGCGAGCTGGGGTTTGTGCCCGAGGGCATCGAGGCGGCGCGCTGGTTCAACAGTATCGGGGTGGCGGCGTTCGCGCTGAAGTACCGCCTGCCGCGCGAGCCGGACTCGGTGTTCGACATGTCGCACCCGCGCCAGGACGGCCTGCGCGCCGTGCGCCTGGTGCGCCACCGGGCGGCGGAGTGGGGCGTGGACCCGAAGCGGATCGGCATGGTCGGCTTCTCGGCCGGTGGCGAGGTCGTCTCCATGACCGCGTTCGGCGAGACGGCGGGGGACGCCTCCGCCACGGACCCGATCGACCGGGTGAGCGGGCGCCCGGACTTTGTGGTGCACATCTACCCGGGGCCGGTCGGCATCCCCGAAACGCTCCCCGCGGACGCCCCGCCGGCGTTCCTGCTGGTCGCCAACGACGACGGCGCCACGCGCTCGGTGCTGCGCCTGTTCCAGGCGTACCGCGCCGCCCGCGCCCCGGTGGAGGTCCACGTCTTCGCCAAAGGGGCGCACGCCTTCAACATGGGCACCCGCTCGAAACTGGCGACCATCAAGAGCTGGCCGCAGCGCCTCGCCGACTGGATGGCCGACAACAACCTCCTCGACCCCGCCACCCCCGCCCCCGGCGTCAAGTAGCCGGGGGCGCGTCCGCGCATCAGGGGTCGGCGAACTCCATAAGGCGTTCCAGGAGGGACTGGGTAACGTCCGAACGGAGGATACGGCCAATCGCTTCCGGATAGTTCGCTTCGTCAACGCGTTCCGTCGTGCCTGCTTCGTGATTGACGATGGTCACGGGGTAGTCGAAGAGCAGCCCGATCTCGACCGAGAGCAGCTTGTGGCGGATGGCCTTGCCGTTCACCCCGACGAAGAAGTCGTACCGCACGGCGTCCGCCGCCGGGAAGCTTGACGGGCTCGCTTCGCCGTACAGCTTTCCGCCCGTCAGGGTCTCCAGAACCTCCCCCTGTTCCTGCAGGAGCTGCACCGGAGCGGGCAGCTTCTTCACCCCGATAACTTCGGGCCACAGGCTTTTCGGCGTACTCGACATCTCACGGGCTCCCTTGGGTGGCGTCACAGGTCAAGTTGGAAGACGATCGGAAGGTGATCGGAAAATCGCATTACGTCGGGGCGGCCTCCGCCGTCTAACAGGTTGATTTTACCCGCCGCGGAACAAACGTGCAGGTCGGCGTCCTCCCAGGAGGGCAGAAGGGAGGGGCGGATCAGCACCTGATCGGGAAGATGCCAGACCCGCCCGTAAACGCTGTCGGGCGGGCGAAAGTACGAACCGGGCAGGTCGCCGGTGATGTCCGTGAGGTGCGCCCACATGGGGTTATAGAAGTAGGGATACTCGGAACGCCGGTCCTTGCTGACGAGTCGCCGGGCCACCGCCTTCGAGGGAACGGCGTTCAGTCCGTCGATGGTGGCTATCGGCGCATCCTGAGGGTCATAGTTCAAGTCGCCGACGACGACGGTGTCGGTGTGACCGAGGGATTCCTCACGGTTCCTTATATCGATATCGCTGGCGAACTCTACGACCTTTCGTGCGCGCATCCGCTCGTCGAGACGGAGCGGGCTGTCCAGATGTGCGGAGACCAGGAGAATGCGTCTTCCTGAGGCCACGACCTCCATATCGTGGAGGATTGCACGGCTCACGGTCTCGAACCCGGTGAACACTACGGTGCCGCGGTGATAGACCTCCAGGCGCGTTCTGGTGGTTCGGTTCGGCAGGAGCGTCGTTCGGGCCTCCGCGAATCCCGGCACGTCCGCCTGTCCCTCGAAAGGACTTTCCGCCAGAATGACGACGTCGGCGTCGTGTCGTGCGACGAGAATCCGAAGCGCCCTGCGCAGTCTCCGGTACCGCGGATCGGTGGGCAGTAGAGGGCGCACCTTCCCTTTGTTTCGTTCCGCGGCCGCGGCGGGGCCGTTGAGGTTCCAGAAAAGAAAGCGCGTCATGGGTGGTTCCCCTGCAGATTCGCCCAGAACGCGTCTTAACTCCTTCTCTATCCTGACCAGGCAGGGTACCAGGCGTGGTTGTGGCGCCGTGCCGGGGCGGTGGATGCCCCGGACGACATGCGCCGCAGAACGGGGATCACCGATGAAGAGTGAAAAATGCTGGAGGGCGGTATCCTCGGCAGGAATACCCCGTGCAGCTGCGCCACGTAATCCTGCCGATACGCTATACTTAATTACAGGGCGCAGCACACACCAAGGAGGCGTCGAGCCAACGGTGACACCCACGCAGCAGATCATTCAGGGCACCTGGGATGAGATCGCGGCCCGCGCCGAAGAATTGCGCGGGCGTCGGCTTACGCTCATCGTGTCGGAGGAACGTCCCGAAGAGGCGCCGCCCCCGCCGATCGACGAGAAGGGCGCCTCGCTGCTCGCCTACCTGAACGAGCGTCTCGGGAGCGCGCTCACCGACCCCGAGGCGATCCGGGAGGCCGAGGCCGAGCAGGCTGAACTCGCGCAGAACCTCGACCGGAACCGCGTCGAAGCGGGCGAACGCCCCGTCTTTCCCCCAACACTCCCCTGAGGCCGAGTAAGTTAGCTTTTACAGGCAAAGTACTTTACATGGGTTGGGGTGTGGCGTATGATGCAAGCGTTCTGCCGAACCGCAGGAGGAGTCTCCTCCGCGCGGCGGGGGGAAGGGGAGGGGCAAATGGTCGAAGAGGTGGGCGAGGTGCGGCCCAGGCGCCGGGCGAACGTGGGGGCGGCGGTGGTCGTGGCACTGACCGTGCTGGTCGTTCTGGGGGGCGCGGCGCTCCTGTATCTCGGGCGGGAAGACCCTCGGGATGCCGCGACGGTGCATCTGGCCTGGGGCGACCGCGCCGAGCGGCGCCTGGACGCCTATATCGACCGGGTCCGCCCGGCGTGGGCCGACCGCGTGGAAGCGCGCCTGGATGGGCTTCTCGACCGCATCGGCTGGAACTAGCGCGCGAGCGCGCGGCGCTACTTTGTGATGCTCGGTCCCGCCAGAAGCCAGGCTTCGGGGAACTGCACGTGCTTGATGGACTCGCCGCGCCCCTCCGCGTTCGTGCCCGCGTTGGGCTTATAGCTGTAGCTCACGTGGATCGTGCCGTCGCGGGCCTGAAGCACGCTGGGGTAGCAGTACCAGCCGGCGCGGGGGCCGGGCGCATCGTGCTCCAGGTGGCGCTTGCGGGTCCAGGTGCGTCCTTCGTCCTCGGAGACGGTCACCGCGAGGCTGTGGCGACCGCTCTCGGTGTCGTTGTTGACGAGCAGCCACCGTCCGCTCGCGAGAACCAGCACCTCCAGCCCGGCGCCCGGATCGGGCAGATCGGTGTCTCGCACCCGGGACCAGGTGTGGCCGCGATCCGTGGACTCGCTGACCATCACGCGCCTGGGAGGCGGGCCCCCGTCGCGGAAATATGCCACCAGGGTGCCGTCGCGCCGCCGGGCCAGGCTCGGCTGGATGTTGCCCGGGCCGACGATGGGCTCGCTGCAGCGCCAGGTGGCGCCCCCGTCGTCCGTGTAGGCCATGAGCGAGAAGGCGAAGCGGTCCGAATACAAGGGGACGAGCAGCCGCTTGCCGTCCAGAACAAAGGGATGGGCGCGGGTCATCCAGCCCAGGCGCACCGCCAGCGGGTCCGCGGAGATCGACTTCAGGCGAACGTCCACCAGAAAGTCGTTTATCTCCTTGCGCTTCTCCGGCGAGGCCTGCTGCCGGAACGGCGCCCACTGCCGGTCAAGATCGCGCGCGACGACCGCGGGGAACTCCGGCCCGGGTTTGCAGGGGAGCACGTCCTGCCACTGCCACCGGGGAGGGCCGGATGTCTGCGCGTAGTCCGCGCTGATCCGATACTTCATGAGCGCCGACTCCCAGCGGTTGTTCAGGATCACCGGCGACAGGAGCCAGAGGCGCTTCTGAGGGTCCAGCACCATACAGGGGTTCAGGTCAGGGAAGCCCGGGGTGTCCGCCATCACGAACGGCTTCGTCCAGGAGCCGGACGGAAGCCGCCAGGCGCCCATGATCGCTACATCGTCGGCCTGGCACTCGCCCGAACCGCGGTACCAGCACGCCAGGAGGCGCCCGTCCGGCACCTCGACGAGGCAGCTTCCGTGGTTGTGCAGGCCGTCCGGCGGGAACAGGAGTTCTCCGCGGGGCTTTTCCTCAGCGGCCTTTCCGGCGATGCCCGCCGACCGCAACTTCAGGGCCATGAACAGGGGGTCCTCGTTTCCATCGGGTTCTGGGGGAACCACGCGGATTCCTGCCATGGCGGCCCGAAGGGAGCGTACAATAACACGCCATCGAACCGCTGGGAGGAGGCAGGGACGTGCGAACGGGAAGGGCGAAGCGGGTGAGAACCGGTCTTGGGGCGTTGTGCGGGGCAGCGGCGCTCTGCCTGACGGGCGCGGTGGGCGCTGCCGCTGCCGCCGCGCCGCTGTGCGCTCAGGAGCCGGCTTCGGCGGCCGGGCCGCGCGCGGCGGCGTTCGACGCGATGGCGGCGCGGGACGCCCGGCTGCAGGCCCGGGTGTCGCTGCAGGCCGGGTTCGTCACGGTGGGGGAGCTGCTGGAGGCGCTGTCCCGGTCGTCGGGCGCGCTTCTGGAGGACGACGCGCGCTCTGGGGCGGGCGACGACGTGGTCGCGGTGTTCCTCCACGACACGCGGGTGATCGATGCCATGGAGGCGCTGCAGTCTCTCCTGAGCTACCGTGAGGCGCTGTGGCAGTGGGTCGTTGAGGAGGACGGGGGGGCGGAGGCGCCGCGCCTCCGCTACCGCCTGGTGCGCTCCGGGGCGGCGCAGCGCTACGCGGCGGGTGTGCGGCGGGCGATCGCGGCCGACTTCGCGGCGGAGCACGACGCCCTGCGGGAGGGGCTGGCGCTTGACCCGGAGGCGCTGGAAAACGCCGCGCGGACGTCCCCGGTCCTGGCGGACCTGGCGGCGAACCCGCGCAAGCGCGCGGGCCTGGAGGCGTTCTTCGCGATGAGCGACGCGGCGCGGAAGACGGCCCTTCGGCCGGGCGGGGACGGCGTCCGCGTGCCGGTGGGGCAGCTTTCCCCCGAGGCGCAGGCGTTCGTGCGGGCGACCTTCGCGGCGGCGGAGCCGACCGACGCGAAGGGCCAGCCGCTGCCGCCCCCGGACGCCGTCACGTTCCAGACCTCTGCGCTGGGAAGCAGGATCACGCCGGTCCTGCATATCGAGGTGGCGGGGGCGGGACCGCTGCACCCCGCCCCTCCCGCCGTCAAGTAACCCAGGGCGGAACCGGGCGTCGTCGAGGTAGTCGGCGCGGCGGCTTTTACTTCGGCGGGGCCTGCTCCGGGGCGTCTATCTCTGGGTTTGTCGCTGCTTCTCCGCCAGTTTCAGTTCGGGCGAGGGACCGAACCTTGAAATACTTTCCGCCGTCCTCGGCGATCCATAGGAGCGTGTCGGCCGCGAGGTTGCGGCGCAGTCCCTGCTTACCGCCGGCGTCCTTCCACGTCCTATAGGCGGTGACCAAGGCGCGGACACGTTTCCCCTGGCTCTCGAAACTTGCCCGGATGTCCTCAGCCCGTACCTCGTCCACCTCGCCGTCCGAGATTACTGCGTCGATGATGACGAATTCTCCCTCGTCGGGAGACCACAGAATGGCGTCCGGGTACCGGTCACCCCGGTTTAGTTGCAGACCGGCTTCAGCCAGAGTTGCTTTCCACTCCGCATGGATTCGCTTGCCGGAGACATCGTCCACGAAGATGAGCTTGTATCCCGGAAACCGATGTGCAGCGAAATTCTCGACCGTATTGTAGATTAGAGCGCGGTGAGGGTTATCCGTGGGCGCACTAGCCCTAATGGCAATGGCTGCCTCGCTCTGGATGGCCCGCTGCCGTCGTAGTTTGTTTGCCTTAACCCACTCAGAAACACGCGCGTCGAAATCAGGGGCTGGACGTTCGATCATCTGGCGAAACTCCGGGTCGAGTTGGTAGCAGGAGTTTTGCGAGTTCGCTGTTAGGTGCCCTGGTTCCGTCTTATACGTGTCCCCGTCGCGCACCCAGGTAACTCGGCGCATGATGCCCGACGAAAGCAGCGGATTGAAGATGGAGTCACGCTCCTCTCTGTCAATCCTCGGCCCCACTCCGGTGAAATCGAACTGCCGCCTGCCAAGGTCGAACTTCTGCTTGATGTACTTCAGAAGGTGTTGTGTGGAGGCACCTGCCGAAAACTTCGTGTCTGGCAGTGCCTTCGCGACGCTCTCGTACGGCGTGGTCAAAGAATCATCTAAAAGCGCTAGAACGCATTGCAAGCACCTGGGGTTACGGATATGCAGACGGCCCAGAATCTGCCGCGCACGTCGTTCTTTTTCTTGTTGGGTCAATCGGGTTTACCTGCCGCCTGCGACGGTCATTCTGGTGAAATCGCTGGGAACAGGGCTTCACCAGGCACGCTCGGTTGGCTTAGTACGGCCCGAGGAACCGTTCGCCGTTGAAGTGGATCAGGTGGTCCGGTGCATCCGCTACCCACACCTCCGTCTCCCACGAGATTTCCGGCAGGTACTGCGCCATCGCCTGGCGGCTGAGGAAGGCGGTGACGTAGACGATTCCCGCGCGCGACCCGGCGAAGAGGGCCTTGAGTTCCGCCTGGCGCTTCGGATTGATAGGCCCGTGCGAAGTCACGGCCTCGATGAGCACCAGCCAATTCTTTTTGACGTGGTGGATGATGATGTCGGGCATCTTCCCGTGCGGGTCTACTGTGACGCCCAGTGCCGTCAACCCCGCTTCGTTGAAGTAGGCGAACTTCGCGTCGGTGTCTCCTATGTAGAGGGGAACTCCGTCGTGCAGAAATCGCGACGCGAACTCGTCAAGGATCTTCTCTACGAGCACGTTCTGCCCGCCCGGGGAGAGAGTGATGACTTTCCCTTGGACCGTGATGGGGATGCGCGCCATCTCACGCGCCTGGGCGTACCGCTTCTTGAGGGTTTCGATGGAGGCAAGGTAGGCCTTGAGGTTCTGCGGCCATGCGGCGGTGCCATAGGTGCGCAGCAGTTTGAGCGCGCTCGCCTCGACTTGATAGACCGTTTTCCCACTGTTGATGGGGCGGCTGGGCTCGTCCGGATTCAACACCACGAGCCCGGTGGCGAGAAACTGGTGCATGGTCTGTCGCCGCACCGTCTCACGCGTATTGGGCGCGTACTTCTTCCCGTAGCGGGTTTCCATGAACTTCATGACGGGTGTGACTCCGCGGAGCGGCTGCTGCGCGTCTGACCACGGTGTCGTCGGACCGAGGTCTAAGAGTGCGAGGAGGGTGAGCGCGGAGCGCTCGTTGATCTGCGGCCGCGGGAAACCAAGCGCCGTCAGTACCTCTAGGGCCTCGTCAATCTTCCGCTTCGCCGCGACCGGGTCGTCCCCGGAGTTCTTCTCCTCGTCCGCCATGCACGAATAATCCTCCCTCACTAAGTCCTCTATCAAACGGTCTATCTCCTCTTGCTCTGGATATGTACCTGCAACTCTCATGCCTAGAGCGGCAAGTTGCGCCCGGGTCGGGTACCTCAGACTTCGCAGGTCTGTCGCGTTGACTTGGGTATGGCCGTTGAACTGGCGGAAGTAGGCATCGAGGAGAGTAGAGTTAAGGTAGACGGAAAGTCCCGCAGCGACGACCGCATCCATACCCCGTCCACCTTCGTGGAAGTAGTTAAGGTGATTCTCGAAGCCAAAAGACTCTCCAGGCAGGTCTTTTGGATCGCAAACCGAAGCAATGATCCGTCTGCGTTCTTCCTTAGATGAAAAACGCTTGACCAATACGTAATGCCCACGCGGTACGGTCAATAACTCCGTACCTTTCATTAGGCGAATCGCTTGTGGTTTTCGCCTGCCCAACACAGGCCACTGAATGCCACCACCACTCAAGTTAATGGGGTAGAGGAGTGGCGCGGTTCCTTCCTCAGGCACTGTACATAAGAACGACGCAGCGCGGAAATCTACTACCCGCCCCGTCGAGACGGTGAGACCAATATCGTCAAGCGTAGCAGTAAAGCGAGCCATGCGTTCTGATATCCACTGCCCTAAGGTATCCGGCACTATCCAGATAAATGCTTCTGGGTCGTCCGGTCGCACTACTTCTTTGTACTCAATGGTGCGTTCAAGACTGAATTCGTCTTGCGGCCCGGCACTAGTGGTCACATTCACAAAGTCGCGGTGAACGCCTTTTACGGCGCGGAGTATGACCGTCTCTTGAAGCACTTCGTCGTCCCGAAACGCCTCTTGGCGTGATTCGAACAAGTGCAGGCGCTTTAGCGACATCTCCCTTAAAAAGAACTTGCGGAACGGGCGGAAGTAGGGACCGTTACAAAAACTCCTAGGCGTAATGGCGATAAGTTCAGCTCCGGGCTCAAGCAAACACGCCGCTGCGGCGAGGAAACCGGTATATAGATTGCCAGTTTCAACTCCGATACGCCTGAGATTCTCGCGTACATCAGACCGACTATGAATTTTCTTATATGGTGGGTTGAGAATTGCATGAGTAAATACTTGTGCGTCGTTATAAGGGCCAAAGAGGCTTTGAGGGGCCAGCCTGCTGGCAGCGTCTTTAATGAAATCTACGCGACGCAACTCTCCGCAAAACTGTATGCCAGCACGCTCGCACTGACGACTGCATAATTCTAACGTGTCCTCTAAGTAAGGGAAGAACATCGGTTCAATCTCATACGCAGTCACTCTCACCGAAGCTGGCGGCTGAGAGCGTTTGCAAAGTACAGTGACGCAGGAGGCAAAAAGCGCTCCTATACCGGCACCTGCGTCGAGGATGGCGACGTTCTCAGGAACGTTTTCTACTAGTGACGCCATGAAATTTGCAACAGGAGCAGGTGTAAGAAACTGTCCCAATTCACTGCGTTTTCCCGGCTCCAAGCGGCGTGAGACATCGAGGCGAGCAGTATCTATTAACTCTGTCAGAGAGGCAGAGGTAAGGGCATTATTTAGATTAAAAACAGTTGATTCCATTTAGTGTCTCTAGACGTTGGTTTTTGGTCAACATCAATATATGGGCAGGCCAGTATTATCAGAATAATAAATTTCTGAATATTACCTATCATGTTTGGTGCAGCTATTGCCGACAATAGCTACGAATGTTCTTTGGTTTTCCTCTGCATGTAGGATTTGCGGCCCGCAAGTCTGCCGCCATGTCAGAGTGAAAATTAAACCCCCGTCTCGATTGCCGGGGGTTGTTTTTTTATGCTTTCCTAAGCATAGGTGTCTTCTAGTGGAGTGCACCCTTCTATGTTGTAGTTCTCGATCACATAAACTATAAATTTCTTCAGCAAGTCCGGGAAATAGTCACGTTCGACCGAGACACACTCAACAACATTGGATCCATAAGGCTGGAAAATGAATTCAGAACTATAGTCTTTGTCAATAAGTATGGCTTTGTCACCATCAAAAGCCGGAGATATCTGGAGATATCTTCGGGAAGAATTCCATGTTTTTGAACGATGACTGCATTTCGGTATCACCAAATTCTATATCGTACAAAGATTTCATGCAAAAATCGGGTGAAAGCGAAGACATTGAAGACCAAGAAACTCCTTTACCCAAAAAAAGAGCCGAATCAATGAGTACATTCTGTTCAAAATTACCGACTGGTATGTTCTTGGCCATTAATCTCAGCCTCCCGAACAGATGACCTTTCTGTTCATAATGATAGACATAAAACTCAATAGCAACTTTATTTACATCGCCGATAATGACAGTGTTTTCCATGCATTAATCCTAAAGCAAAAACGCTCTGGTGGTTGACAGTGTATATTTGTCAAGGACGGTTGTCGCCCACAGCGCGTAGTATCGCCCGACGAAACGGGTTTCCTCCAGCGAGTTTACGTATACCTCGATGGTCATCGCCAGGCGCTTTGAGGGCGGGACAGGAGACGTCGGGGGCGGCGGATGGTTTACCGGGCGGCGACGCTCCTCGTTATTATAGTCGATGGCCGGCGGCTATTGCGCGGAATCCGAAAGCGCCGGGCACATCGCGGGCGTCCTAACGATTCTTTAACACACGGTGCGTACACTGGGAGGCACGGGGCCGGATAGGCCCGTTGCGGACGACAGGAGTACCGACCAATGAGGGGAACGACACTCAGGGCCGCGCGGCGCGGCACGGCGGCGGGCTGGATCGCGGCGGCGGCGGCGGGGCTCGGCGCCTTGCTGCTGGCGGGCTGCGGGGGCGGCGGCGGGAGCGACGACCGGCGGCCGACGCAGGAGCTGCTGGTGGGGACGTGGCGCGTCGCCCGCGTCCAGACCGCGGGGCAGAACATGACGTGCCCGGGCGAGATCGTCTACACGGAGGACGGCGACGAGGTCTCCGTGGCGTGCGGCGCCAACGACACCGTCACGTTCTTCGCGAACGGCACGTTCACCGGCTCCAGCGCGGACCCGGGCGCGTACTCGGGGACGTGGCAGCTAAACGGTAACACGCTCACGTTCTCGGTGACCACGCCGAGCGAGCTGGCCGGGACGTCGGTCGAGCAGCTCTCCTTCTCCGGCGACGACACGCTCATCTCGCATCTGGCGGACGGCACCCGGACCACGTTCGAGCGGCAGTAAGCGCCTCCGCGAGCGCGCGGGCGCTAGGGCGTCACCGGGGCTGTCAGCATCCACTCCCAGACCGGGCGGAAGGTCGGCCTGCCGTCCCGGTCCTTGGGGCAGCCCCGGTCGCCGATCAGCGACGAGTGCGCCCGCGCCGAATCGGTGGGCGAGCCGGGGAAGTTGGTGGTCAGGATGCGGGAGCCGCGGTAGGGGGGCGTTTCTCCGTCCACGCGGACCGCGCCCCCGAACTTCTCCAGGCCCATGGCCTTGCAGATCAGGAGCTGCTCCGCGAAGTCGCAGCCCTGCCGGTCCCGCTCGTGGTTGAAGGTGAAGAACCCCGACACCGGCGTCGCCGGGTTACTGCGGTACCAGGCGGCCGGCTTCTTGCGCGCGCGGTCGAAGTCCTTCGGGGCGCCGGTCATAATGGCCCGGGCTACGCCGGTGCCGGGTCGCGATCAGCCCGGCGTGGCCGCCCCCCTGGGAGTGGCCCGACACGGCGATCTTCGGCCAGTTCAGTTCCCCCGCCCCCGGCCCGGCGAGGAACTGTCCCCACTCCCCGCCCGGCTCGGACCGGTCGAGGTGCCGGAGAAGCTGGATAAGGCGGTTTTCGATCGAGTTCGCGCGGCTGACCGTTACCCGGGGCGACAGGTCCCGCCCTTCGATGATCGCGCGCCGGAACTTCTCGAATGCCTGCGGGTCCGGGCTGTTCCGGACGACGGTCGCGGGGGTGTCGGTCGGGTAGGACAGCGCCAGGGTGTGGTACCCCAGGTCGGCGGCCGTCTGACAGAACAGGTGGGTTCCCCCCGGCTTGCCGTTCGTGCCCGGCAGGAAGATCAGCAGTTCGTTGCGCGGCCTGACGCTTCGGTTGACGTAAACGAGGTGCGGGTCGTTGAACGCGGTGATGGCGGGGTCGGTCGCGCGGGGCGGGACGGGGTAGGGGGACGTGCGCGGCGGGGCCGGCGGCGCGCCGGCGATCCGGACGGAGAACATAAAGGTCATCGCTCTTTCTGACCGCCTCCGGGACACGGCCGGGTTCCTTTCACAGATCGGCGCGCAGAGCAGGGGCCTCGGCCGCGGTAAGCGGGCGCCGGGAAGCGTGGCGGACGTGGAAGACCAGCACCACCGGGCCGTCGTCGCTCTCTTCCCGCACGAGGTAGTACAGGTGGTAGCCCGCGGCGCTGTTCCGGCTGCCCGGCCGGCGGTAAAGCAGCCGGCGCACCTCGAAGCCCATGAGGCGGCTTTCCGCTACCTGCACCGCAAAGCGGCCCGGATACCGCGATAGGGAGCTGCGCGCCTGTACGAACCCGCGGTACCACTCGGAGGCGACCTCCGGCCCGGCGGACTCCTCCAGGTAGGCGAGCGCTTCGAAGGCATCCCGCTCCGCGCGGGCGCTCACCCGCACGGCGTAGACGACGGGCTGCTCCTCCGGTTCTGGCAGTTCCGCTTCCCCGGTTCCGGGCATCTCTACGCCGCTGCCCGCGCCGCGTTCTCCCGCTCCCGGGCTTCTCGCCGCTCCTGCAGGAAGGCTTCCATGCGGGCGTCCATCTCCTCGGCGGGGTAGAAGCGGCCCGCCTCCAGGTCTTCTTTCCCCTCGCGCAGGGCGTCCTTCAGGTCCTCGGGTAGTTCCCGGTCGGCGTCCTGATCCAGGGCGTCTTCGAGGAGGGCGACGGCGAAGGCGTTGATCTCTTCGGGCGGCAGGATCGCCAGCAGACGGGCGGCCAGATCCTCGGGAAGTTCGATGGTCAGGGTCTTCATGGGGGCGCTCCTGGTCCTATTATACGATGCCTCGGGCGCGCGGAGTCCGGGGGCCGCCCGGGGGCGGTGGGTCCCGGCAGGCGGAGTGGGTATAAACCCCACTGCTTGCACGATGCTTTCTTCCGGCACGCTGCCGGGTAAGACCCCCCGGCCGCAACGGCCGGGGGATTTTTTTGTGTCCGGCGACGTGGGGCCGCGGAGCGTTACCGGCGCGAAAACGTGTCAGAATTTCGTGTAGAATCCTGCCAGACAGATGCCCCATCGGAGGAGGGCCGCATGACCACCACCGTTGCCGCTACTGCCATTGCCAAATCGTCGCCGCCCGCGCCACCGCTTTTGCTCCGCTTTTTCGGCCCTATGGAGGTGCGCGTGGGCGGCGAGCCGTTGCCGCCGGTGCGCTCGCGCAAAGTGCTGTGGCTGCTGGCGCTGCTGGCGCTGCGCGCCGGGCGTCCCGTGGCGCGCGAGTGGCTGGCGGGTACGCTCTGGCCGGACGCCCCCCCGGCGCGGGGCTTTGCCAACCTGCGCCCGGCGCTCAGCCAGCTCCGCGCCGCGCTCGGGGCCGAGGCCGCGCGGCTGCACGCGCCGGACCGGCACACGCTGCTGCTGGACCTGGAGGGCGCGGACGCGGACCTTCCCGCCTTCGATGCCGCGGTACGCCGCGGCGACCTGGCGTCCCTCGAAGCGGCGGCGGCGCTGTACCGCGGGCCGCTGCTGGAGGGGGTCGTGGAGGAGTGGGTGGCGCAGGACCGGGAAGCGCGCGAGCAGGACTGTCTGCGCGCCCTGCACCGGCTGGCGGAGGCGGCGAGCGCGGCGGGCGACCCCCTCGCGGCGGCGGGCTACTGGCGGCGGGCGGCGGCGCTGGACCCGCTTTCCGAGGTCGCCCTGCGCGGCCTGATGGCGGCGCTCGCCGCCGCCGGGGCGCCCTGGGCGATGTCGGTGACCACCACGCCGCGGCCGTCGTCGCTGTTCTGCAGCCTGGCGCCGGCCAGGAAGCGGTGGATCGAGGCGGAATCGGCGGCGACCTGCTGGGGTTCGGCGATCTTCACCGTGACCAGCTTGCTCTTGCCATCGCGCAGCAGGGTCAGCTTGACCTTGTCGCCGATGCGGCGCGCGCCGATGTGGTTGC
>Ga0182793_1000248_pt1 | contig 48072 bp, 42 predicted proteins | sample Passage237A_FD_130498 | JGI IMG/M metagenome (GOLD analysis project Ga0182793, IMG submission 130498) | Cellulose adapted compost microbial communities from Newby Island Compost Facility, Milpitas, CA, USA - Passage2 37A (version 2) (version 2) ... | reverse complement strand
CTGATACCTCCCGCCAGACCATGTCCATGCCTCCTGCCTCACCGCAGGAGTGTCAGGCATCTCCCCGAACACTGTCAGGTATCTCTCAAGGCCGTACACTTGTCCCGGCCATCCACGTCTTTTTTATCGAAATTCTGAAAGGACGTGGATACCCGCGACAAGCGCGGGCATGACGAGCGGAGAGGATGATTTCCTGCGGCCCCATCGGACGTAGCTTTGCCGTTGCAAACCTCAATACCCCGCCGCTTCCGCGCCGCGCGTGCGGGGGTCGGGGCCGCCTTCGATTCCATTCGCGTTGATCGCGATGGAGTTGGCGGAGGTCTGTCCCATCGGCGTCACGATGCGATGACCTTTTGCTTTCAACTCATCGAGCACGTCTTGAGGGAAGCCTTGTTCGAGGCGCACCTCATCCGGCAGCCACTGATGATGCAGGCGCGGCGCACTGACGGCAGCCGCGATATTCATGCCGTAGTCGAGTGTGTTGACGACGACCTGCAGCACGGTGGAAATGATGCGGCTGCCGCCGGGCGAGCCGGTGACCAGCACGACCTTACCGTCCTTCAGCACGATGCTCGGCGTCATCGACGACAGCGGCCGCTTGCCGGGACCGGGCAGGTTCGCCCCAAAGCCGACGAGGCCATAGGCATTCGATGCGCCGGGAGCGGCGGTGAAATCGTCGAGTTCGTTGTTGAGCAGCACGCCGGTGCCGTCGGCGACGAGACCGACGCCGTAGCTGAAGTTCAAGGTGTAGGTGTTGCTCACCGCGTTCCCGTGGCTGTCCACCACAGAGAAATGCGTGGTGTTGTCGCCTTCGCGTGGCTGTTTCAACGGCAGCATGTCGCTCCATGGCGTCGCGCGATTGATGTCGATGGCGGCGCGTTGCCGTGCGGCGTAATCCTTCGACGTCAGTTTGGCGATCGGTGCGTTGACGAAGGCGGGATCGCCGAGAAAGCGCGCGCGGTCGGCGTAAGCCCGCTTCATGGTTTCAATCAACAAATGAAGCGATGGCGCCGACCCCTGCTTGAGATCGCGTAGCGCAAAACCTTCGAGCATGTTCAGCGTTTCGATCAGCACCACGCCGCCGGAGGACGGTAGCGGCATCGAGACGATATCGTAGCCGCGATAGTTGCCGCGCACCGGTTCGCGTTCGATCGCGCGATAAGCCTTCAAGTCCTCGCGTGTGATGATGCCGCCGGCCGCTTGAATGCCTTGCGCGAGCTTGTCGGCGACCGAACCTTCGTAGAAGCCGCTCGCGCCCTTCGCCGCCACGGCTTCCAGCGTTGCGGCGAGATCGGTTTGAATCAATCTGTCGCCATCGCGCAGCGCCGATCCGTCGGGGCGCGAAAAAATCTTGGCGGTCGCGGGCCAGCGCGCCAGCCGCCTGTGCCAGTTCGGAAGCGTATCGGCGATGTCGTCGGCCACGACAAAGCCCTCACGCGCCAAGGCGATGGCCGGCTGCAACAGTTGCGCCAGCGTGAATTTGCCGGAGCCGTATTTCTCCAGCGCCAGCGTCAGGCCCGCCACCGTGCCGGGCACACCGATGCCGAGCGCGGAATCGCGCGATTTTACGGGATCAGGCTTGCCGTCGGGCCCGAGAAACATGTCGCGCGTCGCCGCGCGCGGCGCCGTCTCGCGATAATCGATGCTGATATCCTTGTTGCCGTCGGCGAGGTGAATCAGCATGAAGCCGCCGCCGCCGAGATTGCCGGCACGCGGGTAAGTCACCGCCATGGCGAAACCGGTGGCGACGGCCGCATCCACCGCAGTGCCGCCCTTCGCCAGAACGTCGCGGCCGATGCGCGCGGCGAGCTTTTCCTGCGCCACCACCATGCCGTGCGTTGCAGTCACAGGCGGCGTGGTGTGCAGCGGCAGGCCGCCGCGCAAATCCTGCGCCGGTGCCGCAGCTCCGAGCGCTAGCGCGACCGTCAGCATCAATCCGGCCAACAGCTTGCGACGCTCGAAGCGAGGGGCGATCATTGCGGTCTCCTTCCGGTGGCGGCCGGAACGACCCGGCAACGGACTTGTGACATCGACGCTGTGCCCGCCGGCTCACGTCGTGCATGCTATATGGCATGCGATGCGCTAGGCCATAGACATGGATGATTCGCAAAGGAACACCCGATGCCGATAGCTGCCACCGCGCAGGTAAGCCATGCGGAATTGCGTGCAACCTATCCGTCGCGGAGCGCGGTGACGGCGTGGATTTTCTTCGACTGGGCGGCGCAGCCGTATTTCACGCTGATCACGACGTTCGTGTTCGCGCCCTATTTTGCCACCTTCGTCGCCGCGACGCCGGCGGCAGGACAATCGCAGTGGGGTTTTGCCACGGCCGCGGCAGGATTCCTCATCGCGCTGATGTCGCCGATCCTCGGTGCGATTGCCGACGCCAGCGGGCGGCGCAAGCCGTGGATCGCGGTGTTCGGCGCGCTGCTGGTGCTGGGATCGAGCCTGATGTGGATCGGCAAGCCGGGCGATCCGTCGGTGATTCTGCCGGTGCTGATCGCTTATGCGATCGCGACGGTCGGCGTCGAATTCGCCACGGTATTCAACAATGCGATGATGCCGTCGCTGGTGCCGCCGGAGAAGATCGGCCGATTGTCAGGCACCGGCTGGGCCACCGGTTACATCGGCGGCATTCTCAGCCTGGTGCTGGTGCTCGGCTTTCTCGCCGGAGGCCCGGACGATGGCCGCACGCTGCTCGGCCTGATGCCACTGTTCGGGCTCGACCCGGCGATGCACGAGGGTGATCGTATCGTCGGGCCGCTCACCGGGTTGTGGTTCGTCGTGTTCGTGCTGCCGATGTTTCTGCTGACGCCGGATTTCCCGTCGAAGCGGCCGGTGCGCGAGGCGCTGCGCGAAGGTCTGCGCGAGTTGCGACAAACGCTGAGTGAGTTGCCGAGACGCAAATCGATCGCGACGTTCCTGCTCGCCAACATGCTTTATACCGACGGCCTGATCTCGCTGTTCGCCTTCGGCGGCATCTATGCGGCGGGCACCTTTGGCTGGCGCACCATCCAGATGGGCACCTTCGGCATCCTGCTGGCGCTCGCCGGCACCTTCGGCGCGTGGCTGGGCGGCAAGCTCGACGATCGCTTCGGGCCGAAGCGGGTGATCGCGGGCGCGCTCACCGTGCTACTATTGGCGAGTTTGACCATCCTGCTGGTGGATCGCGATTCGATTCTGTTTATACCGGTAACGCCGCCGCAGCCGGGTGGGGCGCTGTTCGCTTCCCCGGCGGAGAAGGCCTATCTCGTGCTCGGTGGTTTGATCGGCATGATGGGCGGGCCGCTGCAGGCGGCCTCGCGCTCGCTTCTGATCCGCATGGCGCCGCGCGACCGCATCACGCAGTTCTTCGGACTGTTCGCGCTGACCGGAAAAGTAACGTCGTTCGTCGGGCCGTTGTTGATCGGCATCATCACCGCCGCCACCGCCAGCCAGAAGGCCGGCATGGGCGTGATCGTGGTGCTGTTCCTGTTCGGCCTGCTGTTGCTGACGCGGGTGCGGGAGTAGCCGGCGTCATTGCCGAGTTCCCCGGATGCTGCGCAGCACCAAGTGATGCGCTGCTGATCCGGGGTCGCTTCAACAACGGCGACGCTGCGAGATGATCCCGACTCTGCGGAGCGGCATGAAGAATGCCGCTCCGCGTCCGGGATACAGGTTCTTCAATGCCGGAAATGCCGGGTGCCGGTGAGCACCATGGCGATGTTATGCTCGTCGGCGGCCTTGATCACCTCGTCGTCGCGCACCGAGCCGCCGGGCTGGATCACGGCCGTCGCGCCCGCCTCGATGCAGGCCAGCATGCCGTCCGCGAACGGGAAGAACGCATCCGAGGCCACCACCGAGCCGCGCGTCATCGGCTCCGTCAGCTTCAATTCGCGCGCGGCATCTTCCGCCTTGCGCGCGGCGATGCGGGCGGAATCGACCCGGCTCATCTGGCCCGCGCCGATGCCGACGGTGGCGAGGTCCTTCGCGTAGATGATAGTGTTGGACTTCACATGCTTGGCGACGCGGAAGGCGAAACGCAGGTCGCGCAATTCGGCCTCAGACGGCGCGCGCTTGGTGACGACCTTCAACGTCATGTCGTCGACCGACGCATTGTCGCGGCTCTGTACCAGCAATCCGCCGGCGACGGTCTTGGCGGTGAGGCCGAGCGCGCGCGGATCGGGCAGGCCGCCGGCGAGCAGGAGGCGCAGGTTCTTCTTCGCCGCGACGACGGCGATGGCTTCCTCGGTCGCGTCCGGCGCGATGATGACTTCGGTGAAGATCTCGGTGATGGCGCGCGCGGCTTCGGCATCGAGCGTGCGGTTCAACGCGACGATGCCGCCGAAGGCCGACGTCGAGTCACAGGCAAGCGCCTTGCGATAGGCGCTGACAAGATCGGCGCCTTCCGCGACGCCGCAGGGATTAGCGTGCTTGATGATGGCGACGGCGGCGGTGCGCCTGGCGTCGAACTCGGCAACGCATTCGTAAGCGGCATCGGTGTCGTTGATGTTGTTGTAGGACAGTTCCTTGCCCTGCACCTGCCGCGCGGTGGCGACGCCGAAACGGTGGTCCGGCGTGCGGTAGAACGCGGCGGTCTGGTGCGGGTTCTCGCCGTAGCGCAGCGATTGCACGAGGCGGCCGCCGAAGGCGCGATAGTCCGGAGCGTTGTCCTTCAATTGCACGGCGAACCAGTTGGAGATCGCGGCGTCATAGGCGGCGGTGCGGGCGTAGGCTTTCGCGGCGAGGCGGCGGCGCAGCGTGAGCGTGGTCGCGCCGTTGTTAGCGGCGAGTTCGTCGAGCACGGCTTGATAATCTTCGGCCTCGACGACCACCGCGACATCGTCGTGGTTCTTGGCGGCGGCGCGGATCATCGCCGGGCCGCCGATGTCGATGTTCTCAATGCAGTCGTCGTAAGGCGCGCCTTTGTCGACGGTCGCCTCGAACGGGTAGAGATTGACGACGAGGAGATCGATCGGCGCGATGCTGTGATCCTGCATCGCTTTCGCGTGTTCGGCGTTGTCGCGGATCGCCAGCAGGCCGCCATGCACCTTAGGATGCAGCGTCTTGACGCGGCCGTCCATCATCTCCGGAAAGCCGGTGAGTTCGGAGACGTCGCGCACCTGGAGCCCCGCTGCCGCGATCGCCTTGGCCGTTCCGCCGGTCGAGATCAGCTCGACACCGTGGGCGGCGAGCGCCTTGGCCAAATCGATCAGGCCGGTCTTGTCGGAAACGGAAAGCAGTGCGCGGGTCACGCGGCGCGGAGTGTCGGACATGGCTGTGGTTCCTGGGGAATTTACGGCCGTCGGGTAGCACGGTTTGGCAGCCGACGGAACCACGTTGGGGCATTTCTGCTTCCGATTTTGCCACCTGCCCTGATAGGATCATGCGCAGACTTAATCCGCGCATCCGTCTTTTGAAGAGGAAGAGGATGGATTGCCGGGTCGAGCCCGATAATGACATCTCCAAAATACGTTCGCCGTCCGTAGAAGAACGTTCTGGTTAACCCTGTTCCAGCGCGCCGATGGCATCCGAGATGGCGATGGTGCGGCGGGCGATTTCGGCATGCAGGCGTTCCACCATGCGGCCGTCGAGTTGGATGGCGCCGCGCGAGGCGTTTTCCGGCAGATCGAAGGCGGCAACGATCTTGCGGGCGTTGGCGACGTCCTCTGCCGGCGGCGTAAAGGCGGCGTTGCAGATCGCGAGATGGCTCGGGTGGATCAGCGTCTTGCCGTCGAAGCCGAGATCGAGGCTTTGCGCGCATTCGTCGCGGAGGCCATCCATGTTGCTGATGTCACCGTAAGGACCGTCCAGCATGTCCAGGCCGTGGGCATGCGCCGCCAGCACGCAATGAGCCATGATCGGCAGCATGGTGACGCGCCCCGGCACCATGCGGATGCGGGTTTCACGCGCGATGTCGTTGGGACCAAACACGAAGCCGGCAAGCCGCATCGAAGGATCATGTGCCTGCGCGGCGAGCTTGTCGGCATCGAGAATGGCGCGTGCGGTCTCGATCATTGCCCAGACCCTGATCGACGGATCAGCGCCGGCCTCCGTGAGCCGTTCGGCGATCACCTTGAGGTCGTCGACGGTCGAGACCTTCGGGACCAGAATGCCGTCGGGGCGCGCCTTGGCCGCCATGTTGATATCGTCCAGCCACCACGGTGAATCGAGGCTGTTGATGCGGATCAGCACTTCGCGCTTGCCGAACCCTCGCGCGATGACCGCCCCGGCAATTTGGTCGCGCGCCAGCGACTTGGCCTCCGGCGCCACAGCATCCTCAAGGTCGAGGATCAGCCCGTCCGCGGCGAGGGTGCGCGCTTTTTCCAGCGCCCGCGCGTTGGAACCCGGCATAAAAAGAAGGCTACGGCGGGGACGGATCATCACATATTTCCTCAATCATTCATGCGAGTTGCTGCGAGGTGACGTTCGTTCTGCGGTCGGTTCCCCAGCCGTAACACCGCCCGAGAGCGAGAGAAAGCCTTGTTCCGGTGAGGCTGCTATGGTTGATGAAGGCGTCAATCATTATCAGGCCACGCCCATGCTGACTTTCCCGAAACATTTGATCGCGGGATACCGTGATTTCGCCACCCATCGACTGCCCGCCGAGCAATCGCGCTATCGTGAACTGTCCGAAAAGGGCCAGTCACCGGAAACCATGCTGATCGGCTGTTCCGACTCGCGCGTCGCGCCGGAGACGATCTTTGGCGCGGCACCGGGAGAACTGTTCACGGTGCGCAATGTCGCCAATCTGGTGCCGCCTTATGCGCCTGACGGCGAGGCGCACGGGGTTTCCGCCGCGCTGGAGTTTGCGGTGCAGGTGCTGCACGTCAAGCACATCGTGGTGATGGGCCACGCGCAGTGCGGCGGCGTCAAGGCGCTGACGCAGGATAGCGCGCCGCTGTCGCCCGGCGACTTCATCGGCCGCTGGATGTCGATCATCGAGCCGGATACGTCCAAACTGAAGCCGTTGGCCGGCGAGGATCAGGACACCTTTATCACCCGGCTGGAGCACGCCGTCATCAAGCGCAGCCTGCAGAACCTGATGACGTTCCCGTGTATCCGCACCAAGGTCGAACGCGGCACGTTGCTGCTGCATGGCGCCTATTTCGGTGTTGCGAAGGGTGATCTCTACATCCTCGACAAGGCCAGTGGCGAGTTCAAAACGCCGAAGGAAGCCGTGGCCGTTTAGGGAAAGTACCTGGCGATCAAACGACCTCATGCGCGGGCGTGACCCGCGCATCCATCCTTCAAAAAATTGACCCTTCGAAAAGTTGATGGTCATCGGATCAGGTGCGGTGACGACGCCGTGCGCCGGATGGTTTGGCACATAGAAACAACGATCATGTCCCAACAAAAACGGGCGGCTCGCGCCGCCCGTTTTGCATTCGTGATCGGCTGTTGCCTTACGCCGCCTTCTGCTTCGGCTGCAGCAGCTTGCGGTTGATCAGGCATTCGGCGATCTGGATCGCGTTGAGTGCCGCGCCCTTGCGCAGGTTGTCCGAGACGCACCATAGCGCCAAGCCGTTCTCCACCGTCGCGTCCTCGCGGATGCGGCTGATATAGGTGGCGTCCTCGCCCGCCGATTCATACGGCGTGACGTAGCCGCCCGGCTCACGCTTGTCGATCACCAGAACGCCCGGTGCCTTGCGCAGCACCTCGCGCGCTTCGTCAACGCTGATCGGCTTTTCGAACTCGATGTTGACCGCTTCCGAGTGCCCGATGAACACCGGCACGCGCACGCAGGTCGCCGACAGTTTGATCTTCGGATCGAGGATCTTCTTGGTCTCGGCCACCATCTTCCATTCTTCCTTGGTGTAGCCGTCTTCCATGAAGACATCGATGTGCGGGATCACGTTGAAGGCGATCCGCTTCGGGAATTTCTTGGTGACGAGGTCGCTGGCCGTGTAGACCGCCTTGGTCTGCGCGAACAGCTCATCCATGCCTTCCTTGCCGGCGCCCGACACCGACTGATACGTCGAGACGACCACGCGCTTGATGGTCGCGGCGTCGTGCAGCGGCTTCAGCGCGACGACGAGTTGCGCCGTCGAGCAGTTCGGGTTGGCGATGATGTTCTTCTTGGTGAAACCACTGACCGCGTCGGCATTCACCTCGGGCACGATCAGCGGCACGTCGGCGTCGTAGCGCCAGGCCGACGAGTTGTCGATCACCACCGCGCCCTGCGCGCCGATCTTCGGCGACCATTCCTTGGACACGTCGCCGCCGGCCGACATCAGGCAGATGTCGACGTCGCTGAAATCGTAGTTCTCGAGGGCTTTGACTTTCAGGGTGCGGTCGCCAAAAGAGACGTCCGTGCCGACGCTGCGCCGGGAGGCCAGCGCCACCACGTCATCGGCGGGGAATTTGCGCTCACTCAGGATGTTGAGCATTTCCCGTCCGACATTGCCGGTCGCCCCGGCTACCGCAACCTTGTAACCCATCGTTCACTCTCCGAGCAAAAATGCCGCTTTGCCGCGCGTTGCGGCAAGCAAGCGGGAGCGCTTCTATGCGAGAAACGCCCACAATACAACATTCGCACGAAAACCCGGCATTTCCATGCGCTCCGTTTCGGCCAGCTCCGCGCGGTTCCCGCACCTCGTCGGAAACGCATCAGCTTTGCGCCGTTTCGCGGCTGAGTGCGGCGCCGTCGCCGCGTGTCTGCTGGCCTATATGAGCGCGCTGGTACTGATTGCGATTACCGCCGCCGTCGTGCTGACGCATTGGGACTTTGCCGAGGACATCGCGTCGCTGCATCTCGATCATCTGGTGAGCGGTGTCGATCCGCCGCAGGGCGGCGGCTGGCGTCCGGTCGCCCATGCGGCCCCCGCCTTTGCCGTCAGTCAGTTTGATATGACCGGAATCACAGCGACTTATGAGGTGTTGCGGCATCCGGAGGGCGGCCGGCGGGACATCCTGCGCTGGACCGCGGCCGATCAACCCCCGGTCGTGGGGCTGCGGATCGACCGCCCCGGCGTCGACCTTTCGCCATCGACCTCCGCGACCGTCCTGGCCGAGGCGGGGCTGACGTCGCTTCCCCGCGCCGAAGCCCATGCGGCCGGCTCGATCGAGAGCAAATTCGGCCCGGTTCAGCTTTTCAGCCTGACCGATCACGCCGGCACAGCCACGTCCTGTCTCGGCTTCGCGAAGGTCTTTGACCGCCCCAGCCTGCGGATGGCGGGCTGGTCGTGTCAGGGCGAGACCGCCGCGGCGCGGCGCCGGGCCATCGGCTGCCTGCTCAACCGCTTGGTGCTGCTCAATGCCAGCGGCGACGCGCGGCTGGCGGAGTTGTTTGCCCGCGCCGAACTGCGCCGCCGCAACTGCGCCTTGACCCCGCTGCGCGAGACCGTCGATTGGATGGTCGGCGCGCAGAATCCGTCGTTGCGCGGCGCGCTGTGACGGGGAGCCATGCGCAGGCCGCGACCGTCTCGCCAGCGCACTGGCTCTCGTGCAACATTTTGCATACCAAGGCATTATTCTGGACCGGTGTGGCCTGAATGACCTTGTGGCGCGCGCCTCGTGGCCGCTAAAATGGCGCCAATCGTTTGGATCGATTCCGTTCGCTCAAGATTTGCCTGACCATGAGGACCCGATGATCTCGAATTTGCTCACCGCCCCGAACCTGACCGCGCTGCGCCGCGCGGCGTTGCTGGCGGCGGTGGCCGTGCTGGCTGTTGGCGTCAGTGTGCCGCAGGCCGATGCGGCGCCACGCAAGCGGGGCGAACGTGTTTATACCCAGCGCGGGCCCAACGTGTCGTATCAGTCAGGCCCGCGGACCCGCATCTATGTCACCAAGCGCTCCTGGCTCGATGCCGGGACCGAAGTGCTGCCCGGCGAACGGAAATTCCAGGATTACGCGTTCCCGCCGACGCGCTCGTTCGGAAACGAGAACCTCAATCGTCCGCTCGATCGTCAGCCGCTCAGCCCCGCTCAGGATCTTGGCGGCTATCCGCAGCAATTCCCGCTGTACTGAGCAGCGCTTGTTTCAAATAAAATGCCCGGCCTAGCCGGGCATTTTTGTTTTTGGAGTCGCGAATCGCTGCATCGTGTGGCGCACACTCCCCCGTGGGCGGGGAGAGCACGACAGCCACCAGCGCCGAATGAATCCGACACGCTCTTGCAGGGAAGCCCTGGAATGCGCCGCTCAGCCGTGGAGCGCCTGCACCTCCTTCAGGATCGCTTCGCCCATGCCGGCGGTGGAGACGATGGTCGCGCCTTCCGACTGCAGGTCGGCGGTGCGCAGGCCCTTCGCCAGCACGGCGGCGATGGCCTGATCGAGCTTGTCGGCCAGGTCGCCCATGTCGAAGGAGTAGCGCAGCGCCATGCCGAACGAGGCCAGCATCGCGATCGGGTTGGCCTTGCCTTGTCCCGCGATGTCCGGCGCCGAGCCGTGCACCGGCTCGTAGAGCGCCTTGCGCTTCTTGGTCTTGACGTCGGTTTCGCCGAGTGAAGCGGAGGGCAGCATGCCGAGCGAACCCGTGAGCATCGCCGCGATGTCGGATAGCATGTCGCCGAACAGGTTGTCGGTGACGATAACGTCGAACTGCTTCGGCCAGCGCACGAGCTGCATGCCGCCGGAGTCGGCGAGCTGGTGATCGAGCGCGACGTCCTTGTATTCGCGCTGATGCACTTGCGTCACCACCTCGTTCCAAAGCACGCCGCTCTTCATGACGTTGCGCTTTTCCATCGAGGTCAGCTTGTTGCGGCGCTTGCGGGCGAGATCGAAGGCGACGCGCGCGATGCGCTCGATTTCATAGGTGTCGTAGACCTGCGTATCGACGGCGCGCTTCTGGCCATTGCCGAGATCGGTGATGGTCTTCGGCTCGCCGAAATAGACGCCGCCGGTGAGTTCGCGCACGATCATGATGTCGAGGCCTTCGACCACCTCAGGCTTCAGGCTGGAGGATTGCGCCAGCGCCGGATAACAGATCGCGGGGCGCAGGTTGGCGAACAGCGCGAGGTCCTTGCGCAGCCGCAGCAGGCCGGCTTCCGGGCGTACCTCGTAGGCGACCTTGTCCCACTTCGGGCCGCCGACCGCGCCGAACAGCACGGCATCGGCGGCAAGCGCCTTGGCCATGGTGGCGTCGGTGATGCTGACCTTGTCGGCGTCGTAGGAGGCGCCGCCCACCAGGCCTTCCTCGGTCTCGAACCTGGCGATGCCCTGCGCATTCAGCCAGCCGATCAGGCGCTTCACTTCGCCCATGACTTCGGGGCCGATGCCGTCGCCGGGAAGAAGCAGCAGTTTATGGGTGGTCATGATCGCCTTGCCTGATGAACGTTGCGGGAATGCGGGAAAATCCGGGCTTTTGCTAAAGCCCCATTGCGCAAATGGCAAGACACTGTTGAGCTTGGCAGACTGTGCAAAGCGGCGGGACGCTGCCACAATGGCGGCGCTTCTGGAGTTGCCCGTGACATTCCCGAAATCAGTTTCCGCCGAGCCTGTGCATGTCGCACGGCTGATCCTCATTCTGTCGCTGGCGCCGACTATCGGCCTTGGCATCGGCCGCTTCGCCTATTCGCTGGTGCTGCCCGATATGCGCGACTCGCTGGGCTGGTCCTATGCCGCCGCGGGGTTCATGAACACCATCAATGCCGCCGGATATCTCGGTGGCGCGCTGATCGCCTCAAGGCTGTGCGCCCGCTTCGGGCTGTCGCGGGTCCTGCGCGATGGCACGCTCGCCTGCGTCGCGGCGCTGATCCTGTCCGGCGTGTCGGACAACTTCGTCGTGCTGAGCTTCGCGCGGCTGCTGATCGGCGTCGGCGCGGCGGTCGCGTTCGTCTCCGGCGGCGCGATGGCCGCGCGGCTGGCGCAAGCGCAGCCGGCACGCGCGAGCCTATTGCTGAGCCTGTTCTATGCCGGCCCCGGTGTCGGCATTTTCGCATCGGGCGCGCTGGCGCCATTCATGCTGCAATACTTCGGCCCGGGCTCATGGTGGATCGTGTGGCTGGCGATGGCGGCGATCTCGATCGCGATGATGATCGTGCTGCTGCTCAACGCGACTGATGCTCCGGTGCCCCCGGCTGCCGATGTCGGGCCGGGGACATTCGCCATTCTGCCGGTGCTGATCTATCTCGTCGGCTATTTTCTGTTCGGTGCCGGCTACATCGCCTATATGACGTTCATGATCGCATTCGTGCGCGATGCCGGCGGCGGGGCGGCGGCGCAGAGCGCCTTCTGGTGCCTGATCGGTTTGAGCGCCTTTGCGTCGCCCTGGGTTTGGCAGCGTGTTCTCGCGCGCGGCCAAAGCGGCGTCTCGACCGCCATCATTCTGGCCTGTAACGCGGTCGGCGCGGCCTTGCCGCTGTTCAGCCAGTCGCCGTTGATGCTGGCGATCTCGGCGCTGGTGTTCGGCGTGGCGTTCTTCGCGGTGGTCACCGCGACCACCGCCTATGTGCGGTTCAACTATCCGACGGCACTTTGGCCTTCGGCCATTGCGGCGATGACCATTGCGTTCGGCATCGGTCAGACGCTCGGACCGATCGCCACCGGCATGATCACCGACGCCACCGGCAGCCTGTCGTCGGGCCTCGGCGTCTCCGCCGCGACATTGGCTGTCGGCGCGGTTGCGGCCGCCTTTCAGCGGTCGCTGAAGTCCCTGGGTGCGTGATTACGGGGTGATGACGGCGCAGGCGATGCGGCCGCCGGCATTGCCCGCCGGGTCCGATTTGTAGTCGTCGACGGTGGCGTGGATCACCAAGGCGGTGCCGTCCGGTTTCAGCAGCGAATTCGGTGCATCCTTGGCCAGCGTCACACCGGTGTTGAGCACCTCGAGCTTCAATTCGCCGGACGCCGGAATGTCGAGGTTCGGCATATCGCCGGCGTGGGGGCCGTCGCTGGCCATCATGCCGTGCTTCTTGTTCGCCGGGTTGAAATGTCCGCCCGCCGTCGTGAATGGCGGTTCGCATTTGCCGACCGCATGGACGTGGAAGGCATGCCCGCCCGGGGGAAGGCCCTTCAACGCCAGCTTGATCAGGACGCCGTCGGTGACCTGGACGAGATCGGCCTGACCGACATCGACGCCTTCGGCATTCTTGAAGGTGGCCTTGGCGGTTTCGGCCGAGGCCGCGGTCACGGCGAAGGTCGAGACGAGGGCGACGGCAAACGCGGTACGAAGCAGCATGTGACCTCCGTTGTGAAATCGCGACATGCATGCCCGCCGGCGATTTCCGGAAGAGGCTCTGTCGCGGCGCGTCGTGAATTTACAGTCTGATAGAACCCGATCGGACAGAGAGAGTTTCAATCCGTTATCCCCTATCATCGTAACAGGTTTGAGACGAGGTGACCATCAGCCGCGCGGGAGACGCGATTGTAGGCGCTTTTCATATTTGAATGAGTGTTCTAGGCATCCCGTCATGATGAACATCGGGGGCATTCCGTTTTCCACGCTGTTGTCGTTTCTGGCGACAGCACTGGTGATCGAACTGACGCCGGGGCCGAACATGACCTATCTGGCGCTGGTGTCGGCCACCGACGGCCGACGGGCCGGGTTCATGACCGTCGCCGGCGTCACACTAGGCCTTGCGATCATCGGTGCGATCGCGGCGTTCGGCGTGGCGGAAGCGATCCAGGCGTCCGATATCCTGTACGGACTGCTGCGCTGGGCCGGCGTCCTTTTCCTGCTCTATCTCGCTTGGGACGGCTGGAAGTCCTCGGCGGTGACGACGGCCACCGAAGCGGAGGGCCGCTATTTCGCGCGGGGCCTGATCACCAATCTGCTCAATCCGAAGGCTGGCATGTTCTATATCGCCGTGCTGCCGACTTTCATCGTGCCGCAGTTGCCGCCGGTGCCGCAGGCGATGACGCTGACGGCGATCTATGTTTGCATCGGAGCCATCGTGCATGCGACCATCGTGATGCTGGCCGGTACGCTGGAGCCGGTGCTCAATGATCCGCGCCGCGAAACCCTGGTGCGGCGTGTGCTGTCGGTGTTGCTGGCCCTCGTGGCGTTATGGTTCGCGTGGTCGACGGCGCCCTGACGCCGCCGGTCGATCTGGGGACGCGCGAGTCTCAATGTGTCGGCGCGCCGATGAAGTTCTGATTCCAGGTCGGGCTGATCAGGATCTCGTTGACGCAGACCCGCGGTGGCATGTTGGCGACGAAGACGATGGTGCGGCCGAGGTCTTCCGGCTGCAGCATCCGCGCCTGCTCTTCGGCGCTCGGCACCACCGGCCGCTGTTTGAGGATCGGCGTCGCCGTTCCCGCCGGCGACAGGCAACATGCCCGCAGTCCGTTGCCGCATTCGTCCATGTTGAAGGAATGCGTGAGCGCCAGTACCGCATGCTTGGTCGCGGTGTAGGCGGGGCCCGGCATCTTAGAGACGTAGCGGCCGGCCCATGAGGCGATATTGATGATGCAGCCGTCCTTCTGCGCGCGCATCGTCGGCAATACCGCGCGCATGCAGTAGAGAACGCCGCTGAGATTGATATCGACCAGCTTGTCCCAGCCTTCGACCTCGAGATCGGCCCAGCTTCGCTTCGGCACATTGACGCCGGCGCTGTTGACCAGCAGGTCGATGCGGCCGTGCGACGTGACGATCTGGTCAGCGGCCGCTGCGACATCCCCGCTGCGGCTGACATCGAGCGGAATCGCCTCGGCACGGCCTCCGGTCTTCGCATTGATGCCGGCTGCCACGGTGTCGAGCGCGTCGCGGCGACGTCCGGACAGGATGACGGTCCAGCCTTCGGCCGCGAGCGCTTCCGCTCCGGCCTGTCCGATCCCGCTGCCGCCGCCTGTCACCCATGCCACGCGCTTTGCCTTGTTCGTCATTTCGACCCGCCGTTTATTGCGCTCGCAAGCGCGTTTTTGCTATTGATGGGACTAATCCCGCCGGGACGAACGCTCGAGTGGTCGGATCCATGAATGTCGAATCCACTCCTTGAGCTCATCCATTGGAATGATGCATGAACAGCACCACAAACGCCAATCTGTTTTCCCGTCTGTTCGACCATCTCGATGATCCGACGCGCCTCGCGATCGAGACCGAGACCGGCGGGCACATCAGCTACGGTGATGTGATTGCACGCGCGGGGCAGATCGCCAATCTGCTGGTGGCGCGCGGCGTCAAAGTGGGTGACCGCGTCGCGGTGCAGGCGGAGAAGTCGGTCGAGGACCTGATCCTCTATCTCGGCATCGTTCGCGCCGGCGCCGTCCTGCTGCCGCTGAACACCGCCTATACGCTCAACGAGCTGGAATACTTCATCACCGATGCCGAGCCCTCGCTCGTGGTCTGCGATCCGTTGAAGGCCGATGGCATTCGTGCCATCGCGCAGAAGGTCGGCGCCAAGGTCGAAACGCTGGATGCCAAGGGCGGCGGGTCACTGTCCGATGCGGCCTCGCGCGAGAAGCCGGACTTCGCCACCGTAACGCGCGCCGGCGACGATCTCGCCGCGATCCTCTATACGTCCGGCACCACCGGCCGCTCCAAGGGCGCGATGCTGACGCATGACAACCTGGTGTCCAACTCGCTCACGCTGGTGGATTACTGGCGCTTCACCGATAAAGACGTGCTGATCCACGCGCTGCCGATCTATCACACCCACGGCCTGTTCGTGGCCAGCAACGTGACGCTGTTCGCGCGCGCTTCGATGATCTTCCTGCCGAAGCTCGATCCCGAGCGGATCATCCAGCTGATGCCGCGCGCGACCGTGCTGATGGGCGTGCCAACCTTCTATACGCGGCTGTTGCAGAGTCCGAATCTGACGAAGGAAGCCACGAGCCATATGCGGCTGTTCATCTCCGGCTCGGCGCCGCTATTGGCCGAGACGCATCGCGAATGGTCGGCGCGCACCGGTCATGCTGTGCTCGAGCGCTACGGCATGACCGAGACCAACATGAACATCTCCAATCCGTATGACGGCGAGCGGGTGCCCGGCGCGGTCGGCTTTCCGCTTCCGGGCGTCTCCGCCCGCGTGGTCGATCCGGAAACCGGCAAGCCGCTGCCCGTTGGCGAGATCGGCATGATCGAGGTCAAGGGGCCCAACGTCTTCAAGGGTTACTGGCGGATGCCGGAGAAGACCAAGTCGGAATTCCGCGACGACGGCTTCTTCATCACCGGCGACCTCGGCAAGGTCGATTCCAGGGGGTACTTCCACATCGTGGGCCGCGGCAAGGACCTGGTGATCTCCGGTGGCTTCAATGTCTATCCGAAGGAGATCGAGAGCGAGATCGACGCGCTGGACGGCGTCGTCGAATCGGCGGTGATCGGCGTGCCGCATGCCGACTTCGGCGAGGGCGTCACGGCCGTGGTTGTGCCGCAGAAGGGCGCCAAGCTCGACGAAGCGACGATCCTGCATGCGCTCGAGGGACGGCTCGCCAAGTTCAAGATGCCCAAGCGCGTGCTGTTCGAGGACGACCTGCCGCGCAACACCATGGGCAAGGTGCAGAAGAACATCCTGCGCGACAAATACGCGAAGCTATACACTGGCAATTGATGCTGACATTTCTTTCGTCTCTTTCATCATGCCCGCGCTTGTCGCGGACATCCACGTCTTGAAGTGCAGCTATAAAAATAAAGACGTAGATGGCCGGGACAATTCCGGCCATGACGGATCAAATAACGCGAACGCTTCCCCTCACACCGTGCGCTCGCACGCGAGCTTGCAGCACGCGGCATCCGTCTCGATCTGGATCGTCGCATGGCCGATGCCGAACCGCTCGTGCAGGCTGTGCGAAATCTCGGCCAGATAGGCGTCGCCCGGCGATCCTTCCGGAATCACCAGATGGCAGGTCAGTGCGAATTCGGTCGTGCTCATCGGCCAGATATGGAGGTCGTGAAGGCTGCTCACGCCGGCCTGGGCAGCCAGAAAATTCCGGACGGCATCGGCATCGACCCAACGCGGCACCGCATTCAGCGACATCGCGATGCTGTCCCGTAAAAGATTCCAGGTGCCCGCCACGATCACCGCGCCGATCACGAGACTGATCACCGGATCGATCCAGACCCATCCGGTCGCCATGATGGCAAGCGCGCCGATCACGACGCCGAGCGAAACCGCCGCATCGGCCGCCATGTGCAGATAAGCGCCGCGAATGTTGATATCGCTCTTGCTGCCCGAGGCGAACAGCCAAGCCGTGAAGCCGTTGATGACGATGCCGATCGCGGCGACCACCAGCACGGTGATGCTGGCGACCGGCGAGGGATTGAACAGCCGCAGGATCGCTTCCCAGCCGATTGCGCCGACGGCGACCAGCAGAAACACCGCGTTGAACAGCGCGGCGAGGATCGACGATCCGCGCAAGCCATAGGTATAGCGTCGCGATGGCGGCCGCCGGGCCAGGACGATGGCGAACCAGGCGACGATCAATCCCAGCACGTCGGAGAGATTGTGCCCGGCGTCAGCCACTAGCGCCATCGAGTTGCTGAGATAGCCGTAGAACGCCTCGATGATGACGAAAGCTGTATTGAGGCCGATGCCGACGGCGAAGGCGGCGCCGAACCGGGCCGGTGCGTGTACGTGTCCGCCCGGCCCGTGGGCTTGGCCATGATCGTGATCATGCACATGGGATTCATGGCTGTTCGTCGACTGTGCGCGGCTTGAGCCCATTTCGAAACCTGTGAGGCTGTTTCCGCGAGCATAGGCGCCATCGCCACGGCAATACTATCACACGCTCGAGTGAGCGGCCGCGGCCATCGCCAAAGGCTTGCGCCAAGCAGCGACCAAAAAAATGAATTGATGTTCAATCCCAACGAATTGGTCGTTGCGTTCAGGCTTTTGAGTTCGTAAATAGAATTGCTCTACCCGATCCGTTTCGTCGGGCAGTGTCTCGCGCCTGCAACCGAAATCAACCAAAAGCAGCCATGACCGCCAGGATCGATCGACCTCTTTCGCCGCACCTGCAAACCTATCGCTGGACCCTGACGATGGCGCTGTCCATCGTCCATCGCGCCACCGGCATCGCGCTTTATTTCGGCACCATCCTGCTGGCCTGGTGGCTGATGGCGGTTGCCTCCGGTCCCGGAGCCTATGCCATCTTCGCCTCTTTCATCGGCAGCTGGATCGGCCGACTGATCGTCTTCGGTTACACCTGGGCGCTGATGCACCATCTGCTCAGCGGCGTTCGGCATTTCGTCTGGGACCTCGGCTATGGCTTCGGTCCGTCCGAGCGTGAAGGCCTCACCTGGGCTGCCCTGATCGGCGGCATCGTACTCACCGTGCTGCTGTGGGTGCTGGCCTATGCATTCGGAGGCGGACGATGAGCGACGCACCTCTCTCCAATCCGTCATCGAAGCGCACGGCGCTAAAGCGCGTGCGCGGACTCGGAGCCTCGGGCTCCAGCGCAACCTCGGACTTCTGGTGGCAGCGCGTGACCGCCGTCGGCATGCTGCTGTTGACCGTGCCGGTCATCGTCATCGTCATGATGCTGCTTGGCCGCAATCAGGCCGGCGCCGGACAGATCCTCGGCACTCCGGTCATCGCGCTGATCATGTTGCTGTTCGTGGTCGCCAGCACCTGGCACATGAAGATCGGCATGCAGGTGGTGATCGAGGATTATATCCACGGCGAGAAGGTTAAGCTCGTCGCTATCCTCGCCAACAACTTCTTCTCGCTCGCGGTTGCTCTGGCGTCAGCTTACGCGATTTTCAAACTATCATCTGGAGTGTAGCGCATGGCTGCTCAAGGCAACGGCAGCGGAGCTCCCGCCACCAACGGACGCGCCTATCCGCTTGAAGATCACACCTATGATGTCGTCGTGGTCGGCGCCGGCGGCGCCGGTCTGCGCGCCGTGGTGGGATGCAGCGAGGCTGGCCTGCGTACCGCCTGCATCACCAAGGTCTTCCCGACGCGCTCGCACACCGTTGCAGCGCAGGGCGGCATCTCGGCGTCGCTCGGCAACATGCATCCGGACGACTGGCGCTGGCACATGTACGACACCGTCAAGGGATCGGACTGGCTCGGCGATCAGGACTCGATCGAATACATGGTGCGCCACGCGCCGAAGGCCGTATACGAGCTCGAGCACTGGGGAGTGCCGTTCTCGCGCACCGAAGAAGGCAAGATCTACCAGCGGCCGTTCGGCGGCATGACCATCGACTACGGCAAGGCGCAGGCGCAGCGCACCTGCGCCGCGGCGGACCGCACCGGTCACGCCATGCTGCATACGATGTATGGCCAGGCGCTGCGCCACTCGGCTGAGTTCTTCATCGAGTTCTTTGCTATCGACCTGATCATGGACGATCAGGGCGTTTGCCGCGGCGTCATCGCGCTCAAGCTCGACGATGGCACGCTGCATCGCTTCCGGGCGCAGACCACCATTCTCGCCACCGGGGGCTATGGCCGCGCCTATCAGTCCTGCACCTCGGCGCATACCTGCACCGGCGACGGCGGCGGCATGGCGCTGCGTGCCGGCCTCGCGCTGCAGGATATGGAGTTCGTGCAATTCCATCCGACCGGCATCTACGGCTCGGGCTGCCTCGTCACCGAAGGTGCGCGCGGCGAGGGCGGCTACCTCGTCAACTCCGAGGGCGAGCGCTTCATGGAGCGCTATGCGCCGTCCGCCAAGGACCTTGCCTCGCGCGACGTCGTCTCGCGTGCGATGACCATCGAGATCCGCGAAGGTCGCGGCGTCGGCAAGAAGAAGGATCACATCTATCTGCACCTCGATCATCTCGATCCCAAGGTGCTGCACGAGCGGCTCCCGGGCATTTCCGAATCCGCGCGCATCTTCGCCAATGTCGACGTGACGCGCGAGCCGATCCCGATGATCCCGACCGTGCACTACAACATGGGCGGCATCCCGACGAACTATCATGGCGAGGTCGTCACCAAGAAGAACGGCGACGACAACGCGGTGGTGCCCGGCCTGATGGCGGTGGGCGAGGCGGCCTGCGTGTCGGTGCACGGCGCCAATCGGCTCGGCTCCAACTCGCTGATCGACCTCGTGGTGTTCGGCCGCGCCGCCGCGCTGCGGCTCGCGGAAAAGCTCACCGCCGGCGCCGAGCAACCGGACCTGCCGGCGAACTCCGCTGATCTGGCGTTGGGCCGGCTCGATCGCTTCCGTAACGCCAAGGGCGGCACGCCGACCGCCAAGCTCCGCGAGAAGATGCAGCACGTGATGCAGAACAACTGCGCGGTGTTCCGCACCGGCGAAGTGCTGGAAGAAGGTCAGAAGAAGATCCACGAGGTTTACGGCGGCATCGACGACATTGCCGTGTTCGATCGCTCGCTGGTCTGGAATACCGACCTGATGGAGACGCTGGAATATGACAATCTCATCGCCCAGGCGGTGGTGACGATGGATTCCGCGGCCAACCGCACCGAGAGCCGCGGCGCGCATGCGCGCGAGGATTATCCGAATCGCGACGATCAGAACTGGATGAAGCACACACTGGCGTGGCTGAACGAAAGTGGCACCACCACGATCGATTACCGCCCGGTGCATGACTACACGATGACCAATGACGTTCAGTATATCCCGCCGAAGGCGCGTGTGTACTGATCCGAAACGAGGCGTCATGGGCCGGTTCGATCCGCGCTCCCTCGCTCACAAGCGGAGGGAGCGCCGGATTATCGGCGGGCAAAGCGGCGCCGTTCTCTGAGCGGCGACGCCGGGCAGTGACGGTAGAGAGCAAGGGCAAGACCGATGGTTGAATTTGCGCTTCCGAAGAATTCCAAGATCACCGGCGGCAAGAGCTGGCCGAAGCCGGCGGGCGCCACCGAGACGCGCGAATTCCGCATCTATCGCTGGAATCCCGATGATGGCAAAAACCCCAGCGTCGACACCTACCACGTCGATATCAACGACTGCGGCCCGATGGTGCTCGATGGCCTGATCTGGATCAAGAACCACATCGATCCGACGCTGTCCTTCCGCCGTTCCTGCCGCGAGGGCGTGTGTGGCTCCTGCGCCATGAACATCGACGGCCAGAACACACTGGCTTGCACCAAGTCGATGCACGATGTGGCCGAGGGCGGCGCGGTGAAAGTCAATCCGCTGCCGCACCAGCCGGTGGTCAAGGATCTGATCCCCGACCTGACCAATTTCTATGCGCAATACGCCTCGATCGAGCCGTGGCTGCACACCACCACGCCGACGCCGCAGAAGGAATGGAAGCAGAGCAAGGAAGACCGCGAAAAGCTCGACGGCCTTTACGAGTGCATTCTCTGCGCCTGCTGCTCGACCTCCTGCCCGAGCTACTGGTGGAATTCCGAGCGTTATCTCGGCCCCGCGGCGCTGCTGCAGGCCAATCGGTGGGTTGTCGACAGCCGCGACGAGGCAACCGGCGAACGGCTCGATTTCGTCGAGGACGCGTTCCGGCTGTATCGCTGCCACACCATCATGAATTGCACCAAGGCGTGCCCGAAGGGCCTTAACCCGGCCAAGGCAATCGCCAACCTGAAACTGAAACTGGTCGAGCGGCAGACCTAACTCCGCTCCGCTTCTTGCGATCTTGCAAAGGGCTTCGTCGGGGGACGGAGCCCTTTGTCTGTGAGGCCTTACGTCGCGCCGAACACCGGCAGCACGAAGATCGCGATGTTGACGAGCCACGCAGCCGTGAACGCGAGGGAGCGCGATGCCGCGTAGTCCGCGACATAGAGAAGCGCGTGAAGAATGCGCAAGGCAATGTAGCTCACCGCCATCCCGTTCAGCATACCCAGCGGTGCGCCTTGCGTGTGGGCGATGATCACCGCCGCCGCGAAGAACGGAAAATTTTCATAGGCATTGAGATGCGCCGCATAGGCGCGGCGGTTGCGTGGCGGCATTCGGTCGATGCGCTCGCGCGGATGGTGATTGTCGCCGCCACCGCCGGTTTTCGCGATCACGACGATGAGCAGCGGGAGGATTGCAGCAATCAACACGCACCAATAGGCGAGCGGCATGGACCTCTCCCGTTTCATCCATGGTCGGATTGAAGGCGAGTTCCGGCGTCGCTGTCAAATCGGCTGAGGAACCGGATCAGCAAGTGGCAGTTAGCTTCGTGAGCTTTTGCATGGAGAACGGGAATGGTCGCCGACAACGCAGCACGGGATATCGATCGCGCCTGGGAGCTGATGAAGAAGATCGGCTTTGCGATGCTGGTGACGCGCGATGGCGAATTGATGCGCGCGCGGCCGATGAGCGCTTTCGTCGAACGCGATAACAACGCGATCTACTTCCTCACCGATGCGCGCCGGCACAAGGACGAGGAAATCGCGGCCCATCCCGAGGTCAATCTCGCTTTTGCTGATCCAGGCGATCAGAAGTACGTCTCGCTGACCGGGACCGCGGCCGTGTCGAATGATCGCGGCAAGATCAAGGAGCTATTCTCGACGCCGGCGAAGGCGTGGTGGGACAATGCCGATGATCCAAACATTCGCGTTCTGAAGGTGACGCCGAACGATGCCGAGTTCTGGGATTCTCCCGGCTCCCTTGTGTCTTACGTGAAGATGGCAGCTGCGGCGGTGACAGGCTCGCGTCCGGATCTCGGCGACAATCGCAAGGTCGCGCTGTGATGGGCGGCGATCCGCAAGAGATTCCTCCCGATACCCCTGGAAAACCCAGCGAGCCACCGCCGGAGAGTCCGCCGGGGACTCCGCAGCCCGATGTGCCGGTGCCCGTGCCGGGACCCGATGTGCCCGCGCCGCCTCAGGAGTTGCCTGGACAAACACCTGACGAGATGCCGGTCCGCGGTCCGCGCGGGCCCGCGACGCCGTCGCCAGCAACAGATCAGTCTGCGTGATCATTCGCGACTACGCATATGACGTGAATGCGCCATGAACGCAGCGGCATCTGCGCACCGCGCGCTCAAAAATATAATTCGCGAAACGCAAACTTGCGCGCGATCCTCGCCACATTGCAGCCGCACCGCTGTCGGTTCATCGTGGAACCGCGATGAGCACATCGCGCGTATAAGACTGGGAGAACGATACGATCATGACCAACCTGCGTCTCGTCATGTTGACAACGACCGCCTTGACCTTGGGTCAATGGGCTACGATCGCGGCTCACGCTGATGAGACGCGAGGCGCCACAGCGTCGATTCTAGTCGCGCAGGCTGGCGGCGGCGAAGGCAAGCCAGAGGAGAGATCCAAGGGGCAGCCGCGTCGCGAGCAAGGGCCGCGCGAGGCGCCGAAGGCCGGGGCACCAGCGCCTCATGGCGGCGCCGGCGGGCCCGCGCCGCAACGTCCCACCCCGCCTGCGGCACCGGCGCCCCATGCCGCGCCGCCGGCGCGTCCCGCTCCACCGGCGGCGGCTCCGCAACACACGCCCCCCGCTGCGGCGAAACCGTCGGCCCCGGAGCGACCGGCTGCCCCGCCGCCGCGACAGGCCGCGCCGCCCGCAGCACCATCTGCGCCTTCAGCCGCGCCACCGGCCCGCCCCTCGGCCCCGGAGCGAGGCGGTCCGGAGCATCGTGCCGCGCCGCCGCGTGAGACTGGTGGCCGTCCGTCCACGCCGCCGCAGCAGACCTCGCCGCAACGCACCGAGTCCCCGGCGGCCCGCCCCGCGACTCCGCCGGCCGAGGCGCCGAAGGGCGCGCCGCCGCCCGGCGCCAAGGGTCCTGCCGGAGCGCCGCCAGCGCCTTCCGCAACGCCACCTGCGTCGGGACAGACGACAACACCGCCGCGGCCGCCGCAGACACCACCCGCCGCGCAGACCTCGCCGGCCGCGCCTGCGCCGTCTCAGGCTCAGCCGGCGCCGGGCGCTCGTCCGGGTGGCGAACGTCAACGTCCGCCCGGTGCTGCGCCGGGGGCTGCACCGTCACCGACCGCCACGCCTTCGGCACCGGGCACGCCGCCGCCTGCCTCCGGCACGCCGGCTGCGCCCGCGGCACCCGGTGGAAATCAGACGAGCGCGCCGCCGGCAGCAGGCGGTCAGGCCGCTGTGCCTGCGCAGCAGGTCAAGCCGCCACAGGTCAACGCGCCGCTGCCGCCTCCGCCGCCGGTCGCCGACAAGGTGATCGCGCCCGGAGCCGCACCGCAGGGCCCGCGCCGGATCGAGGACTTCCGTTCGGAACGGCGCGAGACGCAGCAAGGCGGCCGTACGGTGATCACCGAGCCGGGCCGCATCATCGTGCGCGATCCGAGCGGGCAATCGTTCATCCGGCACAACGAAGAGGACCGCTTCCGCTATGGCGCACGCGATATCCGCCAGGAGCGTGTCGGCAACGACATGCGTACCGTGGTGGTGCGGCCGGACGGCACGCAGATCATCACGGTCAATGATCGTGATGGCCGTTTGTTGCGGCGAATTCGCCGCGATCAGCGCGGTCAGGAAGTCATCATCATCGACAACAGCTATCACGATCGCGATCGTGGCGGCCGTGGCGGATCGATCGCGGCCGGCGTCGCCGCCGGCATGGTGGCCGGCGCGATCGGCGGCTACTTCGTCGCGTTGCCGCCGCCGCGCATCGCCATCCCGCGCGACCGTTACATCGTCGAAGCGGAAGATGCGCCACCGGAGGTGATCTACGACACGCTGCTGGCGCCGCCGGTCGAGCGGATCGAGCGGGCCTATACGCTCGATGAAATCCGCTACAGCCCGATGGTGCGCGCGCGGATGCCGAGCATCGATCTCGACACCATCAACTTCGAGACCGGATCGTGGGAAATTCCGCCGGATCAGGCCGCGAAGCTGCAGGTGATCGCGGACGGCATCAATCGCGCGATCCAGCGCAATCCGCGCGAGGTGTTCCTGATCGAGGGTCACACCGATGCGGTCGGCAACGACGTCGACAATCTGTCGCTGTCGGATCGCCGGGCGCAATCGGCCGCGGAATTGCTGACTCAGCAGTTCCAGGTGCCGCCCGAAAACCTCGTCACGCAAGGTTACGGCGAGCAGAACCTGAAGGTGCAGACCGACGGCCCCTCGAGAGAGAATCGCCGCGTCACCGTCCGCCGCATCACGCCGCTGCTCAACGGCGGCACGGCCTCCGCGGCTCCGCCGCCGCGCTGAGCGAGCAGGCATAAAACGACAATGGCCGGGAGCGATCCCGGCCATCCTTATTTTGTCTTCGCCAGCGCGCTTCCCGTTTAGGCGGAAACGTCATTGCCGGGCTCGACCCGGCAATCCATCATTTTTAGGAAGATGGATGCACGGATCAAATCCGCGCATGACGGCAGTGATTCCATCAAAAGCAGAGAGCCCTGAATTGCCGATGCGCGGCCGATTTGTGGTTGTCATCACCGGGCTTGTCCCGGCGATCCTTCAGCCCTTGTCGTTCTCCAGCTTGGGAATATGCGCGCCTTCCGAAGCCGACAGCAGGCCCGTCTTGGCATAGAGATTCAGCTTGGCGCGGCTGTCGGTGATGTCGAGATTGCGCATGGTCAATTGACCGATGCGGTCCGCCGGCGTGAAGGCCGCATCCTCGACCTTCTCCATGCTCAGCCGCTCCGGCGCATAGGTCAGGTTGGGGCTCTCGGTATTGAGAATCGAATAGTCGTTGCCGCGGCGCAGTTCGAGTGTCACCTCGCCGGTGACGGCGCGCGCCACCCAGCGTTGCGCGGTTTCGCGCAGCATCAGGGCCTGCGAGTCGAACCATCGTCCCTGGTAGAGCAGGCGGCCGAGCTTCATGCCGTTGATGCGGTATTGCTCGATGGTGTCTTCGTTGTGAATGCCGGTGACGAGACGTTCATAGGCGATGTGCAGCAACGCCATGGCCGGTGCTTCGTAGATGCCGCGGCTCTTGGCCTCGATGATGCGGTTCTCGATCTGGTCGCTCATGCCGAGACCGTGCCGGCCGCCGATGGCGTTGGCTTCGAGGAACATCGCGACGGGATCGGTGAAGGTCTTGCCGTTGAGCGCAACGGGCTGGCCTTCTTCAAATCGCACCGTGACCTTCTCGGCTTTGACCGCACAGTCCTCGCGCCAGAACGGCACGCCCATGATCGGGTTGACGATGGTGATGCCGCTGTTGAGGTGCTCGAGATCCTTGGCTTCATGGGTGGCGCCGAGGATGTTGCTGTCGGTCGAGTAGGCCTTTTCGGCGCTCATCTTGTAGGCGAAACCGTTGGCGCTCATGAACGCCGACATTTCCGCGCGGCCGCCGAGTTCGTCTATGAACTGCTGGTCGAGCCACGGCTTGTAGATCCGCAAGGCCGGATTGGTCAGCAGGCCGTAGCGATAGAACCGCTCGATGTCGTTGCCCTTGTAGGTCGAGCCGTCGCCCCAGATGTTGACGCCGTCTTCCTTCATCGCCGACACCAGCATGGTGCCGGTGACGGCGCGGCCGAGCGGGGTCGTGTTAAAATAGGCGATGCCGCCGGTCGAGACGTGAAAGGCGCCGGACTGAATGGCGGCAATGCCTTCATGGACCAGTTGCGTGCGGCAATCGACGAGCCGGGCCTTCTCGGCGCCGAACTCCATCGCCTTGCGCGGGATCTCGTCGTAGTCGGCTTCGTCCGGCTGGCCAAGATTGGCGGTATAGGCGAACACGCGGGCGCCCTTCTGCTTCATCCAGAGCAGCGCCGCGCTGGTGTCGAGCCCGCCCGAGAAGGCGATACCGACGTTCTCACCTTGGGGCAGGCTTTTTAGGATCGTACTCATGAAGCTTCCAATCGACCAATATTCGTTTGCAGTTTGAGAAGGCGAATATCAAACTTCGCGCCACCCGGCACGTTTTTAATGGCTGGCGTGATAAGGCTCATCGCGAGGGCGCAGGGCCGACATCGCGGCCGCGCCAGCGTTGCATCATCCGGTAGCCGGGCCAGACGAGCCGCGTCAGCGCCGCGTCGATCCGCTCGTCGGTGGTGCGGGTCGAGGGCCAGCGGTAGAAATAGCCGTGCAGCAGCCAGATCACGAGGAAGGTGACGAGGCCGGCGATCGAGACGTCGGTGAAGAAGTGGCCGCCGAACGCCATCCGCAGGCCGCTGGTGAGCGCGCCGAAGATCACCGCGCCGGTATAGGCCAGCGGTCGCCAGGTCGGTGGCGCCAGCGCCGCCGGGGCCAGCGTCCAGAACGCGGTGGCGCCCTCGCCGGAGAAGAACGAGCAGTTCTTCGGACACTTCCCGCGATGGTCCCACCACGCCACGAATGGCAGCGGACCGTTGAATTCGGTGACCGACACCGGGCGCGGGCGGCCCCAGAAGCTCTTGAAGGTGAAGTTGGTCAGGATGCCAGCGGAGAGCAGCAGTGTCAGCAGGAGAAAAGCGACGGTACGGCCGCGCACCAGCAGCGGCCGGTCGGGGCGGAACATCTTCACCACGAGCGCGACGATGGAGGGAAGCGCGAAGGCCCACGCCACCCACATCGCGGCATCGCGTGCGAAATTGGCAAACGGCTGTAGCCGCAGCGGAAAATCCTTGATCGCCGGATCGTAGAACAGCGCGGCCAGTTTCAGGTCGAGTTCGGGATAGACGCCGAACGCCACCCCGATGACGAGCGCAAGGCCGAGCGCGATGAAAAGTCCGGTGCGGTTCATGGCGGGGGTTTAGCCGAGCTATGGGGGCGAGGGAAGCAGGGGCGTCGCCCGCCGCTCACGGCGGCGGCGGCGCAGGAGGCGCCTGCAAGACCGGCGGCGGTTCGCGCCACATGCCGGCCTTGCGTCCCGCGATCAGCCAATAGACGGCGCCGGCGACGACGCCCGCGCCCATCATGATTTCGAGGTGCCGTCGCACGATGCCGTCGAAAGTCATCGTTGTCGGGTCGAATGGCACAAGGCCGAGATAACAGGCGAGCCCCGTGAGCGCACCGCCGACGGCGTAGGTCAGCGCGCCCCGGATGCTGAAGGCTTCGGTGATCAAGACGATCAGCAACGCCGGCAGCAGCGCGAAACCGCTCACGAAGATGAAACCGAAGGCGAACATCACGTTGAGCGCATCGGGATCGATCGGCCCGAGCGCCATGTCGCTCCAGTCCGGAAACAGGATGGCCAGCACGATCACCATGCCGGCGGCGAAACACGCCAGCGCAAGGCCGATGACGATCGCGAACAGGTGGCCGATCAGGGACATGAATACATGCTCGCGAATGCGATAGACCTCTCACGCGTCATGCCCGGCTTTATGCCGGGCATCCACGTCTTTCTTGTCGTTCGGTCATCAAGACGTGGATGGCCGGGACATAGGCGAGCGAAGCGACGCCGTTCTTCGAACGGCCGTGCCCGGCCATGACGGAAGAACTTGATGTGGTCGGCGTACATCCAATCTCAATCCGTCATCGCCATGGCGCGGAGCGCCTGGCGTTCGCGCGCGGAGAGTTTTTCCGTCTCCGACTTCAGCTGGCCGCAGGCGGCGAGAATGTCGCGGCCGCGCGGCGTGCGCACCGGCGACGAATAGCCGGCATTGAACACGTATTCCGAAAATTTTTCGATCTGCTCCCAGTCGGAGCATTCATAACGTGTGCCGGGCCATGGGTTGAACGGGATCAGGTTGATCTTCGCGGGAATGCCCTTGAGCAGTTTCACCAGCAGCTTCGCATCGTCGAGCGAATCGTTGACGCCCTTCAGCATCACATATTCGAAGGTGATGCGGCGGGCATTGGAGGCTCCGGGATAATCGCGACAGGCCTGCAAGAGCTCGGCGATCGGATACTTGCGGTTCAGCGGCACCAGTTCGTTGCGCAACTCGTCGCGCACCGCATGCAGCGAGATCGCCAGCGACACGCCGATCTCCGCGCCAGTGCGCACGATGTTCGGTACCACGCCGGATGTCGAGAGCGTGACACGGCGCTTGGAGATGCCGATGCCATCGCCATCGGTGACGATCAGCAGCGCATCGCGCACCGCGTCGAAATTGTACAGCGGCTCGCCCATGCCCATCATCACGATATTACTGACGAGGCGGCTGCCGGCCGGCGTCGCGCGGTCGATCCAGTCGTTCAGGCGGTCGCGCGCCACCATGAGCTGACCGACGATTTCGCCCGCGGTGAGATTGCGCACCAGCCGCTGCGTGCCGGTGTGACAGAACGCGCAGTTCAGCGTGCAGCCGACCTGCGAGGAGATGCACAGCGTGCCGCGATCGATCTCGGGAATGTAGACGCACTCGACCTCGTGCGGGTTCTCGCCGGCGGTGCCGCTCGGGAGCCGCAGCAGCCATTTGCGGGTGCCGTCGTTGGAGATCTGTTCGGCAACGACTTCCGGCCGCGCCACCGTGAAGTGCTCCGCCAATTGCGAACGCATCTCCTTGGAGATGGTGGTCATCGCCTCGAAGTCGGCGACACCTCGCACATAGATCCAGTGCCAGAGCTGCTGGACCCGCATCTTGCGCTGCGCCGGCGGGACGCCGAGTTCACCCAGCAGGTCGGCAAGTTCCGCACGCGACAGGCCGACAAGCGACGGCTTCGCCGGCGGGACGTAGCTCTCCAGCGGGGTTTTTTCCAGCGGCGTTTCGCCGCCGGCGGAGCCGGATATGGCGGAGGTGGCGATCATGGAACCGTGGTCTGTTTGATGCGGTGGTCCGCCTCACATAGGCTTTCCGGCGCCCGCTGGGAAGGCGCAAATGGCTGAATCACGCCGCCGGCCGGGCTTCGATGGCTTATCGGCGGCAGTCCTGCGCCACGCGGTCCAAGGCCTGCGACAGCCCCTTGAGCGAGAACACGTCGATCGTCTGGGTACCCCGGCCGGAGACGGCCTTGACGACGATCTCGCCGCTCTTGCGCATGGCCTCCACCAGCTTTTCTTCCTCGGCGGCGTTCTTGATCCAGAGGCCGTCGCCCTGAGTATACATCGCATAGCGGCCGCCGCCGACTTCGAGCGTCGATTCCGAGCCCGGCTTGGCCGGATAGCCGATCATGATCGAGACTTCGTTGAATACTTTTTCCGAAGGGCGCGTGGAGATGAACGCGTAAGCCGGATCACGCGGCCGATTGGGCGGATTGGTCTTCGAGGATGACGGTTTCGCCAGCGCGAAACAGACCTTCTTGCCGTTGGGAGAGGCGGTATAGGCGCCCCAGCTTCCGAACTGCCCGAGGAGCGTCGGCTCGCCGCTGCTGGCGGCATGATGGGTCTCGGGCTTGGCGGCGGATTTTGCGCCGCGCTGTGCCAGCGCGAGCGTCGGGTTGGCACACAGCACGGCGCCTGCCAAAAGAATCAGCGTTGCCCGCAGCGACATCACCGGGCCTCGTTCTCGTAGCATTGTGACGGGAAGATGGCTCTGCCTTGGATTGCCCCGAATCTTCATGGTCGGGACATAGCATTTTGCGGCGGGGATGGCGATTACGGATTGGTCATGTTGCGGGTCCGGGCCTCGCGCAGCGCCGCCCATTGCGCGTCGGGCCACTGCAACAGGTCTTCGGCCCCCGATGAGCGCAGGTGCGCGCCGCCATCCTGCACAACCATCTCGCCGTTGATGTAGCCGGCGCGATCCGAGATCAGGAAACTGGCGAGATCGGCCAGTTCGCCGTGCTCGCCGACACGTCCGAGCGGATTCCTTGCGGCGCTGTCGGTGCGCCCCTTGGCCTGCAACTGTCCCGACGCGCCGGGTGTCGGAAACGCGCCGGGCGCGATGGCGACGGTACGAATCCCTTTCGGTCCCCATTCCACTGCGAGACTCCTGGTCATCGCCAGCAAGGCGGATTTCGCCATTGCCGACGGCACCGTGAAGGCGCGGCCGGTGATCGTCGATGTCGAGAGGATGCTCAGCACCACGCCGCGGTGGTGGTCCGCGATCCAGCGTTTGCCGGCGGCGAGCGTGCAATACATCGCACCATGCAATGTGGGTGCGAGGATTGCATCCGCCGCCCGCGGCGACAGATGCTCGCTCTGCGCGATGAATGTCGCCGCGGCGTTGTTGATCAGAACGTCGAGCGGTGCCGAGCGCCAGATCTCGTCCATCAAGCGATCGACAGCACTCGCATCGCGGATGTCGCAGACAATGGGCGTGATGCGCATGCCGTTCGCCGTGCGAAGTTCGTCGGCTGTCGCATTCAACCGATCCACCCTGCGGCCGCAGATGATGAGGTCCGCGCCGAGTTCGCCAAAGCGTTTCGCCATCGCCGCGCCGAGGCCGGAGCCGCCGCCGGTGACGAGAATGCGCTTGCCGGCGAGCAGGTCTTTTTCGAACATCGTTTGAAACCTTCCGTCAGTCGGAATTTCACAATCGCGTCGGGACAGCGACAGTCATCACTGATCTTGCAACGCGGGCGACTTCCAATCAGATTGTCGCCGGCAGTTAAATCCGGCAAGACGTTTCCGACATTCGTCGGTCTCGTTTCATTCAGCCTGCTGGCGACAATTCAGGTGTGTTCATGAAAGCAATCCTTTGCTCCCAATATTGCGGCCCCGACGATCTGGTGCTCGCCGATGTTCCCGATCCGGTGGCCGGTCCCGGCGAGGCGGTAATCGCGATCAAGGCGGCGGCGCTGAATTTCTTCGATCTCCTGATGATTCAGGGCAAGTACCAGATCAAGCCGCCGTTCCCGTTCTCGCCGTCGGCGGAAGTCGCCGGCGTCATCGAGAGCGTCGGCGCCGGTGTCACCGATCTCAAGGTCGGCGACCGCGTCATGGCGTCGTGCGGACACAACGGCGCGCGCGAGAAGATCGCGCTGCCGGCTTCTGCGATCATCAAGATTCCGGACAATCTCGATTTCGATCGTGCCGCCGGCATCACCATCATCTACGGCACCACGCTGCATGCGTTGGAAGATCGTGCCAGCCCGAAGCCGGGCGAGACGCTCGCGGTGCTCGGCGCGGCCGGCGGCACCGGCCTCGCCGCCTGCGAGATCGGCAAGCTGCTGGGGCTCAAGGTCATCGCCTGCGCCTCCTCCGACGAGAAGCTGGCCTTCGCAAAAGAGCACGGCGCCGAACTGACGCTGAACTACAGCAAGGAAGATCTCAAGGAAGGCTTGAAGAAGCTGACCGGAGGGAAGGGCGTCGACATTGTCTACGATCCGGTCGGCGGCAGTTATTCGGAAGCCGCGCTGCGCGCCATCGCCTGGGAAGGCCGCTTCCTGGTGATCGGCTTCGCCGCCGGCGAAATCCCGAAGATGCCGCTCAACCTCGCGCTGTTGAAGGGCTGCGATATCCGCGGCGTGTTCTGGGGTGCGTGGACCAAGATCAATCCGGCGAAGAACCGCGCGAACCTCGAGCGGCTGGCGAAGTGGACGGCGGAAGGCAAGCTGTCATCGCATGTCGATCGCACCTTCCCGCTGGCGCAGACCGCCGATGCGTTGAAGGTGCTCGCCGGCCGCAAGGCGATGGGCAAGGTGATCCTGCATCCGTGAGGATGTTTCAGAATCTCGGCGGCAACAAAAGTTACTTTCCGTCGTGCCCAGGCTTGTTCCGGCCAGGACGAGTGGTGATGGGGCAAGTCCTTTTGAGTGATGTGCCGTTAGGGGACATCATCCTCCAGCCCGCGCTTCAACGCCGCGCGGGCGGCCTCGCGATGCTCGGGCTTGATATGGCCGGCGACCATGCGGATCGCGGTCGCGAGCACGGCGGCATCGTCGGTAAATCCGAGCACCGGCATCAGGTCCGGCACGACATCGAACGGCAGAATGAAATAGGCCAGCGCGCCGAGCAGCGCCGCCTGCACGTGGCGCGGCGTTTGCCGGTCGAAGGCGCAGTAATAGGCCGCAAGCAGGTCTTCGACGAAAGGAAGCTTTGTGGCGACGCGTTTCAGCTTGGCCCAGAACTCCCTGCGCACCCGCGCCGAATCTCCCGCGAGACGCGCAGCCGCTCCGGGGTCCATCGTGTGTTCGGTTGTCATCGCTCACCTTCCTGACGCGGGCGGCCCGATGGAAATACTGCAACCCACGCGGTGGACATGCTCATGGCGAACATGTGGTTGCCGATCGCGTCCCACGCAAGACGCGCCGCGCGCAGGGCATGCCGCTAGCGCGCGCCAAGCTGCTCGGCAGCGCTGTTCATCACCTTCGCCAGGTCGACGTCGCGCGCGGTGACGCCGCCGGCATCATGGGTGGAGAGTATCACCTCCACTGTCTTGTAGACGTTGCGCCATTCCGGATGGTGATCGGCCTTCTCTGCAGCCAGGGCGACGCGCGCCATGAACCCGAACGCCTCGTTGAAGTCCTTGAAGATAAAGGTGCGGGCGATTGCATCGCGATCCGGGACCTCCGCCCAACCCTTGAGTTCCTTCAGCGCGGCCGTTCGCGCTTCCTTGGACAGCCGGTCTGTCATGGCGTCGCCTCCTGAATTCACGTGAACTTTATCCTAACACTGAATCCCCCGGCTTCGATCCATGCCACAATATTGGACCAAAGCCGTTCCAAGCGTGGTTGCAGGTCATTTTGCCTGCCGCGCAGGCTCATGGCCGCTTGATGGGTCAGTCACTCGTGAGGAGACGACTGTTGGGACGATCGGGTCGCCGACCTTGAGCAGCAGAGACATATCATCGGACTCGCCGCAGCAGGATGCCGCGCGGGAGATTCGGCCCGCGCCGCTGTCGCCGCGCTCGGCGCGCCGCAAGGTGATGCTGATCACTTTGGCCGGCACGTTGGCACTGATCGGGCTGGTCGCCGGGGCCTACTACTTCGCCATGCGGCCGGTGACGCTGCGGATCGCAGTCGGTCCCTCCAACAGTGACGATGTCAAAGTCATCCAGGCCATGGCGCAGACGTTCGCGCGCCAGCACGACTCGGTGCGATTGCGGCCGGTGGTGACCGACAGCATCGGCAGCAGCGCTACCTCGATCACCGACGGCACGGTTGATCTCGCGGTGCTGCGCGGCGATCTCGATATGCCGAAGAATGCGCAGGCGGTGGCGACCCTGCGCAAGAATGTCGTGATGCTGCTGGTGCCGCCGCAATCCGCGGCGGCGGGCCCGTCCGCACCAGGCGGCGACGCCAAGATCAGCGGCATTCCGGACCTGGTGGGCCGCCGCATCGGGGTGATCGGGCGGACCCAGGCCAACGTCAAGCTGCTGGATGTCATTCTGCGCCAGTACGGCGTCGATCCGGCAAAGGTCAGCGTCATCCAGTTCGCGCCGCCCGACGTGGCCGAGGCCATGCGAAACCGGAAAGCCGACGCCTATCTCGCGGCGGGGCCGATCGGGAGCCGGTTGATCACGGAAATCATCGCCGCGTCGCTGCGCGACGTCGGCGCGCCGACCTTCATCCCGATCGATGCAGCTGATGCGATCGCGCAGAACTATCCGGTCTATGAGGCCGCGGAGATTCCCGCGGGCGTGTTCGGCGGCGCGCCGGCCCGTCCGCAACGCGAGATCAAGACCATCAGTTTTGCGCATCATATCGTTGCGCGCGATGCTGTCTCCGAGACCACCGTGGCGGCGCTGACCCGCCAGATCTTCGCGATCCGGCAGGAATTGGCAACGGATTTCCCGCTCGCGGCGAAGATCGAAACGCCGGATACCGACAAGGACGCGGTGTTGCCGGCGCATCCCGGCGCCGCGGCCTATGTCGACGGCGAGGAGAAGTCGTTTCTCGATCGCTACAGCGACTACATCTGGTGGGGCCTGATGGGACTCTCGGCGCTGGGATCGCTCGGCGCCTGGTTCGCGAGTTACTTCCGGCGCGACGAGCGCGTCAGCAACACCTCGCAGCGCGGGCGTCTGCTGGACATGCTGGCGCTGGCCCGGCGCAGCGAATCCATCGAAGAACTCGACCGCATGCAGACAGAGGCCGACGACATCATGCGCGGCACCCTCGACTGCTTCGAGCGCGGCGGCATCGAGGAAGGATCGCTCACCGCATTCCAGATCGCGCTGGAGCAGTTCCATAACGCGGTGGCGGATCGCAAGGCATGGCTGGCGACGCGGCCGCCGGATGCGCCGCCGAATGATTCCTCCCCCAAGGACAATCTTGCGGCCAACGTGCAACTGGTCGCCAGTTCATCGTAATCAATCTGTCACGCAAACGTCCCGCGACTGTCAGAGAGCCGCTGCATAGAGGTTGTCTCCCCTACCGATTGCAAGGAGGCACCGATGACGTTTCGCCTGTCCCGCCGCCGCTTTCTCACCACCGCGACCGCAACGGGCATCGGCCTCGCCGGCAACATCGCGATGCCTTATCTCAGCCGCGCGGCGGATCGCCCGGTGATCGGCCATGGCGTGCAGTCCGGCGATGTCAGCATCGATGGCGGCGTGATCTGGTCGCGTGCCGATCGGCCCTCGCAGATGCTGGTCGAAGTTTCCACCACCGAGTCGTTCCGCAATGCCCGCGCGCTGCCGCCGATCGCGGCGCTGCCGGAAACCGACTTCACCGCGAAACTGCTGGTCGATAACTTGCCTTCCGATCAGGATATCTTTTACCGCGTCAAATTTCGCGATCTCTCGCATTCCAGCGTCGACAGCGAGCCGGTGATCGGCCGCTTCCGCACCGCGCCGGCCGGGCGCCGCGATGTCAGCTTTGTCTGGGGTGGCGATGTCGCGGGGCAGGGCTGGGGCATCAATCCCGATGACGGCGGCATGTTCACCTTCGCCACCATGCGCAAGCACAGGCCGGATTTCCTGCTGCATTCCGGGGATACGATTTATGCCGACGGACCTATCGTCAGCGAGGTGAAGCTGCCGGATGGCAAGGTGTGGAAGAACGTCGTCGTTAAGGAGAAGGCCAAGGTCGCGGAAACGCTCGCGGAGTTTCGCGCCGCGCACAAATACAATCTGCTCGACGATCACGTCCGCGCCTTCAATGCCGACGTGCCGATCTTCGTGCAGTGGGACGACCACGAGGTCACCAACAACTGGTCGCTGTCGAAGGACTTGCCGGCGGCCTACAAGGTGCGCGATATTCCGCTGCTCGCAGCCCGCGGTGCGCGCGCCTTCCACGAGATGTATCCGATCCGCGACAGCATCCAGGAGCCGGGCCGGATTTATCGCACCATTCACTATGGGCCGCATCTCGACATCTTCATGCTCGACGAGCGCAGCTATCGCGGGCCGAACGGTGCCAATCAGCAAACCGCGTACGGGCCCGACAGTTACTTCATCGGTCCCGATCAACTGGCCTGGCTGAAGCGCGAACTGCTGAATTCAAAAGCGACCTGGAAGGTGATCGCGTCCGATATGCCGATCAGCTTGATCGTCTATGATGACGCGGCCAACAAGCGCGGCTCCGAAGCCGTCGCGCAGGGCGACGGTCCGGCGCGCGGCCGCGAATTGGAGATCGCCGATCTGCTGCGTTTCATCAAGACGTCCGGCATCGTCAACACGGTGTGGCTGACCGCGGACGTGCACTACGCGGCGGCGCACTTCTATAATCCGGACAAGGCGCAGTTTCAGGACTTCGAGCCGTTCTGGGAATTTGTCTCAGGGCCGCTGCATGCCGGCACGTTCGGCCCTGCCGATCTCGACAACACGTTCGGACCGGAGGTGCGCTTCGTCAAAGCGCCCGGCGCCGACCGGCAGAACCTGCCGCCGACGGAGGGCATGCAGTTTTTCGGCCACGTCCATATCGCGGGCGCGTCGGGACAAATGACCGTCAGCCTGCGCGACCGTGCCGACGCGCTGCTGTGGTCGACCAGGCTCGATCCGAAACGCGGATAGCAAACTCGTCGGGCAACGCGCCTGCGGCTACTCTGTCGCCGGCTCGGGGGCGCTGCGCAATACGGCCTCGAGTTCGTCGCGCAGGCACGGCTTGCTGAGCACCGGCCGTCCGGGGAAACGGGACGTAAGAGCGACATCGGGACGATAGCCGGTCACGAACGCGAACGGTGTTCCGAGCGCGTCGAGGCGGGCGGCAATCTCGAAGCTCGTTTCATGGCCCAGCGCGACGTCGAGCAGCGCGAAGTCCGGCGCCCGTTCGTCGATCATCGCCAGCGCTTCGGCCACATGGGTCGCCGTGCGAACCCATTGAACTCCGAAATCAAGGATCGTGGTCTCGAAATCGATGGCGATGATGGCGTCGTCTTCGACAATCAGCACGTCGTTCGGCATGCGAAGGCAACTTTCATGGAGCATAAGGGAGCGGCGGCTGCGGCATCCGGGATGCCAGGCCTTGCGGATTGGGCGGCGCGCCGAAAATGCCGGGGAGCACAAATCCGGTTCCATGTGGAACCCAACACGCTCTTTGTCCTTTTGTCTGTCCACATGTGAACACTCCCCCGTCCGAAAATGTGTAGGATGCCCGAAAGGAAGGGTTCTCATGGACATGGACTACCGGGGTGGGCGCGGTGGCGAGGCGCTCCCCTTGAACAACCTGCTGCGCAAGATGCAGAAGGCCGACTACGCCCTCATTGAGCCGCATCTGGAGTCTTGCACGCTTCCGAGCGGGGAGTTGCTTTACAATCCGGGAGACGACGTTGCCGTGGTGCATTTCCCGTGCGGCCCCAGTCTCGCGTCCTATCTGATCACCAACGAAGACGGCCGCGACGTCGAAACTGTTCTGATCGGCCGTGAAGGCGCGATCGGCGGTATTGTCAGTCAGGGTTATCTGCCGGCCTATTCACGCATCACGGTGAAATTCGGCGGTCCCTTCGTCCGGCTGCGCGTCGGTGCGCTGGAGGCGGCCAAGGCCAAGTCGCTGACACTCCGCAATCTGTTCGCGCGCTATGCCGATTGTCTCGTGGCTCAATTGTTTCAGTCCACGGCCTGCAACGCGATCCACACGATCGAGCAGCGCGCGGCCAAATGGATCGTCGCGGCGATGGACCGGACCGACAGCGAGCGCGTCGCCCTGACGCATGAGCAGCTGGCCACCATGCTTGGGGTCGGGCGCAGCTATGCCAGCCGGGTGGTCCAGGTCTTCAAGGCGGAACAGGTGCTGGAAACCCGGCGCGGCGCCATTTTGGTTCGGGATCGGGCGGGACTGCAGGAACGGGCCTGCCTCTGCAACGAGTCCGTGAAGCATCATTTCGAAGAGGTGCTGCGCGGCGTGTATCCGACCCCGGAGCAGGAAAGCGCCTGATCTGGCGACCGCCCGTTGTTTTTGCCGGCGGAATGGCGTATATTGCATCGCAGCGAAAGGTGCCCGGTTCAGATCAGGACCGGGCACCGGCTTTTCATCACAGTCTTGCTGCTCCATCGGTCCGAGTCCGGCATGGCCATGGATCGAAAGGGATCGGCAAGCATCGACCGCTCTTCGCGAACCGGCGGTCAAAAGGAACGGCCGTATCCATGACCTGGCCAAGCCAGACCGGATATTGATTCAGCCTCCGCCGGCGTGAGCCGGACGAAGCGGGCGTGCCGCGCCACGCGCAATTCTGTCAAAAGCCACACATCTCCCGAACTCCGGTGCCATCATCAGCGCCGGACACGGTGATCGAGAATCCGAAGAAGCATTCCCATGAACCTCCGTAATATCGCCATCATCGCCCACGTCGACCACGGCAAAACCACCCTCGTGGACAAGCTGCTGCAGCAGTCCGGCATCTATCGCGACAATCAGCGCGTCACCGAACGCGCGATGGACTCCAACGACCTGGAGCGCGAGCGCGGCATCACCATTCTCGCCAAGTGCACCTCGGTGCAGTGGGGCGATACCCAGATCAATATTGTCGACACGCCCGGTCACGCCGACTTCGGCGGCGAGGTGGAGCGCATCCTCTCGATGGTGGATGGCGTGATCGTGCTCGTTGACGCTGCGGAAGGTCCGATGCCACAGACCAAGTTCGTGGTCGGCAAGGCACTCAAGCTCGGTCTGAAGCCCATCGTCGCCATCAACAAGGTGGATCGTCCGGACGCACGCGCGACCGAAGTGCTCAATGAGGTGTTCGATCTCTTCGCGGCCCTCGACGCGACCGACGAGCAGCTCGATTTCCCGATCCTTTACGGCTCCGGCAAGAATGGCTGGATGGGCCTCTCGCCTGAAGACAACGGCAACGGCATGAAGCCGCTGTTCGAACTCGTGCTCAAGCACGTCGCGCCGCCGGTGGTCGAGGAAGGACCGTTCCGCCTGCTCGGGACCATCCTCGAGGCTAATCCCTATCTCGGCCGCATCATCACCGGCCGCATCGCATCGGGTACGGTGAAGCCGAACCAGTCGGTGAAGGTGCTATCACGCGACGGCAAGGTGGTGGAAACCGGCCGCATCAGCAAGATTCTGGCGTTCCGCGGTCTCGAGCGCGTGCCGCTCGATATCGCCGAGGCGGGCGACATCGTCGCCATTGCCGGCCTGTCGAAGGGCACCGTGGCGGATACCTTCTGCGATCCGTCGGTGGAGACGCCGCTGACCGCGCAGGCGATCGATCCGCCGACCGTATCGATGTCGTTCATCGTCAACAACTCGCCGCTTGCCGGCACCGAAGGCGACAAGGTGACGAGCCGCATGATCCGTGATCGTCTTCTGCGCGAAGCCGAAGGCAATGTCGCGCTGCGCGTTGTGGAGGCCGCCGACAAGGACTCGATGGAAGTCTCGGGCCGCGGTGAATTGCAGCTCGCCATTCTGATCGAGACCATGCGCCGCGAAGGATTCGAACTGTCGGTGTCGCGCCCGCGCGTGGTGCTGACGCGCGATGAGAACGGGCAGCTGCAGGAGCCGATCGAGGAAGTTGTCATCGACGTCGATGAGGAGCATTCCGGCGTCGTGGTGCAGAAGATGAGCGAGCGCAAGGCCGAGATGATGGAGATGCGTCCGTCCGGCGGCAACCGTCTGCGGCTGGTGTTCTACGCGCCGACCCGCGGCCTGATCGGCTATCAGGGCGAACTGATGACCGACACCAAGGGCACGGCGATCATGAACCGCCTGTTCCATGGCTATGCGCCCTACAAGGGTGACATCGCCGGGCGCCGCAACGGCGTGCTGATTTCCAACGATCAGGGCGAGGCGGTGGCCTATGCCATGTTCAAGCTGGAAGATCGCGGTCCGATGATGATCGAGCCGGGCTGGAAGGTCTATCGGGGCATGATCGTGGGCGAGCATACCCGCGACAACGATCTCGAGATCAACGTGCTCAAGGGCAAGCAGCTCACCAACATTCGCACGACGGCGAAGGACGAGGCGGTGCGCCTCACGCCGCCGATCCGGATGACGCTGGAGAAGGCGCTCGCCTATATCGAGGACGATGAACTGGTGGAGATCACCCCGAAGTCGATCCGCCTGCGCAAGAAGCATCTCGACCCGAACGAGCGCAAGCGTGCCGAGAAGGCGAAGGACATGGTGGCGTGAGAAGGAGCGAGTAGGGAGTAGCGAATAGAGGAAACGAGAACTATTCTTCTACTCGCCATTCGCTACTCACAATTCGCTGTGCTCGCATGTCCCTTCCCTCCGAGGTTGATGTCGCGATTATCGGTGCCGGCGCTGCCGGGCTCGGCGCCGCCCATGCGCTGCAGGGCTCCGGGCTGTCTGTCCTCGTGCTGGAAGCGCGCCAGCGCGTCGGCGGCCGCAGCCAGACCATTCTTGCCGCGCCCGATGTGCTATTCGATGTCGGGTGTGGCTGGCTGCACTCCGCGGACAGGAATTCCTTCGTCGCCATTGCGGAGCAACTCGGTTTCGAAATCGACCGCAGCCGCCCGCCGTGGCGCGAGCAGGCGGCCCACCCGGCTTTCCCGCCGCGGGAGCGCGCCGAATTTCTCGATGCGCTGGATGCTTTCTATGAGCGCGCCGAGGATGCTTCCGACGCGCCGCAGGACAGCGTCGCCAGCGAATGGCTTGAGCCAGGCAATCGCTGGAATCCGATGATCGATGCGATCTCGACTTACATCAACGGCTGCGAGCTCGACCAGGTGTCCGTCTATGACATGGATGCCTATGAGGACACTGAAATCAACTGGCGGGTGCGGCGCGGCTACGGCGCATTGATTGCGGCGTACGGAGCGGGCCTCAACGTCGTGCTGAATACCAACGTCACGCTAATCGATCATTCCGGCGCGCGCGTGCGCATCGAGACGTCGCGCGGCACCCTGACCGCCGCGAAAGTGATTATCACGGTGCCGACCAATCTCATTGCCGATGAGGCGATCCGCTTCGTGCCGGCCTTGCCGGCAAAGGTTGGCGCCGCGCGCGGTCTGCCGCTCGGTCTCGCCGACAAGGTCATGCTGCGATTGGATGAGCCCGAAGCGCTGCCGATCGATGGCAGCCTGCGCAGCGCGACCATGCGCACGGGAATGGGAAGTTTTCACACGCGGCCATTCGGTCAGCCGTGCATCGAGGGATTTTTTGGCGGACGATTTGCAAAGGAGCTGGAAGACGCCGGCGAGGGCGCGCTGGCGGCCCAGAGCATCGCCGAGATCGTCGCCATGCTCGGGTCGGACTTCCGCCGCAAACTGACGCCGCTCGCCGCGTCGCGCTGGGCCCATGACCCGTTTGCGCGCGGCTCCTATTCGCATGCGATGCCGGGCTGTGCGGATTGCCGCGCGATCCTTGCGGCGCCGGTGGAGAACCGATTGTTTTTCGCCGGGGAGGCGACATCGCTCAATTTCTTCTCGACGGCGCATGGCGCGCGCGACAGCGGCGAGCGGGTCGCGCGCGAAATATTGGCGGCATATGACGGCCGGCGCGCGGGATCGTAAAGGTCGCGCGCCGCGGCTTCCTGCCACATAGGAACCGCCGTCTCGCGAAGCCGTTGCCGGCCAGTCGCTATGGATGCGTCGCGTGGAACTGGATGTCTGTCCCGTTCCGATACACTTTCTCTGTCCGGTGATGCAGGAAATCCACATGTTAACCGAATGTTAACGATGGAGCTTGAAGCCGGGCCGATGTCTTGCTTTGATTGGGCCATGAGCACAACCCTGATCGAGGTCCGGCCAGCCAGAACCGCGGATGCCGCCGCGGTGGCCTCCACGCATGATGACGCGTGGCGTTCAGCCTATCAGGGCATTATCCCTGGCGCCGAGCTCGACAAGCTGATTAATCGTCGTGGTCCGCACTGGTGGGAAAGTGCGATCCGCAAGGGCAGCCGCGTCAGCGTGCTGATCTTCGGCGACAAGGTGGCGGGCTATGCGAACTACGGTCGCAACCGCGCCCGCAGCCTGCATTTCGATGGCGAGATCTATGAGCTCTATCTGCGTCCGGAGTTTCAGGGCCTTGGCTTCGGCCGGCGCCTGTTCTCGGCGGCCCGCCGCGACCTGGTGCAGAGCGGACTCAAGAGCATGGTGGTCTGGGCACTGTCAGACAACGAGCCGGCGACCGAATTCTACCGGGCGCTCGGTGGCCGCATGGTCGCGCGCTCCTCCGAACAGTTCGGCGCCAAGACGCTCGACAAGGTCGCATTCGCCTGGGCGAACTGACGCGCAGCGGCGCTCCAACCAAGCCCCTTGACGTCCGACTCAGCCTGCGAACCCGCCGCTCGTCAGAAATGCTGACTCGGCGTCTGTCGTTTGCCGTCCCAGCACGCGATTGCGATGCGGGAAACGGCCGAATTTGCGGATGATATCTTCGTGAATCTCCGCATAGCGCAGGTTCTCGGCGTCACCCAGCGCCTTGAAGAGCGCGACGCTGCGCTCCTGATCGGCGAGCTGCTCGGAATGCTCGAACGGCAGATAGATGAATTGCCGCATCACGCGATCGAGACGCTGGTCCACGCCACGCGCGACGGCGCCGTCCGCAATGTCGCGTGCCTTTGCGTCGGCGGAGAAGGCGCGCGGATCGCCGCGAAACATGTTGCGCGAGAATTGATCGAGTACGATCAAGAGTGCCAGCGTGCCTTCATCGCTATTCTGCCAGTCGTCGCACTGGCCGGCCATCGCCGCTTCCCACGTCGCGAGAAAACGCCGCCGAATCTCGGCATCGAACGCCTCGTCCTTCTTGTACCAGCGCTCGTATCCGGCATCGCGCCAGAACGTGATGATGTCGGCGGGGGTGGGAAGAGCCATGCAGAATGCGAGTTGTGATGAATGATTGGCGAATAGTGAATAGCGAACAATAAAGGATTCGACCTCTATTCGCTATTCGTCACTCCCTATTCGCTCCCTTACGCCGCTGCCTGCTTCTTCTCGTCGCGCAACTCACGGCGGAGAATCTTGCCGACATTGGTCTTCGGCAGTTCGGTGCGGAATTCGACCTGCTTGGGCACCTTGTAATTGGTCAGCTGGGTGGCGCAGAACTTGATGATGTCTTCGGCGGTGAGATTGGGATCCTTCTTCACCACGAATGCCTTCACGGCTTCGGTGGATTTCGGATCCGGCACGCCGATCACCGCACACTCCAGGACGCCCGGGTGGCTGGCGATTACTTCCTCGATCTCGTTCGGATAGACGTTGAAGCCGGAGACGAGAATCATGTCCTTCTTACGGTCGACGATGCGGGTGTAGCCACGCTCGTCCATCACGCCGATATCGCCAGTGCGGAAATAACCGTCGGCTGTCATGACCTTCGCGGTTTCGTCCGGTCGATTCCAATAGCCCGCCATCACCTGCGGGCCCTTGGCGCAAATCTCACCCGCTTCGCCGAGCGGCAGTTCGTTGCCGTCGTCGTCGCGGATCGAGAGCCAGGTTGAGGGCACCGGCAGGCCGATGGTGCCGGTGAATTTGTCCGTATCGGCCGGATTGCAGGTCAGCACTGGCGAGGTTTCCGAGAGGCCGTAGCCCTCGGACAGCGGACAGCCGGTGGCTTTCAACCATGCTTCGGCAACCGGCTTCTGCGTTGCCATGCCGCCGCCGAACGAGGCCTTGAGCTTGGAGAAATCGACCTTGCTGAAATCGGGATGATTGACCAGCGCGTTGTAAAGAGTGTTGACCGCCGGGAAGCTGTTGACCTGATACTTCTGCAGCTCCTTGATGAAGCCAGGGATGTCGCGCGGGTTCGGAATCAGCAGGTTCACGCCGCCGCTGCGTACGCCAAGCAGGAAGCACGCCGTCAGCGCGAAGATGTGATAGAGCGGCAACGCGCAGACGATGAAGAGCTGATCGACGACCGGCGGCTTTTTCAGCGCCGGCTGCAGCCAGGCGTCGTTCTGCAGCATGTTGGCGACGACATTGCCGTGCAAAAGCGTCGCGCCTTTGGAAACGCCGGTGGTACCGCCGGTATACTGCAGGAAGGCGACGTCCTCGCGCGTCAGCGTCGGCTTCTGCAACCGCATGCTGCGGCCGGCCGCTACGGCATCGTTGAAGGACACGCTTCCGGGGAGCGAATAGGCCGGCACCATCTTCTTCACGCGGCGCACCACCAGATTGACGATGACGCCCTTGAAGCCGAGCAGGTCGCCCATCGTGCCGACGATGACGTGCTTGACGCTGGTCTTTGTGATCACCTTCTCGACGGTCGAGGCGAAGTTCTCCAGCACGATGATCGCCTCGGCGCCGGAGTCCTTGAGCTGATGTTCAAGCTCGCGCGGCGTGTAGAGCGGATTGACGTTGACGACGCTATAGCCGGCGCGCAGTACCGCGGCGGTGGAAATCGGATACTGCAGCACGTTCGGCATCATCAGCGCGACGCGGGCGCCCTTCGCCAGGCCCTTGCTCTGCAGATAGGCGGCCAGCGCCAGCGACATTTCGTCGAGCTCGCGATAGGTGATGGCCTTGTCCATGCAGATGAAGGCCTTGCGATCGCGGAATTTGGTGAAGCTTTCCTCGAGCAGTTCGACCAGCGACCCATACTGCGTCACGTCGATATCCGCAGGCACTCCCGCCGGGTAGTGCTTGAGCCAGATCCGTTCCATGGCATGTCCCCTTGCTGACGCGAGCCCCCGAATGCACGAAGCGGCGCCGGAATCCGATTGATCGAAGGCCTGCCCGTTCTGTCGCGAGCTACCGTATCGGCGCAAGTATCGGGCAAAGCTTGCGGACTTGGCAAGCGGCCTGCGCTCTAACGACGCATCATGCCGCTCAGTCAAATGTCCGCAGGGGATGGTGATCAGTTCTTTGGCTGGGCCTCGCTCGCCGCGTGCTTCGGCTTGCCTTTGGGCGCAGGTTTTGCTGCGGGCTTGGGCTGCGGTTTTGCCGATGCATGAGCCGCGGGTTTGGCGGCAGGCTTGGATTTGGCGTCGCCGGCCTCGGCGCTCTTGGTGCCGGCCGCCGGTTTCTTGCCGTCGGTGGGCTTCTTGGTGTCGATGGTGACGGTGATCCGCTTGTTGCCCTTGCTGTCGGTGCTGGCATGGGCTTTGCCGCCCCGGCGGTTCTTGGCGGTGCGCGACTTTCGGCTGGCGGCGGCTGCTGCTTCTTGTGCCGCGGCATCGGCCGCGGCGGCCGCAATCAGCTCGGCGCCCGTCCTGGTCGGGCCGGTATAAACGATCACCGGCTCGGCGGGCGCGGGGGCGGCGGCCAGCATGTCTTCCGGGCGCAGCGCCGGCGGTTTGAGGCCATCGGCGAAGAAGCTGAGGGCCGGATTGTTGGTGACGACACTGGCGATGTCGTCCTCCGGATTGTCGCTCGCCGGCCGCTTGCGCCGTGGGCCACAGACGTCATCGCGCAGATCGGGCGGCGTCGCGGCGATCGGCGCCAGATTTTCCACCGTGCCCATCGCCGGCCGCAGCCAGGCCAGGTTCCCGCCCGCGAAGCCGCGCTCCAGCAGCTTGATCGCCTTGATGGAGCGCATCTGCGAGGACGATGCGCCGAGCACGACCGCGATCAGCCGTCGTCCGTTCTGCGTCGCAGAGGCTACGAGATTGAACCCGGAGGCGCAGATAAAACCGGTCTTCATGCCGTCGGCGCCGGGGAAGCGGCCGATCAGCTTGTTGAAATTCGCTGTCACCCGATTGCCGTAGCGGATCGCGGGGATATGGACGAAGTATTCGTATTCCGGCAGATCGCGAATGAAGGCGCGGGCAAGGATCGCCATATCGCGCGCCGAGGTGATCTGGCGATCATCGGGCAGGCCGTTGGGATTGACGAAATTGCTCTGCGTCATCCCCAGCCGCTGTGCGGTCTGATTCATCATCGCGGAGAAGCCGTCGATCGAGCCGCCGACGCCCTCGGCCAGCACGACGGCCATATCGTTGGCGGACTTCACCATCATCATCTTGAGGGCGTTATCGACGGTGAGCTGGATGCCCGGACGGAAGCCCATTTTCGATGGACTTTGCGCGGCCGCAGTCGGCGACACCGTGAAAAGCGTATCGAGGCTGATTCGGCCCGACTTCACCGCGGACAAGGTGACATAGGCCGTCATCAGCTTGGTCAGCGAAGCGGGGTGCCAGGGAAACGTCGCGTTTTCGGCCTCGATCACCTTGCCGCTGTCGGCTTCGATCAGCAGCGAGGCTTCCGCATGGGCGGCCGCCGGCGTTATCTGTGTGATCGTGATCACCGCAGCGAGAAGCAGAAAACCAAACAGCTTGAGGGGAAAGACGCGGGGAAAAGGCACGATCTGATCCGGTCCTCTGTCATCGATCAGCAAGAAACCAATCGTTTGAATACTGTCCGGCCGTGGTGTCGGACTCCGGTGAAGCGGATTTGACTTTCGAACGTCGTGGCGTCGCCACGTCGTCAAGCGAATGTCAATCCAGCGCCCCACCAGCAACTCATACTGGTCAATGGTTTTTTGATTCTAATCTTTGCAAGGTCGTCTGCCGAGACGCGATGCAACTCTTAGAACCGAACCACTCGAAGCGCCCGTCGGAACGCAGCCTTTGTTCGCGGAATGCCCGAGCCTATACCCGGTCGCTGCGTCAGAATAGAGGCGATACGGTCAATTCCCGAAGGAAAACGGCTGAATTTCGGCGAGGCGGTGATCAGGAGTTCAATGCAGCGGACGGAACAGCCGCGACGGCCCGCTCCTGCACCATGAACTGTGCTCGCGCGAGATCGGCGAAGTGGCCGTTCTTCGCAACGAGTTCATCGAATGTTCCGCTTTCGATCACGCGGCCGTGTTCGAAGACGAGAATCAGCGTCGCGTTGCGGATGGTGGACAGGCGATGGGCGATCACGAAGGTGGTGCGGCCTTTCATCACCTCGTCGAGGGCGGCATTCACCTTCGCTTCGGTCACCGCGTCGAGCGCGCTGGTGGCTTCGTCCAGAATCAAGACCGGCGGATCCTTGAGAAGCGCACGGGCAATTGACAGGCGCTGACGCTCGCCACCCGACAGCATGCGGCCGCGCTCGCCGGCGTTGGTGTCGAACTGCTGATCGCCGCGCTCGATGAAGTCGAGCGCTTGCGCCCGCGCGGCTGCGACACGCATTTCCTCCAGCGTGGCGTCGGGCTTGCCGACCCGAAGATTGTCGGCGATCGAGCGGTTGAACAGCAGCGCCTCCTGGAACACCACGCCGATGTTCCGGCGCAGCGCCGACAATGTCATGCCACGGATGTCCATGCCGTCGACCTTGATCATCCCGGACTGCGGATCGAAAGCGCGATGCAGCAGCGCGATGGCGGTGGATTTGCCGGCGCCGGTCGGTCCGACCAGAGCGATGGTCTGGCCAGGCAGGGCGGTGAAGGTGACGTCCTCCACCGCGGGCCGCTTGCCATCATACGAGAAGGAGACGTTGTCGAATTCGACGAGGCCCTGCAGCCGGCCGGGATCGATGGCGTCGGGCCGGTCGCGCACCGCGGGCACGGCGTCGAGCACGTTGAAGAATTCCTGCAAGCGAGGCGCTTCCATGAACACGTTGTTGATGAAGGCGACCACCTGCTCGAGCCGCTGGATCAGCATGGTGGCGAAGGAGACGAACATCACGATCTCGCCGACGCTCGTGAGTCCCTGTTGATGCAGGATGATGCCGACAGTGAAGATCGCAAGCACGGTGATCGTGGTCGAGGCGCGCGTCATCACCGTGACCAACGCCCACCACGACAGCACCGGCATTTGTGCCGCGAGCAGCTTGTCGGCAATGCCCCGCAGGCCGGCGACCTCCGCGTCGATCCGGACGAAGCTTTGCACCAGCGCGACATTGCCGAGCGCATCGGAGGCCCGCGCGGACAGGTTGCTGTACTGCTCCTCGACCTCGTTCTGCATCTCGAAGGTCTTGCGGACCACCAGCGTGGTCAGCACGGTGAAGACGATGCACAGCACGAACAGCAGGATCGCGAGCCGCCAATTGATGTAAAGCGACAGCGGCAATAGAACGAGCAGCGACATGATGGCCGCGAAGTGCTCACGGAAAAAGCCGAGCCACAGCCGCCACAGGGCATCGGTTCCCTGCAGCATCACCTTCATCAGCCGTCCCGAATGCGTGCCGGTGTGAAAAGTCAGCGGCAATTGCAGGATGTGCTCGAAATAACTGGTCAGGACCGCCTGTCGCTGGCGATGCGACAGCCGATCGGCATGCAGTGCCACGATGACGCCGCAGAGGATGGTGAACAGCCCGAAGGCCGCCCAGGCTGCCAGCAATGGCCAGGGAGATGCGGCTGCTGAAGTGGCCAGCGGCCCCGTCGCCGGATTGCCGGACAGCACGTCGATGATGCGGCCGAACAGGACCGGCTCGGCAAACTGTGGGCCCGCCCGCAGCAGATTGGGGGGGGGCAGAAACCCGACGAGCCGCGCGTCCCCGCCGGGCCGGCCGGGCAAGCGGGGGGGGGGGGGG